>Ga0208783_10000400_pt1 | contig 26787 bp, 17 predicted proteins | sample DEB19_08_DNA_2_FD_184529 | JGI IMG/M metagenome (GOLD analysis project Ga0208783, IMG submission 184529) | Aqueous microbial communities from the Delaware River and Bay under freshwater to marine salinity gradient to study organic matter... | ecosystem: Environmental > Aquatic > Marine >...
GCGCGGGTCCTGCCCGCTCACGGGCGCGATCACCGCCTCGGCGCGGTCGGCCGCCTGCTCCGCGCGGTCGCGCGCCAGCACGGCGATGCCGTCGAAGGCCTGCTCGGCCCGCCCGACGGTGCGCGGCGACTGGCCTGCGCCCTTGGTGCCGAGCAGCGCGTGCATCGCCGCCTCCGCGGCGGCGAAGCGCCCGGCGGGCTGGTCGCCCTGCGCCGGGGCGTCGAGCGCCGTCCATTCGGCGAGCATCGCCACGTGCATGGCGACCATCTCGTCGTAGACCTCCTCCACGCGCCCGAGCAGCGCAATCCGCGGATCGCCGGCACGCTCGGTCTCGTAGGCGTCACGGATGTCCTTCACGGCCTGTGCTGCCTGCACGACCTGCAGCAGCCCGGCCTGCGCCGCGGAGAGCTTGTCCGCCGCCTCGGCCGCCTTCTCGAGGAGTTCGGCGGTCGGGGACGAGCCGACGACGTCCGCCCCGTCGATGATCGCCTTCAGGGCCACGGCGGCGTCCTTCGCGGCGGTGGCCAGCTGCACCGCGGACGTGGTGTCGGCATCGGCGTACTCGTCGAGCAGCGCGATTGCGGCCTCGAACTGCTCGATGGCCTCCCGGGAAGCCGGCAGCTCGCCGGCCTCGATCGCCACCAGCAGGTCGTCGACCGCCTCGATGGCGTCGGCCATGCCGATCATCGACTCGCGCGCCCCGGAGAAGTGGTCGCCCATCGCGATCAGCGCGTTGCGCACCGCCGTCATGTCCTCCACGACGTCGGCCGTGCCGTCCTCGTCGGCATCGGCGTCCCAGCGCGATCCCTCCTCGCGCAGGCCGGGGCCGTCGTTGGCCACCTGCTGCGCGAACGCCTCCATGCCGGCGAGCCCACGCGCGGGCGCCGGGGTCGCGGAAAGCCCCACCTGCGCCTTGGCCGCCTCGAAGCTCGCGAGCTGCTGGTCGATCAGGGCGGCGAGCTCGCCGAAGTCCTCGACTTCGGCCGCGGCCTGGTCGAGCTTGGCGAGGATGCCGCCGTTGCCGTCACTGCCCTGGAGCGCCTCGTGGTTCTGCAGGAGCGCCAGGCGTGCCTCGGCGCGGCGCGCAGCCGCCAGCTGGGCGAGCGAGACCATCGCCTGCTTCTGTCCGTCGATGGTCGCGAGCTCGCCGTCCATCGCCAGCAGGTAGGCGATCGCCTTGTCGGTGCGGGTCTTGGCGTCCTTGATGGCACGGGCGATGCGGGCCGCCAGCGAGTTGCCGTCGTCCGAGGTCTGCTCGCGCGACACCGCCGTCTGCGTCTTCGCCGCGGCGTTGTTGGACTGCTGCGCCTCGGCCGGGCTGCCGGCGTTGGCGGGCGACGGACCGACGGCAGCGTTCGCCACGGTCTCGGTCGAGTTGGTCGACGGCAGCGCGCCGGCGGTGGCCGGCGACGCGGTCGCGACGACCGCGTTGTGGGTCGGCTGCTTGAGGTTCGAGTTGCTCGCCGCGGCGCCGGACATGCGGACGGTGGTGTTGTTCAGCGCGTACTTCAGCTCGATCGCATTGATCGTGTTCCGGCGGGCACCGAGCACCTCGACGTTCTTCAGCGCCCCGCTCGCCACCGCGAACTCCGTGCCGCGGACGGCGAGCGTCGTGCTCGGCGTCACCACCTTGAAGTCGTTCGTGAGGCCGACCTTGTCGACCTTGAAGTCGGCGCGGCCGCTCTTCACGGACACCGTGGTGCGCAGCGTGTCGCCGTCCTTCACCACCGACGGCATCTGGAACATCGTGCCGGCGTCGATAAGCGCAGTGGCGTTGTCTCCGACGCGCAGCGCGGCGAACGACTTGAGCCCGGTGCGCACCTCGGCGCCGGAGGTCACGACGTCGTTCACCTTCGCATTCTGCCAGGGCTGGTCGGCGCCCGACCGCCACTGCACCTTGCCGTTCACCTCGATGAAGAGCGCCTTGAGGGTCTGCGCGTCGGGCGCGGCCTGCCCCGCCGCGGCGGGTGCGGCCGGCGCTGCGGCCGGCGCCTGCGCCTGCGCGATCGCCGCCGCCAGCCCAAGCGAGAGCAGCATGGCCGCCACCGACGTGCCTCCGCGCGGGCCCAGGGGGCTCGCGACGGTCGTGATCTGGAGTCGGTCGGCGGGTCTTGGGTGCATGTCGGTCTTGGTCCGGTCCGAGGCCATGACTCGGGGAACATCCTGAACTACGCGCGTCGCACCTCGCTGGTGCGGCGCGCCTCGGCATCATGTCCGTCATACATGGCAAGGACGGACCGGGAGACCGTCCGATACACGGCATCGACCTGCAAGGGCGGTTCCTGCAGAATGAAGGGTCCGAGAACCTTGCTCCGCCCTACGGCACCGCAATCGGCTGCGGCTGCGGCGCCCCCGGCGCGGTGAACGCCCCAGAAGGCAGCCCGAACTCCACGGAACTCTGGTCGATCAGCTGGTTGGGGCTGCCGGCCGGGATCACGCCCGCGCCCGACTGGTCCTCCTGCTCCTCCATGAGGGCAAGCGCCTTGCCCTGGCGCTGCACGCGACCGAGGCGGTTCAGGTAGTCGACGAACTCCTTGCCGGAGAGCGACTGGTTCTCCGTGCGCAAGGGCAGCACGTCCATGAAGACGAGCTCCTTCGTCGCGTAGCGCGGCGTCGGGCCGAAGATGCGCATCGTCGCCCCGCCCTTCACGCCGATGATCCGGCAGCCGGCAACCGCCATCCACCCCACCTGCGCGCTCTCGTCGGCCGGGCGGTTCCAGCCCGAGTCGATCCACTGCCGGCGACGCGCGAGCTCGACGCGCGCCTCGTAGGTCTTGCTGAGGTCGGTGCCGTCGGAGAGCGCGATCAGCCCGTGCAGCGCGTCGTCGTTGGTGACGACCATCTGCGACTGCAGGGAATCCAGGAACTCGATCTCCTGCTCCGAGCGCGGGAACTTCTCGACCGCGCTGTCCTCGATGCGCGACCGCTCGCACCCGGCAGCCGCGAGCGCCGCGGCGAGCACGGCGATGCATGCACGCGACGGCGTGGGCACGATCCGCTCAGAATGCATAGGTGACTCCGACGTAGAAGAACTGCCGCGGCTCGTCCTCGGTGGCGCCGAAGACCGCGTTGTTCGGGACGAAGAGGCCGTAGCGCAGGCTCATGTTGACGTCGCTGTAGATGCGCCAGTCGACGTTGAAGTCGTACTCGCTGCCGACCAGGTTCGAGCCGCCCAGCGTGGTCGGCACCGAGATGGGCGCGTTCGCGTCCCAGCGCACGTACATGAAGGCATTGACGCTGATGCGGGTGTCGCCGAACATCTCGTTGCCCTTGAACGGGCTCGCCGAGAGGGCCAGCGAGGGAATGAGCATGTTGGCCGGCTGCGGCGCCAGCACCAGGCCGGTGTTGATGTAGCCGAGCGAATTGAAGGACGTGTCCGTGTGGCCGGGCGCGATGCCGCCGTAGGTGTTGCCGGAGTCGAGCCGGTACGCCGAACCGGAGCCCGCGAGGAGCTGGATGTCGACGCGCGCGTCGGTGGTGTCCCGCGCCAGCCACGTGAGGCCGGCAAGGCCCGCCTGCGCCAGCACCGGCGTCGTGTACTGCGGCTGCGCCAGCTGGTCCGGCGGCAGCGACGGGTCGTGCTTGATCGAATCCGTGTACGTGGTGCCGGTCTCCAGCGCGAACTCGGCCCGGTAGAGCAAGTCCGGGCCCAGGGCGCCGTTGGCGCCGACGCCCCAGTACTGGCTGTCGTATCCGAACTCCGTGGTCGCCTGGAACGCGGGCGGCACGCCCGGCGGCAGGTTGGCCACCTGCCCCGCGTTCTGGTCGAACTGCGCGAGGTAGAAGAAGTACGGAACGTGCTCGCCGAGCTGCAGGTCGAGCTTGGCGCCGAGGTACAGGCGCGCCGTGTCGTTGTCGTAGCCCGGGCGCGAGGTGTCCCAGTCGACCGTGTCGCTGCCCGAGGTCAGGCCCACCAGGCCCTGCCAGGCGAACGGGCCGACCGTGACGTCCGCGGTGGCGGCGTACATGTAGTCGGCGAGCGCGAGGCCGGAGGCCCAGAAGATGAACTGCCGGCCGACGCGCGCGCGCGCCGACCACGACGGCGCGACACCCTCCTGGGTGGCGACCCAGTTGCCCAGGTCGATCTCGCCCCAGTAGATCTCGCCGATCGGGTTCTGCCATCCCTCGCCGCTCGGTGCGAAGTCGCCGATCGTGTTCCAGTCGTTGTACTGGAAGCGCAGTCGCCCGAAGAAGCGCAGGTAGCCGTCGAGCTCGACGCGGCCGTAGAGGCGCAGGTCGTAGTTGCTCAGGTACTGCGCCGTGCTGGTCGCGTCGTCGATCGCGTTGAACCCGTAGCGGAAGTAGCCGCCCACGTCGACGAGCAGGCGCTCGGCGATCGGCGTGTTGCCGAAGTACTGGCGGCGGTACTCGGCGTCCTGCACGTTGAGGAGCCGCTGCAGCTCGGTCCCGGGATCGTTCATCGGCCGCATCGACGCGGCGAGGTCCGCGGGGCTCTGCGCCGCGGCGATGGAGGCAGGCAGCGCCACCACGGCCGCCGTCAGGACGGTCGCGCGACGGGTGCCGAAATCGGCCGCGATTCGACGCACGCGCGGGAGGCTAGCCGAACCACGGCCGCCCCTGCCGCGGGGTAGGCTTGCGCGCATGGACCTCGTCGTGGTCGGCACCGGAGACGCGTTCTCCGCGCGGCGCTTCGGCAGTTCCGCGGTGCTCTTCGCGCCGCGGGGCCAGGTGCTGCTCGACGTGCCCGACGGGATCATGCGCGCGCTCGCGAACGCCGCGCGGCACAGCGGGCGCGACATCGGCCCGGCGACGATCGGCGACATCCTGCTCACGCACCTGCACGGCGACCACGCGGGCGGGCTCGAGTCGCTCGGCTTCTGGCGCTGGCTCGAGCACCGTCGCAGCGGGCTGGCGAAGCCCCGGCTGCACACCCACCGTGCCGCGGCGGCACGGCTCTGGGAGCGGCTCGCCCCCGCGATGGACCAGGGCGGCAAGGCACGCCTGGAGGACTACTACGACGTGCGCGTCCTGCCCGAGGGCGGCGCGGCCGAGGTCGCGGGGCTCACCGTCCGGCACCGGATGGGCATCCACCGCGTGCCGTCGTGCGGCTTCCTGGTCTCCGACGGGACGCGGACGCTCGGTTGGAGCGGCGACACGGCGTGGGACCCCGGCCACGTCGAGTGGCTCTCGGCCGCGGACCTCGTCGTGCACGAGACGAGCCCTGCCCCCGAGCACACGCCGGTGGAGCACCTGAACGGACTGCCCGAGGCGCTGCGCCGGAAGATGGCGCTCATCCACATGGGCGACGGCTTCGACCCAGCGTCCACCACCATCCGGGTCCTGGCCGACGGCGAGCTGCTGCGCGCCTGAGCCCGGTCAGCGGCGGTCGCCGATCGCCACCCACTCCTGCCCGTGCGGGCCGGTGTACTCGGCCATCGGGCGGATCAGGCGGTTGGTCTCGAGCTGCTCCATGCAGTGCGCGGCCCAGCCGCTGATGCGGCTGATGGCGAACATGCACGTGAAGAGGTCGAGGTCGATGCCGATCGAGTGGTAGGTGGTGGCGCTGTAGAAGTCGACGTTGGGGTAGATCCCCTTCGCGGCCACCTCGGCCTTCATGATCTCCTCGATCCGCGTCGACATCTCGTACAGGCGCTCGTTGCCGGTGTCGGTGGCGATGCGCTTCGCGAACGTCTTCAGGTAGCCCGCGCGCGGGTCGTAGGCCTTGTACACGCGGTGGCCGAAGCCCATGATGCGGTCCTTGCGCGCGAGGCGGCCGCGGACCCACGGCTCGACGTTCTCCATCGAGCCGATCTCCTTCAGCATGTGCATCACCTCCTCGTTGGCGCCGCCGTGGAGCGGGCCCTTGAGGGTCCCGATGGCGGTGGTGATGGCGCTGTACATGTCGCTCAGCGTGCTGATGGTGACGCGGGCGGCGAAGGTGCTGGCGTTCAGGCCGTGGTCGGCGTGCAGCACCAGGCAGACGTCGAGGGCACGGGCCACCGCGTCGGTCGGGCGGGCGCCGTTGAGCATCCACAGGAAGTTCGTCGCCAGGTTCATCGACGCGTCCGGGCGAACCATCGGCTTGCCCTTGCGGTGGCGGTCGAAGGCGGCCACGATGGTCGGCGTCCTGGCCAGCATCCGCAGCGACTTGCGGCGGTTGGCCTCCGCCGTGTTGTCGTCGGCCTCGGGGTCGTGCATGCCGAGCGCCGAGACGAGCGTGCGCAGCATGTGCATCGGGTGCGCCGTGCGCGGCACGGCGCGGACCATGTCCCACATCGCCGGCGGCAGGTCGTACTCGGCGCGCAGCTCGGCCTCGAGCGCGGAGAGTTCCGCGCGCGTGGGCAGGCGGCGGTTCCAGAGCAGGAAGACCACCTCCTCGAACGACGCGTTGCGCGCCAGGGCGTCGATGTCGTAGCCCACGTACTCGAGGATGCCCTTGGCGCCGTCGATGAACGAGCACTGCGTCTCGGCGGCGATGGTGTTGGCAAGTCCCTTGTCGAAGACGGGCGCGGCGGTCATCGGTCGTCCTCCTGTGCGTTCGGTCGCGTGCGGATCGAGTCACCTAGTCTACGCCTCACGCCATGATCCCGATCGGCACGGACCAGGACGCCAAGCGCCGCCCGGTGGCCACGATGGCCATCGTGCTGCTGACCGCCGTGGCCCACCTGGCCGCGCTCGCGGCCGGGCGCGCCTCGGACGACGCGACGGTCGAGCTGGTCATGCGCTGGGGCCTGAGCCGAACGGCCTTCGAGTGGTGGCAGCCGGTCACCTACCTCTTCATGCACGACCCCGGCAGCCCGTGGCACCTGGTGGGGAACATGATCTTCCTGTGGACCTTCGGCTCGGCGGTCGAGGGCCGGATGCGGCGGCCGGGGTTCGTCCTCTTCTACCTTTCGGGCGGCGCGGCCGCGGGATTCGTGCAGATCGCGCTCAGCCCGGCGCCGGTGATCGGGGCGAGCGGCGCGGTGTCCGCGGTGGCCGGCGCGTTCATCGTGCTCTACCCGCGGGCACGGGTGTCGGTGCTGCTCCTGCTGTCGGTGGTGTCGATCCCGGCGATGCTCCTGGTGGCGCTCTACTTCGCGCTCGACCTGCTGGGCGCGCTGGGTGCGGGGCGCGGCGGGATCGGCCATGCGGCGCACCTGGCCGGGACGGTGTTCGGCATCGCCGTGACGCTTGGGCTCCTCTGGACCGGCGCGGTGCGGCGCACGGACATGGACCTGCTGTTCCTCCTGAAGCAATGGACGCGGCGCCGCGAGATGCGCCGCGCCCTCGACGGCGCGAAGGCCGGGCCGTGGGTGCCGCGCGGGGCGGAGGCAGCCACGCGCGTGGCCGCCTCCGGCGCGAGCGCGGCCGCCGAACCGCCGAGCGCCGCGTCGATCGCGCGCGCGGCGATGCGCCTGGCGGAGTCCGCGCGCGACGCCTACCTGCGCGGCGAGTGGGCCGCGGCGGCCGATGGATTCGCGCGCGCCGTCCAGGCGGCGCCGGATGCCCCGGGCGCGGACGAGTCGCGGCTCATGATCGCCCTGATCCACGTGCGCAAGCTGCCCGACCCGGCGAAGGCTCGGGCGGCGCTGGATGCGCTCGGTCGCGGATTGCCCGAGGCACTCCGCCCGCTGGCCGACGCGCTGCGCGCGGAACTGGCGGCGTAGTTCACGTCAGGCCGCGGCGCGCACGTCAGACCGCGGCGCGCACCGCCGAGCGCGCATTGATCCACTCGGAGACCTGCTGCCGGCGCGTGGGCCATTCGCGGCCGAAGCGCTCGCGCAGGAACTGGTCGTAGAGCGCCACCAGCACCGCGTCGAAGGTGCCGAGCCGGTCGAGCCGGTCCTCGATCTCCAGGCGCGGGGTGTTCGCGGCCTCCTCGGGCGGCTGCAGCTTGAGCCCGCCGACGGTGAACCGGTCGCCCTGGAGCGTGCACTCGAATTCCTGGCCGTGCGCCGCGAACAGGAGGCCCATGCGGCGGGGCCACTTCCCCGACTGCAGCGCCTTCGCGGCCTCGACGCTGCGCGTGGGCATGGCGCCGCGGAGCGTGGCCTTGCCGCCGACGCCCCAGGGGCACTCGAGCTCGAGCAGCTTGTCGACCATCACCGCCACCTGCACGGACGCGGTCTCGACGATGCCCTCGCGCGCCTCGGCCTGCCACCAGAGCCACATGAGGAACGCGTTCCCCAGGAAGTCGTTCGGGTCGCCGCCGGCAAGCGCCCATGGCACCTCGGGGCGCTGCCCGACGCGCGCGCCGTCCTCCTGCGCCCGCGCGACCGCCTCGGCAGGCGGTGCGGTGAACGCCTCGGGCACGGCATCGTCGAGGTCCGAGGTCATGCCGCGCGTGCCGAGGATGTCGGCGGCCACGCCGCCGGACGAGCGGCGCTCGAGCCGGCATCCGTAGGTGGCCTCGACCAGGGCCTTCAGCTCCTTGAAGACGGCATCGCCCGAGGCAGGCGTCAGCACCGAGCGGTGGACGAGGTCGAAGAGCACCGGCACCATGCCGATGCGCCGGTAGCGGCCGTCGGCGATCTCCTCCTTGCAGCGGCGATCGGCGTCGGCGCGGGCCTCGCGGCGCGCCGTGCGGGAGAGCGCAGCAGCCGGACCATCGCCGGACCGGGCGCCCGCCTTCGCGTCAACCTCGGCGGCGCGGCGCTCGTCCTCGGCCATCGCCACGTACGCGCGCCGGATCTCGGGCGGCACCTTGGCGCGGTCGACGCGCATGGCGCACAGGATGGCGCCGCTGAAGCCGCAGTGCTCCCAGGAGAAGTCCGCGTCGAAGACGTGCCGGCCGGAGCACCAGCCGCTCAGCGTGCCTTCGTCGGAAAGCGCACGCTGCTTGACCACGTGGCGGCCGAGGAGGGCGAGGGCCCCCTCGCTGGCATCGTCGGGAAGGCTCCCGGAGACGCCGAACCTGGAATAGGAGATCGATCCGCTGCGAAACGGCATCCGGGCAGTGTGGCGGGGGCCGGTGCATGCCGCGGCGCAATCGACAGGTTCTCCACGCGGGCCGCCGCGGGACTATCGTGGCCCGGGGAACGGCCCCTGCACGATGGAACGCCACCGCTTCGACCCGCTCGCGCGCGCGATTGCCGCGTCCCCCGTGGGCGTGGTGGTGGCTGCCATCGTGGTCACGGCGCTGGCGATGGCCTGGAGCTGGAACCGCATCCGCATGGATGCGAACACCGACTCGCTGATGGGCGACGACCGCCCGTACGTCCAGCAGTACAAGCGGTTCCTCGGTGAATTCGGCGACCTCGAGTACGCGTGGATCGTGGTCGACGCCCAGGGGGCCGACGGCGTGCGGCGCACCGGCGAGGCGCAGCGGGCCGTGGACCTGCTCGACCGTGCGCTGCGAGCCAGGCCGTCGATCGAGCGCGTCTGCTCGCGGGTGACCGCGCCGGAGCAGTCGCGGCTTGCGACGTGGGCGATGGAGACCGACGACCTGCGCGGCCTCGCCGAGGCGCGCAACGCGCTGCCGCTGGTCGCGGCCGATGCCGGGGCGGGAACGCTGGTCGCCGACGCGCGCCGGCGGCTCGAGCGGCTGGGGCTCGGGGCGCTCTTCATGCCGCGCGCCGAGGCCGAGCGCGAGGGCGCCGCGGCGTTCCTGGAACTCGAGGCGATCGCGGCCGCGGCGCCGGGCGCCCCGCCCTTCGTCGGCACGCCGCGCGAGGAGGAGTTCCTCGCGAGCGACAGCGGCCGGCTGCTCTTCGTGGGCGTGATGCCGCGCAAGGACTTCTCGCGCTTCGAGGTGATCGACCGGCCGCTCGCCGACATGCGCACGGCGATCGAGGAAGTCCGTGCGCGCGTGCCCGGCGTCGAGATCGGCATGACCGGCAAGCCCGTGCTGCAGGCCGACGAGATGGCCACCACCAACACCGACATGAACCTCTCGAGCGCCGTGGGCATGGCGCTCTGCGTGGGGCTCTTCATGGCGGTGTTCCGCGGGGTGAAGCTGCCGATGCTGGCGTTCGCGGCGTTCCTGGTGGGCTGCGCGCTCACCTACGCCTCGGCCGCGCTCCTCTTCGGGCGCCTGAACCTCCTGAGCGTGGTGTTCATGCTGGTGCTGGTCGGCGTCGGGCTCGACTACGGCATCCACATGGTGGCGCGATACGTGGAGGCGCGGCGCCGCCTGCCGGTCGAGGACTCGGTGCTGCACATGATGCGCACCGCGGTGCCGAGCAACCTGAGCGGCGCGCTCACCTCGGCGGGGGTGTTCCTCCTCGCGTGGTTCACCGAGTTCCAGGGGCTGCGCGAGCTGGGCATGGTCTCGGGCGTCGGCATCCTGCTCACGTTCCTGGCGATCGTGGTGGTGCTGCCGGCACTCCTGGTGCTCTTCGACGCCCGGATCGCGGTGCCCGGACGCCAGGCGCCGACACCGTTCTTCCTGCAGCGCGAGGGCGTCGACCGGTCGATCGGGCTGCCGAAGGCCCGGATGGTGGTGGCGGCGAGCGCACTGGCCGCGGTCGCATGCGGCTGGTACGGGCTCACGCACCTGCGCTTCGAGAGCAACCTGCTGAAGCTGCAGGCCGAAGGGCTCGACAGCGTGGCGTGGGAGCACCGCGTCATCGACGACGCCGCCGCCGCAAGCTGGTTCGGCGCCTGCTTCGCCGACCGCATGGAGGACATCCCGCCGCTTGCCGAGCGCCTGCGCGCACATCCGGAGGTCGGGCGCATCCGCAGCGTCCTCGATGCCGTGCGCATGGAGACGCCCGAGCGCGCAGCGCTGCGCATGCGCCTCGCGAACGCGATCGAGGCCGCGCCGGCCCGCCCGCGGCGCATCGAGGACTGGGGCGCGGGCGACCTGCGAGACTGCGCCATGCGCGCCGAGGACCTGGCCGGCCACGCCGACCGCGAGGCACCCGAGGCCGCCGGGCGCATGCGCTCGCTCGCGGCGCGCCTCAGGACGCTCGGCGACCTCGTCGACCCCGCGCTCCACGGCGAGGCCGAGGCGTCCGCCGCGCGTGCCGCGGTCGAGGACGCGGTGGCGCGCGCCGCGCAGGGGATGCGCGCCATGGCCGAGGGCGCGCGCATGCCGCTGCGCGACGCGCTGCCGGAGTCGGTGCGCGCGCAGATGGTGTCGCCGGGCGGGCGCTTCCTGGTGATGGTGCACCCCGCGGGGGACGTGTGGGACGCCGCGCCGCTCGACCGGTTCGTGGCGGCGCTCCGCGCCGAGGACCCGCAGGCCACGGGCGTGCCGATGACGGTGTCGGAATCGATGAAGAGCATGGAGCGGTCGTTCGCGCAGCAGGCGACGCTCGCCTCGCTCCTCGTGGCGCTCCTCCTGTGGCTCGACCTGCGCAACGCGCGAGAGACGTGCGCGGCGCTCCTGTCGCTTGCCATGGGCGTCTCGTGGACGATCGGGTGCATGGCCCTCGTCGGAAGCAACTTCAACCTGGCGAACTTCTTCGCGATCCCGATCCTGATCGGGCTCGGGATCGACAGCGCCATCCACGTCACCCACCGCGCCCACGAGGGCGCGCTCGACCACGGCTTCGGATCGACGCGCCGTGCCGTGGTGGTGACCGCGCTGACCACGACGATCGGCTTCGGGGCGCTGGTGCTCGCCCACCACCAGGGACTGAGGAGCCTGGGCGCGGCGATGGCGATCGGCAGCCTCTGCTGCCTGGCGTCGTCGGTCTGGACGCTGCCCGCCCTGCTGCGCCTGATCGGGCTGCAGCCGCGGCGCACGCACCTGCGGCTGGCGGGCACCGACGGCGCGCGCCGAGACGCCGCATGACGCGGCGCGGGATCGCCTACGCTGCAGCCATGCGACGCATCCTTGCCGCCGGCCTCCCCGTCCTCCTGGTCCTCGCCGCATGCGAGCCGGGCGACCCGGCGCCGCGGGCCGACGGGCCATCGACGCACGTGCGCTTCCAGGTGGAGGGCATGCACTGCGGCGGATGCGCCGAGGCGATCGTCGCGGAGCTGAAGGAGACCCCGGGGGTGCGCGGCGCGCAGTGCTCGTTCGAGACGAAGGTGGCGGAGGTCGAGCTGCTGCCGACCACCGACCCCGAGCACGCCGCGGCCGCGATCCGCAAGCTCGGCTACAAGGTGTCGCCGGCGCCGGACGCCGCGCCGCCGTCGCCCGCCGATTCGAAGTAGGACGCGCACGCCGCACGCACGCGGGCCGCGGCCTCGTCCATCGACCCCGCCACGCGCGCCCCGGCCGCGTGCACGTGCCCGCCGCCGTCGAAGTGGCCTGCGAGGTGGTTGACGTCGACGAACGTGCCGCCCGCGACGGCCGGCGGCTTGGAGCGGAAGCTCGCCTTCACGAGGGTCGGGTCGGCCTCCGTGAGCAGCACGCTCACCTCGACCGTGCCCACCGACATCGGCTCGTTCACCAGCCCCGCCAGGTCGTCGACCCCGGTGCCGGTGGCCTCGAAGTCGCGGCGCATGAGCCGCATCACGGCGACGCGGCCGTCGCAGCAGTAGTCGATCGACGAGAGCGCCCGGGCAACGAGCGCCAGCCGGCCGGGCGCGTCGCCCTGCTCGAGCATGCGGAAGAGCGCGTCCTTGTCGACGCCGGCGGCCAGGAGCCGCGCGCCCAGCTGGTAGACGCGGTCGTCGGCGCCGCTGAAGCGGAACCACCCGGTGTCGGTGGCAAGCCCCGCGAAGACCGCCTCGGCGATGGTGCGGCGCATGCGGCGCCCGCCCGCGGGCGCAAGGGGCACGCCCAGCTCGTCGAGCACCTCGACCAGGAGCTGCGTGCAGCTGGCGCACGAGGCGTCGACCAGCCGCGCAGGCGCGATGGTGCTGCCGTTGGCGTGGTGGTCGATGCCGATCACGAGGTCCGGGTGCGCGCGCCGGGCGAGGAGAGCGTGCTCGAGCTGGCTCTCGGCGCCCGTGTCGAGCACCACCGCGAGGTCGCATCCCTCGCGCGGCTCGACGGGCCCGCGCGCGGCGTGGCGGAACTCGCCGTCGGATGCAAGCCCCAGGATCGTGCGGTCGATCGGGCCGGCGACGGCCGCATCGACCTGCGCACCGAGTCCGCGGAGCGCGCGCGACAGCGCGAGCACCGAGCCGAGCGCGTCGCCGTCCGGCTTGAAGTGCGTGGTGACGTAGGGCCGGCGTGCGGCGCGCAGCCGGCGGGCGATCTCGGCATGGGTGGCGGTCGAGCGGTACTCCATCGGCGCAGGCACCTTACGCGACGGCCGCGGCGCGCGCGCGCACCTCGCACTCGGCCACATCCTCGCGCAGCCGGGCCACGAGCGCCTCGGGACCCGGGAAGCGCCACTGGCCGCGGATCCACGCGTCGAAGCGGAGCTCGACCTCCCAGCCGTAGTCGTCCGTGCCGCGGGACAGGCCGATGACGTGCGCCTCGCAGGTGCGCGCCGAGCGCCCGAAGGTGGGCTTGGTGCCGATCGAGATCGCCGCGGGATGCACGTGCCCGTCGACGACGGCGCGACCCGCGTAGACGCCGTCGCGCGGCAGCATTCCGGACGGCACGCCGATGTTCGCGGTCGGGAATCCGAGCGTCCGCCCCCGGCGGTCGCCCCGCTCCACGGTGCCCCGCACCGCGTGCGCGCGGCCCAGGAGCCGTGCCGCGTCGGCCACGCGACCCACCGCGAGCATCCAGCGCACGAGCGACGAGCGTGCCGCCACGCGGCCGCCGTCCGGCAGGTCCACGTCGACGTCGTCGATGGCGATCGCGCGGAACCCGCCGCGCACGCCAAGGGCCCGCAGCGTGCCGATGTCGCCGCTGCGGCCGCGCCCGAAGCGGAAATCGGTTCCCTCGACCACGGCGCCGAACGGGAGCGTCCGGCGCAGGGAGGCGATGAACGCGTCCGGGTCCTCGCCCAGGACGCCCTCGCGCGGATCGATGGTGTGCACCTCGTCGCAGCCGGCCTCGAGGAGGAGCCGTTCGCGCGTGCGCGCATCCGTCAGCCGCGGCGGTGCGTCCGCCGGGCGGAGCACCGACGCCGGCAGGGGCTCGAACGTGACCGCGACCGTCCGGCCGGAGGCCCCCGCCTCCCGGCGGGACGCCGCGACCAGCGCCTGGTGCCCCAGGTGGACGCCGTCGAAGTTGCCGATGGTGGCGACGAGCATGGCCGCGCGGCCGATGGGCCGAATCGACAAGGATAGCCCTGCTCCCGGCGGGCGGAAACCGCTGTCCGCTCCGGGATTGCGTGCGTTGAACGCCCCCGTCGCGGCGTGGTATCACGTCCGGGATGCACCCTGCGAACCCGACGCTTGCCGCCAACCCGACCGCGAACGCCGTGCCGGACCCGACGGTCCTTGCGAGCGACCTCGGCCGCAGCTTCGCGCAGGCCGCCGAGACGATGGTCCCGTGGTTCGTGTCGCAGATGCCGCGCATGTACTTCGAGGACACCCCGCCGGCGCGCGTGGCCGCGCACCTGCGCGCCATCATCGCCGCGAAGGCGTCCGGGCAGCCCTTCCACCTGACGATCCGCAGCGAGGACGGGCGCGAGTGGACCTACTTCCGCGAGGGGAACCGCCCCGGCGTCCTCGCCGAGGTGGTGGCGTCGCTTCCCATGCAGCCCTCGCTGCGCGCGGCGAAGATCCACACCTCGAAGGACGGCAACCTGATCGTCGACGCGTTCGAGCTCGGCGACCGCGAGCCGTTCAGCCCGTCGAACCCGGCGCAGGCCGAGAAGCTCCGCGCCACGATCGAGTGGGCGCGCACCAACGCCACCGACTGGAGCGAGGCGGCGATCCGCGACTACTTCGCCGGATGCGCCGCCGAGTACGTCCTGACGCTCAGCCCGCACCGGCTGAACAAGCACCGCAAGCTGTTCGCCGCCGTCAGCGGCACCGAGGGGACCGCGGTCGAGACCGAGCCCGAGCTCGCCGGCGAACTCACGCGCATCACCATCGCCTACTCCAACGCGCGCACCCGCACCATGCTCGAGCGCGTGGCCCAGGTGATGAGCCGCGGCCGGATCAACATCCAGCGCGCCTACCTCGACCAGGTCGCCGACCCGCCGCACGGCTCGGTGTCCCTCCTCGGGTTCGTGATCCAGACCCAGGACGGCCACTCGGTGGACACCGCCGGCGCCGCGTGGAGGCAGCTCGAGCACGACATCGCCCGCATCAAGTGGGTGGACTCGGAGTCGGTCGAGCTCGCCAACCGGCACGAGGGCATGTCGATCGACGAGGCCGAGCTGGTGCTGGGCCTCTGCACGCTGGCCCACCAGCGCCTCGTGCACCGCGACCGCCTGCTCTTCTCGATCGAGCGCATCGTGGCGACCGCCGAACGGGCGATGCCGATCGTCTCGGACGTCGGCGCGCTCTTCCGCGCGCGCTTCGACCCCTCGGGCGCCGTCCCCGACGCCGAGTTCGCCGCGCGCGCCGCCGCGATCCGCGGCCGCATCGGCACCAAGGAGGACCCGGACGGCACGGCCACCATCCTGAGCTCGCTGCTCGACGCCGTCGAGTCGACCTTCCGCACGAACTACTTCCTGCCGCGCCGCTTCGGCCTCTCGCTGCGGCTCGACCCGTCGTTCCTGCGCGACGACCGCCGGCCGGAGCTGCCCTACGGCACCTTCTTCGTCTTCGGCCGCGGCTTCTTCGGGTTCCACAACCGGTTCAAGGAGATCGCGCGCGGCGGCCTCCGCGTCGTGAAGCCGGCCACGGCGGCCCAGCACGCCCGCGAGCGCGAGCGCGTCTTCGACGAGGTCTACGGCCTGTCGTGGGCGCAGCAGCAGAAGAACAAGGACATCCCCGAGGGCGGCGCGAAGGCCGCCATCCTGCTCGAGCACGACGCGGACATCACCCGCTGCGTGAAGAGCTTCGTGGACAGCGTCCTCGACCTGATCGTCGATGACCCGACGGTGAAGGCGCTGGTGGTCGACCGCTTCGGCACCAAGGAGCTCATCTACCTCGGGCCCGACGAGAACATCACGCCCGCCCACATCGAGTGGATCGTCTCGCGCGCCCGGGTGCGCGCGTACGCGCTGCCCGACGCGTTCATGAGCTCGAAGCCCGGCGCCGGCATCAACCACAAGGTCTACGGCGTCACCAGCGAGGGCGTGAACGTCTTCCTGGAGGTGGCGCTGCGCGCCCGCGGCATCGACCCGCGCAAGCGTCCCTTCACGGTGAAGATCACCGGCGGCCCGGACGGCGACGTCGCGGGCAACATGATCCGGATCCTGAACCGCGACTACGGCGCCAACGCCCGCATCGTCGGCATCGCCGACGGCAGCGGAGTCGGCGAGGACCCGGAGGGGCTCGACCATGCCGAGCTCCTGCGGCTCTTCCGCGAGGCGCTGCCGATCGCGAGCTTCGACCCCTCGAAGCTCTCGAAGCGGGGCCGCGTCGTCGGGGTGGACAGCCCCGAGGGCGCGCCGCTGCGCAACACGCTGCACAACCGCCTGGTGACGGACGCGTTCGTGCCGGGCGGCGGGCGCCCGGCCACCATCAACGAGACCAACTGGCGCGACTACCTGACCGCCGACGGCAAGCCTTCGAGCCCGATCATCGTCGAGGGCGCGAACCTCTTCCTCACCCCGGTCGCGCGTGCCGAGCTCTTCAAGGCCGGCTGCCTGATCTTCAAGGACTCGAGCGCCAACAAGTGCGGCGTGATCTGCTCGAGCTACGAGATCGGCGCGAGCATGCTGCTCGACGAGAAGTCGTTCCTGGCGATCAAGGCCGAGTTCGTCGAGCAGGTGCTCGAGAAGCTGCGCGAGCTCGCCCGCGCCGAGGCGGAGCTCCTGATGGCCGAGGGGCGGCGGCACCCGAGCGTGCCGCTCACCGAGCTCTCGACCACGCTCTCGAAGGTGATCAACGACGCCGCCGACGCGATCCGCGCGTCGATGGAGCGCTGGGGCCCCGCAGACCGGGAGCTCGCGCGCGAGATCGTCCGCGAGCACCTGCCGCGCAAGCTCCAGGAGACCGTCGGCGACCGCCTGTGGACCGGCATCCCGCAGGCCTACCTCGACTGGATGGTCGCCAAGCGCCTGGCGTCGGGCATCGTCTACCGGGAGGGCACGAGCTTCCTGCAGGGCATCGCGCCGGAGGCGATGGCATCCCTGTCGCTTCGCTACCTGCGCAAGCGCGACGAGACGCGCCGCCTGGTGGACGGGCTTCGGCAGTCGAACGCGCCGGGTGCGGCGCGGGCCGCCGAGCTGCTGGCCCGGGCGGGCACCCGGGCGGCGCTCGAGGACTTCGACTGACCCGGCGGCGAAGGCGGCCGCGGGGCCGGCCAACCCGGCCGGCCGACTCCGGCCGGGCGATAGGCTCCACGGGCGGAGGATCGCCGTGCCCGCACGATTCAGCCGACTGACCGCCGCTGCCGCCCTCGCCTTCGTCGCGATGTCCGCCCCGCGTGCCTGGGCGCAGGACCCCGAGCCGCAGGTGGTGTCGGACGCCGGACGCATCGAGCGCGTGGTGCTCTACCCGCGCGGTGCCGCGGTGACGCGCGCCATCCGCCGCGACCTGCCGCAGGGGCTCTGGACGGTGCGCGTCACGGGGCTCCCGGCCGGCGTCGACCCGGCGCAGGTCCAGGCGCGCGTCCGCGCGGCGGCGGGATCGTCGGGCGAGGCTCCGCGGCTCCTTGCCGTCGAGTACGAGGAAGCCCCCGGCATCGACTTCGCGGGCAGCCCCGAGGGCATCGAGCTCGCCACCAAGCTGAAGGACGCGAAGCGCCGGCAGGCCGAGGCCGCGCAGGATCGAGCCCAGCTCGAGCAGCGCGCGGCGCGCGTCGACCAGGTGGGCACGCGCGCGGCGGCGAACGCGACGGCCGAGGGCGGTACCGCGGCGGCCGACCCGGTGCGGGCCCTGGAGCAGCTCGGGTGGGTCCGTGCGCAACGGGCGCGGCTCCTCGAGGAGTCCCGCGCGCTCGCCGAGCGGACCGACGCCGTCGCCCGCGAGGTGGCGGCGCTCGAGTCGGCGGCCGCGCAGCGCGGCGGCGCCGACCGCACGCAGCGGACGTCCGTCGTGCGGCTGGCGGCGCCGTCGGCGTGCGCGCTCGAACTCGACCTGGCCTACGTCGTCGACCGCGCCGGCTGGGCGCCCGCCTACGCGATCCGCGCGGCCGCCGACCGGAGCGGCACCTCGGTCGAGTACGACGCCGTGCTGGCGCAGCACTCCGGCGAGGACTGGACGGACGCCCGCATCACGCTCTCGACCGCGCGCCCCGACGCGAGCGCCGCGCCGGGGGAGGTCGTGCCGGTCTACGTGGACGTGGCGCCGCAGGTGGTGGCGGGGTTCGCCGGCGGGGGCGAGGGCGTGTCGAGCGGCGCGGCGAAGGACAAGGGGATGCGCCGGGACCGCAAGCCCGGCGGACCGGGCGGCGGCGGCACCACGGGCTCGCCCGACTACGCCGGCGCTCCCGCCAGGGACGCCGAGCGAGCCGACGCACTCGAGGCGATGGCGGGCGGCGCGTCCGTCGCCGAGTCGGGCATCGCGGCCACCTTCGAGCTGCCGCGGCGGGTCAGCGTGCCGAGCGACGCCGCGCGCACCCAGCGCACCCGGATCGCCACGCTCGAGCCGTCGGTCGCCTTCGTGCACGTCGCGCATCCGCTGATGACCGAGGAGGTCTTCGTGCGCGGCGAACTCATGAACGACTCCGGGTACCAGCTGCTGCCGGGCACGGCGCAGGTGTTCTTCGGCGGCGACCTCGTCGGGGACGCCGCGGTGCCGGCGGTCGCGCCCAAGGCGCCGTTCACCGTCTTCTTCGGGGCCGACCGCACGGTGCGCGCGCGGCGAGAGGTGGTGTCGAAGCTCCTCGGCACCGCCGGCCTCTTCGGCGGCAGCAGCGCGTGCACCTGGAAGTACCGGATCACCCTCGACAACGGAAGCGGCCGCGAGCTGCGCGTCGAGGTGATCGACCGGCGGCCGGCGAGCCGCAACGAGAAGATCGAGGTGAAGGTGGCCGACCTGTCGGCGCCGCTCTCCACCGATGCCGAATACCTCGCGGGCCCGCAGAAATCGGGCATCCTGCGCTGGGACCTCACGGTGCCCGCCGCCGCCCGGGGCCCTGCGGCCACGACGCTGACGTGGACCGTCCAGGAGACGCACCCGAAGGACGTCCAGACCACCGCAATGCCCGACTGACCGGAGGCCACGCCGATGAACACCCTGCACGCCCTGCCCTCCGTCCGACGCGCCGCGACCCTCCTCGCCGCCGCGATGGCCGCGCTCCAGGCGCACGCCCACGCCCAGGACGCCGACATCCCCATGCAGCAGGCGAGCGACCGCGGCGCGATCCGCGCGGTGACGCTCTACCCCGACCGTGCCGCGGTGACCCGCGAGGTGCGCGTGCGGCTCGACCAGGGCCTGTGGACCGTGCGCATCCCGGAGCTGCCGGCGTCGGTCGTGCGGGACTCGCTGCAGGCGCGCGTGCGCGGCAGCGCGCGGCTCCTCGGCGTCGAGTTCAGCGCCGCGCGGCAGGCGGACTTCGCCTCGAGCCCCGAGGGCACCGCCCTCGCCGAGCGGGTGCGCGACCTGCGCCGGCGCGTGGCGAACCTCGCGGAGGACCGGACGGCGCTCGAGGCGCACGAGAAGCTCGTCGATGCGGTCGGCATCCGCCCCACCGCCGGCGCCCTTCCCGACGGCGCGGCGCAGCCGATCGACCTGAAGTCGGCCGAGCGGCAGCTCGAGGCGATCGCCGCCGAGAAGGCGCGCATCCTGGAGGAATCGCGGCGCCTGGCGGACGCGAAGGACGCGGCCGGGCGCGAGCTCGCGGTCGCCGAGGGCCAGCTTGCCGCCCGCGGCGGCGCCGACCGCGTCGAGCGCGCGGCGGTCGTCGTGCTCTCGGTGCCCGAGGCCGGCATGGCGGAGATCGACCTCACCTACCTCGTGGGACGCGCGGGTTGGGCGCCGGCCTACGCGATCCGCAGCGAGGCCGACCGGTCGAGGGTGTCGGTCGAGTACGACGCGATGGTGGTGCAGCAGACCGGCGAGGACTGGCGCGACGTTCGCCTCTCGCTCTCGACCGCGGAGCCGACGCGTGCCTCGAGCCCGCCGCCCGTGGCGCCATGGTTCGTCGACGTGGCGGTGCCGGTGCCTGCGCCCGTGGAGACGACGTCCGCCGGCGTCGCCTTGAGGTACGCACCCACGGTCGCTGCGGCCGAGCCGATGGCACCCGGCGCGCCGAACGAAGGCGGGGCGTTCGGCAGCGCGGAGGCCGAGAAGGACCTGCGGGCCCTGGCCGCCGACGCCGACGTCGTCGATGCCGGCATCGCGGTGTCGTTCGAGCTGCCGCGCCCGGTGACGCTGGTCTCCGATGCCGCCAAGCGCCAGCGCACCCGGATCGGGACCGTGTCGCCCGAGACTGCCTTCGGCTACGTCGCGGCGCCGGTCCTCACCGAGCGCGTCTACCTGCGCGGCACGCTGAGGAACGCGAGCGGGTTCCAGCTGCTCCCCGGCCGGGCGCAGGTCTTCATGGGTGGCGAATTCGTCGGCGAGACACAGGTGCCGTCGGTCGCCCCGCAGGGCGAGTTCCGCGTGTGGTTCGGGCCCGACCCGGCGCTCTCCGCGCGGCGCGAGGTGCTCTCGAAGGTCACCGGCGCGAACGGCCTCTTCGGCGGCACCGAGCTCACCACCTGGAACAACCGGATCACCGTCTCCAACGGCACCGGCCGCGACGTCATCGTCGAGGTGCTCGACCGCCGGCCGGTGAGCCGCAACGAGAAGGTGGAGGCGAAGCTCGCCGCCGCGAGGCCGGTGCCGAGCACGGACAAGGAGTACGTCGAGCGGCGCCAGCCGCAGGGCATCCTCCGCTGGGACCTGCCGGTCCCGGCCGGCGCGCAGGGCCCGAAGGCCGCGACGGTCACGTGGACGGTCGAGCTCGTGCGCCCGAACGGCATGGCGATCACGCCGGTCCCGGACTGAGCCTGCTCAGAACCACCACGCCTGGGCGGGGCGTTCCTCGACGATGCACTCCTGCAGGAACGCGACGGCGCGCTCGAAGCCCTCGTCAACGCTCATCATGGCGTCCTCGTGCTCGATGGAGAGCACGTGGTCGTACCCGTGCCGGCGCAGCATGCTGACGAACGGCCGCCAGAACTCCGTGCCGTGGCCCCAGCCGCAGGTGCGGAAGTTCCAGGCGCGGCGCTGCAGGTCGCCGTAGGGCTTGGTGTCGAGGTAGCCGTTGAGCGGACCCTCGTGGCGGTCGAGCTCGGTGTCCTTCGCGTGGACGTGGAAGAGGAGCCCGGCCTCGCCGAGCTGCCGCGCCACGAGCACCGGGTCCATGCCCTGCCAGAAGAGGTGCGACGGGTCGAGGTTGGCGCCGAGCACGGGCTTGCCGCGCAGGCCCGACTTGCGCTGGGCGAGCTCGCTCAGCCGGATCACGGTCTCGCCGTTGTAGACGCAGAAGCCCGGGTGCGGCTCCCACGCCACGCGCACGCCGTGGCGGGCGGCGAACTTCGCCTGCTTCGCCCAGTACGGCACCAGCACGGTGTCCCACTGGTACTTGAGGATCTCCGGGAAGTCGCCGGGCCACGGGCAGGTCACCCAGTTGGGCGTGGTGTCGCGGCGCGAGCCGCCCGGGCAGCCGCTGAAGGTGATGACGACGTCCGTGCCGAGCTTCGGCGCCAGCTCCACGGCCGTCGCGAACTCGTCATGGTGCCGCCGGGCGAATCCCATCTCGGGGTGGACCGGGTTGCCGTGCACCGAGAGCGCGGACAGCGTCAGGTCGTGCGCCTTGAGGAGGCCCTTGATCCGGTCCTGCTCCTTGCGGCTCGCGAGCACCTTGCGCGGGTCGAAGTACGGCCGGCCGGGCCAGGCGCCCACCGGCAGCTCGATGGCGCGGAGGCCGATGTCGGCGATGTGGCTGCAGACGTCCTCGAGGGGGCGGCCGGCGAAGAGCGCGGCCATGACTCCAAGCTTCATGGGGTCCTTTCGTGGGTGGGGTGGCGGCGGCAGCGTAGTTCCCGGCCAGCGCCCGCGGCGGCGGGCGCGCCGCAACCGTCCGCCCGGCGGGCGCGGACGCTCCGTGCGACAATGCCCGCGATGCTCGCCGCCGCCCTCGCCATGCTCTGCCTGCTGCAGGATGCGACACCCCGGCAGGTCTGGGTGTTCATCGACCGCTGGAAGGAGTTCGGCGGCACCGTCGTCGAGGAACGGGAGGCCGAGTTCACGGTCGAGGGCCCCTACGGCGAGCGGCGTTCGTTCAACCGCAACCAGGTGCTCGACGTCGTCGACCTCGTGCGCCCCGAGCCCGGCCAGCGCGGCATCGTGCAGCTGCGCGACGGCACCATCGTGCGCGGCGAGATACTCAAGGACGCGCTCGACGAGGTCGAGTTCCGCGCCGACAGCATCAAGGGCACGCTGCCGCGCGAGAAGGTCTACCGCGTGGTGCTCGAGCTCGACTTCGAGACCCGCTACCGGCGCATCCGTGCGTCGATCCTGCCCGAGGAGCACGGGCGCCGCGTCGCGCTCGCGCGCTGGCTTGCCGAGCACGACCGCCTCGACCTCGCGGTGGTCGAGCTCGAGGCCCTGCTCCGCGAGGCCGACAGCGACGCGGCGCGCGACCTGCTCCGCGAGGTGAACGCGCGGCTCGCGCTCAAGCAGTCGGTCGAGGAATCGCGCCGGCGAGAGCGCGAGCGGCGCGAGGCCGAGGGCGCGGCGCCGACGAAGGCGCCCCGCACCGAGGGTGGCGACGACGCGGTCCCGGCGGGCACCCCGGGCGATGCGCCCCCGACGCGCGCCATGCCCTCCACCCGGGACATGCTCCCGGACAACCTGATCTCCGACGAGGACGTGAACCTCATCCGCGTCTACGAGATCGACTTCAAGGACCCGCCGCGGCTCTCGGTGAAGCCCGAGGGCATCCGCCAGCTGATCCTCCGCTACGGGTCGAGCGACCTGATCCCGGCGTCCTCGGAGGAACGCAACCTGCTCTACACGAAGCCGGCCATCGAGGTGGTGCGGCTCATGTTCAGCCTCCGCGCGCGCGACCTGTACCGCTACATCCAGGTCGACGAGGACCCGGAGTCGCTGGCCCTCTTCCGCACGCGCGTCCACAACTCGTGGCTCACCGCCAACTGCGCGACGAGCCGCTGCCACGGCGGCCTGCACGCGGGCAGGTTCTTCCTGCACACCGGCAACGCCAAGGACCAGCGCATCCGCTACACGAACCTGCTGGCGCTCCTGGACTTCGAGGTCGACGGGAAGAAGGTGGTCGACTTCGAGGATCCGCCGAGCTCGCTCCTGGTGCAGTACGCCATGCCGCGCACCATGGCCCGCTACCCGCACCCGCAGGTCAACGGATGGAAGCCGGTCTTCAGCAAGAGCACGCCGCAGCTCCTCAACGACACGCTGGAGTGGATCCGCGGCATGTACCGGCCCCGTCCCGAGTACCCGGTCGAGTACCGGCGCCCCGACCTGAACGCCCCCGACCGGCCCGTCCAGACCCCCGACGGCCCGGACCGCTGAACGCCCCCGCTACCCTGCACCTCCCGGCACCACGGCCGGCACCCACCTCCATGCACCACGCCCGACCCATCGCCGGCGCCACGCTCGCCCTCTCCGTCCTCGCCGCCTGCGAAGGCCTGCACTCCCCGAGCCCCGAGGAGGCCGGCGCGCGCAAGATGGCGCAGGCCGCCGCGAAGGCTGCCGCGGTGACGGCGCGGATCGCGCCGTCGCCGGACGCCGTCGGCAGGACCATCGAGGAGGAGGGCGGGAGCCGCGAGCTGACGCAGACCATGCTGACGCCGGCCGAGGCGGCCGAGCAGATGCGGAGCCTTGCCTCCGAGGTGTCCTCCGCCGGCGCGGGCGAGGCGCAGCGCCGCGAGGCGCGCGACCTGGCCACGCGGCTGCGGCGCGACGCGCTGATGCTCGACCTGATGGAGCTCGAGCGCCTGGCGCAGGAGAAGGGCGTCCTCGCGCGCGAGATCGAGCGGCGCATCGCCGCGATCACGTCGATCGAGGCGTCCGGCGACCTGTCCGGTCCCGAGGTCGCGAAGGCGCGCATCGCGGGAATGGAACGGGCCAAGGAAGCCTTCGATGCCGCGATCGCGGCGCTCCTGGCGATGCGTGACCAGGCCGGTGCCGCGCTGCAGCCCGTCGAGGCCGCGATTGCCGAGCGGACGCGCCGTGCCGAGGAGATCGACGCCGAGATCGGCGGCCTGCGCGCGGCGGCGATGACGTCTTCGGCCGCGGACGCGCTGCCCAGGATGCTCGAGGCGCGCCAGAAGCTCGACGAGGCGCAGGACCTGCGCGTCGAGGCATCGCAGGCCGACCGCGACGCCGAGCCCATGCGCAGCGCCGTGCGGATCACCGAGCGCGCCGCCACCGGGAACGAGGACACCGAGCGCTTCCTGTCGCAGCGGATCGAGGAGGCCTCGCAGGCCGCCGAGGGCGCCGCGGCACGCGCCGCCGCCGCGCGCGAGCGCCTGGGACGGCTGGCCGCCGAGAGCGCCGAGATGACCAAGGAGTTCCTGAAGGTCGACTCCGAGCGCTTCCAGTCGGTCGCCAAGGCCGTTTCCGAGGCGATCGAGTCCGGCGACCTTGCCTCGAAGAACCCGACCGACGGCGCGGCGATCGCCATGGCGCGCGCGCGGCTGGCCGCGATCGCCGTGGACGCCATCGACCAAGCCTCGATGATCGCGGCGGCAGCCGAGGCGGCGGGCGCGGGCGCGGCCGGTGCGGCGACGCAGGCGCTCGATGCTGCGCGCACCGCCGAGATCGCCAAGGCGAAGACCGCCCTGATCGCCGCACGCGACGCGCTGGCGGGCGCCGAGGCCGGCCCGGCCACGGCGATGCTCGCCTCGATCGAGCGGATGGCCGGCGCGCTCGGGATCGACCTCGCCACCCCGGCGCCGGCGGCACCGCCGGCCGCCGATGACGCGGCATCGGCGACCGATGCCGCGGAGAACGCACCGGCAAGCGATGCGTCGGACGCGCCGCCTGCGGACGCGCCGCCCGCGGACGCGCCGCCGGCCGATCCCGCGGGAGAACCGGCACCGGCCGACCCCGCGCCGGCTGATCCGTCGGAGTGACCTACGCCCCCGCCGCGCCGATCGCGGCGGCGGCGGCGTCGCGCACCCAGGGCAGCTCCCGGGAATCCGACGCACGCTCCACCAGCGCGCGCACCAGTGCCGTGCGTTCCGCGCGCGCCAGGTGCGGATCCGAGAGCGCCGCTCCGGCCGCGAGCGCCGCGTTGCGTCGCCACATGGCGGCCGTCGCCCGGCGCAGCACGCCGTTGAGGCGCGCGGCCTCCAGGTCGGCATCGTCCCACCCGAGCGCCTCCAGGAGCGGCACCGACGTCCGGTGCGGCCGGTAGGCCTCGTGCACCGGCGCGCGCCGCGCCCGGACGGTGGGCTGCGCGTGCGGGCACACCTCCTGGCACGTGTCGCAGCCGAAGATCCAGTCGAGGGTGCGGCCGGCGAACGCACCCGCCACATCGGCGCGCTCCTCGATGGTGAGCGCGCTCACGCATCGCGAGGCATCGACCGACCACGGCGTGATCGCCTCGGTCGGGCACGCGTCGATGCAGCGGGTGCATAGCCCGCACGGATCCGGCGGCGCCGACCCGGCCGGCAGCCCGTCGGCGCGCCGCGGCGCGAGCTCGAGCGTCGACACCACCACGCCGAGGACGAGCCACGACCCGAGCCCGTCCGGGCCGATGAGGAGCGTGTGCTTGCCGATGCGGCCGAGGCCGGCGCGCTCCGCGTGCTCGCGCTCCAGGATCGGCGCGGTGTCGACGCAGGTCCGGAACCGCTCGTCGGGGTGCGCGGCCGAGAGCTCCGACGACAGCGACTCGAGGCGCGCCCGGACCACCGTGTGGTAGTCCTCGCCGCGCGCGTAACGCGCGATGCGCCCATGGCCCGGGACGCGCGCATCCGGCCGCCCGTCGGCGTAGCGGTCCGCGACGCAGAGCACGCTGCGCGCACCCGGCACCAGTGCGCGGGGGTCGAGCCGCCGCTCGACCGCCTCGGCCAGGTACTGCATTCCGCCGTGGCGGGCCTCGGCGATCCACGCGCGGAACTCGTCGGCGCGGTCGCTTGCGCGCGCCTCGGCGATGCCGGCCAGCGCGAATCCATGCTCGGCGCACCGCGCCAGCACCGCCTGCGACCGCTGCGCCGGATCCCCGGACGAGAGGCCGCCGGCGGGCGCCGTCACCGACCCGCCCCCAGGAGCCGGGCAAGCCAGCCGGGCGGAAGGTCCGGCACCAGCAGCCGTTGGCCGAGGATCGCGCCCGCGGCCAGGTAGCCCGAGCGCACGGCGCCTTCCATGGTGGCGGGCCACCCGGTGCGAGTCCAGTCGCCGGCGAGGTAGAGGTTGCGGACGCCGCCGTCGCGTTCGGTGCCGTCGGCCATCGCGCGCGGGCGGATCGCCTCGAAGCCCGGGGTCACCGCGAACGTCGCGCGCTTCTCCTTCACGCTGCGCACCGACACCGGTTCGACGCTGCGTGCCGCCGGAAGCGCCCAGCGCACGTCCTCCAGGACGCGTGCCGCGATCGCGGCCTCGTCGAGGTCCATCCAGTCGCGCGCGCCGCTGATCACCGCGTGGACGTGCTGCGAACCGTCCTCGCCGACGCCCTTGTCGAAGAGCCACTGCGTGCCGCGGCCCGGCAGCACCAGGTGCGGCAGGTCCATGACGCGCGCGGGAAACCGCACGTGCACGCCGACGATCGGGCTCGACCCCACCTCGCCGAGCCTCGCGAGGCGCCGGTCGGCGCGCACCAGCGCGTCGCCGGCCAGCTTCTCCAGGCGGTCGGCCGGCACGGCGCTCACGGTGACGTCCGCGTCGACCATGCCTTCGTCGGTGACCACGCCCGTCACGCGGCGGCCATCGAAGGCGAGCGCGCGTGCGCTCACGCCGAGCCGCAGCGTCCCCCCGGCCCCCGCGATCGCCTGTTCGGCCGGATCGTAGAGCCGCACGAGCGGCACCGCCGACAGCCCCATCACGGGCGCATCGGCGCTCGCCAGGAACCCC
>Ga0208783_10000401_pt1 | contig 26764 bp, 26 predicted proteins | sample DEB19_08_DNA_2_FD_184529 | JGI IMG/M metagenome (GOLD analysis project Ga0208783, IMG submission 184529) | Aqueous microbial communities from the Delaware River and Bay under freshwater to marine salinity gradient to study organic matter... | ecosystem: Environmental > Aquatic > Marine >...
CGATGGCGTTCGTCGCGAGGACCTCGTAGCCATCGCCGCCACGGCGCATGAAGTCGTTCGTCGCCACGGTGTAGACGGCCGCCGGATCGATCTCCGAGAAGGTCCCGTCCACGCCTTCGACCTCCACTCGCACGATGCGGCTGCCGGCAGGCTTACTGCCGTCCCACGTGAAGCGGATGCCCGAGACCTGCGGGAAGCGGCCGGCACCCTCCTCCCCCAGCGAGACGCCGTTCTCAAGCGCGGCCACCACGTCCGCGCCCGTGAGCTCGAGCGTGCTCACGACGTTGCCGAACGGGAAGACCGTGAGGATGTCGCCCAGTGTGACCGGCATCGGCTCCGCGAGGGTCAGGTCCGCCGGCGTCTCGGCGCCCACGGGCACGTTCCCGCGGATGCCACCGCCGTTGGTGATCGCGATCCGGGCCCCGGTCTCGGCGCGCATCGCATCGGTCACGAGGTCGCCCAGGTTGCACTCGGCGACGCGGCAGACCGCGCGATCGCCCACGAGGAAGACCGCGGACTCGCCGACCACCGTCTGCTTCAGCTCTTCGAGCGGTGTGGCCAGCGTCGCGACGATCTCCTCCACCTCGGGGTCCGGGGTGATGTAGCGCGACAGGAGGATCGTGTCACCCTCCACCTCGGTCACCACGCCCGCGGCATCGAAGGTGAGGTCGACCCGGCCAAGGTACTCGGTCTCCTCGCCTGCCTGGACGATGCTCACCGGCATCCCATCCAGGTCCTCCACGACCACCGGGTACTCCGCCACGGACGCCGTATAGGCGTTGCTCAGCAGCGAGTGACTGTGGCCGCCCACGATGAGGTCCACGCCGCGCGTCCCCGCGGCGACCGCCATGTCCTTCTCCAGCCCGATGTGCGTGATGAGCACGATCTTGTCCACGCCCTGCGCGGTCAGCTCGTCGACCACCGTCTGGGTCACCGCGGCGCAGTCACCGTCGAAGGCGAGTCCGGCGCCCGGTGACGAGATCACGGGCGTGTCGGCGGTCACGAGGCCGATGATGCCGACCTGCTCACCCGAGACCTCGATGACCGCCGCGGGCGGCACCTTCCCGGCCAGCTCGGGCGAGCCACTGAAGTCCACGTTGGCCGTCACCACCGGGAACTCCACGCCGTCGATGAAGTCGGCGAGCACCTGGTCGCCATCGTCGAACTCGTGGTTGCCCAGGGTCATGCCGTCGTAGCCGATCGCGTTCATGACCTGGACGCTGTCCTGGCCCCGGTGCTGTTGGTGGAAGAGCGTCCCGGCGAACCGGTCGCCCGCGTCCAGGATCAGCACCGGGCCGCCCTCCGCGCGGACCTGGTCCACCACCGCCGCCTGGCGCGCCGCACCGCCGTCCCCGGCAGGGTTCGGCTCGTGGTGTGCGTGCGTGTCGTTCGTGTGCAGGATCGTGAGCCGGAACGTCTCCTCGTCCTGTGCCGCGGCCGCGCCCGGAAGCAGGAGGACGAGGGCGAGCGCGGAGATCCGCAAGCGGCGGTGCATGAGCAGGGTCCTCCTCCTCGTCCGTGATGCGCGGGGGGCGCCTCGGCACCCTCCCCGCCGAACGGTACCCGCCCGGAGGGTGCCGTGTGCACCTTCGGGGGGCTGGACGTCTGGAAGCACGCGCCGCGATGATGGAGTGGTGGGTCGTGACCCCCCACCCCCGCCATCGCCCGAGGAGCCCGTATGCCTTCGTCGATCCGTCCACTGCTCCTCGCGCTCGTCCTCCTCCTGCCCGGGGGCGGCGCGGTCTGGGCCGCAGACGCCGCCCTCACCGGGGTCTCCGCGATCGCGGCCGGCCCGGTCACCGCCTGTGCGCTCATCGAGGATGGGACGGTCCGCTGCTGGGGCGCGAACGAGGTGGGCCAGGCCGGGGACGGGACGATCGGCACGCGGACGCCCCCGGTCACGGTCGCGGGGGTCTCCGGCGCCGTCGCGGTCGCGGCGGGCTTCTTCCATGCCTGCGCGCTCATCGGCGACGGAAGCGTCCGCTGCTGGGGCGGGAACACGGCCGGCCAGCTCGGGGACGGGACCACCACCGATCGCCCGCTCCCGGTCACCGTCTCCGGGGTCGCGGGCGCGGTCGCGATCGCCGCGGGCGAGCTGCATACCTGCGCGGTCATGAAGGACGGCAGCGCCGCCTGCTGGGGAGGGAACCCCTCGGGCCAGCTCGGGGACGGGACCACGGAGGATCGCCTCCTCCCCGTCCCGGTCACGGATCTCGTGGACGCGGTCGCGATCTCCGCGGGGACCGGCCATACCTGCGCGCTCGTCCGTGACGGGACCGCCCGCTGTTGGGGCGGCAACTGGGCGGGCCAGCTGGGAGACGGGACGGGGACGAGCAGCCCGCTCCCGGTCACGGTCACCGAGCTCGCCGGCGCCACGGCGATCGGGACCGGCTACCAGCACTCCTGCGCGGCGATCGCCGACGGGACCGCCCGGTGCTGGGGCTGGAACCGCTTCGGGATGCTCGGGGACGGAACGACGACGCTCGCGACCGTGCCGGTGATCGTGGGCGGTCTCTCCGGGACGACCGGGATCGCCGTGGGCGGCTGGCACAGCTGCGCGCTCATCGGCGATGGGACGGCCCGCTGCTGGGGCGCGAACGAGGGCGGCCAGCTCGGGGACGGGACCTTCACGATGCGCCCAAGCCCGGTCTCGGTGAACGGCCTCTCGGGTGCCACCGCGATCGCCGCCGGCTGGCAGAGCTGCGCGCGGATCGAGGACGGGACGGTGCGGTGCTGGGGGGCGAACGACCTCGGCCAGCTCGGCGTGGGCGGCCTGCGGGAGAGCACCGGTCCCGTGACCGTCCAGGTCGCATCCCCGGCGGACCCGGCACCTCCGGAGCCTGTCCTCCCGGCCGCCGGCGCTGCGGAGGGCGACCCGGACCCGCGCGTGGAGGCGGCGCTCGCGGCGCTCGCCGCGGATGACGCCGCGCTCGTGGGCCAGCTCCTTCTCCTCTCCTGGTCCGGTGAGACGGACGAGGAGATCCTTGCCGTCCTCAAGGATCTGCAGCCCGGCGGTCTCGTCATGGTGGGGATCACCCGGGAGAGCGCGCAGGCGCTCCGGATCAACGACGCGATCGCGCGGCTCGCGGCCTCGATCGGGATGGTCCCGCCGCTTCGCGCGATCGACCACGAGGGGGGCCGGGTCCAGGGGATGGGGGATCTCCCGAACCTCGGCTCGAACGCGGCCTTCGCGGTGACCGAGCCCACCGAGCGGGACGCCTGTGAGCGCGGGGCGACCCACGCGGCGGAGCTCCGCGCGATGGGCTTCCAGATGGGCCTCGCGCCGGTCATGGACGTCCTCACCGACCCCCGGAACACCCGGATCGGGGACCGCGCGTACGGGCGCACGCCGGATCTCGTCGCGCGGCTCGGGGTCGCCTATCTCGACGGGCTTGCGCGCGGCGGGGTCCTTGCCTCGGTCAAGCATTTCCCCGGGCACGGCGGCACGAGCATCGATTCGCACGTCGCTCTCCCTGTCGTTCCCGGGAGCGCGGCGGAGGTGGCGGCGCGCGACCTCGTGCCCTTTGCCGCGGCGATCGCCGCCGGGGCCGGGTCGGTGATGGTCGGCCACCTCGCGGTCCCCGCCCTCGATCCGAGCGGCACGCCGGCCTCGCTCTCCGCGCCGATCGTCACCGGCGTCCTCCGTGAGCAGCTCGGCTTCCGGGGGCTCGTCATCGCGGATGACATGGGCGCGATGGAGGCGATCACGGACCGCTATCCCCCGGGCGAAGCCGCGGTCCGCGCGATCGCGGCGGGCGTCGATCTCCTCATCCTCGTGCAGGACGGCGAGAACCAGGTCCTTGCGCGGGACGGCCTCCTCGCCGCGCTCCGGGACGGGTCGCTCCCCCGCGAGCGCGTCCTGGACGCGGCCCGCCACGTCCTCACCGCCAAGGCCCGGCTCGGCCTCCTGGACGGGGTCGCGCCGGCGGTCACGGGGTGCGATCCGGGCTGACCGGACGGGTCTCGGGACTTGACCCGGGACCCTCTTTCTGCTATCTTTGCCAAGTCGCTGACGCGACCCGCATCCAGAGCGCCGGAGAGTCACAGCTCGACGAAGGCGCAGCAACCACCGGTCCTACCCGGGACCGGAACGGTGCCAAGGCTGTATCCGATGCGGAAGGGTCCGACCTCCGGCCCGCGACAGGCATCGCATGGCTGCGCGTGCCCGGGGGGAGATCCCATCGAGAGTGCCGAGGGCCCTGGCCCGATGACAGCACCGCAACCGGACCCGGTCGCACGCCGGGAGCACGGTGCGCCGCCCAGGGTGGATGGGGAGGTGCACCGTGGCAGAACGTGGATCCCTGCTCGAGGGTCTCGGGCTCGTGGGGCTCGGCGCGATCGAGCCGGTCGTCATCGCGGCGGCGGCCGCCGAGATGCCGATCCTTCTCGTCGGACCGCACGGCACGGGGAAGAGCCTCCTTCTCACCCGGGTCGCGGAGGCGCTCGGGCTCCGCTGGCGGCACTACAACGCCAGCCTGCTCTCCTATGACGATCTCGCGGGCTACCCGGTCCCGGACGGCAAGGGGAGCCTGGACTGGCTCCGGACCCCGGCCACGATCTGGGGCGCCGAGGCGGTCTTCCTCGACGAGATCAACCGCTGCCGCCCGGACCTCCAGAACAAGCTCTTCCCGATCGTCCACGAGCGGATGATCCAGGGGATCCCACTCCCCGATCTGCGCCACCGCTGGGCGGCGATGAACCCGGTCTCGGACGATGACGACGCGTCGCCCGATCTCTACCGCGGTGCGGAGCCGCTCGACATGGCGCTCGCCGACCGCTTCCCCTTCGTCGTGGAGATGCCCGACTGGCGGAAGCTGACCGCCGAGACGAAGGAGCGGCTCCTCGCCGCCGATCTCGTCCCGGTCGATCCCGCCGCCCAGGCGGCCTTTGCGGCGGCCGTGGCCGAGACGCGCGAGCGCTACCGGGCGCTGGTCACCGTTCCCGACCCGGTCACGGTCTCCTATGTCCGCCACCTCCTCCACGCGCTGGACGAGGCCCACCTCCCGCTCTCCGCCCGGCGCGGCGCGACGCTCGTGCGGACGATCGGTGCGATCCGGGCCACCGGGCTCACCGAGCCGGATGACGCCGCGCTCCTCGCGCTCCGCGCCGGCCTCCCGCAGCGCGCCACGACCGTCCCGATCTCCGAGACGGTGCTCATGGCTGCGCACAAGGACGCGCTCTCCGTCTGCCGTCTCAGCAAGGACGACCCGATCTTCGAGGTGCGCGCGCTCACCGACCCGTTCGAGCGGACGCTCCGGGCGCTCACCCTGACCCAGCTCGATCCCGTCTTCCGCACCGGCGTGGTCGCCGACGGGTTCGCCACGATCCCTGCCGGGGCGCGCTTCGCCCTCTCCTATCACGCGATGGAGAACGGTCTCGCGGACGGGCTCCACGGGGCGGTCGCGGGGCAGATCGCCGAGGCGTACGCGCGACTCGTCACTCCGCAGGGCGTGAACCAGAAGGTCGCTGCGCATGACGGGCGCTACAACGCCTGGCAGATGGTCATGCGGGTCGTGGGCGGCCGCCGGCCCAGCGTCGCGACCACCCTCATCGAGAACCTCCTCGTGAGCGGGTGGAAGGACGGCTCGCTCGCCAACGAGAACGACGTGCGCGACCTCAATGTCGCATGGCGCCATGCCCGGACCCGCCTGCGCGCCCTCGCCCCCGCGAAGCCGGCGGCGGGGCACCGGTCCGCCTCGGAGGCCCCCGTCACCGCGGAGGCGGCATGACGGCCACGATCGATCGGCGGTCGCGCGTGTCCCGCGGCGCCCGGCCGGACCACCCACCGAGCCGCGATCCGGGGCTGATGGAGATGGGTCCGCAACCCATGGTCCAGGTCGTCCATCCATCGGACGATCCGAAGCGGCAGCTGGCCGACGGCTTCCGGGTCGTCCTCCCGGACGATCCGTGGGAGGCGCTCCACGCCCTTGTACCCGCCATCCCGCCACGGGACCCGGCGCTCGTCCCCCCGGCCGAGCGCTCCGGGCTGATCCGGGTCGCGGCGGCCGTGCGCGATCTCCTCGGTCTCCCCGGGATCGTCGCGGTCACCCCGGACCCGTCCCTCCCCCGGGTCTCCGAGTCCACCGATCCGCTGCTCGCCTTCGGGATCCTCGTCCGTTGCTCCGGACCCGTCTGGATCGCGGGCCGCATCCCGGCCTTCGAAGGTCTCGCCGCGGGAAGCTCCGCGACGCTCCTCCTCTCCCCCCGGAACCTCGCCATTCTCACCCGGCGGACGAGCGCGCCCGACTGGCACGCCAGCGTCCTCGCCCGTGCCGCCCAGCTGGAGGTGCCCTCATGACCGATCTCGTCGACCGCATCCTGGACGCCGTCCCCACCGGGAACTACGGGCTCCAGGCGCTCTTCCGGATCGTGGATATCCGCGAGAGCCGGGAGATCGCCACGGCAGCCGTCCAGGGGGGTGACCAGCCCCGCCTGCTCATCAACCCGGACTTCGCGGAACGGTACGCCTCCACTCCCGAGCGCCTCCTCATCGTCGTCATGCACGAGCTCTACCACGTGATCCTCGGCCACACGCGGGATCTCTCGGTCGACCCGGACCTCGACAACCTCGTCTTCGATGCGGTCATCAACGCGATCCTCTGCCGGGCCTTCCCCGACCCCCGCGGGATCGCCCTGCTCACGGACCTCTACCCGGCGGATCTCCTCCCCGGCGCGCTCCTGCGGCCCGCACCGGGGTGGACCCCGGACGGCCCGTCCGTCCGCAACGCCTTTCTCGTCGCCTCCGGCCACGGACGGCTCGCCGAGGTCCACGAGGCGCTCTACGGCCCGACGGGCGTGGCGTATGGCGAGATCGTCGACGCGCTCCGCGACGCCCTTCCGCCCGGATCGGCCGCCACGGCCCAGCTGCTCGGTCGCCACGGGCCGGACGACGACCATGCGGCACAGGACGGAGGCCTTTCCCCGGCCTTCCTCGCGGAGCTCCGGGCCGTTGCCGAGCGGTGGCCCGGCGCCGGGAGCAAGACGATGGCCGGTCAGGCCGTGCAGGGCTTCCTGCGGGAGACCTTCCTCCCGCCACGGCCGATCCGCTCCAACCGGAGCCGGCTGCGCGACCTCCTGCGCTGGGTCGCCGGGGACGGACCGGACGGGCGGATCCGGACCTCGGAGGAGCGGGCCCGGCCATCGATCAGCCCGATGCCATCCGGGTCCCGGAGGGACGTCGTCCTCGGTCTCCTCGGCAGTCCGATCCTCCTTCACGAGGGGAGGACACCTGCCCCTGCTCCGTCGCGCAGGGGCGACCGCGTCCACCTCTACCTGGATGTCTCGGGCAGCGTCATGGACATCGTTCCGGCGCTGAGCGGGGCGGTCACGGACTGCGCGGACCTCGTCCATCCGATCGTCCACGCGTTCTCCACGGAGATCGCGGAGACCACGCTCGCCGACCTCCGGAAGGGGGTCATCAGGACCACGGGTGGAACGGACATCTCATGCGTCGCCGGGCACGCCCGCGACGGACGGATCCGGCGTGCCGTGATCATCACGGACGGGTTCGTCGGGTTCCCCGGCCGGGCGGACCGCGAGACGCTCGCGGGGATCCGCCTGGGTGCTGCCTGGACCCCGGGGTTCACCGGAGGCCAGCTCAGCGGCCTTGTCGATCGGTCCACCCAGCTGGAGGTGCGGTCATGAGCACGATCCGTCTTCGTCCCGCCGAGGCGGTCCTCGCCGGCCACCCGGACAGGCTTGCCGACACGGTCGCCGATGCGCTCGTGGGGGCCGCCATCGCCCGGGAGCCGCGCGCCCTCGTGGGCGTCGAGGTCGCGGTCCACCGGGAGAGCGTCTTCCTCACCGGCAGGATCAACGGCCCCGGGCTCTCCATCCCCGAGGTGGAGGAGGTGGTCCGCGGGGCCTATGCCGCAGCCGGCCACGACGCGGTCTGGGGACCCAGCCCGGAGGAGCTGCGGATCGTCACCGATCTCGACCTGGAGCCGCTCCGCGATGGCGAGAGCGAGCTGCGGGAGATGGCCGCCGACCAGGCGATCTCCATCGGGTACGCCGTGGCGCGCCCGGAGACCGAGCACCTGCCTCCGGAGCACTGGCTCGCCCGGAGGATCGCCCACGCGCTCATGGAGCTCCGCCGGGCGGCCCCCGAGCTCGGCCTCGGGCCGGACGGGAAGGTGGCGGTCCTGTGCGCGGAGCATGCGCAGGGGTCCCCGCTCCTCCTCCGGTCGGTGAACATCTCCCTCCAGCAGCGGATCGGGGTCAGCGAGATCGCGAGCCGCCGGGCGATCGGGGCGGCGATCCGCTCGGCGGCCGCTGCGGCGGGCGCCACCTTCCGCGTCCCGGCGGACGTGGGTGCCCGCCTCCACTTCAACCGGATGGGGGACTTCGAGCTCGGTGGTCCGCGGGGGGACAACGGCCTCTCCGGCAAGAAGCTCGTCGTGGATGCCTACGGCCCGCGCGTCCCGATCGGGGGCGGTGCGTTCTCCGGCAAGGACTTCTACACCGTCGATCGGGCGGGGGCGATCGGCGCACGTGCGCTGGCGCTCGCCGCGCTCCGATCGGGGGAGGCTCGCGAGGTGACGGTGGAGCTCCTCTGGCATCCCGGGGACCGGGCACCCGCGATCGCCGCCATCGTCGATGGATCCGGCGCCCCGGTGAACCGCGGAGACTGGGTCGATCGGATCGACCTCACGCTCCGCCACAGCGGCCATCGCTGGCCACGGCAGCTCGGCGCCCGACTCGCCGGCCTGGCCGTGGAGGGACACTTCGGAACCGATCGGCCGTGGGAGTGGCACCCCCGATCCAAGCAGGAGGCGTGGGGGGCCACAGCGATCAGGCAGAGCTGGTGCGGGACCCGGGCTCTGACCGCGCCGCCGCAGGACTTCGCGATCGCACAGGGGGATGACCGATGAGCGACGAGACCGCCGGCTCCGGGAGCCCGCTGGCGGATGACCGGATCCAGTTCTTCCTGAAGAACCGGGCGCTGATCGCGGAATGGGCATCGATCGCGGATGAGCTCGCGGCGGAGACGGAGCGGGAGCTCCTCGCGCTCGGGCCCGCGATCGCCGCGGAGATCGGCGCGCGGCACGGACGGGAGGCGCACGTCACCGAGCGCCGCGCCGGCGGATCGCGTGGCGTCCTTCTCCATCTCCCCGCGTGGGGGATGCCCGGCGCCCCGGACGTGGCGCTCGGGATCGGCTGGGACGGATCGCTCGTCCATCCCGATCCTGCGTGGCCGGGAGCGAGCATCCCGTATGTCGGCGTCGTCACGTCCCGTACCACGGAGCGGGGCCGGCGCATCGAGGAAGGCCTCCGTCGCGGGATCCCGGATGGGGTGCCGCAGGGCAGGCCGTTCCGCGCGCGCCCGGACGCCACGGCGCCGGAGTACATCCACGGGATCGAGTGGGTCGCCTACCGCCGGATCCCCGCCGACCCCTCCTGGTACCGCGACCTGGCGGCCTGGCGGATCTCCGTCGTCCAGGCGGTCCGGGGCTGCTGGGAGGACTGGGCGCCGCGGATCGACGTAGTGATCGCGGCCGACCCGCTCGTCTGATCCCGTCCCGTGCCACGTAAGGTGGCACGGGCCCAGCGGATGATCCGCGGGTGCGGATCGTCAGCTGGAACCTCGGCATCGCCTACGGGCCCTATCGCGAGCACCACGACCGGGCGTGGCGCGCGCTCCTCGACCTCGACCCGGGGATCGCCTTCCTCCAGGAGGCCGTGCCGCCGACATGGCTGCCCCCGGAGTGGCAGGTCGTCACCTACCCGTTCGAGCTGTGGGGGTCCGCGGTCATCAGCCGCTTCCCTCTCACGCCGATCGCCTTCGCGCCGGAGAGCCACCTCGGCCGGTTCGGCGCCTACCTCGCGCTCGCCCACGCAGAGCTGCCGGATGGCACGCGGACGGTCGTGGGGAGCGTCCATGAACGGACCCGGCCCGCGAGCCGCCGGCTCCTCGCCGGCCTGGACGGGGAGCGGATGCGGCGCCCCTCCGTCCCGGAGCCGTGGTGGAACGATGTCGTCTGGCACGGCCTCGCGGACCTCGTGCGCGGGGAGCGCTTCCTCCTCGGCGGGGACTGGAACACCTCGCGCTGGGTGGACGCGGACGGGAACCCGGAGCCCGCGGGCCAGGAGTTCCATGATCGCGCGGCGGCGGACGGCTGGGTGGATCTCCACCACCGGATCCGGGGCCGGGAGGTCCGGAGCTGGTTCGGGACGATGAGCGCGCGCGAGCACCAGCCGGACGTGATCTTCGCGGACCAGTGGATGGCGGGCCGCGTCGCGGACGCATGGGTGGAGCAGGGGCTGGCCCGGGACGGACGTCTCAGCGACCACGCCCCGGTGATCGTGGAGGTGGACCCTGGCGGATGACTGGCGGATCCTCGGCTCGGTGGAGGTCGATTCCGGCACGCTCGTGCTGGGCGACCCGATCTACCTGCTCCCGCATTCCGGGAGCGGGAAGGCGGGGCTGGACGCCCGGCCGCTCCTCGCCTCCCCGGATCGCGACCCGGCGGTCCCGATCGCGGGTCACCTCGCCCTCCTCCTCCAGGAGTTCGGCGGGGACGGGCGCTTCCGGGTCCGCGGCCGCTTCGTCGGCCGGGAGCTCGTGAGCGTCCGGATCGACTTCGAGGAGCCGGACGCGTAGGCCCCGCTATCCTCGCCGCATCCCACCCCGTCTCCCGAGGCACCTCCCCGATGGCCGAGACCGCGAAGCCCGCCCGCCGCACGTCCCGCAGCGCCGACCCGGCCGGCCTGAGCGCCGAGGAGAAGGAGGCGGTGCGCGACCTCGCCCGCGAGCGGCGCGCGGCGAAGTCACGGACTCCGGGCAACGAGCGCGCGGACGGCGAGCGCGACCTCCTCGCGAAGATCGCGGAGCTCCCCGAGCCGGACCGGACGCTCGCCACTCGCATCCATGCGCTCGTGATGGCCGCCGCGCCGGATCTCGTTCCGCGGACCTGGTACGGGATGCCCGCCTGGTCGCTCGCCGGGAAGACGATCTGCTTCTTCCAGGCCGCCGCGAAGTTCAAGGTCCGCTACGCCACCTTCGGCTTCCAGCCGGACGCGAAGCTCGATGCCGGGCCCTTCTGGCCCACGAGCTTCGCGCTCCTCGAGCTGACGCCGGCGGTGGAGGCGGAGATCGCCGCGCTCGTCCGCCGCGCCGCCGGCTGATCGCACCGGGCGCGTCCCCTTCCCCGCCGGCCGCGCATCGCCTACCCTCCACACGTCCGATGGTGGAACCGGGAGGAGAGCGCGAGATGGATCGTGGGGAGAAGCGCGTCGTCGTGGGCGCCGACTTCGCCGGCTTCGGTCTCAAGGAGGCGGTGAAGGCGCACCTCATCGCGCGTGGCTGGACCGTGGTGGACATCACGCCGGTGAAGGAGGAGTGCCCGATGTACCACCGGGTCGGCTTCGCCGTGGGCGCGCGGATCGCCGAGGGAGAGACGGAGAAGGCGCTCGCCTTCTGCGGCTCCGGGATGGGCATCCACATCGCGGCGAGCAAGGTCCCCCACGTCCATGCCGCCGTCTGCGAGAGCGTGGACGCCGCACGTCGCGCGGTCACCGCGAACAACGCGAACCTCCTCGCGATGGGCGCCTTCTTCATCGGTCCGCGCCTCGGGATGGCGATGGCGGACGCCTTCCTCGATTCGCACTTCGGCGAGGGCTACGAGGACTGGGACGGCTTCGATGCCTACCACCGCGTGGGCTACGAGGAGTGCGAGCACTTCGACTACGCGGCCTACAAGGCGAACGGCTTCCAGGTCCCGGACCCGCAGGAGGCGCCGCTCGGACCCGAGCCGAAGGGGCTCGCCTTCTAGCGATGCCGAGCGGGCTCTTCGACCTCACCGGGCGCGTCGCCCTCGTCACCGGATCGAGCCGGGGGATCGGCCACACGCTCGCGCGCGGGCTTGCGCAGCACGGCGCCCATGTCGTCCTCAACGCGCGTCGTGAGGACGTGCTGGAGGCGGCGGTCGCCACGCTCCGGGCCGAGGGGCTCCAGGTGGATGGCCGGCTCTTCGACGTCACCGACCAGGACGCGGTGGAGGCCGCGGTCGCGGAGATCGAGGCGGAGCTCGGTCCGATCGCGATCCTCGTGAACAACGCGGGGATCCAGCAGCGCGCGCCGCTCCACGAGTTCCCCCGGGACGGCTGGGAGCGGATCATCGAGACGAACCTGACGAGCGTCTACCTCGTGGGCTCCGCGGTCGCCCGCCGGATGATCCCCCGCGGCCGCGGCCGGATCATCAACATCTGCTCGCTCACGAGCGAGCTCGGCCGCCGCACGATCGCCCCCTACGCCGCGAGCAAGGGCGGCGTGAAGATGCTCACCCGCGGGATGTGCGCGGACTGGGGTGCGCACGGGATCCGCGTCAACGGCCTTGCGCCGGGCTACATCGTCACCGAGATGAACCGCGCGCTCATGGACGACCCGGAGTTCGACGCCTGGGTCCGGCGCCGGACGCCGGTCGGCCGCTGGGGCGAGCCGGACGAGCTGATCGGTGCCGCGGTCTTCCTCGCGAGCGACGCCTCGGACTTCGTGAACGGCCAGGTCCTCGTGGTGGACGGGGGCTTCTCCGCCGTCATCTGATCGCGCCCGCGCGGTGGCGCGCGCTCCCGAACCGCTCCCCGCTGTCACCCGGAACGTAACCGTCGTGGCGTCGAACCGGACCGCCGCGGACCGTAGCCTCCGGCGACAGGGGTGGTGAAGGGATGCGCCACGCCGTCGTCCATGGCCCGCCGAGATCCGGCGGGTGGCTCCAGCGGGAAGGAATCGATGATGCTCGCTAAGGAAGGGTCGGCCGGGGGCCGGCAGCCGCTGGCGATCGCGGCGCTCCTCGCCGTCCTCGCGCTCTCCATCGTCCTCGGGATCCAGGCGACCACGGCCGCGCCCGTGGGTGAGCAGCCCGAGGTGAACGCGGGAGCGACCGCGTGGATGCTCACCTCGACGGCGCTCGTCCTCCTCATGGTCCCGGGCCTCGCGATGTTCTACGGCGGCCTCGTGCGCACGAAGAACGTCCTCGGCACGATGATGCACAGCTTCGCGGCGATGGCCGTCGTCGGCGTCCTGTGGGTCGTCGTGGGCTACTCGCTCGCCTTCGGGCCGAACGTGCTGGGCGGCATCGTGGGCTGGGATCCGGCCCTGATCATGCTCGGCGGGATCGATGGCACGGTGGGTTCGAACGGCGTCCCGGATCTCGTCTTCGCGATGTTCCAGGGCAAGTTCGCGATCATCACCCCGGCGCTCATCGCCGGCGCCTTCGCGGAGCGGGTCCGCTTCCGCGGCTACGTCATCTTCATCGCACTCTGGAGCCTCATCGTCTACAGCCCGCTCGCCCACTGGGTCTGGGCCGCGGACGGCTTCCTCTTCCAGCTGGGCGCGATCGACTTCGCGGGCGGCACGGTCGTCCACATCTCCGCGGGCATCAGCGCCCTCGTCGCCGTCCTCTACCTCGGCTCCCGGCGCGGCTACCCCGGCACCGCGATGCATCCCAACAACCTCGTCATGGTCATGATGGGTGTCGGCCTCCTCTGGGTGGGCTGGTTCGGCTTCAACGCCGGCTCTGCGCTTTCCAGCGGCGAGAAGACCGCCCAGGCGCTCGCGGTCACCCAGGCCGCGGCCGCCGCCGGCGCCCTCGGCTGGATGGCGATCGAGGCGGTCCGCTTCCGGAAGGTGACCGCGCTCGGGACCGCCTCCGGGATCCTCGCCGGGCTCGTCGTCATCACCCCCGCGGCAGGGGTCGTCAGCCCGGCCGGGGCGATCGCGCTCGGCTTCATCGCCAGCGCCCTCTGCTACGGCGCGATCCAGCTGAAGAACCGGCTCGGCTACGACGACTCCCTGGACGTCTTCGGGATCCACGGTGTGGCAGGCATCGCGGGTGCGATCCTCCTCACGTTCTTCATCCGCGCCGTCGATATGCCCGCCGGCCGGGACGTGATCTCCCAGCTCGGTGTCCAGCTTCTCGGGGTCGCCGTGACGATCGCCTTCGCGGCCGGCGTCACGATCGTCCTCGTCGTCCTCGTCGAGAAGCTCTTCGGCTTCCGCCTCGGCGCCAGGGGCGAGCAGGCCGGCATGGACCACGAGCTCCACGGTGAGCATGGCTACGGCCTGCTCAACCTGAACTAGCGATCAGCGGAGGCGATCCTCATGAAGCTCATCGTCGCGATCATCCAGCCGGACAAGCTGGATGAGGTGCACCGGTCGCTGATCGATGCCGAGATCTTCCGCATCACCGTGAGCCGGGTGACCGGCCACGGCCGGCAGGAGGACCCGGAGATCTACCGCGGGAACGAGGTCCGCCCGGGCCTCATCCCCAAGGTCCGCCTGGAGATCGCCGTCAACGACGCCTTCGTGGAGCCCACGGTGGAGGCGATCCTCGCCGCCGCCCGGCACGGCGAGGGCGAGATCGGGGACGGAAAGATCTTCATCCTCCCGCTCGAGGAGGTGATCCGGATCCGTACCGGGGAACGGGGCGGGACCGCGATCTGACCCCCGGCGCGCGGCGCCGGACGATCCCGACCTGGACCACGATGCCCCCGGGGAGTCCCCGGGGGCATCGCCCTATCCGCGGTGCGCGTCCGTCTCCTGGTGCGGCAGGTGGATCCAGCCCTCGGTGCGGGCACGCTCCTCGTGCTCCGGCGGGATCGGCTCGGTCCGCTTGTCGGCGTAGGCGTCGCCCACGAGGGCGGCCACGAGCGCATCGAGGCAGTCGTCATCCGCGACCAGCGCCTCCCGGAAGCCCCCGATCTCCAGCTCATGGCGGCGGATCAGCGCGTCCAGGATCTCGCCCCGCTTCGCGCGCGCCCCGGGCTCCTTGTAGCCGCTCCGGTCGATCCCCCAGGTCTGGAGCGCGGCCGCCGGATACGCCTCGATCACGTCCGTCGATCCATCGCGGGCCGGCGATCCCCAGCGGAGCCGGGTGCACAGCCCGGCCGCCCGGAAGGCGACGATCCCGATCAGGTCCGAGGAGACGGAGAGCGGCCAGATCCCCGTCTTCTCGTGCACGTCGAAGTCCGTGGCCCGGAAGCGGAGGAGCCGGGTGGCCTCCCTCCGTGCCTCCTCGCCCTCCTTCCCGGGGGGCAGCGTCCGGATCGGCTCCGGCCACCTCCACGCGTCCCCTGCGGCGTAGGCGCTCACCGCCCGGAGGAACGGCTCCGGCCACCCGAGCGGGGCGTCGATCGCGACCACCCGCGCGCCGGCCGCGAGATCCACGATCCGGTCGTCCGTACAGCCGCTCTCCACGCCGAGCACGCGCAGCCCGTCCGGCCCCCGCCCCAGGCGGCAGGCGGCCGTCCGCTCCGCGACCGATGCGAGGTCGACGCCGAGGATCGTCCGGACGGCTCCGTCGGTCATCCGCCGTCCGCGGCCTGGAAGAGGTGCGAGTAGAGATCGTCGCCCTCGCGGACCGTGGTCACCGTCCCGGAGGCGCCCGAGAAGCGCCCCGTCCCGCCCGCGACCGCGCGCTCGATCGGCGCCATCCCCGGGATCGGGCCATCCGCGGCGTCGTACTCGTACTCGCCCGCCACCACGAGCGTCCCGCCCTCCGGGATCCGGTAGACCTGGAGGCCGAGGCGCCGGAAGCGGGGGTCGGCCTCGGTGGGCTCGGAGACGAGGAAGAAGACCCCCTCGGATGCGCCGCCGGGGACCCCGTCCACGATCGCCGGCGAGCGCCAGACGCGCAGGTCGCCGAAGCCGATCCCGCCGCCGTCGCGGTCCACATCGACCGGGGCGGGCGTGCGCGGGGTGAGCATCGAGCGGAGCGCACCGAGGCTCGCCGCCCCATCCGGGCTCCCGGCGAAGAAGGTGATCGTGTGCTCCGTCGTCCCGTCCCCGCGGTCCGTGCTCCCGATCGCCCCGCGGGCGCCGGCGAAGCGCCCCGTCCCGCCGATGATCGCGCGTTCCCGGGTCCCGGCCGTCCCGTCCCGCAGGAGCCCTGCGTGGAAGATCCGCTCCCCCGACGTGAGCTGGATGACCCCGAGCTCGGCTGCCACCGGTTCCGCACCTTCCGTACCGAGGCCGATCGTGACGGCGCGCGCGGTGCCGGCGCCCGTTCCCGCGCCATCCACGAGCGTCCGCTCCGCCGTCCGGACCGGGTCCGCCTCCGGTCCGGTCCCCGCGGCCGGCGCCGGATCCGTGACGAGGACGAGCCTCTCCGCAGCTTCCGTCATCCCGATCCCGGCGAGCGTCAGCCGGTCTTCCGTCGTCCCGTCCGGAGCGGTCGTCGTGATCGCCTCGCCGCGGACGCCGGCGAAGGCCCCGGTCCCTCCGAGGACCGCCCACACGAGCGGCGTGCCCGGATCGGCGGGGATGCTCGTCGTCACCCCGGCGAGGACGAGCGTCTCCGTGCCGAAGGCAAGGATCGCGAGCGTGATCCGGTCCTCCGCGGGGTCCGTGGAATCCGGGAGCGCGTTGACGATCTCCACGCTCCAACGGGTCCCGCTCCGTCCGTCGTCTGCGGAGGCCGGCGACCGGAGGATGCGCAGGTCACCGAGGGAGGTGGTCCCCGCGTCGCGTGCGAGGACCGTCACCGCCGGCTCCGCGCTCTCCACCACGAGCCGGACCGGCTCGCCGGCGCGGGCCGCACCCGGTCCGATCAGGACGGCGGCGACCAGTCCGAGGGTGAGGACGCGGGACGCCCGCGGGATCGATCGCACGAGGAACCTCCGGCACACGGGCCGGGCCGGACCTCGCGACCCGCGGAAGGGCCCCGTGCTCGCGCGAGCCTAGCGGAATGTGGTGGCCCCCCGTGAGGGGCCACCCGGAATCACTCGACGAGGTCGAACGCGTAGAGGAACGCGTCATCTCCGACGCGGGTGATCGTCAGCGTCCCGGACGCACCCAGGAAGTCGCCCGTCCCGCCGACGACCGCCCGGGTGAGGGGGACGTCCAGCGCGATCGGATCCCCGGACTCGTCGAACTCGCCGGTGCCGGCCACGATGAGCTGCGACCCATCGTCCAGCCGGAAGGCGAGGAAGCCGAGCCGGCGGAAGATGGGATCCGCGTCCGTGGGCTCCGCGACCATGACGTAGAGGCCGTCCGTGATGCCCGGCCGGCCGTCCACCGTGAGCGGGCCCTGCCAGACCCGCAGGTCGCCCAGCCCCACCCCGTCGTCCCGGAGGTCCTCATCGGCACGGAGGACCGAGACCCCCTCGCCGATCGGCGCCATCCCGGTCGCCGCACCGTCCGGGGTCCCGGCGAGGAGCGTCGCCACGTACTCCACCACGCCATCGCCCACGTGGGTCGAGGTCAGGGTTCCGCGCGCGCCCGCGAACCGGCCCGTTCCCCCGATGATCGCGCGGTCGAGCGGGCTCTGGATGGGCGGGCGGCGGTCCTCCGCGACGAAGCTGATGCCGGCGGCGAAGAGCTTGTCGCCGTTCCCGAAGTCGTTCACGAGGAGCCCGATCTGCGGGCGCCCGCCGCGCTCGTCATCCGGGATCCCCATCCCCAGGTGGACGCCCAGCGACCGGCCCGCAGCGCCGTCCTCCATCGAGAAGGGCAGATCGATGACCCGCAGATCCCCCGCGCCCATCGCGCCATCGACGTCCATGTCCAGGTCGCTGCGCGCCCCGCCGGCGGTGGTGTACCGGAGCGTCTCGGTGACCTCGGTCATCCCCAGGCCGAGGATCGTCAGCTCGTCGCGATACGAGCCGTCCTCATTGCGCGTGGTGACCGCCTCGCCGCGGACACCGGCGAAGGTGCCCGTCCCGCCGAGGATCGCCCGGCGGAGCGGCGCGCCCGTGGTGAGCATCGCCCCCGCGGCGTCCACGGAGGTGACACCGGCGAGGACGAGCGAATCCGCCCCGAAGTCGAGGACGAGGAGGCCGAAGCGGTCCTCGGTCGGGTCCTGTGCGTCGATCTCGTCGTGGGTGATGCTCGTGAACCAGCGCGTCCCCATGCGCCCGTCGCTCGCCACCGCGGGGGCGTGGAAGACGCGGATATCCCCGAGCGAGGGGCCTTCCTCCCGCATGTCCAGGAGGGTCATCGTGAGGGGCGGCGAATCGACGCTCAACGTCACCGGGTCGGCAGCCCGGACCGGTGCCGGGGCGATGAGCGCCGCGGCGAGGATGACGGGGGAGAGCGCGCGGAGCGTCCGCGGGAAGGAGCGCATCGGAGACCTCCGGGAGGCGGGTGACCGGGCATCGCCGGGCGGCCCTGAGCGGCCGCTTCCTGCGCCGAGAGGGTAGCAGGTCGGCGGGCGTTTCGAATCCGATACAAGAGCGGTCCGGCGGAGGGATGGCCCCCTGACCCGCGGCGCTTCCGGATACCGGGGTCCCGGACCGGGACCCCGGGCGGTCAACCCTCCGGGTCCAGGTCCACGATCGAGATCCCGCTGCCCCGGCGGTTCGCGGAGAGGAAGAGACCGGGCTCGCCGCCGGCGATGACGTCACGGACATCCGCGCCCACCGGGACGCGCATCATCTCCTCCTCCGTGACCGCATCCAGGACGATCAGCTCGCCCGTGGTCCGGGTGCGGCTCGCGACCACGATCCGCGTCCCGTCCGGGCTCACCACGACCCCGTGGACGGGGGCACCGAGCCCGACCGCGCTCACGATCTCCCCGGTCAGCGGGTCGATGACCACGAGACGTCCGGCCTCGTCGATCGGGGTCTGCCGGTTCGCCGTGGCGTAGAGGCGGCTCCCGTCCGGCGAGAAGGCGACCGCGCGCGCTCCGCCGCCGACCGCCACCGTCGCGGTCGCCGTGCCGCTCGCCGTGTCGATGAGGGTGACCGCCTCGCCGGCGAGCGAGGCGACCGCGAGGATGCTCCCATCCGGGGAGAGCGCCAGCGCGACCGGCTGCTCCGCGACGTCGATCGTGCCCACGACCGAGAGCGAGGCGCGGTCGAGGATCTCGACCGTGGTGGACGGCGCCTCGTAGCCGGCGGTCGCGACCCAGGCGCGCTCACCGGACGGGTCGAGGGCGACCGCGAACGGGAAGTCGCCGCCGGGGATCTCCCCCGCCACCGTGCCGCTCGTCAGGTCGACGAGGTAGGTCCGCCCCGAGGTATCGGGGACCCATGCGGTGGACCCGTCCGCCGAGATCGCGACGTCCGCAGGGTAGGAACCCACCGCGATCGGCGTTCCCGCCGTGGCCGTGGCGATCTCCACGGGGATCAGCGTCTTCCCCACGATATCCACGACCCAGGCCGTGGCGGCGTCCGGGGAGAGAGCGAGCCCGAGGGGGACCTTCCCGGCCGGGACGTCCGTGACCACCGGATCGGCGGCGAAGGCCGGGACCGCGGCGATCGTCAGGGCGAGGAGCGCAGCGGCAGGGGCGGCGACCGAGCGCCGCCGGCGCGTGGCAGGCAGGGATCCGGCGAACGACGAGGACATCGGGGAACTCCTCCTGGGCGATGGGCACGCGACTGCGGCACCCGCGGCGGGAGGGTAGCACGCGCACGCTGCGGCTCCGTGCCCCGCCCGGGCTACCCGCCCGCGGTCGCGAGGAGGATCTGGACGACCGACGCGGGACCGACCGGCGTGGCGAGCGACGCGGGCTCGCGGTCCACGAAGACCCGGAGGTTCGGGCGCAGCTCGCCCCCGGGGACGCGGATCCGGTCCGCGATCCCCGGCCGTTCCGCTTCCAGCCCGTCCACGATCTCCCGCACGCTCGTCCCGCTGACCGTCATCCGCCGCGGCATCCCGGGGAAGAGCGCCACGAGCCCCGCGGGGAGGAGGAGCTCGGCCATCGTGCGCGCTCTCAGGCGTCCACGAGCGCCGTCTCCACGGAGTGGATCGGCGGCAGGAGGTCGATGATCCGGGTCCACGTCCCGCCCTCGTCCGCGCTCGCGAAGAGGGCCCCGCTGCTCGTCCCCGCGTAGAGCCCGAAGGGCGTGAGGGGATCCGACGCGAAGGCGCCGCGAAGGACGGAGAGATAGGCGTTCTCCTGGGGAAGGCCGGTGCGGCGCGCCTCCCAGGTGGAGCCGCCATCCCCGGTCGCCCAGACCGCCATCCGCGCGTCCGGCATGAAGCGCCCCTGGTCGGGATCCTTCAGCGGGATCGTGAAGGCGGCGTCGCGGTCCCGCGGGTGAGCCACGATCGCGAAGCCGAACTCGGAGGGGAGGGGAGCGTCCAGCCGTACCCAGGAGCGCCCGGCGTCATCGCTCCGGTAGACGCCGCAGTGGTTCTGCTGCCAGAGCCGCTCCGGATCGCCTGCGGCGTGGGCGATGCGGTGGACGCACTGGCCGGTCTCCGGGTCCGGGTCCGGCAGGAAGTCCGCGGCCACGCCCCGGTTCCGCGCCTCCCAGGTGAGGCCCCCGTCCTCGGTGGCGAAGCAGCCCGCGGCGGAGATCGCGACCCACATCCGGAGCGGATCGTTCGGGTGGGCAAGGATCGTGTGGCAGATCAGGCCGCCGGCGCCCTCCATCCAGCCGGGCCGGGAGGGATGCGCCCGGAGCCCCGCCACATGGCTCCAGCTCCGCCCGCCGTCCGTGGAGCGGAAGAGGCCCGCCGGCTCCACGCCCGCGTAGAGGGCGCCATGGGCCGGCGTCACGCGCCACACGTTCGTCACCGCGGGCTCGCCCTCCCCGAAGGTGAGCCCCTCGGATGCGTGGCTCCAGGTGCCGCCCAGATCGTCGCTGCGCCAGACGGCCGGCCCGAACCACGGGTTCCCGCCCGCCCCGTGGATCGCCCCGGTGGCGGGATCGAAGACGAGGTGGTTGAGCGGCCACGCCTCGCAGAAGGGGCCGCGGAGGCGCCACGCGCCGGGATCCGCGCGCCGCTCCGGCGCCACGTCCAGGAGGAAGGCGCCCTTCTTCGTGCCGAGCAGGACCATGAGCCGGCGTGTCATCGGGGTTCCTCCCTCCCTCCTTCCGGGGACGACCCGGCTGGGCCGCGGATCCCGGAAGAGGGAGACTAGCAGCCCGTGGCCCGCGACGGTCCGACGCTGCGTCCGTGCCGGACCCCTCAGACGATCCGGACCCCCGCCTCCGCCATCTCCGCGATCGCCCGCCGGCCGTCCCCGGGGACGAGATCGACCGCCACGATCGCATCCGTGAGGAGCGAGACCGCGTAGCCGAGCCGCCGGCCATCGAGCGCCGTCGCCCGGACGACATAGTCCGTCGCGATCCCGCACACGACGATCTTCCGGACGCCGGCGTCGCGGAGGAAGGCATCGAGCGCGGTGGGGACGTCCGCGCCCGTGGCGTGGTCGCGCATCGTGAAGCCGCTGTAGCCGTCCTCCCCCGCCACCCCCTTGGGGATCGTGGGCCCGTGGATGACGAGCGAGGGATCGAAGGCCGCGCCCCACGTCCCGGCGACGCAGTGGACCGGCCAGGTCCCCCCGTCCTTCGCGAAGTGCGGCGTCACCGGCGGGTGCTGGTCCTGGGTGTAGACGATGAGCGATCCCGCCGCGCGGGCGGAGAGGATGCGCACGTTCACCGCCGGGATGATCGCCGGCGCCCCGGCCACGGAGAGGCCGCCCGTGGGAGAGACGAAGTCGTTCTGGATGTCGTTGACGATGAGCGCGACGCCCGGTCCGAAGCTCGTCATGGCCGCGATGGTAGCGCCCGTCCACCCCCGGATCCCCCGGAATCACGAAGCCGGCCCATCCCGGAGGAGGGGCCGGCTTCCCTGGCGTCCCGGAGGACGCCGGGTCAGGCGACGATCTTCGCCTTGAGCGCGTCGAACTCGGTGGCCGAGATCGCGCCCGAGTCGCGGAGCTGGGTGAGCTTCGCGAGCTCATCCGCGGGCGAGACGTTCCCCACCGCCTTGGCCGCGGCCTCCGCGCGCGCCATCGCCTGGACGTCCTGCGCGGTCATCTTCGGCCGGCGCAGGAGGTAGATGAGGCAGCCGAGGAGCGGGAGGACGAAGATGAGGATGAGCCAGCCGACCTTCGCCCCGCCGGAGAGATCGTTCCGCATGAAGATGTCCATGAGGCAGCGGAAGAAGATCGAGATCGCCATGATGAGGAAGAACGCGTAGATCATCATGAGCAGGAAATCGAAGAAGCTGGTCATCGGGGTGGGCATCCCTTCCTGAGCTCGCGGGGTCATCCGCCCCGTCGTGTCGCCTGAAGCATCCCAGACCGGCGCGTTCCCCGCTGGAGCGGACCGCGCGGCCCGTTCCGCCGCCCGTGCCACGGCGGCCAGCGCCGGATGGTGCCATCCTCGGTGGATGGAAGCCGCACTGCGCTACGCGTACCACGGCTCGCCGATCGGGCCGCTCCTTCTCATCGGGGAGCCGGACGGCCACGGCGGCATCACGCTCATCGGGCTGGAGATGGAGGGTGCGGCGCACGCCCGCTCCGTCCAGCCGGGCTGGGTCGAGGATCCGGCGCCCTTCGCGGAGACGGCGCGCCGGCTCGATGCCTACTTCGCCGGCGAGCGCCCGGTCTTCGACCTCCCCCTCGCCCTCCGCGGGACGCCCTTCCAGGTGCGCGTCTGGGAGGCGCTGCGGACGATCCCCTACGGAACCACCGTCTCGTACGCGGACCTGGCGCGCCGGATCGGCCGCCCCGGCGCCGCGCGGGCCGTGGGTGCCGCGGTGGGGCGGAACCCGATCGCGGTCATCGTCCCCTGCCATCGCGTCGTGGGCGCGGACGGGAGCCTGACCGGGTTTGCCGGCGGCCTGGCGCGAAAGCGGGTCCTCCTCGCGACGGAGGGGATCGCCGCGGGCTGAGCGGCCGGCCTCAGCCCTCGACCGCGTCCCCGACGAACGCAGGCCGCCGGGGTCCGTCCCATCTCCCGGCCGCGAGGTCCGCGGCGAGCCGGCGACGGATCTGCTCGCGGTGGACGGGGGGCATCTCCGGGTACATCCGGTCAAGCAGGAAGGCGACCCGTCCGATCGGATCGTCGATCCCCGCGCGATCGAGCTGCTGCCAGACGAGGGCGATCCCCTGCTCTCGCAGCGCCTGCCCGCGCCGCGCACGCTCCGCCGGGGTCCGCGCGCGGAGCGCGTCGTCCAGGAGCGCCCGCCCGGGGTCAGGCCGCACGGCGGACCTCCTCGAGGCGCGCGGAGAGTCCCAGGGCTGCCGCCCACCGCTCCAGGTAGGCGTCATCCACGACCCCCGCGTTGAGCGCGAGCAGGCGACGGCAGTCCCGAAGCTGGAGCTCCGACGTCCCGTCCGACCACTCCAGCTTCGCGAGGATGAGGTCCTCGAGGGTCGAGACCCAGACCTGCCCATGGACCGGGTGGTCCCACCGGCGGCGCCGGCGCAGCGCTTCCGCACCCCACGGGTCCGCATCGCGGATGACGAGGTCGACCTTCGCGAGCGCGTCGCGGTCGATGAGCGAGGCCATCCAGCGGCCTCCCACGTGGATCGGCTCCGCATAGGTCCAGCGCGCCGACAGCGCAGAGGCGAGGGATCCGAGGGCTTCGGGCGTCGTGGCGAGCACGAGGTCCGTGTCGAGCGTCTGCCGTGGCTCGCCGTAGGCTGCGAGCGCTTCCGATCCCGTGAGGTACCACGGGATCGACCGCTCCTCGAGCGCATCCACGACGTCACGCACGGGCGTGGACCCCGCTACCCCTGCGCCATCGTGGTGCGCAGCCGGCCGAGCCCCTCGACCTCCACCTCCACCACGTCGCCGCCCTTCAGCCAGACCGGATCCTTCATCCCCGCGATGACGCCAGCCGGCGTCCCGGTCACGAAGACGTCGCCCGGCTGGAGGGTGAAGTAGTGGCTGCAGTACGAGACGATCTCCGCGACCGAGAAGATCATGTCGTTCGTGTTCGAGTCCTGGCGCAGCTCGCCGTTCAGCCAGGTACGCAGCCCGAGCGCCTGCGGGTCCGGCACCTCGTCCCGGGTCACGAGATCCGGCCCGAGCGGCAGGAAGCCGTCCAGGGTCTTGCCGAGCATCCACTGGGCGGTCCGGAACTGGAGGTCGCGCGCGGAGAGGTCGTTCGCCGTGGCGTAGCCCCAGACGTGGTCCAGGGCGTCAGCCAGGGAGACGCGGGAGGCGCGCTTCCCGATGATGATCGCGAGCTCCACCTCGTAGTCCGCCTTCGCGGTCTCCGGCGGGATCATCACCGTCTCGCCGTGCGCGGAGAGGGCGTTGTTGAACTTGTTGAAGGCGATCGGGAACTCCGGCACGGCCATCCCGGATTCCGCTGCGTGCTTCCGGTAGTTGAGGCCGATCGCGACGATCTTCTCCGGCCGGCTGACGCACGGCCCGAGCGCCACCGTCGCAGGATCGAGGACGGCGCCGGGGACGCTCCCCGCGCGGGCGACGAGCGTGCCCAGGGCGGTCATCCCGGCGAGGCCGCGCGCCTCCACCTCCGCCGGTGTGGGCGCCCAGTCCGCGGCCGTCCCCGCGGCGTGGACGGCGAGGAGGTCGACGATCCCGGCGGCCGTGCGCACGCCGCTCCGGAGCGGGGCGCCGGGCGCGGTGCGGAAGGTGACGATGCGCATGGAGGGCTCTCCGGTAGCGGTCGGGTGAGCGGGCGGTCGCCGCAGTCGTCCAACGATAGCGCCGCCGCGCCGCTCCGGTCCGTATGCGGCACCATGCGCTCGTCCGAGCCCGCCGCAGGAGAGCTTCCGTCATGGCATCCCAGGTCACGCTGAACGGGTCGGTCGCCATCCTCGGCGCCGACCGCCACATCCATGCCGCGCGCCGTCTCCGGGAGTCCTTCCCCGGCATCCGCTGGCAGGACGGCACGGGCGCGGACGGGGCGGCCGTCGTGCTGACGGAGGATCGAGGGCTCGCCGAGGGGGCCTTCCGGATCGTGGCCGAGGGTCCCCGCGTGACGATCGCGGGTGGGCCCTTCTCCGGCGTGATCTACGGCGCGGAGGAGCTGATCGCCCAGGCCGGCGGTCACCCGGACCGGATCGCCCTCCCCGATGCGCCGATCGCCCAGGCGCCCGGCCTCGCCTACCGGACCTTCTGGAACTGGGACCACTCCACGAACTGGGAGCTGTCGCAGATCGGCGTCCAGGAGATCGGGGTCTTCAACCCCTACGGCAAGCCGCCCCGCGGCTTCCTGGACGACTTCCGCCGTTGCGTCGACTTCTGCTCCCGGAACCGGATCGCGGCGGTCGTGATCTTCGGCTTCCTGCGCGATACCCACGGCGGGATCGAGGCGTCGCAGGAGCTCTGCCGCTATGCCACCGAGCGCGGGGTCCGGATCCTGCCCGGGATCGCGATCGGCTCGTACGGCGGCGTCTACTGGGAGGGCGATCACCGCTACAACCTCGCCACCTGGCTGCGCGCGAACCCGCAGCATGCGGCGACCCTCGAGAAGGGGGTCGGCTTCCAGATCGCGGACCTCGCCTTCCCGCTCAACTTCCCGCGCTCGGACTACACGCTCTCTGCCTGCCCCTCGGCGCCCGAGACGATGGCCTGGATGGAGGAGGGGGTCGCCTGGCTCGCGGAGACCTTCGAGATCGGCGGCATCAACATCGAGGCCGGTGACTACGGCGTCTGCGGCTGCGACCGCTGCGTGGCGCGGCGTGCGAACGAGGCGGAGGCGGCGCGCCGGAAGGATGTCCACGGCGACTACTGGTCGCACACGGATATGGCGGACAACTTCCCGCGCCTCTACCGGACCGCAAAGGCGATCCGCCCGGACGCCTGGATCTACTCCGAGATCCAGTGGGACAACCTGCTCGATCCGGTCGCCCACGAGGCGCAGAGGCGGCTCCCCCACGGCGGCGTCTACCAGCACACGACGAACCGCACCTACTGGGGCCGGATCCAGCGCGAGCTGACCCGGTCCTACGTGGAGTCGCTGCCCACCCAGCCGAACGTCATCCGCTGCCAGTTCGCCTGCCAGTGGAACGGCGACGAGCGGACGGAGCGCTACGCCCTGAACGCCAGGGTCTTCTCCGAGATGGCGACCCTCTGCGCAGAGCGCGGGATGACCGGCCTCACCGTCTGGGGGGAGCCCTCGCCGTACACCGCCACGGTGGAGATCTCCTATCTGGCCTTCGCGCGCTTCACCTGGGAGCCCACGCTCACCTGGGAGCGCTTCCTCGCCCGGGACGTGGCGCCGCTCCTTGGTGGGCGGGACGCGGCCGGGGAGTTCGTGGCGATCGCCGAGGAGCTGGACGCGCACCAGCGCCTGCCGCTCGAGCGGCTCCGCGCCCTCCGGGACGGGGCGGCTGCCCACCGTGCGGGTGACGAGGCGGGCCGGCGCTGGCTCAGCCTGGAGGATGCGATCGCGCGCCGGATCTACATGGGCGCCTAGCGCGCCGTCAGGCCCCGGCCGGTTCCCCCGCGCTCCCGGCCTCGGGCGGACCCTCTGCCTCCGGTGGCAGGTCCGTCCGGGCGCGGAGGAGCGCCGCGATCCCCCGCGTGGCGGGTGACGACTCGAGGATGAGGAGGAGCCCCACGCTGAGCGGCACGGCGAGGAGCGCGCCGGCCGCGCCCAGGACCCACGTCCAGCTGATGAGCGAGACGAGGACGACGAGCGGGCTCATGTTCAGCTCCGTGCCCATCATCCGCGGCTGGAGCAGGTAGTCCTGGAGGATGTTGATCAGCGTGTAGCCGCCCACGACGAGGAGGGCCGGGACCGGACCGCCGTCGAGGAAGGCGAGGATCGCGGGTGGGACGAGCGCGATGATCGAGCCGATGTTCGGGATGAAGCTCGCCGCGAAGGTGAAGAAGGCCCACAGCGGCGCGAAGGGGACCCCGAGGACGACCATCAGGATGAGGACGAGGACGGCCGCGAAGAGGCCGAGCTGGGCCCGCACGAGCAGGTAGCGCCGCAGCTCCGTGCCGAAGCGCTCCACGCCGGGGAGGAGGAGCCCGTCCGTGCCGAAGGCGATCTGCGCCCGCTCCCGGAGCGAGCGGCTGTCCGCGAGCGCGAAGATCGTCGTGAAGGCGAGGACGAAGAGCGTCACGCCGATCCCGGAGACCGCCGAGACGATCGGCCGGACCA
>Ga0208783_10000402_pt1 | contig 26753 bp, 32 predicted proteins | sample DEB19_08_DNA_2_FD_184529 | JGI IMG/M metagenome (GOLD analysis project Ga0208783, IMG submission 184529) | Aqueous microbial communities from the Delaware River and Bay under freshwater to marine salinity gradient to study organic matter... | ecosystem: Environmental > Aquatic > Marine >...
TACAGCGATAACAACTACATCTACCCATTTACCATGTGTTCATGGGAAAGATTTTTGAAAGTGTTGAGAGCCTCAGGGACCACGTTGTTTCTGGGGGGTTTAGGCTTGTTGTGACATCAGGCGGATTTGACCCCATGCATGTGGGCCATCTCCGCTGTCTCATCAATTCAAGTGAGGTTGCCGACAGGATTGGCGATGATGTAAGACTTGCCGTGATTGTCAATGGTGACGGTTTTCTCCTTCGAAAGAAGGGCTACGCATTCATGCCAGAGGCTGAACGACTAGAGATTATTGCAGGCGTCAGAGGGGTCGACTACGTTGTTCCATGGGATGATGGCAGTCAGACAGTTACAGGAGCGCTTGCGATTCTCAAGCCTATTGCCTTCACTAAGGGCGGGGATCGTGATTCCTCTGGCAATGTTCCCGAGTTTGACCTTTGCCAGTCTATTGGTGCAAACGTCATATTTAACGTCGGCGGCGGGAAAATTCAGTCCTCGTCCGAACTAGTGGCGGCCATCAAAAATGCGAAAAGGGAAAGTAACAATCAGGGTCAGTGACAAGCTCTTTATAGAGCCTCAACGTAAAGCCGTCCTTGCAAAGTTCATTGACTTTTGTGCAAAGTCATTAGCGCTCAAGGAAGATTACATCGGCAATATTGTTGCTTCTCGACATGAGTACGGAATTGAAACGACTGCTGTGTCCTTTTTCAACAAGCGAACCTTCTTTGTGTATGCAAAGGGCAGAAGCTTTGCCGATATACTTCGAAGTATCGCACATGAGCTTACTCACATGGCACAGCACGAAAGTGGTGCACCAATGAAACACAGACTTAGATACTCATCTGAGTACGAGGACGATGCAAACTCAACTGCAGGTGCGATATTAAACGCATTTGTTGATTTTGTGGGCAGTGATATCATCTATGAGGAAAGACTATGAGAATCGTACAAAAGCCATGGGGTCACGAAGAGATCTGGGCTGAGACGCCTCGTTATGTTGGAAAGTACCTACACATCAATGCAGGTCATAGACTCTCGCGTCAGTACCACGAGAAAAAGGAAGAGACAATCAGAGTCCTCAGTGGCAATCTTCACCTTGAGGTTGGTTCAGAAGCAACTCGTAACCTAACAATTCTGAAGCTTGGAACAGGCGAGATCTTTCATGTCACACCAGGAACGATACACAGGTTCTGTGCCATTGAAGAAAACGTTGTTCTCGTAGAAGTCTCTACACCTGAGCTTGATGATGTTGTTAGATTGCAGGATGATTACACAAACTTGAGATAACAAAGTGTTCCCGTGTTATAGTTTTCATTATGAAGAAGATGAAGACACACGGCGCTGGTTTTGTCGTAGTTAGTCCTGACCTGCGTAAGGTCCTTATGCTTCGTAAGGACGGGACTGGTGACCTTCCGAAAGGTTCTATAGAGGAAGGCGAGTCATCATTACAGGCTGCGATCAGAGAAGTGAATGAAGAGGCAGGTATCACAATTTCTGATACCTCTATCCTAAACTCTAAGCCATTCGTTGAAGGCGGCATTGCAATCTATGTTGCAGTGCAGTCTGGTAAACCCAAGATCCTTCCCAACCCGAAGACCGGTGTCATCGAACATGATTGGGTAGGTTGGGTACCGTGGCATATTGCTTTGCGTGAGACGCCTATTTACCTCAGGCCTGGCATTATGCATGCAAGGGCGTTATGTGCAACCTTGAAGTCTGAGAAGGAGAGGCAGGATGTCAATATTCCGTGAGCATAAGACAACGGCTGATCGGTCGGCCTCTGATCGGGCAAGGCACAAACAGAAGATTGAGAAGGCCATCAGGGACGGTATCACAGATATCGTTTCAGAAGAGTCGATCATTGGGCAGGATGGAAAGAAGAAGGTTAGAATACCTGTCAGGGGCCTTAAGGAGTGGCAATTCGTCTATGGTCACAATGAAGGACAAAAACAGGTAGGATCTGCACCAGGCGCTGACATCCAGAAGGGACAGGTAGTCAGGAAAGGCCAGCCGCAAGGTCAAGGTTCCGGCAATAAGGCAGGAAGTGAAAAGGGTGAAGAGTTCTATGAAGTCGAGATAACTTTAGATGAACTTGCTGAGTACTTGTTTGCTTCTTTGAAGTTACCTGAGCTTGAGAGGAAGAAGCTTCGAACAGTCCTTGAGGAAAAGCCAAGGCGTCACGGAACTCGTCCTCAGGGTATTCCACCTCGCCTCGATAAAAGAGAATCGGCAATACAGCGCATCAAAAGGCTCTCAGCGGCTCGAAGGGCTGGTACTGTTGAGCTTGATGAGGAAGGCAATGAGGTCTTTCCATTCCATGACAACGACCTCCGGTACCACCACATCAAGGCGAAGCCGAAGGAGGCGACCAATGCTGTCATCTTCTTCATGATGGACGTCTCTGGCTCAATGACCCAGGACATCAAGTTCATCGCAAGATCTTTCTACTTCCTCCTCTATCAGTTCATCAGGCACAAGTATGAGAAGGTCGAGATCGTCTTCATCGGTCACACGACAGAGGCTTTTGAGACTGATGAAGATTCATTCTTCAAGAGGGGCTCGTCCGGTGGAACTCATGTCTCATCGGCACCAGAACTAGCAATTGAGATTGCAAATGAAAGGTATCACCCGTCATCTTGGAACATTTATGCGTTTCATTGCACGGATGGTGATAACTGGGATGAGGACAATGCCAAGGCATTTGACATGTATCGTGACCTTGCAGCAATCTCACAGCTTGTTGGTTTCTGTGAGATCAAGCCACCCGGTTCAACGCCTGCTTGGTCAAAAGAGACAAGTTCAAAGATCTTTAGGGACATTCAGACCCTAGCACCCAAGGTCATAACAGCGCTTCTTGGATCAAAGGAAGACGTTTGGCCTACCTTCAAAAAGTTCTTCGGGAGTGAGCTATGAGCGATTATCTTCTTTCTGATCTCGAGGCTTGGGATGAGAAGATCATCGAGATCGCCAAGGGTTACGGTCTCGACTGGCATCCCATTGCCTACGAGACTATCAACTACCATGAGATGATCGGGGCAATGGCCTATCATGGTCTGCCCTCCCACTACGCACACTGGTCGTACGGAAAGTCCTTCGAGAGGACACACTTCATGTACAACGCTGGTGCTGAGGGGCTTCCCTACGAGCTCATTATCAACTCAAATCCCTCTATCGCTTACCTGATGTTGGAGAATCCTCTATATCTCCAGATTCTCATCATGGCGCACTGTGTGGGTCACTCGGACTTCTTCAAGAACAACCGGACATTCAGGGACACTGATCCTGATAATGTCACGCAACGTTTTCGTAACGCAAAGAAGAGAATCCAGGGATACATTGAAGATCCCTCAATTGGAATTGAGGCAGTTGAGAAGGTCATTGAAGCATGTCAGGCAGTCAACTACCAGGTTGACAGACGTGGAAGGTTTAGACTCAGCGAGAAAGAGCTTCTTAAGAAGTACTCAGGACTCGTAAAGAATGATACGAAAGGTGAGTGGAAGGGTTTCAATTTAGAAAAGAAGCCGCTTGAACCTGAGTATGACATTATGCTGTTCATTCTTGAGAACAATCCTCATCTTGCCGACTGGCAGCGCGATGTAATTGAGATCGTTCGCGATGAATCTCTCTACTTCTGGCCACAGATTCGTACAAAGGTAATGAATGAGGGTTGGGCATCATTCTGGCACTACAGGATTCTTCACGACCTTGAGCTTCCAGATGAGTATCACATTCCATTCCTCAAGACTCACAATGCTGTGCTTCGTCCTTGGGGGCTCAAGATTAATCCATATCACCTTGGATTCGAGATCTTCAAGGACATTGAGAAGAGGCACGGTCTCGATGAATGTTTCATCGCAAGGGAAGCATGCAATGACGAGAACTTCATTGCACAGTACCTCACTGAGGAGAAGGCAAGAGAGCTCAACCTCTTTACCTTCAGTCCAAAGAAGGGAAAGAGTCCAGATTGGACAATTGACGACCTTGTTGAAGATGAGGAAAGCTGGCAGGAAGTACGAGCAGAGCTTATCAAGAGCGTTGCAGGTAACATGATTCCTGTCATCTATGTTGACAGTGTGGAAAAGGACAAGCTCATCCTGCGTCACGAACATGATGGTCGTGACCTTGAACTTGACTATGCTGATAATTGCGTGAGGCTACTTAGTAACATCTGGCATGGTGAGGTTAAGTTATTCACAGAGCTAGAAGACGAAGAATTTGAAATCTCATAGGAGGCTGCACATGGATTTTCTTGACATCATCAAGAAGCAGAGGGCTGAGTCACAGAAGGATGCCTGGAGTGGCAGCTTTGTTGACTACCTCGAGCTTGTTAGAACTAACCCAACGGTTGTGAAACTTGCCGCAAAGAGGCTTGTGGATGCCGTTGAGACATTTGGGGTAGAGTCGCTTGAGGAGTCCGATCCTCGCTGTCGTAAGTTGTTTGATGGCGACAAGCTGAAGACTTACAACTACTTCAAGGATGAATTCTATGGTCACGAGCGAGTCATCGCAAAGATCATGAGATTCCTCAAGTCAGCTGCACTCAAGGGCGAAGAGAGTCGTCAGGTCCTCCTCCTCATGGGTCCTGTCGGCTCAGGTAAGTCTGCACTTGCTGATGCCGTGAAGAAGGCACTTGAGAAGGCGGCAGAACCTGTCTACCACCTCGAAGGCTGTCCAGTCCGAGAGGAACCGCTTCATCTCCTTCCACGCTCACTTCGTGGACAGTTTGAGAAGCTCCTCGGTGTCCACATCGAGGGCGACCTCTGCCCAGTCTGTCGCTATAGACTCATGGAGGAGTTCAATGGTGAGTATGAGAAGTTCCCGGTAGTCCGCTCTTCCTTCTCACAGAGGGCTCGTCGTGGTATCGCCGTGGTTCCTCCCATGGACGCAAACTCCCAGGACGTCTCGGCTCTTATCGGTTCCGAGGACATCTCGAAGCTCGATAAGTTCTCAGAGGACGATCCTCGAGTCCTCAACCTCAACGGCGCATTCAACGTCGGCAACCGCGGTGTGGTGGAGTTCGTTGAGATCTTCAAGAACGAGATCGAGTTCCTCCACACGATCCTCACTGCCACCCAGGAGAAGAATGTTCCGACTCCTGGCAAGAATTCGATGCTCTACTTCGATGGCGTCATCCTCTCACACTGTAACGAGGCAGAGTGGAATCGCTTCAAGTCCGAGCACACCAACGAGGCAATCCTTGATCGCGTTGTGAAGATTGAGGTTCCATACGTCCTCGAGCTCACTCAGGAGATGAAGATCTACGAGAAGATGCTTCGTAAGTCGGACTTCAGGGCGCATCTTGCACCTCACACCATCAAGGTCGCGGCAATGTTCTCGGTGATGAGCCGCCTCAAGCCCTCCCAGAAGTGTGACCTCCTCACAAAGATGAAGATCTACGATGGCCAGGACATTGTTGAGAAGGGTCGTTCCAAGAAGGTAGACATCAAGGACCTTCGCGATGAGGCCAAGCATGAGGGTATGGAGGGAATCTCCACCCGCTTCATCACAAAGGCAATCGACTCCACTCTCACAGATTCTGATAAGGATTTCATTACACCAATGCGTGTGATCGATGCCCTCATCAAGCAGGTGAAGGAGCAGATCATCAATGAGGAAGCTAAGAAGCACTACCTTGAGATCCTACAGAAGACAATCCGTGAGGAGTACCTGAAGATTCTTGAGGGTGAGATTGCGAAGGCATTCGTCACCGCGTACGAGGAGCAGGCACAGAGCCTCTTCGATAACTACATGGACAATGCTGAGGCTTTCACAACTCGTCAGAAGTTGAAGGATCGAGTCACTTCTGAGGAACGTGAGCCGGACGAGAAGTTCATGAAGGCCATTGAGGAGCAGATCGGAATCTCCGGCTCAATGAAGGACGGGTTCAGGTCTGATGTGACAGCTTACATGTTTGCCAAGATTCGCAAGGGCGCAAAGGTAGACTATCGCTCCTATGAGCCACTTCGTGAGGCGATTGAGAGCTACCTCATTGGTTCTGTGAAGGATATGGCAAGGATTGTCACCAAGTCACGTAGTCGTGATAAGGAACAGCAGAAGAAGTACTCTGAGATGGTTGAAACAATGGTGAGGGATTACGGTTACACCGAGGATTCTGCCGAGGAGATCATCACCTTTGCAGCCAATAACCTCTGGCGTGATAGCTAGCATGTGGGCCGCATAGTGAACAATTCACTATGCGGCCTAACAATCTCTAAATGAGAAACGTTAAAGTTGTTAGCTCAAGCCAGGGCATCTCAACGGTTGTCAGTTCTCTTGCAAAGAGGGCTGTCGATGGCATTCTTCGACACAGCTTCATAGAGAATGTTGACAACAGAGTTGTCAAACTTGGGATGATAGATTCACTACGAGTCATTGCAAGCCTTGAATCGCAAGAACCAAGCGAGAAGGTTGCAAAATCGATACTGGCAAGGACTTGCTATCAAGCTGAGCAGCAAGGTTCCCTTGGCTCTTTCTTGTCTTTGCTTAAGCTTTCGAGTGACTTGGAACCCACCGGATTTTCACCCCTACACGCATCACATATTGAGGAGCTTCTTCTCTCGTGCGATCTAGCAGATATTGCTGCACCCCTTCTTGACTCCCTTGAGATGGGTGGCGCCTCTGCAATGCTTGGTATCAAAGAATCAGAAAGACCGACACACATAGTCATTTCTGACTCGATTGATCTGCCCGTCTCAGGCTATCCAGAGTTTGGCAATGACATTACTCTTCCGAATTGCAGGATTCTATCCTATGACGGAGTCATTGAAAGAGTTTCAGAGATCAATGTCATTCTTGAAGATTGTGCGAAGTCTGAGTGTAGTTTGGTCATCTATGCAAGAGGGTATGGCTATGAAGTCGTATCAACCCTGTTGCACAATTGGAGGTTGGGTAAGCTTCGAGTCATTCCTGTTTCTTGTGTTGCAAGTGACTTACAAAACTTCTGGTTCGCAGACCTACCATCGCTCTTTGGCAGGGGTGATTCACACATGCCAAAGTTATGCGACCTTGAAGATGCCGGGCATGTGTCGATTAGGGATGGTGTTGTAAGCATTCGATCTCAAAGGATTTCAGAGCAAGCAGCAACTCTTCGAAACAATCTTAGGGAAGATGCTTTGCAAGCAGGTATTGACAAGTCGCTCATTGATGAAAGAATCAGGAGGCTCTCTTCAAGAAGGTCTGACATCGTTCTTGGTCCTGAGCTTGGCAATGCGAGGGGAATTGCCAAGGACAGGTTAGGTAGCGTTGTTCGGTACTTTGTTGCTGCCAGACAGGATGGAAACCTCTCGATACCCATTGGTGGTCGACAGCTATGGTTTCCTGTTAGATCATACATTGCCGCGACAGCAACAAAAAATTCTATCCTCTCTGAGCTCAATACGAGAACCATGGTGATTCATGACACATGAATGGCTTACAGCTGGCGGTAATACCGTGACGACAGCTACGTTTGAAGAAGTCCTGAGTGATACAAGTGCATCAATCCACGTTGGATCTGACTCTCACTACATTGGTGGCGAGTGGATTTTTGCGACCGTTGTCTGCGCTTACAGGGAAGGCAAGGGAGGAAACTTCTTCTACAGGAGAAGGAGGCTTCCAAAGTCGGCATTCAGGAACTTGTATGACAGGTTGATGCAGGAAGTAAGCTTTTCAATAGAGGCAGCAGAAGAGCTCAAAGCCTCCGTAAAGAGGGAGTCATCAATACACCTCGATGTCAATTGGCAAACAACGGCGACTGCAAGGCTCATGCCTATGTTGACGAGTTATGTCAAGTCAATGGGATATGACACTAAGGTGAAGCCCGATGCATGGGCTTCATCATCAATAGCCGATAAGAAGGCAAGATAGTTTACCACAGAAACTTCTGTCATATAGATTTCTTCATTAGGAGTCAATATGGGACAAAAGGAATTCGGGCAGACTTACTTCAGCGTACTGTCGGCAATCAAGGACGGAATCGCAGGAAATCTCCTTGAGGAGTCTGGCAAGCTTGGACTCAGTAAGGAGCAGTTGTCAAAGCTCATCTATGTTGCACAGAGCGCTGTTGACACTGTTGGTGGAGGGGCATTCAATGCCCTGAGCAAAAGCGAAGGGTGATTCCAGTGCAGGGGATCAAGCACCTAATCAAGTGCAATTGCATACTTCCGCACTTGAAAGAATCAAAGCAGCCTATCTTCCATTCATTCGTGGCCTTCTCGGTCATAGATGATGAAGATAAGGTGATTGAAAAGTTTGCCTCCTGCAATAACTGCGGTATCACCCATCGTGTTTACGGTATCTGCGAGTCAGAGGTGCTTGCAAAGGAAAACTCATCAGCTGTGATAAACCAAAAAGACATATCACTGCTGATTCCTTCTGAGCTCTCTAACATTCTCAACACTTACGATTGTGATACTCCCACATGGGAGTATGCACAGTTCATTGTGCAAAACGATAAGTGGGGTTCAGCAGTCACCCTGACTCGCATCGAGAAGGACGGTGAGGTTGAGGGTAAAAGACTGGTGATTGTTGCAAAGGATAAGTTCAAGATCGAACCATATTCATTCACGGAGATGGCATGAACGAAGAGTGGTCAGATTCTGACAAGAAGTGGGCAAAGGAAGTTTTGACTTGTAGACAAATAGTCTCTGAGATCTCTCGGTTTGGTGTAAGTGATAACCAGAGGTTGAAGATCATTGAGCTTCTTGCGCTTGAAATCGAGAATCGTGATGATTCCCTAAGCATCACATCTGTCGCTAAGGGGATTATTGAGAGACGAGAGATTGGAACAAATGAAGAAAGGAGAATTTTAACATGACTGATGATATGCTACGACTCTGGTCAGAGATCAGGGAGCTTGTTGACACTGTGAGTGTGGACATTCGAAAGAACATCTCGGGTAATGCATCCGCTGGTGTTAGGGCAAGGAAGGGACTTAGGGTCATCAAGTCCAAGTCTTCTGAACTTACTAAGCTTTCCCTGGCACTTGGAAAGCAGCGGAAGGATTCAACAGAAGATTCTGAGCCTACGGAATAGTTAGAGAAACGGAGGATTACTCATGGGCGCTCGTTTTATTCCACCTGGCAAGAAGAGCTACAAGTCAGGTCCAAGAAAGGGTGACTTTACCAGTGTTGAACGCACTGAGGACGTGACAGTAGTGCAGGAGCAGGTGACTGTAGCCAAGGAAACTCAGGTTGATGCTGTCATCGAGCCTGCTGAGACTTTGGAGGCAGTACACCAGCCAGAGGCTGAGACCGTCGCACCTGTTGCAGATGAACCCGTCCCGGTTGCACCTCTCAAGGTGCCTGAGACCAAGAAGAAGAAGTAAGGTTCAAACAGCTTCAAAGATCGTGCTGTCATCGTTTAGCTTTGACAGCACGATCTTCTCGAGTTGACAGATCCTCATCCGTGTGACGCCAAAGATGTCTCCAATTTCTTGGAGAGTGTGCTCACCTCTGTTAGCGGCCAGTACCGCACAGTTGAGGTTGCCCACATCAGGCATCCAGAGTCTACAGGTCTTTTTCTCACACGTGAGATTCCTGCACTCGTGCTCAGCAAAGCATGTCGTTCCCTTGACCATATTTTTGGGTTCCATGCAAAAATAGTTATCGTGGATCGAGAGAAGTATAGAGTCAAACATAAGGGGAATGACATTGAACGCAAGAAAGCTCTATGTGATAGACACGAGTGTCATGCTTTACGATCCGGAGTCTCTCCGGTCTTTCATCGGTAACGATGTTATCCTTCCGCTGATTGTGTTGGAGGAGCTCGATCGATTCAAGGATAAGCAGGCTCTCATCGGTAGCAACGCTCGACAGGTCAACAGGTTCCTCGATGGGCTTCGTAAGCTTGGAAGCCTCTCAGATGGAGTCACCATCGATGAGATGGGGACAGCCATTCGGGTCCTTGGCGATCACAATGAACCCGTAGACATCGGTTCACTTGATTCTGAGAAGGGTGACAACAAGATCATCATTGCTGCGATGCGTCTCTGTAAGTCACATCCTGAGCAGGAGGTCAAGGTCATCACAAAGGACATCAACCTTCGTGTGAAGTGTGATGCCCTTGGGATTCACGCAGAGGACTATTACCGGGACCTTCCTACCTCAATGAGGGAGGGTAATCCCGTGTACTCTGGCCAATCCCACGTTGAACTCGATTCTGAGACCATAGATTCCTATTACCGAGATGGTGAAGTTTCCCTGAGTGAATCTGGTGACACCCTGATAACAAACCAGTTGGTGGTTGGCAATTCATCAGGAATTGATGGTAACAAGTCACTCATTGGTATCTACAGGAACGGCAGAATCATACAGCCCAAGGCACGCCTTCACAACTCTGTGAAGATTGAGCCTCGCTCAAAGGAACAGAAGGCGGCCCTTCACTTGCTCACTGACGACAGTGTGCCACTCGTCTCAATGACAGGCATTGCGGGTTCAGGCAAGACGTTCCTTGCACTGGTCGCCGGAATGTCAGGCCTACAGGAGAAGAGGTACGACAGGATCATCATCACGAGGTCCATCGAGCCCGTGGGTAGGGACCTCGGATTCCTGCCAGGGACCATGGATGAGAAGATGGCACCGTGGCTGATGCCCATCGTCGATAACTTCAGGAATGCCTTCCATGACACAAACTGGTTCGACATGATGAGACAGAAGGGTGTCATAGAGGTCAGTCCAATCGCATACATTCGAGGCAGGAGCTTCAGCAGGTCCTATGTCATTGTCGATGAGTGTCAGAACCTCACGATACATGAGCTAAAGACTCTCATTACTCGCTGTGGTGAGGGAACAAAGATGGTCCTTCTTGGAGACACTGATCAGGTTGACACTCCCTACCTTGATCGCTATTCAAACGGTCTTACGATAGCAATCGAAAGACTCAAGGGTCAGAGGCTTTTTGGTCACATTCACCTCGACAAGGGTGAAAGATCGCAGCTTGCAACGCTTGGAAGCAACGTCCTGTAGCGTTTGGCTAGTTAGGATCGGAGGTGTCCTTGGGCAGAATCAGTCTATCACGAAAAAACATCAATAGACTCGTGAAGACATACCCATTTGTCATTAGGACTCCGCGGTATGTCTATGAGACCGATGGCACATTTGCAATTGAAGGTGGTCAGGTAGATTTCTTTGGTAGTGATACAGTCACATACACATTCAAGAATGTCTATACATCGATTCCAAACGTCGTAGCCACTTCAATGGACGACTCGTTCAATGTTGCCGTCACAAGCATCAGCCTCACTTCTGCAACTATTGTTGCAAGTGCGCCTAACAGCGCCTCGGCCTCCGTCATGGTGCTTTCATCATGAGACACAGGATCGGAGAGGGTAGAACCATCATACAGTTCGGTAGTTTTCAAACAGATTCTGATGGTGAGGGAGGAATCATCATAGATGAATTGCCTGCGAGTTATTCTAAGACAGCAGTCATTCTTTCTCCACAGCAGAATTTGAGTCCGGCGGCTTTTGAGCTACTTCCTGATACTTACCATGTCACAGTCTCAGTACCGCAGATCGTGACAATCAACTACGTCACAGTGAGCTCAGATTGAAATGCCAGTGAAGCCACCAGACTTTAAAGCATCAGGAGTCAGGGTCGAACGTATCATAGCCTCTGGCAGCAACAAAAATCCAAGGCTGCTCCTGATTGGCTCAGGTTCGACAAACAGTAATGGCATCAATGTAAACACCGACACTCTTAGACTGTCGGGCACGGGATCTGACACCTGGCTCTTCATCTCAGGCTCAACAGGAATCACCGATCGAATCACCCTTGGTGGTAACACATTCCTGTCTGGAAGCCTATTCGGTCACAATCTCAAGCTTTCAGGCAGCTCTACATCGATACAGACGAACTCGGTCCATGGTGGCTCTGACGTCAACTTCTTTGTCGAGGGATCTCCAGGTGCAAAGGACACGACAGTCAGGGGCGTCTCAGTCCTAAATGGTGACCTTGTCGTCTCAGGAACCATCTATGACGGTCTAGGATATGCTTACAGCGTCGGTGGAGGTGGTGGCGGAAGCGTTGGTGGTTCCAACACGAACGTGCAGTACAACTACAGCGGGTCGTTTGCTGGCAGTCCAACCTTCTACTATGACTTTGATTATAACGTCCTCACGTTACCCAGCACAAGGATAATCGATCGTGTAGAGCTGCTTAATGGGACCGCTGTCATCACAGGCACTCTTGATGTCAATGGCACGACAATGCTGTCAGGATCGACATACATCGGTGACGGTATTGCAAATGACTATCTGTATGTCAATGCGTTGCTTGCAACCGACATCATTCCTGATGGCGACAGGTCAAGAAATTTGGGAAGCTCGACCGCAAGGTTTGCCAACATCTACACCGGTGACCTCCACCTCAAGAACGAGAGGGGAGACTGGACTGTGATAGAGGAGGTCGACTACCTCACTGTCACTAACAACAAGACGGGCAAGAGGTTCAAGATCCTCATGGAACCCATCGACTAAAGTTGAGTAGATAGTTAGTCACGATTCCATTAAATCGGAGGGAATGTCGTGGCTCTTATAACCAACAATATCTCAGGCTCAGAATCTGGAGCTTCGCTCATTGGCGTCACAGGCTCCCTGATCTTTGGAAATGCTCCTTCTCTTCCTGCTTTGCCAGGAATTGATACCACCTTCTTCGTAAGTGGCACAAGGGGTGGTAGAAACACAACGGGCGTCGCAACTTTTGGCGGTGATGTCGTCATCTCAGGAGCGATAGCCGCGCAGGACGGTATTGGTGGATTCAGCCCAATCAAGTTGAACACCGACGTTGGACTCACTGGCAGCCTCCGCCTCTCACTGCAGGATCCCACACCCACAGGAGCCACAAGTGAGGTTGTGATATTCGCATCCGGAACGGGTGGATTTACTAAGCTTTACTACGGAGTTGGTGGAACGGCCAACGAGGTTGCCACGGCGGGTGGCGGTGCAGTCGGTTCTTCAGGTCAGATCCAGTTCAGTAATGGAACTGGTGGATTCTCGGCATCACCTGACCTTCTTTGGGACACATCTACAAACACCCTGAAGGCTGCTAACCTCTTCATCACGGGTTCGACAACCATAGTTTCAAGCACAAACTTCGTTGTCACAGATCCTATCGTAATGGTCGGTTCTGGAGCAATAGGAACAAAACAGCCCTCACTTCTTGCCTTTGCGAACGGATCAGGAGTCATCAACGATGATCTAATCATCGGTGCCTCAAATGGTCTTGTCAAGGTTGCAACCTACAACACAACAGGTGGACTGCTTCCTGTTGGTGACATTGGCCTTGCATTCAACACGCTTGCAAGCATGCAGGTCGATAGCCTGTTTGTCGGCTCATCAGGATTCGCAGGCGTCAAGAGTGAGGACTCAGGTAACTCAGTGAACCTGTCCGGCTCGGCTACAGGCGGGGCTAGTTTGACGGTTGGCACGAACCAGCAGGTCAAGCTATTCAATAACGCTGTCAACTACATGAACTTCAGGTATGATAACGTTGCACCGCAAACCATCATTGATGCCCAGAGCAGGAAGTTGCTTGTCACAGGAAGCCAGATCATCCTACAGACATCAGGTACTGCTGGTAATGAAGGTGTTTCATTCGTCCAGTCAAAGGGAGCTACTACACAAACACTTCTCAATATCATATCAGGCTCAAGTGGTGGCACAATTGTAGGTACTACAAGCCTGACTCTTAATAGCGGTCCTTCCGCTGGAAACGGTGTTTTTGTCAACTCGCAAGGCAATTTTATTGCACATCACTCACCTGCGTTTAGGGCTAGCTTTGGAATCAACAACCTTGGTGAGTACATGGAGTTCGTTTCGAGTTCCATTGGTCCTTTCAATAATGCAAGCATAATGAGATCATCTGTCAATAAAGATCTCGTTCTTCGCACTCAGTCAGCAGGTAGGAAACTCGCTTTCGCCGATAACGTGAATACGTTTGCACAGATCTACTCCGGCTCCATAGCAGGCACCTCTCCGATCAAAAATGCTGCCTTCATCTTCTCTGAACTTGACCAGGCTTTGGTTCTCAGCGGTTCGGCATCAGTTATCTTGGGTGCCGGCTCTTCTGGTGGCGCAGCGGGCTATGTGGCCTTCATTGGAACCTCAGGAGGTAGGGCAGGACTCTTCCCGGCACAGGACAAGGCTGTCCAGGAGTTCGACCTCGGTGGAGCAAACAAGCGTTGGGCAAACATATACACCGGTGACTTGCATCTCAAGAACGAGAGGGGAGACTACACCTTGATCGAAGAAGAGGACTGCCTCACGATTCGTTTCAACAAGACAGGCAAGCGCTACAAGTTCGTCCTGGAACGTGCACCTGAGTACGATGAGACGTGACCTGGTTTAGTCTCGTTACTTAGTCAAACTATCGCCCTCGGTTCCCAATTGAGCCGAGGGCGATATTTATCTGGAGAGGTTGCACATGGCGCTTATTGGAACTGTATCGGGAAGCAACGGGACTTCTGTGACGGCGATATCCGGATCGCTGGTCATTGCTGACGAACCTGGTTCTAGATTCCCAACCCTGAGGCCTGGTGTCAAGCTCTTCGTCTCAGGGAACAAGACAACTCTTGGTGCCGACACACCGAACTCTATCTTCGGAGGAGACACGTTCGTGTCCGGTGCCTTGGGCACCGACTCTTATTTCCAGATGAAACCAGTAGGCACACTCGCAATTCCCACCAACACTACAGCGAGCTACATCTACACCTCGGGCTCCACCAACGACCTCTACTTTACTCAGTATCAACCGGGAACGGGATACACCAACACTACTCGGTTGCGCTGGCTGGAAAGCAGTCTATCGACGGGTCTCCTCCATGGTGGCGTCCTCTCAACTGAGAATGGAACGACAACTTTCAGCATCACTTCTGGCTCTGGCCTCATTGCAAGTTACAACGCATCCACGACTACAGACCCCTATCCCACAATAATCAAAGTCGACTGGCCCGCCTATGTGAGCTCTTCTCTACCCAATATCTTGACAACGGAGATAACCTACATTGCCATTGATTCTGCAGGTGCACTTGTTAAGCAGAACACAGCATACGCAGATGGTGACTTTGAGAACAAGATAGTCATAGGCCGCGTCCTCCACCAAAACGGTTCAGTAACTAATGGAACTATTACCTCGCCTACAGTCGGTTATGGCCAAACGGGTTTTAGAGGTGACTTCATCCGTGCATTCGGACCCCTCAAGCTCAGTGGTCATGTTGTCTCTGTCAATGCCACAGCAACCAACCCACCTACGAACACTGAGTTCCGCGGTCTCGCAAAGACTGCGGGTGATTCCTATGTTGAGGGAAGGAACTACACATCAAATCCAAACTCTCCCAACTATGTCAAGTCAACCACAGACACAGCTCTAACGACATCGAAGATCTACAGAGAGTATGTCAACAGCTCAGGTGTTCCTGTCATTGACACCGGCACTGCAAATGCAGGTTACACAGAAATTGACGTACTAAGATACAACAATGCAGGAACACTCACACTCATCGGTTCAGGAAATAACTTCACGATCCAGCGTCTCTACTGGTTCCCGAACTCGGTCAATAGAGCAATCTTCGCCTACTACGGCAACACCATCTACTCCACGATCGATGATGCCGAGGCCGGTATTCGTACCGAAGAGTTTACGGAAGGAGACAATACCAGGGATGCCGCCATTCTCCTCGGTTACCTCATTGTCAAGGAGGGTGCAACAAACCTCAATAATGCGACACAGGCCAAGCTCATCCAGGCAGGCCTCTCCAGGGCAATCGCATCGACAGGTGGTGGAGGAGCTACGGCTCCTGGTGGTGCAGACACCAACGTCCAATTCAATGATGCAGCATCTTTCAATGGAACAAGCGACTTCAGGTTCGTGAAAGGTTCAGGTACTGCATTGGTGGCCAACCTGTTCGTGACAGGTAGCACTGCCGGCTCACTGACACTTTCTGGCACCATGAATGTCAAGGACTCAGGTGGAAACATCGTTGTTGGCATCTCGAATGCAGGTGTCATCAGCGGATCCAGCGACCTACGGATTGGTGGGAACATCACTGGATCAAACACCCTAGTTAGGGGTGATCTTTTCGCCAATGGTAGTATCACAAGTAGTGGTACATTCAAATCAATCTATGCAGCAGGAGATGAAGGCGGTGAGATCTTCCTCACCAAGCCTGTCACCAACACGTTCATATCAGGGACTGGAATCACAATAGACGTCTGGCAGAACAAGGTGAGAATCTTCGAAGAGGGTTCTCCCAATAAGGGAGGCTTCTGGAACATTGGGGATCTCGCGGCAGGAGTTGGCACGAACCTTCGGACTGCAGGTGGTTCACAATACTCATATCGATCTGTTAGTGCAGACGATACTATGACATCGACCGATGCAATCATTGGTTGTAATCACTCAGCGGCGATCACAATCAAGCTTCCTCTTGCTTCCGACTGTGGAGCTGGACAGTTCTTCATCATCAAGGATGAGGCAGGACAGGCAGCAACTTACAACATCATAGTCTCCAAGTCTTTCGGCAGTTCTGACACCATTGACGGAAAGGACGCATACACCCTAACTGCAGTCTCTTCTTCCATTACGATCTATCGTGGCGGAACAGGTAAGTTCTTCATCACTTGAGGCATTGAATGGCATACAACACAGGCAACGTATTCGACGCCATTGGAGGGGCTTTCTTTGGGGATGGCTCTGATGGCAATCTGGTCTTTGACAATGTGACTACTGTTCTTGGCATCTCTCCAGCCTCAGGGATCTACACCTTGAACAGGGACATCTTTGCACAGGACATGACAGTCTCATCCTGTAGCGTCTTTACGAACGGTTACAGGGTCTACGTTCGTGGCAAGCTCACGATATCATCAGGTGCATCAATCCAATGTAATGGAAAGGACGCAGTCGGTGGAGGTGCAGGCCTCTCATACACCAATGCAGGCACTCTCTGGGTTAGTGGTATTGATGGGCGAGCCGGGGTAGCTGCGAACGGTTCAGCACAAGTTGGAATCAATGCAGGACCTCTTACGGGTTCATGTATCGGAGGAACGGGCGGAAGAGGTGGTGGAATCACAGGTGCGGCAGGTGGAACAGGAAGCACGCAGACGTCGAACAATAACTTCAGCTACGGAAACGTCATATTGCTAACTACAGGCAAGGCCTTCATCGGTAGCTACACTCACATAAACGGTGGCGGTGGTGGAGGGTCAGGAGCAATATCGGGTGCGTCAGGTTTCTCAGGTGGCGGTGGAGGTGGGGGCGGAGTAGTGCTAATCTGCGCATACACCTTGGACAACCTGGGAACGATATCGGCCAATGGTGGAAAGGGTGGGGATGCGACAGGATCTCCCAGCGCCGCAGGTGGTGGCGGCGGAGGCAATGGTGGGCTTGTGCTTGTTTCCTACAGGAGTCTCGCAAATCTTGGAACTATCACCGCCGCAGCAGGTCTTGCCGGTGCAGGAGTGTCAGAAACTCTTGCCGCTTCTGCTGGTGCTGTTGGACGTGTAGTGACAACGAGAATATGATGATAGTCAACAAGTACTATATTGTAGGTGAGCTTAGACCAGACACAGAAGCTACTGCTTTGTCATTAGGCGCCAGTGCAATCATTATCGGAATCCCAGGTTACCTCAAGGATGTCGCAGCACAGGAAAACTGGAATTTGCCTCATCTCTGGGTAGAAGAGTTTGAGCAGACTGAGCAGGAGCTTGACAGTGTCACACAACTTCTTTGAAAGGTCCCTCTTTGACTCTTTTTTCGGAAATGGTGCCTCGGGTAATGTTGTCGTAGTAGGAACTGTCACCCTTACGACAGACACTTACTATAACAACCTGACGGTCAATAGTGGCGGAGTCCTGATTACAGGAGGCTATAGAGTCTTTGTTAGAAATCGTCTGAGGATTGAATCAGGCGGAACTATTCAGTACAATGCACCCCCAGCAAACGGTAGACTAAGCGGACCTGCGTATGGTTTCGTTGGAACGACAAACGGGTACCCGACTTATGGCGCTTTCGGCGTTAGCGGGAATGAAGGTGGGGTCGTGAACCATGTCGGAGTAAGTCCTAACGGAGCAGGATCACAGTTACGTGGTGGCGGAGTTCATGCCACTTCTTCTGTGGGCTGGTCTGCTGGGAAAGGCGGGAATGCAACCCTAAACGGCGCAAACGGTGGAGCAGGTACACTCATAGCTAATAACTGGGGATCTACTAGACACTTCCCGAATTGCATTACGTTCAAGGTGCACGGATTTGCTTCGGGTGCCTCATTCGGAAGCGGTCCAGGGGGTGGTAGCGGGGCATGTGATGCAGGTGGTGTGAACGATTGGTCAGGAGCAGGCGGCCATGGCGGCGCAGCTGTGGGAATAGTCTGTCAGGAGATCAGTAATGACGGAACAATCGAGTGCAAGGGTGGAAAGGGTGGAGACGCTGCGGGTTCTGTCAAGGCTGGTGGCGGCGGCGGCGGTGCTGGTGGAACCATTCTAATCACAACACGGATTGCAACAAAAGTGGGAACCCTTGATGTGTCCGGTGGAGCCGGTGGAAATGGAGTCAATGGTGGTGCAAATGGCAACACAGGTGAATCTGGCTTCACGCAGGTGGTTCTTATCTGAGATTCTTATACATTCTGCTCATTTGCCCTTAATTTAAATCATTCTAATTAAGGAGTTCTTGTGCAGGAAGTTGTGATCGTCTCTGACTTCTTCTCGATTGAGCTTGTAGGTGGTGCTGAACTTACTACTGCTGCTCTTGAGGAGTCGTCTCCTTTTAATTTAATCAGAGTCAAGTCACAGGACGTGACTGTACAGCTTCTACAGGAGCACCATGACAAGCACTGGGTGTTTGGTAACTGGGCTCTGTTAGATAAGAACTTACTGCCTACTATCATCGCTAACATGTCGTACTCAGTGCTAGAGTACGACTACAAGTTCTGTAAGTACAGGTCGCCTGAGAAGCACACTACTGCTGAAGGTGTTCAGTGTGACTGTCATGAGCAGCCTATTGGAAAGATTACGGCAGCTTTCTACTTCGGTGCCAGGACGCTCTGGTGGATGTCAGAGCGTCAACAGTCACGCTATCTTGAGAGATTCCCTCTCCTGAAGGAGAGACCCGGAAGCGTGCTATCCTCAGTCTTCTCAGAGAGTTTTTGGACAAGACTTCGTGAACTCAGGCTTGAGAGCAAGAATTCTCAAAGGAGCAAGTGGCTTGTCCTGGGCTCAGGCTCCTGGATAAAGGGCACTGATGAAGCCATTCAGTGGTGCAAGGACAATAAGAAGGAGTATGAGGTCCTGTCAGGAATCTCACCTGATGAAGTTCTCAAGCGGATGTCAACCGCTGAGGGATTCGTCTACTTGCCAAAGGGTGGAGACACGTGTCCAAGGATGGTCATCGAGGCAAAGCTTCTTGGTTGTAAGCTTCATCTAAACGACAATGTTGAGCACGGAGCCGAAGACTGGTTCAATGCCCCAGACCAGATTGACACTGAGTCCTACCTGTATGCAGCAAGAGAGACTTTCTGGAATGGTGTCAGGTCAGGTATGGAGTGGAGACCAACAATCAGCGGTTATACTACAGTCTATAATGCAGAAAGTATGGGATACCCATGGCGAGATTGTGTCAGTTCAATGCTTGCATTCTGTGATGAGGTAGTTGTCCTCGATGGTGGATCAAATGATGGTTCATGGGAGGCATTAGTAGCCTGGAGTCAGTCGGAACCAAAGATCAGGGCACACCAGCATGTCATTGACTTCGAATCACCTGGCTTTGCATATGAATCAGATGGCCTACAGAAAGCAAGATCACGCGATCTCTGCACGAAGGAGTTCTGCTGGCAGATGGATGCCGATGAGGTAGTTCCCGCCGAAGATGGTGCAAAAGTTACAGCACTGTGTAGGAGACTAACACAGGAAGTCGAGCTTGTCTCCCTTCCGGTCATAGAGTACTGGGGCTCAAAGGAGAGAGTCAGGGTGGATGTCAATCCTTGGAAGTGGAGGCTCTCAAGAAATAGAAAGCACATCACACACGGAATTCCTGCCTTCCTGCGTAGGACGACGACCGATGGTAGAATCCATGCTGCGCCTGGTACTGATGGTTGTGATTACATCAATAGGAAGAATGGTGAGCTCATTCCTCACGTTTCTTTCTACACTGAGGAGGCCCACAATGCGAGACTTTGGGCTCTTCGTGGAGACAAGGAAGCGCTAAGGGATTACGAGAAGTGGTTACAGATGAATGTTGACGCACTTCCTTCCGTGATTCATTACTCTTGGCTTGATATTGGTAAGAAGATTCGCAACTATAGCAAGTACTGGTCAAAGTTCTGGCAGAGCCTGTATAATGTCAAGCAGGAGGACACTGTTGAGAACAACATGTTCTTCGATAAGCCGTGGAGTGAAGTCACGGATGATGAGATTACATCTCTTGCTAAAAGACTTGCTGATGAAACAGGTGGTCATGTCTTTCACGAGAAGATCGATTGGACAAAGCCGAATCCCTTCATCAAGATTGTCAAGTGACTAAGCCACACGTAAGTGTCATCACACCTGCATACAACGCAGAACAAACACTGTGGGCATCTGCAAGAAGCGTGCTTGACCAGTCTTATGAGAACCTGGAACTGATCATCATCATCAACGGTTGCACAGACAAAACTGAGTCCATTGCACACAAACTTGCCTCGAATGACCCGCGTGTTAGGATTCTTCACTCAAAGAAAGGCAAGGTTCCATCAAGAAACCTTGGCCTCATTGAGTCAAAAGGTGATATCATTGCCCTGAACGATGCTGACGATTTGTGGATGCCAGGGAAGCTTGAAAAGCAACTGAGATTGCTGGAAGATGGGTACGATGTGGTTGCAGGTAGAATTGAGTGCATAGATGCAGATGGAGTAATCAGTCACGATCCAGTTGTGAGGCCCATTGATAATGATGGAATTGTTGCTGCAATGCTACGAGGCACAAACCCGATAGCAAACTCTGCAGCGATATTCAGGAAGCATCTCATCGAACACATCGGAACTTATGATGACTGCTTTCCATTCTGCGAGGACTATCACTTTTGGCTTCGTGCTGTGAAGTTTGCAAGATTCGCAAACGTAGATGATGTCGTCATCAGATATTTTGCCCACCCAAGCCCAGGCTATGACCATGCGATTCCAAGAACGCTTGCGTCATTCTACTCAGCCTTCTATCAGTACACGGGAGTCGTAAAATGAAGTGGCTTGTGTTTAGCAGGAATCGCGCATACCAGCTTGATGCCTTCATCAGTTCTGCGTCTGCAAACGGTGGAATCAAGAAATCGGACATCACTGTGCTTCACAGGTACGACAAAGAGTACCAGGAATCCCTTGACAGCCTGATGTCGGAACACGGTGATTGCAACTTCCTGACTGAAGACAAGTTCAGAGAACAGGTTTGTGATTGGGTAGCACAGGCAGGTGGACTTGTGAGTTTCGCCACAGATGATGCCCTTTTCACAAGAAGCGTCAACCATGAAGTTATTGAGACAGTCATGCGAGAGAATCCTACGGTACTGACTTTTGTTCTTCGTCTTGGCTTGCATCTCGACTACTGTTATCCCACTGCGACGAAGCAAGCTGTCCCAAACGGTCAAGTCATATCTGGAATCTTTGCATGGGATTCATCAGTTGCCCAAGGTGACTGGGGTTACCTACTCAGTGTCGATGGACATGTGTTCCGTTCATCTGAGCTCTTGGAAATTCTCAAGAGCGTAAACTTCAAGAATCCTAACACTCTTGAAGCTAACATCCAGCCAGTCAAGGGTTACGTTAGTTCGATAGCGGCATGCTTCCTTCAAAGCTGTTACATGAATGTTCCACTAAACACTGTGCAGACAACATTCAATAATAGGGCAGGACAAGTTACAGCCGATATGCTGGAATCAAAATTCCGCGAAGGACTTCGACACGACCCTGCAAGGGTCGTTGACTTTTTCAACAGGTCGGCGCACCAAGAGATGGAGATCTAGAATGAACGTGCTAGTGACAGGGCACCTTGGATTCGTGGGTAGGAACTTTACGAGTTACTTCACAAGCAGGGGGCATACGGTAAAGGGCATTGACATCAAGGAAGGCAACGACTGTAGGGACTTCTTTCGAAAGAGTTCAGAGAAGTTTGACCTCACGGTGCACCTTGCTGCGATTGTAGGCGGAAGAGAGACGATTGAAAAGGAACCGTTGTCGGTTGCAACCGACCTTTCTATAGATGCCGAGTTCTTCAACTGGGCTGTGAGGACCTCTCAAGAACGCGTAGTCTACTATAGCTCATCTGCGGCCTACCCAATTAGACATCAATCTTCCGGGAAGAGGGTGAAGATGTCCGAGGACCTGATTGACCTCAATCAAGTTGAGAATCCTGACCTTACCTACGGTTGGGCAAAGCTCACAGGAGAGTTTCTAGCGCAGTTCGCTGAGAGGCAAGGTGTCAGAGTTCACGTATTCCGCCCATTCAGCGGCTTTGGGGCAGACCAAGACCTCAGTTACCCATTTCCTTCCTTTCTGGACAGAACGCACAGAAAGGTTGACGATTTTCAGATCTGGGGCAATGGAGAACAGGTCAGAGATTTCATTCACATCGATGATGTCATTGAGGGAACAATGAAAGCCGTTGAGCTTGACTACAAGGGTCCCCTCAATCTTGGATGGGGAAGGCCTACTTCCTTCAATGACCTTGCCGAGACAATGTTCACAATATCAGGGTACAGACCAACAACGGTAACCCGGCTTATAGACAAGCCCGCAGGTGTAGCCTTCAGGTGTTGTGATCCAACCGAATTCTTCAAAGTCTACAAACCAAAGTTCAGCCTTGAAGAATCCATCTCGAGATGTCTTGCAGAATATGGAGCTAAACTATGAAAAGAGCCATCCTGCTAAACACGCCTGAGCTTCCATGTCCTGGAACACACTATTTTCATACAGTGAAGTTCCTGTCCTCATTTACTGAGCATGGCTTTACCCCTATCGAAGCCTCGACCCTTGAGCAGTTTGTTTCGATATCACCGGACAGTGGAGACATAGTCTACATCTCGAATCATGGTGCAACATCTGTTAGTGGACTAAAAGCACTACAGTCAATCTCACATCTTGACTGCGTGTTTGTGTTGTGGTTCTTTCATGATGTTCTTGAAGAACCAGGCATGCCAAAGTTTAAGCGGTGGATTCTTACAGGTGAGCACTTTAGACAAAAGCCGAAGACTGACCCACATGTAAGATTCTGGGAAATGCAGAAAGGCATTCCAAACTATGTCCCACTGACATTTGCAACTAGCATCAAGCCTGATGATATCGGAAGGTACCAGCGGAATGAGCAGTTTAAGGCAAGCTTTGTAGGTGCCCCATACCAGATTGAATGGTGCAAGAAACTGCATACTGAAAATGAGGGCATTCTCATCCGTTATACACCTCCTTTCATTGATGAGAAGCAGAGAGTGGCAATGTATCTGTCATCTGTCGTCTCTCTTGGCTTTCACAGTGACAACAACGCTGCAAACTCTGTGCTTGTCGAGAGGGTCTTTGAAGGACTTGCCCTTGGCAATATTGTAGTTTCAGATAATCCCGTTTGTGAGGAAGCAACTGACGGCATTGTCAAACTTGTGACATCATATGATTCATTGCACAGTGAAATTGAGAAGTGGTGGAGTGACCCTATCTCAAGGAAGTTACAACAGGAACGTGGAATGAGCTGGTGTAAGAGTCATGGAACATACACGGCAGTTAGCAAGTCATTCATTGATATGATGGGAAGGGTGTAATGCTTATCGGATTTGACAAACTCGCACAATCTTTTGAACACGGACGACCAAAGGGTGTAATACATGTCGGTGCCCATGGAGCCGAGGAGCTAGAAAGCTACGTACAGAATGACATCCCTACGGTTATTTGGGTTGAGGCAAACCCAATGTTAGCCCAAGGACTACTGAACAAGACATTTCCTCATGTAGGCTCATCTGTCCACTTCTTTGCAGCCCATGAGACCGACGGTCTGTTTCTAAGGCTGAACGTTGCTAATAATGGTGAGTCTTCATCCTTGCTTGAGTTTGGAACTCACGAGAAGGAGCATCCACACGTTAAGTTCGTTGGAAGTATTGAGGTTCCTACTCTAACGATAGACACGCTAATGGAGAGAAAGGGTTTCGACAGGACACGATTTGATTTTGCAAACATTGACGTTCAGGGTGCTGAACTTCTTGTGCTGAGGGGGATGAAGGTACAACTCAAGCATCTCAATTATGTTTATCTAGAAGTCAATGAGAAAAGTCTATACAAGGATTGCGCACTAATTGGTGAGCTTGATGACTACCTTCGCCACTATGGCTTTGAGAGGAAGTTGACTGAGATGACGCAGCATGGCTGGGGCGATGCCTTCTATGTTAAGGTGAGATGATGAAAGGCGACAGGCCTGACTACGTCAGGCGCCTAATTCTAGAAACTTCACATGCCAAGAAGGCTGGTCATGTAGCAAGTTCTTTCTCTGTCATAGAGGTGTTACTTGCCCTCTATGGGAAAGTAATGAAGGACACTGATGTCACCATACTCAGCAAGGGACACGCAAGTCTTGCTCTCTATGCTGTTCACTGCGCACTTGGAAGTATCACAGAGGATGAGCTAAGAAGCTTTTGTGATTATGACTCGTTCCTGGGTGGTCATCCTGATCGTAACAAGTTCAAGAAAGCCGTCGCATCCACAGGATCCCTGGGTCACGGACTTCCAATAGCCGTTGGAATTGCGCTGGCAAGGAAGATAAAGGGTGAAAGCGGTACTGTGTACTGCATTGTCGGTGATGGTGAGTCAAATGAGGGCACTGTATGGGAGTCTGCACTCCTTGCAAGTCACCTTAAGCTGGATAATCTGGTCTGCATTGTCGACAACAATGGAAGTCAGGTTCGCGCCGTTGAAACCACGACACCGCATGAGAAGTTCGCATCCTTCGGCTGGAGTGTTGTGAATGTGATTGAAGGAAATGACCTCAACAAGGTCGAAGAGGCCCTCACCCAGGACAGGACCGCAGGCTTTCCAACATGTTTCATTATGCAAACTAAGAAGGGCTTTGGCGTCAAGGACATCCAGAATGATATGTTCTCGTGGCACCACAGGCCACCGACTGACGATGAATTAAAGAAGTTCATACAGGAGCTCAGTTGAGACAACAATTCGCAAAGACGGTTTATGACACTTTAAGCTCTGACTCAAGTGCGGCAATTCTCATTGGAGACATTAGTCACTACCTACTTCGTGAGACCGAGGAAGACTTTCCAAACAGGTTCTACAACATGGGAATATGTGAGCAGAGCATGGTTGGAATGGCTGCCGGTCTATCGATTGGTGGCATTCGACCTATTGTTCACACAATCACTCCATTTTGTGTGGAGAGGGCATTTGAACAGATCAAGATTGATGTATCATACCAGAACTTACCTGTCTCGATTGTCACTGTTGGCGCCTCTTTTGATTATGCATCTTTAGGATGCACTCATCACTGCTATGAAGATATTGCCCTGATGCGCACTTTACCGAATGTGCAGGTCTTTGTGCCAGGAAGCTCAAAGGAGTTCGACAACTTATTCAAGGAATCTTGGAAACAAAAAACTCCGAACTATTTCAAGTTGACGACCAAGGAACACTCGCTTGGTGACGTGTCAGGTGGCATCGGTGGGCTTGTTCACATTAAGAAGTCGAATTCGCATAGAACGGTCATTGTTTGCGGTCATTTGGTTGACGATGTGCTTGAGTCTGGAATCGACTGCAATGTACTGTACACGGCATCAATGACCGGCCTGAGCGAAGATTCGCTTGAAACTTTGTCCAAGAACGTGGGCAGAGAGACCCACCTCTATGTCGTAGAGGAGAACTCTGTCGTTGGTGGTCTTGGTGATGCTATACTAGAGTCAATTTCATGTAATAATTTTCACATGCCTGCAAGATTCAAACGTTTGGGTATTCCTGTAAAGTGGCTGACAAACTATGGTAAGGCAAGTGAACACAGAGAAGCCCTGGGATTGACCCCGAAGGGTATCAGGGAAGCGATTGATGTATGACATAGCGCCAATTGTTGAGGACTGTGAAAGACTGTATGACAGGGTAAGTGAAACTGTAGCATCTCTTCGTGAAAAGAGAGTTTTGATTACAGGAGCCAATGGTCTTATTGGCGGGTTCATAGCAGACTTTCTTGCCTATCTCAATGACCACCATGACTACAAGATAAACATTCACCTCACATCCCTCAGTGAACCTAAGAGCGCTGCACGTATAGTTCATCTGCTTTCAAGGAAAGACGTGACTTATACGTCATGGGACCTGACGAACCCAGTCCCCGAAGGAACGTTTGGAGGTTTTGATTTTGTCTTTTTCATGTCAGGCTATGGACAACCCAAGAAGTTCATCAGCCAGAAGATGAAAACGATATCACTGAACACTGTCGGCCTCAATTCGTTGATTGCCGCAAATGTTCCAAGCGGTTGCAACTTTTTGTTTGCAAGCACATCAGAGATCTATGGTGATCCAACGCAGGATGCTATTCCGACCCGTGAGGATTACAATGGCAACTACTCTGTTGAGAGCAATAGGGCATGCTATATCTCATCAAAGAGACTTGGTGAGGTAATGTGCCTTGAAAATTCTAGAGACAACCCTAATTGTAAGTTCACAATTGCAAGGATTGCTCTAGCATATGGTCCTGGAGTTTTTGCAAACGATGACAGGGTGATGCAGGATTTCATAATCCGCGGCAAGGAGAAGGGTGAGATCAAGCTCATGGACAGAGGCGAGGCGATT
>Ga0208783_10000403_pt1 | contig 26670 bp, 34 predicted proteins | sample DEB19_08_DNA_2_FD_184529 | JGI IMG/M metagenome (GOLD analysis project Ga0208783, IMG submission 184529) | Aqueous microbial communities from the Delaware River and Bay under freshwater to marine salinity gradient to study organic matter... | ecosystem: Environmental > Aquatic > Marine >...
TGTTGGACACGGCCACGGTCAGGCCGATGCGGAGTCCACGTGCCGCGGCGACGTAGCACTTGTCGTGGCACTCGCGCAGGCGAGCAGGGTCGAACTTGTAATCTCCCTGCTCATCGACCATGTACTGGTCGGCCTCACACACAAGTTGTGCCAACTTGTGTGCCAACGTGGTCTTACCCGAACCGGGCAGACCCCGGATGATGTACAACATTACTCTCCCTTCATCCATGGTTTATCTTTATTCGACCTTAGTTTCTTTGCATAAGCAAAGATGGCGTTGTCCGACCACTCTGGGTCACCCAACGCCCTCCCACGGTCGTAGGTCTCCGTGAACGTCACGTAGACGGCAGAGAGGGGCACTCCCCACTTCTCTGCTGTCATGGTGACATACGCCCGCCCAAGGCGGGCAGCCGTGTCAGTCGTTCCAGTCACGCCAACCCATCCGTTGCGCATCCTGCCAGTTGCGCAGGGCGTGCTGGTACCCAACACCACCCTGCTGAAAGGTGTTGGCGTTGATAATCATCCACGCCCACAACTCCGTCCCTGCCTCCCTCAGCGAGGACACCGCCTCCCTCAGCGAGGCTACCTCCTTTCGGAGGAACACAATCTCGGCAACGGCTTCTTCGCACGCCGGTTCGGTTACCTTGTCGCCTTCCCAAGTTGTGAAAGTCACATCCCACAGGCGGGTAACAATGTCGTCAGTCACGACGGGCCTCGCCGCAGAATGAGCAAGGGCGGGTGATGTAGTCGGGTACTTCCCAACCGAAACGGCGAGCGGCGTTACGTTGACGGTCAGTGAGCGGTTCGTCATAGACGCCCGTTCCATCGCAAAGATCGCAGTTGTCGTCAGCCACGGTCGGCCTCCTTCCACGCACCTGACTGCCGGTCAGCGAGTAGTGCGTCGATGTATGCACGCAGCCGTTCGATCTCGTCGGCGGCTGCTGTGCACACCTCGTCAACCTCGTTATCCATGGTGTTGGTTGCCGTGAACACCAGCCTCATAACGATGTCGACCTTCTCCATCACACCACCTCCGTGGTGTAGTCGAAGGTGATGATAGCGGGCGCGTGGACCTCTCCGAGGTACTTGTGCACCGCCGTCATGTAACGGCGGCACTCGGCCGCACCCGGCATGCTGAAGAACGCCACTCGCTCGTAAACCGGCAGGGTGTCGTTGCCGTCCCAGTATCGGGCACCCTTGCAGAACTGCACGAAGCAGTCGAAGGACGCCTTGGGGAGGCGCTCAGCCTCGGGGGTGCACACGACATGCGTCCACGGCATGTCGATTGCTTCTTCTTCGGGACGGTCGCCCCGAAGAAAGTCGATGACCTTGTGGTCGTAGGTGGTTTCCATGATGCCCCTTTCAGGGTTTGTAACGGTTACAACTGCTGTAACGGTTGGTTTGTGACGGCGGCGCGGTTGCGACGCCCAGTTGTCCTGTGACGGACACGGCCAACGCCCCGCATGGGTGGCAGGGCGTGGGCGTGACGATCACAGTCGTCATCACTTCTTGTCGCGAGACTTGCGACAGCGGCGGTGGTAGCCGCGGTGGTGGCCGTACTCGGTGAGCGGCCCGTCCCCCGACCAGAGGTCGGTGGAGTTGAGGGCGTGCAGGTTGCGCTTACGCCCGCTGGCCACCTCGCTGCCGCCCACCACGCTGGGGGTGGGGTCGTCGGGGAGATCACTCACTCCCCAGAGGAGAGGGACGATGGCCATCATGGCATCGGCCACGATGTCCACCACCCCCTCCGTGGTGATGAGGGCATCGTCGATGACGATGCACTCCTTGCCGTTGAAGAGCATGATGCTCCCCTTTCTGGCCCATGAGGGCCGGTTGTAACGGTTACCGGTTGATAACCGTGATGGTGTACTCGCCGTTGTCCTCGCCGTAGACGATGACCTCGCGGCGGTAGTTGACGAGGTCAAGCAACTTGCCCTCCCTCCGTCCCCAGACGGGCAGTCGGGCGGTGATGCCCTGCGACTTCAGCCAGCGCTCCACCTCGTCCTTGCTGTACGGGCCGAGGTCGGTGGCCATGCCACCGTAGATGTGGTGGTACTGCTTCACTTGCACTTCCTTTCCGCCCATAAGGGCTGACGTAATGCTTACACGGTATAAGCACTAGAACTAGACGGGACGCCGGTTGCGGCGCTCGCTCGTCACACTTGCATCACGCCGATTGGGTTCGCCCAAACCGGCCCAAACCACAGACCTACCTCTCCCCTCTCTATAGGGAACACATAAGAGGAGGACATAGGAGGAGATACTCCCATGTCCTAGGTGGTCACAGCGGCTTGACGTTGGCAATATTGCTATCACCATGTCTGATGGTAGCGATTGCCTAGGGCTAGGCCGCAGACTTGTGTGACATATGTCACATAGGCCCACGCCTAGGCAGCGGTGTGACAAATGTCACACGAGCAGCGGGGGGACACTACCCGTGTGACATTTGTCACACCGCCCCCGTAGGGGCGGTGCAACCCGTCATGCCGTGACGGTCGGTACTGTCATCCGTCAGGCTGTCAGGCCGTGACGGTTTCGGTGGTGACCGCCGCCGCAGCGACAGCCGCCTCAGCCGCAACCGTCATCCCCGTCAGCAAGCGCTCCACCTGCGCCTTGACGTTCATCAGGGCGACAGCCGCCTCAGCGGTGGTCGGCATCTCGCCGATGCCGGTCAGGATGGTGCCGCAGCGCTGCACCGCCGCCACCGGCGACTCCTTGACCTCTTCGGGCTTCGGCACCGGCTTCTTGCGAGGGGCCGAGTCCTTGAGGGCCGACTGGAACCACTTGTAGGCATCGCCACGAGTGGTGCCCTCCTTGCTCTCCGCCACCTTGTTGCGCACGGTGCGGAGGAGGTTGCCACCGTTCTCACGGTTGGCCAACTTCTTCGCAATGGCGAACAAGTCCGACGGACGGACGCCCGACGAAGCGTCGGGAATCAGCGCCGACGCTTCCAGAGCGGCGACGTGGTACGGCACGGAGTGCGTGCTGATGCCCAGACGGGCCGCCGTCATCTCCACGGAACCCGTGGTGAGATTCAGGACGCCCATCTTGAGGGCCACCTCCACCTTGTCGTCGTAGGTGAACGTGGCGTCCTCAGTCGCCTTACCGGCGAGGAGGACTTCCTCCAACGCCTTGAGTGCCTGCTCCTCCGTGGGAGCAGACGTGCTGGTGGTTTCCATGTTGGTACCGCCTCCTAAGCGGTGCCGTCACCGTGCAATGTGTAGTCAGCGGCACCACCACGGTGCCACCGTCACGATGACCCCATCATTATACCGGCCGGTGGGCGGGTGGAGGCCTAGGACCCGCACCCCAAGGAGTGGCTAACTGCCCAATAGCCCTATTCTGCAATAAGAAACCGATTAAGAGGCTATAAAACTGAACATTCGTACTGTTTCATAGCCCCATTCTGTTATCACTTGCTACCCCATAAGAGGCTATTTACTTTGTACACAAGGCCCGCCCTACCGTTCATTTGAAGCAGACTTTTTGTGCGATAATTGACACGTTAAGGAGGAATCCATGGCTAACTACATAGAAAGTCACGCTGGTCTGCTGAATGGTCGTCTATTTGGTATTGATCCGCGTAAGTCAGCCAGAAAGGATGATGACCAACTCACCCTGTTCGACGCAGACGCTCTAGCCAATGAGGGACGGGAGAGGGCATCCGATAAGTTTAGTGCGGATGTGAACACTGCTACGCGTGATCATAAGGGTGAACCCCTCTCTCCAAAAAGACATGATCATGCAACGCGCATGAATATGCAAACTGTTAGTGCGTCCCTTCATCGGTCCCACCTTCCAGAGGAGTTAATAACCTCTTTAGAAGGACCAGTCACTGCTGTACCCCGCTCCGATCGTAACATTGGCACTGGCGGCGCGTACTCAAGGTCCTTTGGAACGATAGACATCGTAGCGAGACCCGACCAAACACTTGTGGGGGGCCACCACAACTCATACGTCCTACTGCACGAACTGGGCCACCGCGCAGATTTCCGTGCTGCCGACGCGGAGAAGCCGGTTCAACGGTCGGTACCAGAGCACGTGGACTTGCGTAACGTGGAAGCCGTCCACCTCAATGACCCTTTTGCCCCTCACCCAAGGGTTGAAGGGTTTGCGGACGGTTTCGCGGACAGGCACTCCGAATACGGCAAAACCCCTTCCGGGTACGAAGACTTCTGGAAGTCTCCTCGCGACAATGCCATCTACACTGCCACTCGCGCGCATACCGTAAACACAGGGGAACGTGTCACAGGCAATTCCGCTGGGGAATACATGTATCGAATGCTTGCTACATCTCCTCACGCTAGGGAGGCACTAGCAGGCACTAAAGGCAACGAGCAGGTCAAAGTCGCCCTTAATTCGGCTAAGGACTACGCTGATACGAGGGCATTGTCAATCCAGCACCCATTACCGCTAAAAGATAGCAAAGGTCACCAGATTGGCCGCACCATTGTTACTCGTGATATCCCAGAACACGTCTCTGGTGGGCTTTCTCACGACCAGTTTTTGAGGGCAATGCGCCATTGGAGCGCCAGTGGCTTGGATCAATCCAAGTTTGACAGTAAATGAAGGCAATAATGGCAGCGAATTTCGACTCAGAACTGCTTTTATGAGCCTCAATCCCGTCCAGTTTAAGGAACATTTGGCCCTCAGGAAGCAACTTGGGGGAATAATTGGTGAAAATCGGCGTTTATTTCCGCTTCCACCCGACTTGAAGGCTCAAGATAAGAGAAATGGGTCAATTTTCGGGCCGAATCACCCTGACGGGGCCATTCCAGACGATGATTTAGAGGCCAGAAACGCCAGATTGCGTAAGAAAATCGACAGTACGACCATATCGAATGCTACTTACGGTAAATTTGGTGCTTAATTTACGTCTTTTTGACGATTGAAGGGTAAAATCATGGCAAAACGGACCAGAGTGCCTAAAAACAACGATGTAGTGACGGTGTACCACCGGTCGTACTCTCCTGACCCACCCCATGTTGGTGCGGGTGGCAGGAAATCGCCAACCCGAGACTTACACCTTATGACCGAGGTGGCTGAGGAAGACCGACAACACGGTTTGATCGGCAATGCTGACATGTCAGAACTAGCAAAGGCTAGCCTAGAAGAGGGCATTTATAGCGGTTTAGAATCCGATAAATGGGAAAGTACAGAGGGGAACAGCCTGCGAGACAACCGGGGGGTACTCCTTGGGGCAACTCGGGACAAAGGTATCCATGGCCCAGAGACCATCTTCGCGGGAGGGCACAGGACTGTGTCCTCTCCTAAGTTCATGGACAGACCGTACACCCACAGATACCGAGTGCCGGTTAGCGCAGTATCTGAAGAGATTTGGGGAGATGACGACATTGGTATGTCTGATGTAGCAACTCCAATATCCCCTCACAACCACATCCCACTTCGACGTAGCATGGTTATCCAATCTGGAAAAGTTCACCGAATGGTGAATTCTATGGAAGGCCCAAAGCAGTCTTTAAACTATGTTATTCCTATAAATCAAATGGAACATTTGGGTATACAATTCAAGGGTACAAGAGTCGATAGGGCCGCCCTTGACGAGGACTACTACCCAAGACCCCGTCGGGTTACTGTGCATCGCCCAACTTAGGAGGGGGTTACGGCACCTCTTAAGTTGGTATCAAGTACAATAGGTGAAACAAGGGAGGTCTTCGTCATGGGTGTTTTTAAAGCAATCACAGGGGCTGCTAAGGCAGTAAAGGCAGCAAAGGATTTCTCTAGCGCAGGTGGTGTAGACCGCGCAGTAGAGGGCCTAGGGGCGGCTGCCATGGGGGCCGTTCCGGGGGCGTCGACCTTTGACCGCCTTTCAGGTGGTGCCCTCTCAGGGGCGGTGGACCGCCTCGGAGACCGCGCTCAAGAAGCAGTAGACAGCCGAGGCGGTGTACGTGGTCTCGCGCAGCGAGGTGTTCAACGTGGTATGGATATGGCACGAGGCAGCAAAGATACCCGCCGTAGTCTCAGCCCCCAATTCCAGCATCAACTTCCCCCTCAAAATCTACCCTTCTAAGGAGACCTCACATGGCAGCAAGTGACAGTTTAGGCGGACAGTTTGATTTCAATCGTGAAATCAACAAACAAGTAATTCCTAAAGAACACCACGAAGCCATCTTGAACGCCCTCCAAGAACAGGGTGAGCAAGGTGTGGAGTTCATGCCTCACGGGGTGGCTATCCATAAAGAGGGTAAATATCATATTATACCCTCAGCCGACACCCGATTGCATGTGCGACTAGGGACAGGAGAGCACGCCTTTACTGGGATAGTTCCAAATGAATCTCAACAAGAAGTGCTTATCGCAGGACATCACGCTCCCTATCTTATCCATCCTAGGTGGGAGGCTGATAGCGGTAACCCAGTACCTACCTATGAGGGTAGGAAGTGGGACGAAGGCCCCGCTTACTTCAATCAAATAGAACATCGCACTGAGACCGACCCCTCGCGAATGAATGACTACCTGAGGCGTCACAGTTTTGTAGGAGAACCGGGGACGGACCCTTTTGAGTACGTCTCTAAAGGGAAACGGTGGAACCAAAAGGACCCCCGTTTGAAAGTGTCGGTTAGTGACGACGAGAACGATGCCACTCATGCTTACCACTACCATCCCGGCACGGGTGCTATAACACGCCGAGACCGCGGTGTTGACTAACGCTAGACACCCAAGCACTATCCCAAAGGACTCTTAACTATGGCTGCTAAAGATCATCTTTCACATGACCAAATGCACTTGTTCACTGATGAGGGTGATCAGGCTAGTTCACGTATGCGGATGAACGACGTTATGGCATGGGTGCGGGACAAGGAAAAGGGTAAAGGTGTAAGCCAGTGGTACCCGGGTTGGGCCGTAGATAATGGTTACACGATCTGATGCACGCTGAAGCCGCTGAGTTCCTGCGCACCCACTCCAAAGAGGCCAAATGGACTGGTGCTACCGTATTTGAGGTAGGTGCATACAACGTCAACGGTCGCGCCCGAGATTTCGTACCCAAGGGATGGAAATCTTGGGTAGGGTTCGACCTATTAGAAGGCCCAGATGTTGACGTAGTAGGGGACGCTATCGAACTCCTCCCTAAGCAGGGTACGTGCAACATCCTCGTGTCAACTGAGGTTCTTGAGCACTGTGAGGCTTGGGCGCTGCTGGTGGAGAAGATGTGCGCGGCTGTGCGGCGTGGTGGGTACCTGATCCTCACGTGCGCAGGCCCGGGCCGTCCTGAGCATTCTGCTGGTGGTGGTGTCCTCATGGACGGTGAGCACTACCGTAACGTGTCTGCGTTTGAGATAGAGGCCCTTGCCACGCAGTTTGGATTCCAGACACTTGTCGTAAACGACATCAACGGCGACGCCCAGTATGTTGGTAAAAAACAAACAAAGAAGTAGAACAAATTGGAAAACACATACCACTGGTATCACGTCTACGCAGACGGTCAATGGCAAGAAATCGTTGATGAACACATCTTCGCCCTCCGTAAGTACGGGTTGTACGACGCACTGACCACGATGTTCGTGGGCTTCGTAGGGTCTCCAGAGAACATCGCAAAGGCCAAACAGCACATAACAGACAGCGGAATCGACTTCGTTACCTGCGCTGAGGCCCCTTATGGGTGGGAGCAGGTAACCCAGACCCATATGTGGGAGTTCTCCAAGGATAACGATGGGTACTGTGTGTACACCCACACGAAGGGTGCGTCCACCGGTAACGACTCCTTCGCAACCTCGTGGCGTAGGGGCATGGAATGGTACACGATATGCAAATGGAGTTCGGCTCGCGCCCTCCTTAATTGCGGTATACGTGTCGCTGGGCCTCACTGGATACTGATTAACCACACGGGAAGCGAGCACCACCACTTCCACCACCAGTATCCCCCCTCAGGGATATTCGGAGGCACCTTCTGGTGGACTACCTTGCAGGAGATTCGCAACGGTAACGCCCCCGAGTTGGATACCCGCTTCTGCGCAGAGCACTGGATTTCCCAACGAAATCCGCCCTTATCGCCCGAACAAGTGGTCTCCTTGGGCGGGATATCCACGTACATCGGGTCGTACATCGCAGAGGCCCTCACGTGGTATACGCCACCAGTCTAGCCACAATACGGTATACTTAGTCTCGGACACCACGACTACCGGGGGATTAGTTAGGTTGAAGACTCGCATCGGAATTGCAATCGCTTTATCCGTTCTGGCGGGTATCGGATTCATAACTATTTCCATCTATCAGGCCATCAAAGATTTCCACGACGAACCTGATGGATTTTGGGAGTGACTTATGCAGGCATTGGTGGCCATTGACGCAGGGACTGGCATCTGGCTCAGCCCTATCATCGTTGCTCTTATCGGTGGACCGCTGATGTTCTTGGTAAGGATGCTTGACCGCCATAACACTCGGCAGCATGGTCAGAACATGGACGTTCTCACCTCAATAAAGGCTTCCGTAGAGGAAGTGAAGAACGATGTGAAGCAGATAGACGCCCGTCTTGAGCACCACATCGACTGGCACATGAACCAAACAGCAAAGGAAAAAGTCTGATGACCCCTTCAAAAGTACGTCTTCTCGTCCGCGCCGTCGTTGTGTGTGCAACGGCCTTCGGTCTGAAACTCAGCGCAGACCAAGTAGCAGGTCTCTACCTGCTCACCGAGGCGCTGGTGCAAGTCTTCGTCAAAGACTGATTTGTACTACAATTACATTGTAATTACATAACAAGGGGGTCACTTGCGGGTGACCCCCTTTTCAATGTCCACTGCTAGTTATGAGGTAGAATATAAGGCAATGAGCATCACCCAGTCTAATTACCGCATAACCAAGGGATTGCCGTGGGAACGCCTTGTCATCGTAAAGGACAGGCGCACCCACCGAGTGCTCATGCCTACAGACGCTTGGGCAACCATAAAGACGAGTAACAACACCAAGAAGACTGTTCCCCTCTACATCACCTCAGAGGGCGGCATCATGCTGTACCTCTCTGCTGAGGAGACCCGTGAACTGCCCGAAGGGGAACTCCCCTACGACGTTGTTGCGGTGCTTACCCAGCGGTCTGCCCTCGCTGGGGGAGGGTGGACAAGTGTCACTACTCCAGTAGCCACCGGCACCGTTTCGGTGTCTTCAGTGGACCTCGCATCTTCGCTAGGAGACTCAACATACATGGAACTCACCCTCAAGAAAGGCGCGGACTTCCGCCTCACGCTGTCGTGGCTTGACAGCGACGGAGCCGTCCTCAGCATCACCGACGCGTACATGCAGGCCAAGGACTCCTCCGGAACTGTTGTGGTGGACCTGCGGTGGTTCGCAACTACCCCAGATGAGACCACCATTCTGGCCCAAACCGGCCCTCGTCGCGGTTATCTGGCCCCCTACACGGGCGAATCACTTGAGATGCACATCTCTGATATGAATACGGTTACAGCGGGAACGTACCCTTACGACATCTTCGTCAAGGGGTCGGTAAACGACGACTGGGTGTTCTTGGCTGGCGGCAACCTAATAGTGGAGTCAACGATCTCGGTTAAGCCATCATGAGCGTAATCATCAACAAGTCAACAAACGACAAGGTAGTCGTTAGTAAGACCGCTACTGAGACCATCAAGGTCGCTACGGGCATCAAAGGTGACGTTGGTGCAACAGGCCCAGTTGGCCCTGTTGGCCCAGTCGGTGACCCCGGAGTGCACGTTGGCCCAACCCCTCCAGCGGACACTGATCTCCTGTGGGTTGACACCTCATCCACCTTGAGTGGTACCGGGGGGCAGTCCATTTATGGTCTGGCTGACCCGTCTAACTACCTAAACGTGCCTGCCGAGATGCTTGATCTGGGTAACTCCACTACGGGTTGGATAGTAGTCAACGCTGTTTCTAGTTTAACTGTTGACTCTTCATTTGGTGTTGGTAACGAGGCTATAACCGTACAACTGAACGCCGGAACTGGGAACTCTTTAATAAACTCTAAAGTGTACAAAAACTTCTCACCAATAGCTATGTCGAATAGGGTCACATTATCTTTTGAAACAACGAGAGACTTTCTTTTAGGTCCCTACAGTAATCCCTCCCAGTTTGTGGTCGTAGCCGCTACAGGCAATGATCTAACAGGCACCCTATTCACAGCCCCCTACCCTGATGGCGCGGAACTCGCATGGACAAAGGCGTTTGTTGATGTCCCCCTTGGTACTACTATCAGAAGTATTGGTATAAAGTCAACAACCCTTGGACAAGGCGGTACTAACAGAATCCAGTTTTGGATTCGTAATCTACAAGTGGAGCCTGTAAGCAATGTGCAGGCTGCTCAACTGGTAGGTAAAACCCCTGTGGTCACAGAGGCCACGGCGGTGGGCACTACTGGCCACATTTCTCCTGTAAATCTTACTCCTAAACTTGATTTGCGTAGGGATAGCGCAGTAGTCCCCGGTTTGGGAGGTTGGTGGGATTTGCGGGAATGGGAAGTTCCCGAGGATGGAGTCACCGACGTAACCTTTTACATTAACAATGTATTGGCAGACCTACCAGAGGGGGCGCGGCTCAAGTTTCCTACCGGAGGTGTATTTCGCCTTGATGGTACGATATCAATATCACGTCCAGTTACGATTGACTTTAATGGGTCTATCTTGTACACGCCATTCAGGCGCCCAAGGAACCAAAGTTCTAACGACTTTATACAGATTAGTGGCTATGTAACTGACGTTAATATATTAAACGGCAACATCTTTGCTACTAGGTACACTCCTATAAATGCTGGCGGGGTTATCACAGTCCTAGCAGGTAACGTCGTAACATCAGGTTCAATTTCGGTTCTTAACTCTGTTGGGGATTCTGGCCAGTACATCCCTACTGACCAATATGTCAGGTGGCTGGCACGCCACTATGAACCGGGATTTGGAATAGTTAATCGTTTTGACACCACTCTAAGTGGAGATGGCCTATCCTCAGTGCAGGTTGAAATAGTGACCCAATCAGGCGCTGTACTGGTAACCCAATCAATAGTCCCCCCGGTGGCCCCCCAGTCCTACACCTTTCGGTGTAACCCCCCTGATCTGAGTAAGCGACTTTTTATCCGTTATACAAAGTCGGGTGGAACCTCTCCAATTAATATTCACACGATCACTCCTTGGGGTATCAATACCTATAGTGCTGACTATGAGTTTTCTACAGGTATAACGGTTCAAAATGCTTCGCGAGTTTTAGTGGAGAATTGGTGGATTGAAGGTGTGGGTGGTTATGGGACTTTTGTGCAGTGCTTTGACAAATCTCTTGGTCATGTTACGTTTAAAAACGTAACGTCAAGATGCGGCAATACCCAAAACCATGCCCCCGTTACTGGTCGTTACATCACTTACGAGTCATGCAACTCCTACGAATCAGGACGGACTGGATTTGACTGTGAGCCTTATGGCACAGGCTGGGCTCTTGACCACCTAACTCTTAATAATTGTACTAGTAGGAATGACTGTAACTACTCACTAAGCACCGCCAACTGGGGACTAATATCCAATCTAAATATAAACAACTTCAAAGCAATCGACTGGAGAATTGGAGCCTTCATAGGTGGGTCCCGCGGAGGCCGTATAAGCGGGTTTACATCATCAAGTACGGTGTCTACTAACCGAGATATGGCTATATCGGCTAAGGACATGCTTATTACAAATCTTGAATTAAACTATGGTCTTGAAGTTTTGGCACAAGTGTGGACCCTTGACGGCACCTACACTGCTGGTGGCAACATGATTTCTAACTTTGTAATCAGTAACCGTCAGTCAGTGGGTAATGACTACTCCGGTGCTATTGAAGTACTGGATGGGTCATCCACCATCTCTGGCGGTACCTATCCGAGTGAGACCCCTACGACTCCCGGCACGAACTCACTTTCGTATGGCGCAGTGGCCAACATTAAGGGTCGCTCTCCAATGTTTGGTTTTGATGTAGGGCGTTGGCGTAAAGTTATGCCAAAGACCTTTAAAGGTCTTGCTATGGACGGTACGTGGTGGCCCTACGGGCTGGACTCCTCTGATGCCCTAGTTTCTACTAGAGGTCTGTCCGCGACGGCTACGAGGCCACAAAACTTCAGGGGTATAGCCGCCCCTGTTGCGACAGGGGTACAATCCGCTACCGTCACTTTTCCTATAAAATCAGGGTTTGCAAATCTAACATCTGCTAACTTTACTATTTCTCCGTATGTATACACAGGACTACGCCCCACCACATTAATCACTGGTACTTCTTACTATTACGCAATATGCGGTATTGTTGACTACGATGACTGGGGGCATCGTCCAGCAGTGAAGGTATCCACGGGCGCCGCGCTTACGTCAACGAATCGCGTCTACAGTATAGGAGTACAAGGTCGTCTTGACTGGAGTAACCAGACTTCAATTGCTGGGTACGCAATATACCGAGGAACTGGGGGATCAGCGTCTAGTGGCCCATGGACAGCACGGTACCTAGTGCGCCCCACAGGCCCTTGGTTCTCATCTCGTAACGACTCAACCCAAGTTATAGACACCGGGGACTCGTTGGTTACTCCGTACGCGGCGGCTGCCGATAGGGAGTGGGGGTACCCCAATATGAACGTGGCTGACGGTGTGCTAGCGACCGCCGAATACGGGTCTTGGTCCCTTATTGAAGGACCCTTCTCAGATAGCACTGGCTACGAGTGGGACACTTCTTACAGCATCCAAATAACCCCCTCGTGGGTGACCACCGTTGCTGTTGTTGCTAAACGCCAGTCAGGGTTTGATGTGGAGTTTGGTACTCCAGCGCCTGCTGGAGCGACTTTTGACTGGGTACTAATCCGCTAAAAGACTTTCTCCCAGAAGTCCCCAGAAACCCCGTACGCCTTTACTCGCGGTGATTCGACCCAACCGCTGCCGCTCCATTCTTTAAACCGCGCGATCTTCCATTCGCCATCCCAAACCGCTAGATGTTTGGTTATCTCTGGTGGACGGGATGCCCCGGTAAGGTTGAACTCCGCAGTCACTGCAAGGAATCCTTCAGAGGGGCGAGATGATCGCGCCTCTAGCGTAAACTCCCCCAACACTTGTGTAACAGTAATCGGCCCTGCAACAGGTGTTGGGTGGTTACCACTCAAGGAGATAACACCGGTCTGCGTCCTACCAGATACCGCTGTTATGGTAATAAGGCCCAAAGTTGGTCCGGTAACAGCAACAAAGGTAAAGGTACCGATGTTTGAGTAACTGCTGTACCCAGAGAAGAGGAAGGTACCTTGGGCGTTGTTGATCGTCTGTGGGAAACTCTGTAGACCTGTAGCGGTTGCATTTTGCAGAGTGGGCGAACCAGAAGCCCTTACAACCGGAGAGCCAACCACCTCAGCGGTTGCTGGTGAAAGCGTCGTGGCCTCAGCACCACTTACGATGACGGTGCCCTGCGCAGAAGCGGTTGCGGCTACGAGAGATACACCTACTGAGCCAGACGCAATGACGACGGCTTGGGCGGTTCCAGTAGCGGCCCCTAGTGTTATTGACCCAGATGACGTAACTATCGGTGCGCCTGTGGCATTACCCGTAGCGGGTCCGAGAGTGGGAGTGCCCGTGCTAACTACTAGTGCTCTTGCAGACGCCGAGGCCGTGGCGTCCGCAAGCGTTATCAACGCAAAGGACTCCACACCTGCTACGCCAACAGCATTTGATACCGCCGCTCCGAGGGTTACTGAACCCGAACTTAGGACAGTTGTGGTGGCAACTACGTTAGAGGTCGCAGCCCCCAGAGATGAAGTTGCGGTACCTACCACTATCGGTGTACCAGTGACAACAGCAGTGGCGTTTGCAAGGGCTGGGGCCGCTGTACCGCTGGCTACCAATCGTGCAGTAGCAGATGCAGTAGCGTCTGCCAGTGAAGTAGCCCCTGTTGCGGAGACTATTGGGCTACCTGTTACCGAACTTGAAGCGTTACCGAGGCTTGAGGCGCCCGTTCCTGTCGCTACAGGCGACCCGACTGCCGTCGTGGTGGCATTCGCCAAAGTGGGCGAGCCAGACAGTACTGCCGCTACGGTGATATCGCCAGCGTTACCACTGAATATAATCTCACCGGGGATGGCAGTAGCGGTATAAACAGAAGTAACTTCTCCAGATACACCAGTGAACGTGAGATCACTCCAACTACCAACTGAGTAGTTAAGGTTAAGATCGGTATAAATTACAGTACTGCCACCCCACTTGGTAGCCAAGTACGTGTTTAGTTTCTGCCAGTTAGCATCTGTGGCGTTAGCGCCAGTGAGGACGACTATTTCTGCTATGGCACCGTCCCATGAACCAGTGGTCGACAGACCACCGATACGCAGCGTTTGACCAGCGTTAGCCGTGCTAAGGGTACCGTTACCAGCCCCGGCCTTGCTCACAGGGTATCCGTCAGCGTAAAGGCCAATACGGTCAGCCCCTGCTGCTTGAGAGGGGTCCCCCAGCACACCCACCACTTCAAGAGAACCTACGGCTATAGGAGGTTCACCCCAGTTGTATAAAGCACGTCTTGTAGTAGTGGTACCACCAATATAGTAGTTCAAGGCCCCAGACCCATACACCATCTGAGCACCATTTGTAGTAAGTGACGTAGATGCTGACGAGAGTAAATACCTTGTAGTGGTAGTAGTGTCAAGGACGAAAGCCGCTGCTATCAGATAGATAGTTCCATCGTGCAGGAACTTCCAGTCAGTGGTAGTCCCTGAACCAACAAGAATGTCGTTACCATCGAAATCAACGACGTTCTTACCGTTGACAGTTCTTGTGTTAGTGGTCGGTTTAGCAGAGGCTGTTGACTGCGTGAATGTGCGGGCGTTGGTCGACTTGTCCAACCAACTTGACACAGCGTTTGCTGACTGAGTGATGGTGGCCGTATCTGAAGCGTCCAACCACAGTACGGGGGACAACTGCGAAGGGGAGAACACCGAAGTGGCAGTAGCCGATGACGTGGCATCACCTAGGGTAACGGCTGCCGTGCCAGCCGCTACGGGAGCACCAGATACTGCACCTGTAGCGTCGCCCAGAGTTGACGCTGCCGTACCAGTTGCTACTGCTGACCCAGTGGCCGCACCAGTGGCGTCTCCAAGAGAGGAGGTGCCAGTTACCGTTACTACAGGTGCGCCTGTAGCAGACGCTGTGGCGTCTCCGAGGGTAGAAGTTCCAGAGATTGTCGCTACCGGGGTCCCTACACCGGAGACTGTAGCGTCAGAGAGGGTGCTATCCGCCGTGCTAGTTATTACTGGAGAACCAACAACGGTGGCTGTCGCATCCGAGAGCGTTGCCGAGGCGGCACCAGAGGCTACCGGCGACCCCACAACGACAGCAGTAGCGTCACTGAGAGTGGCCGCACCTGTCCCTGTTGCTGGCGAGATTACCGCACCAACCACTGAGGCGGTAGCCGCCCCCAACGTCGGTGAACCAGATGCTGTTGGTATAGTTACTTCTTGGAATGAGGCTACTATGTTAGCGTAGTCAGATGATGTAAAACCTGACTGGTTCCATGTTTGGTTACCAGTAGCAGTTACTACCTTGTACTGCGAGTACAAGATCATCGACGTGTTTGATGTGCCGGTGTTAGCCGTTGTTTGGGTTGCACTGCTCCAAGTACCGTTAGTGGTGTCGGTATCTGCTACTGGGGCAGCGCTGTTGGACTCGTGCGCAAGGAAACCTATGGCAAGGTGGTTGTTGATAACGCTCGTAGTGAAAGTTGGGGATGTACCTGAACCAGTGTTGCCCGGGCCGGTTACTTTGTTAGCATAAGAACCTGACACGCTGGATGACAGGTACCATATCTGTATCGCCTTGGATGTGGTGGTGCCAAAGTTGACTGAAAAGGCTGCGCCGCTCGCTAACGTCGACGGGCCGTTGTTGTAGACCCAGACACCAATGACCGCACCGTCGTTGGCTACACCACCGGGTGTCCTAGTGAATGTTGACCACGGTAAGTTAATGCCGGGGTTGGCGTTGACTACACCTGAGGGTACAGAAGGCGACACTAGGTTGGACGTACCACCAGTATTAGAGTTATCACTCGCTATTGCTATGAGAATGGTGGCGTTCGCAGGCACCGACGCGGTAGTGGTGGCTGTGATAGAGGTACCAGAAGTAGTGCTAGATGCAGACCCTACTAAAGTTGCTGAAAGAGCCAAGGAGCCACCTCCTCCCTAAAAGAGAGGGGCGATTAAGCGTTGGCTTCAGTAATCGTAAACGAAGTGATCTGCACCGGCTGACCAGAAGCAATTGTTACTGAGGGCATGTTGAGGTCTTGACCGCTGGTGCCGATGGTGCCATCAAGCAGAGTGGCGCTAGTGTTGCCGTTGATCAGTCGGAACCAGCCAGCGTTACCGCCAGCGACCGCGGTACCACTAGCAACCACACCACTGGTGCTAGAAAGGGTCAGCACAGCACCAGAGGCGGAGGCTGCAAAACCTGACTGGCAGGTAAGTTCGACCAGAAGCGTTTCGGTTGTTATCGCAGTACTAGCACCGGTTGAAGGTTTTGAACCTGTGTAGACACGAATCTTCGCGGCGGTAGCCCCACCAGAAGTAGCGGCTGTCGTAATAGCGTCCAGACGCGAGTTACGAAGAGAAGCGAGCATTGAAAGGGTCATATCAAACCTCCGGTTGGATGTGCGAAATACGAATATCGTCTACGAACCACTCAATTATACTTGACATTGATGGTCCCCAGTACTCTTGCGGAAAGTGGGTAGCGCCTAGGTACTCGTCACTTGAGTCTTCCCAGACAGTAACACCATCTTTATCAACACGATAAGTAAACATAGTCAACTCGCTCTGTAGATGTCGTTAAGGGCGTAGGTCAACGACCCGCCGTTGGTTGTAATGGGAGAGGTAAACCAGTCGATTGACAACAGCGGATAATCCGCGTCAGTTGTACCCGTAGATGTCGTATAGAAGAATACACCATAGAGGTTGTTGTTGACTATACCACCAGCGGTGGCTATCGTCCAAGAAGTAGAGCACGAGAAGTTAATACGGTTGTTGGTGTCATCCTCAGTAGCACTGGTTCGGGTGAGTGTGAACCGAGTACCAGTCGGATAGTTGGTGAAGTTCGCCTCTTGCGCCAGACCCGTACCAGTGGTCAGCAGTTGGCCCAAGAAGTTGAGTTGGGCGACTTCTGCTGCCGTGTCATAGGCGGCGTTCTGGGCCGCTTGGATGTAACCGCATTTGATAGCGCCAGCGGCAGCAGTGTCCCATTCACCCTTGGTGAGGAGGTACTTGCCCCTGTTTGTTAGAAAGTGGCCGGTTGCCATTCAATCGTCCTTTCCTTGCATCTGTGTACTCAACTATACCAGTAATGGTATAGTTGAAGTTTGGAGGAGTCATCCATGTACATGCTTGGTTACGCAGGACAGACCGTCACACGGACTCAACTTATGGCGCACCCCATGTGGGTTCGCATCGAACCTGAGTTCCGTCGTCGCCTTCTGGCCCTTATGGATTTGTGCATAGCAGCAGGTAAGCCCATTGGTGTGGGCGGCAGTTGGCGTTCCGCTGATACCCAACGCAACCTGTTCTTGTCGCGTTACGTCGTAGAAGACGACGCCGACTTCACTGGTGACGTTTTCTGGGAGGGCAAGTTCTGGGAGCGCAAACCCGGTGTAGCCCCAGCCGCCCCTCCCGGTCTCTCGTACCATGAACCCTGCACCCCAGAGGGGTACTGCCTCGCCGTGGACATGGTTGGCGATGTCAAGTTCGCAGCCACGCTGGCATCAAAGTGCGGTCTGAAGGAGTTCGGCAACGTAAGTGGTGAGATATGGCATTACCAGCCGTATGAACTCCCTAACAGTCGGCGCACCTTCACCGCGAGCATGGTTCCACTAAAAGTGTTTGCAGGTCCAACGCCAGTTCCCCCACCTCCACCCCCAAAACCCATCGTGGTGGTTCCCGCCCCAACCCTCCGGTTGGTCACCCCCATCAACATGACTGGTCTTGAAGTCTCCAAGTTGCAGCAGATCATGGCATTCTGGGGCTGGTACACAGGTAAGGCCGATGGCTGGTTTGGCCCCGTAACCCACGCCGCTGTGAAAGCGATGCAAAAGGCCCTCGGCATAACTCAGGACGGTGTGTACGGCCCTGTGACTGCTGCAAAGTACAAGGCTTTTGCAGAGTTCATGGCGTCAGTCCCTAACTGAGGAGTAACACATGGCAGTACAGATTCAATTCCGCAGGGGCGCTTCAGCCGCTTGGGCCTCAGCCAACCCGGTACTGGCTGACGGCGAACTTGGTCTTGACACCACCAGTTACACCTACAAGATCGGTAACGGCGCTTCTACATGGACCCAGTTGCCTTACCAATCCCTCCCCGCGTCAACCCTTAGTTCTGCCGTGTACACCGCAAAGGGAACCATCGCGGCGGCTAGCGCAGCAAACTCACCTGTCGCTGTTACCGTTGGTGCAAACAACACCCTTCTGGTCGCTGACAGCGCACAGACTGCGGGTGTGAAGTGGGCAAGCACCCTGTCAGGGCTAACCCTTACTTCTCCGACTATCAACACCCCGACGATAACGGCCCCCAACATCACGGGTGCCGCGTCAATAGGCTCTGGTGCAACACTCACCTCTCCTACGGTGAACACGCCAACAGTAACCACCCCTACTGTTACCAACGGCACCGCAACTAACCTCACCCTGTTTAGCCCTAAGGAAGGGTGGACTACCTCAGCGTCTGCCATCCCAGTCACCGCGACTATCGACGTGATGACCGCTACCAACGTGTACTACACAGGCAGCGCCAGCGCCAACTGGACTTTCAACTTCCGAGGTAATGGTTCAACAGCGGCCAGCGCTTATCTAGGGGTTGGGCAGTCAACAACTGTTGGCGTACTGGTTACGAACGGCGCGTCTGCCTACTACCCAACAGCCTTCCAGATCGACGGTGCCGCTGTTACCCCCAAGTGGCAAAACGGTGTAGCCCCAACGGCTGGTAACGCCAACTCGGTGGATGCTTACCTGTTCACCATCGTGAAGACTGCCGCTACCCCTACCCCTACCTACACCGTATTCGCCTCACAGACCAAGTTTGCCTAATGACTCTAGGTTCAACCTTTGGAACTCGGGGCTTGGGGTACTTGTCCTACTCCGTGGTCGGGGCAGTGACCGGCGCTTCCATCTCGTCGTTCTACTTCGGTGGGCAGCAGGTTCTGCTGTCGTGGACACTTCCAACGGTTTCCACCACTCTTACCGCTATTGAAGTGGATTGGAGTATCAACGGTACTTACCAAGCCACCGAGAGTTACGACCCTGCGACTACCTCTATCACCAAAGCCATCACGGGTGGTCAACAGGTGGGGGCAAGAATCCGGTGCAAGGGAACAAGCGGTGGTTACAGCAGTTACACCGTAGTGTCCGCTATCACAACGCCTCCGGAAAGGCCCACCAACTTCACCGTTGTGTACGGTGGTTCAACGGGCACAGCCCTCCTCTCTTGGACAAACGCGGCCACCTCTACAAGTACCGTCATAACCCGCACTATCGGAGCGTCAGTAACCACCATAAGTGTGGGGTCTGCCTCCGCGAGTTATACGGATAGCCCCGGAGTGGGCGGGATACAGGTGTACTACACCCTCACGGCAGTCAACGGTGGTGGTTCGGCTCCCGCTACCTTCCCTGCGGTTGGTTATGTTACCGATCCAAACCCTCCCACTATCGGAAGTTTCACCGCCAGCAACCCCGGTATCTTGGCGTTGGTCTCTACCGCTCCTGCGCAGACGAACATCGCCAGTTACCAAATGAGTCTGGAGGTGTACAGCAGTGGAACTTGGACGACATCAGCGTCTGTCACAGGGGTGCTGTCCCCCAGTTACACATGGGGCACCAACACAGCAACACATGGTTCTATCTATCGCGCCAAAGTTCGGTCTGTGGACACCAACGCTCTGGTCTCTACGTGGGCTACGTCGGCCTCGGTGGCTGCTATCAATGACACGGTGCCCCCGGTCGTGGCTGCGCCCACCATCTCAGCGTGGGACCCCGGTTTTTCTGGGTTCACTGTTACCCGGTCAGCAACTACCGACGCGCTTTCTTCGTTGGCATCAGTGGCGCTTGAGGTCAGTTACGACGGCGGCGCATCCATTTACGAAACAGTCTCCGTGACTGGGGCGAGTGGTACCACTAACCACGTGATAGCCACCGCCAAACGTGGTCTTGATGTGTCGTATCGGATCAAGGCAACCGACTCTCTAGGGAACGCCGCAGCCAGCAGTTGGGCCACCAAGACAACGAAGCCTCTTGGAACATTTGGAATTGGTGCTTTCCAAACATCAACGTGGGAAACGGCAGGTACGCCCTCTTGGCGTACTGACACAGACGATGTTGTCAGCGGCCGGTTGGATGCCAGTTATGAAACCCAAAGCGGTTTCTGGTTCTATGGTACTCGTGTGGCAGAAGTTTGTAAGGGTTACGCACCAGACAGTGGTACGCTTGTGGTAATCCGACAAGGCACTTCGGGGTTCAGTGGAAACGTACTTATAGGCACCCACTCCAGCACCACGCGCCCAACGTCCGCGCCAACCGTATCAAACACCGCCACCGGCCCCAACCTTTCTGGTATCGAGAATCAACTTGCGTACCACACTTTGTCTGGTGCCCAGTTGACCGCCATTGGTAATGGCACTGCTGCTGGGTTTGCGTCAGTAGACCCCGGTGGCTACCGCCGATTGGCTGGGTTTAATACTAACAATTTAAGTGGTGCATTAACACTAGTCTTCAACTAAGGAGCAAAGATGGCTACTAGGAAAAGTGGTATAGGCCAGTTTGGTCTTGAACGGTTCAAACAAGGCTTAGAAGACGTAGGTGTAAAACGGGGCAAATACGAAGAAGCCATTGAGGGTGCAGTACAGGATATAAATCTTTCTGTTGAGGAACTGTGCACTCGCTTAGGTCTAAACTACACCTTATGCTTTGGCAAATATCAACCTGCTATGTCACTAGAAAATGGTGAAAGTACACGTGTTCGTGCCATGCAGTTTATTCCTGATGGGGATTTACGTGAAACTCTGACTTCTATCCTTGATCAAACTAAGGACTTAAGTGAGCGCCCCCAGCCCTACCAACCCGCTATTGAAGGGGGTACCCCTAGGTTGAGGGACAACTACATGAACTTCAATAGCGACGCGTATGAAGCGATAATAGGTGGTGTAGTAGTTGAGTGGGTTAACAGGCCAAGTGGTAACTGGCATTGGGAGTACTACGACGTACCACTGAGAGAATACCTAAGGTTCCGAACGGCTACCTCCCCCGGTGCCTATCTGAACAGGAATACGATGCCCATTCACGGGCCTTACGTTGGGTAATCATGACTATAATACAATTAGTATTAGTGTCTCTTTTGACCATACTGGGTATTAGACTCTATAAAAAGGGAATTGTATTCGTAGGTTCACTTTATGTAGCAATAAGAAATAATGGTTCTGATACCGCTCCCTATGTATCCAAGGGGATATACCGAGAGTTGTACCCGCCTTGGCGCAGGGGTTCCGGTATAGAATTCCGAGTGTCCAAGTATGTTCTGCATGTAGGAATCTGTAAAAAGGTTTCTCCAGAGACATCTGAAGAGGGGTTCCTACAGGCGATGGACGGCAAGTGGTTAGACTTGGACGTAGACGCTATAAAGAGATGGAACTGATGAAACTGTTCAACAAGCCGAGTGTCAAACCATCCGTGCCCGCGAGAGTGTCTCGGATGTCAACCCCTGACCTAACTTCTTGGGCGAGTCTGCTTGTCATGCAGGCGGGCCAAGCACTGGACCACTGGACGTACCGTGACGGCCCTCACTCAGAGGTGACCGACACTTTGACTGCACTCAACCAAGTGTGGACTGAACTGCTGGGGCGCAAACGTGACTGACACCCTTGGCGATGAGGACCTTCTTGAAGAGGAGCCAGTACAAGAACTGGACGAAACATCCAGCGAGTTCATTGACCTGCTCGTGAAGAAACTGGTGCTGTTCACAGAGCAGTTCTGTGACGTTGAGTTGTTTCCCTACCAGTTGCCCATCGCGTACCGCGCCATTGAGTCCATCGTCATAGGTGACGGTGAAGAACTGACACTCATCGCCACCCGCCAGTCGGGTAAGTCAGAAGTGCTCTCTAACGTCATGGCTGCCATGATGGTTATCCTTCCTAAACTCGCCAAGGTATATCCAACGTGGTTGGGCAAGTTTGAGAAGGGTTTCCTAGTGGGTGTCTTCGCCCCTGTGGAGGACCAAGCGGACACCGTGTTCAGTCGTATCGTATCGCGCCTCACGAGCGACCACGCCATGGACTTCCTGCTTGACCCAGAGATTGACGATAAGACCACATCAGGAGGTTCCCGCGGTAAGGGGCGCGCCATATCCCTGAAGAACAGCGGGTCTCTCTGCCGTATGCAGACCTGTAACCCTAAGGCCAAGATCGAATCGAAGACGTACCACTTCATCCTCGTTGACGAAGCCCAAGAGGCTGACGAGGTAATGATTACCAAGTCGATCAAGCCCATGTTGGCGTTCAACAACGGAACCATCATGCTCACCGGTACCGCGGTGCGTAACAAGTCGTATTTCTATAAGGCTATTCAATACAACAAGCGCCGTGATGTGAATGCCCGTAGAGGCCATCGTCAGGCGCACTTTGAGTACGATTGGCGCGTAGCAGCAAAGTACAACCAGAACTACGCACGATTCATCTCAAAAGAGAAACTGCGTATTGGCGAAGACTCCGATGAGTTCCAGATGAGTTACTGCAACCGTTGGATTCTTGAGAAGGGCATGTTCGTAACCGACGAACGGCTAGAACGCATGTACGACCAGTCCATGGGATTGGTGAAACAGTGGTGGAGAACCCCCGTGGTAGTGGGTATCGACGTGGCCCGCTCCAACGACTCAACGGTGGTCACTGTGGTGTGGGTCGACTGGGACCACCCGGATGGGTTTGGATTCTACGAGCACCGTGTACTAAACTGGTTGGAAATCAACAACCTTGAGTGGGAGAAGCAATACTTTGAGATTATCGACTTCCTGCGAAACTATGATGTCTTCCGCATTGGAGTTGACAGTCAAGGTGTCGGCGGCGCTGTTGCAGAACGGCTACAGATTCTACTCCCACATATCGAAGTGCTGGCAGTCTCATCAGACTCCAAAACCCAAAATGACCGATGGGTTCATCTCACAGAACTGATCCAACGAGATCAACTTGTAATCCCCGGTCACTCAAAAGCACGCCGCACCAAGAACTGGAAACGCTTCAATCAACAGATGCTTGACCTAGAGAAGGTGCACCGAGGTCCGTACCTTCTAGCGGCAGCACCTGATGAGAAGGGCGCGTTTGACGACTACCCTGACTCACTCGCAATAGCATGCAATCTTACCCAAGTAGATACCATGCCCCAAATAAGTGTAAGTGAGAGTCCCTTCTACCGATGAGCCACAAAAGTGGTAATCTTTACCAATAGACCCATCTCCATATAGGAGGAAAGATGACTGTAGCCCCCAACCCTATGTTCCCTGAGAAGGGCGAGAACGTGTTTGAGCGTTCACTGGCCCCCAGCATCCCCGGCAACCGTGGCCCCCTTCGTTTTGAAGAGGGTGTCGCCACTGACACCGACGTGCCCATGGACTTCGGCATCGGCGCTTACCGTGACACCGCTGGCCGTCAGGGTGGTCGCAACGGCACCGACCCAGAGATGTTCTTCAAGCACCCAGAGGACACCATGCGTGAGCGTGCTCACGTGGGCAGCGCCGCTTGGATCGACGCCCCCTCAGTGCTCCAAGAGTTCGTACAGGGTTCAATGGCCGGTGACGGTATGCCCATGTTTGAGTACGAGTACAACTCGGGTGGCTACACCAAGCGCCCCGCCCCCACGGTGGTGTACGACTGATGGCCCGCGGAGAAGACACTGGAGCACACCCCGGCAGGCAGGTCGGTAGGGACGCCCATGCGGCGCGCTCACAAGGTATCCAACACCCACACGCGGCTGCGGCCGCGGGTGTCCCTGCGGGGTCACACTGGTCGAAGGGCTTTGTTGGTCAGGTAGTAGGCCACGACAATGGTAATACCTACTTTGACGCCAAGGCGTCGGGAGGCGGTTCGACCGACTCCCTCCCAATTAACTGGGCGGGCGGAAAGGACAACGTAGGCAAGACGCTGGCTATGATGCCCCAAAGAAATGCAAGCGGTGATACCACGTGGTCCGCAATGGATTTGGACGCGGCTCACCCCGACACTCGTGCCCAGTACAAGCACCTGCCCGGGTACCGGTAACCCATAACACTTCCTATCAGCAAAGGCCCACTCCTTCGGGGGTGGGCCTTTTGCGTTGTGAACCTTGGAATACTCAGAGGTTGCTACACTCGTATTCCAACGAGTAACAGGAGAAAGAAATGCACCCCAAAGACGCCGCTCTCGCAGCAGTTTCCTATCTGCGCCGTCTGACCCCACGAGGCCAACAAGAGGAGCAAGAACTCCTGCACGTTATCCAGTCACTTTCATCCTTCTCCAACACCATCAGTAACGGCTATACTGATAGAAGCGTTTCCAACGTGATGTAACCCCATCTGCGAACGGAGTACTACATGACCACCGCACCCAGTCTGGTGCACGACCTGACTACAAGAGACTCCTCTGAAACCCGCACCCCCTGCACCTTCTCACTGATACAGCAGGCTATGACTCCAGAGGAATCAGAGGCGCTAACCAACGCCATGGCCCTTATCAAGGAAGACCGCGGGGTAGGGCGGGCCAAGGTGTACTCGTACGAGTGGTTGTCCGATGTGCTGAACAAGCACGGTCACCAAATCAGCACAAGCACCATTGGTCGTCACGCAAGGGGCAAATGTGGCTGCCAGTGATCTGACCAAAGACTTGAGTACTGGTAACGCGGGGCGCTACGCCCTCGGCAAGATTGCCGAACTTCTAGCGCGCAACAACATCGACCCCGATGAGGTCGGGGAGATCAAGCGGGTATCCGTCTACCAGTCGCTCACAAAGAACGACGCTGGCGAGGCTGAGATACATGACCTGTTCGGCATCCAGATAAGCCCCAAGTTTGAGTCGGGTCCTGAGTGGCCTGTTGTACAGCCGGGGCCTGTTGTGAAGGTACCCCCGACCAAGGTCAAGGCCTCCAAGTCAGACTTCAAGACTTGCGTGGTTCTCCCCGACATGCAGATCGGGTACTACCGCAATGCTGCTGGGGACTTGGAGAGCACCCACGACGAAGAGGCTATGGATATCGCCCTTCAGATAACAGCACAAGTAAATCCGGATATGATCGTCATGGTCGGGGACAACCTTGACCTACCTGAGTTCGGACGATACCGGCTAAGTAACGCTTACGCTTTGACCACGCAAGCCTCCATTGATAGAGCAACGACGCTTTGCGCCCAGTTACGAGCAGCAGCACCTAACGCCGTGATTTACTGGATTTCCGGTAACCACGAAGAAAGGCTCGTTAACTATGTCATCGACAACGCCAAGGCAGCCATGGGACTTAAGCGCGGGAACACGCCAGAAGGGTGGCCGGTTCTCAGTGTTCCTTACCTTTGTAGGTTTGATAGTTACGATATTAATTATGTACCGGGCTATCCTGCTGGTCAAGTCTGGGTTAACCAGCGTCTACGAATCATTCATGGAGACAAAGTCAGATCGAACGGATCGACAGCACACGCGTACCTCAACTCTCAAAAAACATCCGTGGTTTACGGACACATCCACCGCAGGGAGTGGGCAGAAAAGAGCAGGGAAGATTGGGACGGAGCCAAAACTATTATGGCCGCGTCCCCCGGCACATTAGCGAAGTGCTCGGGAGCAGTACCTTCTACAAAGGGTGGGATTGATCTGGATGGTCGCCCTCTCACTATTGTGGAAGACTGGCAGCAGGGTTTGGCCGTCATCAACTACGAGGAGGGGGACGGTGAGTTCTGGTATGAACAGATCGCAATTCATAACCGAAGGGCCTTCTACCAAGGAAGAGTCTTCTCCCCAACACTTGGCCCTAGTTGAGATTCGCTGGATTGACGCGTTTGACGGTCCCCAAGGGTGGGTGTCCTACGACGACTACTCTCCAACTGGTGTCTCACCCGTTACTGTCGGGTTTCTCATGAAGGACTTCATGGTTGGGTACACGAGTGTGTGTTCATCGTACTTCTATGACGACAACAACCGACTAATAATCTCCAATCCAATACACATACCCACTGGTATGGTAAAGAAGGTTACGCCCTTTGTACATTAAAAGTGGTAAAGTGTAATGCGACTCGTCATGACAGAGAGGGTCTAAATTCCCATGGATTTCTGGTCACCCTCGTATAGGGCTAGTAGTAACGATTTAACAGTCTCCATCTCCCCTCTCGGCCTCGTTGAGTTGGCTGACGAGGAGTTTGAAGTTCACGGCCCCCGCATGAACCGGTACTCAGCGGCGTGGGCTTTCTACCTCGGCCATCACTGGTCATACCGCCGTGAAACCGGCGAGGCGAACATCACGATGAACTACGTTCGCACGATGTCCGACTACATCACTAACTTCTGTTTTGGTAAGGGCATTCAGTTTAAAGTGCCCGAACAAAACGCAGCCGTTATTCCCTATCTGCTCCAGCAGGTTTGGGAAACACACAACAACAAGCACACCGTATTGTGGGAACTTGGGCAACTCGCAAGTGTCACTGGTGATGCGTTCTGCAAGGTGGCTTACGAAGAGTCATACCAAGACGG
>Ga0208783_10000404_pt1 | contig 26652 bp, 42 predicted proteins | sample DEB19_08_DNA_2_FD_184529 | JGI IMG/M metagenome (GOLD analysis project Ga0208783, IMG submission 184529) | Aqueous microbial communities from the Delaware River and Bay under freshwater to marine salinity gradient to study organic matter... | ecosystem: Environmental > Aquatic > Marine >...
AGAGAGAAAAACCGCTTTGCTGTCTCAAAACTGATAGCTTTCGTATGGCGGGGTCTCATTCATGCGACTTTTGGTCATTTTCGGTCACATTTGCGACAGAATAGGACTTTTCGCAATTTGCTGCGCCTTTCTCAACTTTGGATTGTATCGATTCGGCAATCGTTGCAGTGCCTTTCCAGTCCCCCATTAAAACCCTCTTAGCCTCGTCTGTATTGCCAAGCTCAATCAGCGCAATCGCCTTGGTAACGTCAGCGGCCAACTCATCATACTTCTCCGCCAGCCATGACGCGCTGCCGGTCTTCATTGGCCTTCCTCGCTTCCCCGGCTGTGGCTCATCGCCTGCCAATACCGCTTCCCAACTTGCGCCCGATTCGACGCAGAGCTTAGCTCGAGCATAGTGCTTCGCGCACACTCCACGGCTTGCTGACTTGTTCTCGCACCATTTGCACCTTTGTTCGTTCGTCATAAATCTTTTCTTTCTCAATTCCTCAATCCACGCAAGACTTTTCTGGAAAAGGTTAAAGCGTTACGTTTCCTCGGCAATCCGAGTTTGTTGTGTATGGTTTGTTATTCCGCTACTCCGCCCTTGCCCGCGAATAAAAACGCGATGGCGGGCTTTGTAGGGTGTTAATTAGCGGTTGATGTAAAATGGCGTGATGTAAGAACACGGAATTGATTCCATGATGGATGCTGCATCGCGGTATGAGGCTGCGACAGCAACAATCCCAGAGCCATTACACACAGCCCACGGTCCGCGCTTGATTTTAACACCCTTGGCCTTGATGTATCCGGATTGATTTACGAATGCGTATTTCATAGAATTAAGCGGTTGCGAGTTCTCCAAAAAAAGCGTGTGCTTCGTATTCGTCGCTGGCCTCTTTAGCCTTCTTTTCTGCCAGCCATGCCGGAAGCTCAACCGAATCATCGGTGAAAAAGCACTGGCTTTTTGGAAGCCAAACGCTGACTGAATCAATATTGCTGTCGGAAGAGCATTTTAGCTGCACAAATACTGCCTTATCGCTTTCTTTTTTTACTTTGATTACTGGAATTGTGACTGTGTTCATTGTTCTGTTTTTCTGTTTTGTTTTCGTCTCCGGTCCCGTCGTAGTCCCGTTTGACGTTCTCTGTTTTAAACTTTTCCGCTAAAATGTCCACAACTATTTTCAATTATTTTTGCTTTTGTTCTGGAATCAAGCATTGGTGCGGGCTTCCGAGCCATCGCTTTTTTCTTTTTCGCGGAATTTTTTCTTTTTTCTCATTGTACAATGTACGGTAGGGGTACAAAAGCAGAATTGTAATCGGTTTTAGAGTTAGTCGGATCGTTGTCTTACTTACTCGGTTATCGTAGGGCGTCGCTTGCGCTCCTTATATATTATATTTCTCAGTTGATGAATAAAAAGAGAAAGAAAAAATATATATGAGGAGCGATAGCGACGATAAGAACGGTGGAAAGATAGACCGATGAGCCTCCGCACCCTGCGCTCCACCCCCTGATTGTAACGAAACAAAAAATTTTCGTCAAGCTGCAAAAACGGAAAAAGTAAAAAAAGTTGATTCCGGGCCATTCGTTGCAATTTGCGCCACCCTCAAATCAAGCATCCATGCGCCTTTCCAGACTATTTAGAAAAAAGATGAAAAAAGGCTTTGACGAATGAGCGGAGTTCTGGCTTACTCGGGATTGTGAACACGAAAACAGAACAGAAATTCAAGCAAGCAATCGTAGTAACAAAACACGGACTTGTGGTCGATGGATTTGAAGTCCAGACTCGCAACCGATGGGAAGCAAAAGTAGAAGCATCTCGGTTATCCGCAGAGCGCGGCATTCCGTGGTATTCGCTCAAGTCTAACGGCAAGTTGGTTGCCGCTACTAAGTAAGCCATGCCCGGATTTTACGCCAAAGAATACGCCAGAAACCGCTGGCATGTAATTGCGCCGAGTGGATTGCCTGTCCACGATGATGCGCGGAACGGAGATGACAAGCCGCTCGTCTTTACCGACGAGGATGCTGCGCTAGACTTTGTTGAAAGGTGCAATCAGAACGAGGAGGATGAGCCATGACCGAGAAGGAAAAACTAGACCGTGCGGCTTGCGACTCAGCTTGGCACATAGTCTGGCTCGTCGAGAACGGCCACTTAAACGACCGCACAAGCCTCAAGGTCGCGTTTGATTATCTTTCCGCATACGCCGACCGCTACGAAGACGAGAATTGCAGATTCCGCGCTCAAAAACTCAAAAATCAAACCAACTAAAAACCAATGCAAAAGCTGAAAATCAATGTCAATCTAATCGACAAAACGCACCTTTTTAAAGGCGCAAAAGGAACCTACCTAGACGTAACGCTAATGGAGAACAAAGGCGGAACAGACGAATACGGCAACGATGGGTTCATTGTTCAAGATATCGGTAAAGAAGCCCGAGAAGCAGGCGGGAAAGGGCCGATCATCGGCAACTGGCGTCATCTTCAAAAGCGGACTACCGAGAAGCCTGAGCCGGTCGCTAAAAAGGCTGTGCCGAAGAATGATGACGTTGCGCCGGATGATATTCCATTCTGAGCCAATCACAACTCCACGAAAAACCCCGCTCTTTAATCGGAGCGGGGTTTTGTTTTATTCGTCAGACTGCTTCTTGCACTTCCGACACCGGAAAAAGCAAGTGCCATCCGGTGCGTAGCCGTAGAAAACGAACTGATGCTCGCATTCGTATGGTTCTGGTTCAATTAAGTATTCGCACTCGAAAGCAATTATTGCTGGCGGTTCCATCATCACAACTCTTTTCGGCCTCGGTGCGGTGCGTCTAAGGCAAGTCTCGCATCCTTCTCGCCAGTATTGCACTCCGTCTTCAATGCTTCCAACTCCATTGCAGCGGGCTGTGTCGGATGTCATAGCTTTTTAATCCTCGCATATTCCGCTAAAAGTGCCGCGTCAACAATATTGTGATTGGGAACCTTGCTGCGTTCTGTCGCCAGAAAAGTCTCATCCGGCCAGAGTCGTTTTGCAAGCTCCAAAGCGCGTGGCTTTGTGTCTCCCGAGTTGCATCCCGGCATCATTTCGCGTTGCCATTTCTGCGGCGTGATTCTATGCCAGCGAATGCCGGCGAGCGTTAGCACGGTTCTAAGCGCGTGGAAGCTCCCTGCCATGCTTGTAGCTGCTTTGGCCGATTTGCTGCCTCCCGGTTCTTCTAAAATTGCACAATGGACGTTATGAAAGCCTGCGGACACGTTCTTAATCCATCGCTCAACTTCTATCACGTCAATTTCATTCCCCTTCCGAGCCTTTTGAACCGGCATCAAGATTGCTTCGATGAATGCGCCGTTGTGTGATGAGATTGCGGCTAGTGCGCCGCTGACGCCATTATCGCACCCAATGATGACGTTACTCATTCGGCTCCTTTTATGGCTGCAAGCTCTGCCTTCAGTCGCTCAAGCTCTGCGTTCAACTCCCTGCAAACGCTGCTGAGTCGCCAGTTAGTCGCCTTCAGCAGTGCTTCGAAGTCGTCGAGATACCACTCCGCCGCCATTTTCGCCCAAGTCACGAGTGCGCGGGTGTGTTGCCTATCCTCGCTGTCGGACATCACCCCGCCAAGAAGGTGGCAGCGGTCGTCGCGGCCCTCCACGAGATTGAGGATGAACAGCGTGCGGTCGGGATGTCCACGAAGCCGCCCCAGCCACCGCCGCGACTCTGCTTCGAAAGTCCACTCAAGGCGACTAACCACGCGCTGCAGCGAACGCGCCTCCTGTTCGTCCGGCGCTTTAGCCGATTCATCCGCAGCCTCCCGCCTACCGCACTGGGTGCATTCGTAGGCGAGCACCATATTGCACGCGGCATATCCATCGCCGCATTCACACGGCCCGCCAAGGACCGCAGGCTGCTTTGGTTTCCGTTCGTTCGTCATATTGTCTCCCGCGTCGCTGAGCTTGGGTCGTTATCACGTTCTGCTTTCAGCCGCTCGAGCTCTGCGCGGAGTTCGTCGCGCTCGGTAATAAGCGCAAACCAATAAATTTTGTTGACGCGGCAGTAATCTCCGTCAGCGGAAGCAGACTCAAGTTCACAAATAATGGCACGCATTCTGTCTTCGGTGCTGTTTGCAATATCCGTTCTTTCTTCGAGAATAATCTTCAACATATCGCGCTCGCGTTCAAGTTTGCGGGCGAAGTCGGCGGAAACGCAATCGCCTTGTTGGCATGATTGTTTTTCTGCTGTTGTGCTCCCGCCCATTTCAAAGCGTTGAATGCACTCGTATGCGTTATTGTCCGTCTCCGGTGTATCGATCATAATCCTTTCCTTTCCAGTTCAATTTCAATCGCCTGCTGCGCCATGCGAAAGGCAAATGCCGTGTCGATTCCGAAGAATGCGGCAACCTCGCGCCACTTCAGCCCTTCGCGCTTTTTGGCGAGGACTGCAAACCATCGCTTCTCCGCTTTTTTGCGCTTCCGTTTGTAGTATGCTTCGTGACTTGTCATAGGGTGATTTGGCGAGCGTAACGTGTGTCGATTACTACCCAGTCCGCAAACTTGCTGCACAATGACGGCTTGTCATGGCTGCGCGTGTCGCCAACTGCTAGGGCTGTCCGGCACTTAGCGCGTAGCTCTTTTAGTTCCTTTCCGCGTTCTGAATCAATCGGGAATTGTTCACATCCGCACTCGCATTCCATCCGGCTTTTCCCGTCCCAATATACTTTATCAAGGCAGTAGAACCGCTTATTTTCGCAAATAACAAAGGTCCGAGTTTTTAGCGGATTGATAGCAGGCAATCCGTTTTCCTGCCGCTCGATGTTCTCAGCCTTTTTCGCCATGCGTGGAAGGGAATCTGAGTTGCATTGAAAATGCACCGCGATTTCTCGCCATTTAAGTCCTTGTCGCCGCATTGCTAAGACGGCAAACCATCGTTCAATCTCTTGTTCTCGTTTTGTTTTTTGTTCTGTTGTGCTGTTCATAAGTTCTCAAATCGTGCGTATTCTTTAACGTAACGCAGTTCCACGGTTTCCTGTGCAGGTCCGTTGCGTTGCTTGGCAATATCAATGTCGGCTTTTCCGGCAAGGTTCGTTCGCTCCGGGTCATCCGGATCGCAATCCATTTCTGGTCGAATGATAAAAGCAACATTGTCCGCATCCTGTTCGATGCTCCCCGATTCTCGCAGGTCACTCATGCGCGGGCGACGTTTTTCTTTCACCGACGCGCGATTTATTTGTGCCAGCGTCACAACCGGTATGCGTAGCTCTTTCGACATTAGCTTAAGGCCGCGTGAAACCTCAGCAACCTCTTGCTCCCGATTCCCTGCTTTCTTGCCGTCGCTCGTCATCAACTGAAGGTAATCCCCAATAAAGACAACCTGCTCGTGTCCGTTCTTTCGCAGTTCTCTTACCTTTGCGCGAGTCTTAGACCGAATCTTTTGGATGCTGCCTCCTGTCTCTCCGGTGTCAATAATGGTCACAAGCGAAGTCGCGAGTTGTTGCGCTGCCGCTGTCAGTGCTGGCCAATCTCGTTCCGTCATATGCCCGTCTCTGACTCGCTGCTGATTAAGTCGGGCGAGCGAATAGACAAGCCGTGCCATTAGCTGCTTCGGACTCATTTCCAATGATACAAAGATTACAGGAATCCCGAGGCGAAGAATAACGTGTTCTGTTATGGCAAGGGCAAAGGCTGTTTTCCCGACGCTAGGGCGAGCGGCAAACACGGTCATTTCCTCCGGATGTAGTCCGTTTGTCAGTTGGTCATAGCCGTGAAATCCGGTTTCGATTCCAGTTATGCGCCCTTTGTTTTCATACAAGGTTTTCACGTCCTGAATGACTTCCGTTACAAGCTGCTTATTGCTTTGCTCCGCACGTCCCGCCTTGCCTTCCGATAGCGTCAATACTTTTGACTCAAACTCTGACGCTAGCTCATCCGGCTGATGCTGCTCATCGTAAGCACGCGATGCAAACTCGGTGCCGAGTGCGATGATTTTCCTAAGTCTCAACTTCGCGCCTGCTACGTCGATGTAGTATTGCAAGTTGCTTGCGGTAGGCACAAATGTCCATAGCTCGCTAATGTATCCCGCGCCGCCTACGCCGTCCAGCTTGTTCCGGTCCCGCAAATATGTTGTCAGGCTGATAAACGTCAGTTGCGAGTTCGGAACGTCGAGAAGCTCGCGGATAGCTCGCCAGATTTCAGCATTTGCCGGGATGTGAAACCACTCGCTATCAACTCCGGCATCGTCACAAATCGCAATGCACTCGTAAGGAGCAAGAATGATGCTCGCAAGAATGCCTTTTTCGGCGTCTTGGTTCTGCGGGAGTAGTCGGTGAATGTCGGGTAGGTATGTCATTTGTCCCAGAAGCTGAACCCATTTTCGTCCTGTAGATAAGTGATTTGCTCGTCTCCCGTGATGTCCTCTGTAATTAGCTGAAGCCTCGCACCGCATTCGCACACGATGAACTTCATCCGCATACGATTTGTTTCGTGCTCAATTCCGCAACGTGGGCATTCCCTCGGTTCGATTAGGTTTTTCTTGTTCATGTTCAATTTTGTTTCTCCACTCGTCGGCCTCAATCCTAGCCTGCTTTTCGGTTCTGCCCAGAGACAAGGCTTCGTTGTATCGGTATTGCCACTCGCGCTCAATGTCGTTCACAGTGCCTCCATTTCAGCCGCCTTTAGCTCCTCTTCCGCGTCCTGTAACTTATGCGCTGCCTCCCCAATCTCCCATTTCACGCTAGCGGTCTGCCGGTCGTAGTTCTCGCGTGCGTCACGCAATGAGTCGTAATGCTCCTGCGCTTTTTCAACGGCGATTCTAGCGGATCGTAAGCGGTTCGGTTTGCTCTCTGGTATTTCGGTGAATAGTTCGTTCATTTTGGTTCTGTTTTTGTTGTGTTGTCGTTACTGTTTAACTGTCGCTGTTTCTGAAACTCCTCCTTCATGTAGCCTCTGGCCTTTGAGTATTCCGCGTAGGGATACGCCTTTGACTCCATCCATTCTCGCCAGCCTTCTGGATCTCCTGACTGAGCCTGCTTTGCTTTCGGCAGCTTGGCCTTCGCGTTGTCCACTTCCCCGAGAAAGTTGTTCAAGAAAGTAAGCAAGCTCGTCCGCTTGAACTGATACCCGCTCGCGTAGAGCTTTTCGACAAGCGCGAGGTCCGCAAGGTCTATCTGTCCGCAGTTTCGGAACGCTCTGATTTCCCGCTCGCTCCATTCTGTTGTGAGCTTTCGGCCAAACATCGTGGCAATCCTCTTCGCCGCTTCCGTTGTTGGGATTCGCGTTGATTTCTGCCGTTCTTTATGGCGGGCTTGATGCTCTCCGCAAAAGTGCCCCTTCAGCACCTTCGGCCACGTATGGTCATGCACTGGCGGGTAACGCTTGCAGAACGCATTAAAATCACTCTCAAAGTAGTGAATGCAGGTTTCGCAGGTGCGGGTCATACCGGAATCAATTCCTGTTCCCGATGGTTTTCGACTTCTGCCAAGTTGCGAACGGCTTGATTGTAGTATGCTGTTTTTAGTTCCGCCCCGATACCCTTTCGACCGTTCAACACCGCACCATAGACTTCGCTTCCGACACCCATGAACGGAGTGAATACCACTTCGCCGGGATTGCTCCAAAGGACCAGTGCGCGTTCGATAACGTCAAGTTGCAACGGGCAAAGATGCTTCTCGTCGTCCGCTTCACGCGCCGACTTTGCATTCAGCGTATTGGTTTGCCGAATGTCCATCCAGACGGGTGACGCATACGCACGCCAGATATTATGAGACCGTTTAATTCCGTCTGCGCGTGGCATCGCATCGCTTCCGGCGTAGCTTTCAAGTCCATCCGGATGCGTGATCGGAGTTTCGTTGGTTCCTGAGTTCCGGAAGCAAAGTAGATAGTCGGGCAATCCTGCGCGACTCATGATGCTGTCCTTTTGAAGTTGCTTGTGCATCAGCCCAAGTGCCTTTGTGCGAGTCGCTTCAATCAGCGGGTCTTTCCAAACCGTATGGCGGGAGTGATAGATAAATCCGTGCTTTTGAAACAGCCGAATAATATCGCCAGAGAAGTCTTTAATCCCGATGAATCCATCCCGCTCTTTCATGGCGGGAATGTCCATGCAATGCACCGCGACGTTACGCCCGGATTTAACGATGCGAGCCAGTTGCTCGACAACGAATCCGAAGTGGACGAAAAACTCATCATAGCTCTTACAGTTCCCGAGGTCCATCGGGCTGTCGGAATAGCAGTAAAGGTCCGCGAACGGTGGAGAAAATACGGAGAAGTGAACCGATTTATCCGGCAGTCCGCGCATCACTTCGATGCAGTCTCCGTTGTAAAGTGCGTAGTTTGGTTTGATGGTTTGGCTGATGATGTTGCTCATTTTGTGCTTCTGTTTTGTGTTTGTTGGTTGGTTGATATTTCTTCTGCCATCCGAATCAGGACGGCAGCAAGGTCGAGACATTCGCTTTCGACTCTGTGTAGGTCGTTTGATTTTACAGCTTCCCGCAGTTCGTCCCATTCCTCCAATGCTACCCCGAGTCCTTCGTGAGTCGATGCAAGCGGTCCGTATCGCGCATTTGCACGCGCAATCAGTTTCTCGATGTGTTCAAATGATTCATTTAAAGCCATGATGGTGGATTCAGTTTCGCCGTGTGCGGCTTGTGTTTCTCGATTGCGAGTTCGTGGTTCAATAGCTCAACCATTTTGGCAAACATGGAGTCCGCTTGTTCGGCCTTTCGCTTCATGTTGTTGAGAACGCCAGACTCTCCAGTGCTGGAAATCACGTCTATCTTTACCGGATTCTTTTGCCCGAAACGCCACGAACGGCGGATCGATTGATACCACTGCTCAAACGAATGAGACGGGAAAAACGTCTGATGGGCGCAATGCTGGAAGTTCAATCCCATTCCTGCAATGCTTGGCTTCGTGACGATAACGCGGACATCGCCACGGCAAAACGCTTCAAACGATTCCTCTTTGTATTCGTCTGAGTCCGATCCGCAAATCTCGATTGAGTCCGGAATCAGCTTTGAAATCAGATTCCCCTCGTCATTGAGGTGACACCAAGAGAGCGCGGGCTTTCCGGTTCCGGCAACTAATGAAGCTGCCATTTCGCATCGTTCGTTTAGTGTCCGCTTTCGCTCCTTCCTCTGTTCATCCAGCCCCACGGCAGGCATGTCGAAAAGGAAGTCTGGATTGGGCGTTGATGCGGAAACAATATGCTCAACCGTGACAAGTGGCGGAAGAATGTAATCCGTTCCGTCAAACCCAAGATCATCCGGCCTGCGAACGGCCCGCGCCCATGAGCAAATCCACTGCCAGAATGCGCCCTTCGCCGCGTGCTTTTTGAGTCTCCATTTTGATGTATCCCCGCCGTCGTGGTTGAAGAAGTGCGCCATCATTTCCACGCGGCGCAAATACCCCAACGCCTCGCTCGATGTGCCAAGCTCAATGTAATCGTTCGGGGCGGCAGTCGCCGTGCAAAGCAACCGATACGGAAGTTTCCGCATGAAGTCCGTCACCTGAGATTTGATTGCCCCGTCGAAGTTTTTCAGGATGGACGACTCATCGCAAACGACTCCGGCGAATTGCTGCCAGTCGAACTTGTGAAGCTGTTGATAGTTTGTCACCGTGATTTTCGCCGCAACGGTTCCATCCCTCGATTGCTTCGCTTCGATGCCAAACTTCTCCGCCTCGCGGACGGTCTGCGCCCCAACGCTCAATGGCGTCAGAACGAGGACCGGCTTGTTTGTTTTCTCGACGACGTTCTGCGCCCAAACAAGCTGCATTGGAGTTTTCCCAAGCCCGCAGTCTGCGAAGATTGCCGCTCGCCCTTTGTTGATAGACCATTCCAATAAAGCCCGTTGGAATGGGAAAAGGAAATCCGGCAAAAATGACGGGCTGAATCCAAACTCCCCTCCGAGTTGAGATTTTTGGTGTAAGAACTGCTCGTATGTTTCTGTATTCATGTTTTCTGTTTTAGAGTATCACCGTCCCTCGCCGTAGGTTCGGGAATCGTCGCAAGTCTCTTTCAAACCCTAGCAGATAAATCTACTTTGTTTGCATGCGCGACTGGCGTTGTGCCACGGTAAATTTGTTATTTCGTCCGCATTGAAAGGTGCGGTTCAGCCGGTTTGTAAACCGTATCCCCGTCCGCAAAGAGCGCGTATTGCTCCGTATCTTGGTCCTGCGGGAGTTCAATGCCTTTTACGATAGCGCAATAGGTTGAGTGCTCCGTGATTGCCTGCGCTACTTTGTTAGCCTGCTTTTCGTCGCCAGTCCTCCAAGGTGTTCCGGCTGAACTTGTGTGCATCGTCCACGTGAACGAACCCGGTGGACGAACGAAAATGAAGTAGTGAATTGGTGTTGGTTTCATAGTCATATTTTTTCAAACCAAAGTTCACGCGGCGCCGTTGCCCAAAGTCCGCGCTCGATTGATTGCAAAGCATCCCTCGCGATTGGCGCATCGTCGTATTGTTCCAGAGCATCTACGGCAATGCGAAGCATCGCCACAAGGCAAGGCGCATCCACCGTGCGAGTTTCCTCCATTTTGTCCAGCATCTCGCGAATTGTCGGCGGGTCGTGGAAGTGACGCTTCGTCCATCCTTTTTCAATATCCTCGATACTTTCGCCGGCGGGAAGATTGAAGTCAACTTGGTAGTCTGTTGGATGGCTCATATTGTTTTTCGGTTTCGGTTTCTGGTCGCTTGTATTTGTGCATCCGCTTTCGATTGCTGCCGCCATTGCGGAAGTGACGAATAGCTTTGCGCTTATGGCGTCGTATTGCGCCCTTGTCTTTTCGGACTCCAAGTCTCGTTTCATTTCAACGCCTCCTTTGCCGATTCAATCGCAACGTCGAGGTCGTAACGGTCGGATACGCTGATAATTAAATCCACGTTTCGCTCTGCGGTGTAAAGTAGCGCGGAGAATGCATCGCGGAGGCGTTGATTTTCTTCACGCAATTTGTCCCTATATTGGCATGATTTAGACCAAAACATCCGGCATTCGCGCCATTTCTGAATCAGCCATTCAACAGTCGGAACGATGTTTTTAAACTCGTCCATTGCGGGACATTCCTCGTTCACTATCGCAAGTGCTTTGTCGATTTGGTTTGCCAGTTTAACGGCTTGCTCCTGCGCGGCGTTGGATTCCGCGATGGACCCCATAGCCGCGAGCGCAACGCGGATCTCTGCTATTTCACGCTCCAATTTCTGCGCGAATGTCTTTTCTACCAATGGAACGGTTGCGCCACTTCCGTAAATAGTTGCCGCATCGGTGCGCGGAGTGTCAGATGGATTGCATGATTCTTTTAGCTCCTCGGATATGGCGTCTGTGCATCTGGAAATCATCGCTTCAAAGCATTCACGAGCTTCATCCTGATTATATCTTGGCAATCCACAATTAGAGCATTGCCCGTTGTCGTCAATCGTCACGGAATGTCCGCAATAATTACAGTTCATTTTGCCTCCTTTTGCTCATACCAAAGTTCTTTCGCCGCCGTAGCCCAAAGTCCGCGCTCGATGCTCTGGAGCGTTCCGGTTGCAAGGTCGCCGTTGTCATCTAGTCGCGTCTCCGGCCCTTGTCCGTTAGCATACCAGTTTAGCGTGTTCACGGCTATGCGAAGCATTGCCACAAGGCACGGCGCGTCACAAGTCCGAGTTTCTTCCATGTGGTCGAGCATCTCACGTATTGTCGGAGGGTCGTTAAAGTGTCGCTTTTCCATATTATTTGATTCGCTGAACCGGCTGTTGATGTTCTGTTGTGTCGATTAGTTCCGAGAATAGCTCTTCAAAATGGTCGAACGCCTGATTGCCTTTTAGGTCTGATAGCTTGGCGTGTAGTTCCTGCAACTTCGGGACTGATATCTTGCAGCATCTGGCAAGCTCAACAGTCTCGAAACAATCAAAATGCGCCGCGAGCGTTGCGCCGATGAGCGGAATCTTATCCGGTGAAATCTCGCGGGTTTTCTTCGCCTTGCCAAGTCCCCATCCTTCCGCCCATCCGTCTCCGTTTTTGCGAATGCCGTCTTTCAATTCTGCAATGCTCTTTTCTGCTATCTTTGCTATCATCTGGAGTTTGTCGAGCCAATCCGCACGTTCTTCCGGTGAAGCGGTTTCAATGTCGAATTGCGCCGTGCCGAGTGTGACTAGTGCCTTTTGACTTTCTGGGCATCGTGCCGTTCCCGCGGCCTTGCAAAACTTACATTGCTTCGGGCCGACGATGCGCTTTGCGTTAGGGTCGTTTGACGCAAGAACTCGTTCGCACATTTCGCGGTAAGCTCGCATCAAATCCTTTTCGGAATAGCGGACGAGTTTCACATCCTCGATGCGCCAAGCTACGTTCGGCTGATTGATATATGCCGTAACCGATTGCACGCCGTAATTGCAGTAAATCAAAGCGGCAAGGTCGCGAAGCTGCTCGTTCTCGTCCGCGTCGTCGTGGTCACCGTAAAGCGATTTGAGGTCTTCCAGAAGCGCGTGCTTGCCGTTCTCCGCGTCAACTATCCAAAACGCATCTGCCTGCCCGCTGTGCGTCTCCACGTAGTCCCACATGCGCTTTTCGCGATGGCATTCTGCCGGTGCTTTCACGTCGATTCCGCAAAGCCAGTTGCCGAGGATGATGCTTTCAATTTCTTTTGCTCGCCGCAGCGTTTTCGCGCTCTCACTATCCAAAACGCTTTCCGGCTTCTCGCCAGCAAATACCGCGTGAATCAGCGTCCCTTGGCTTGCCTCTGCGCTTTCTTTTTCTGCTAGTCCTCGCTGCGCCAAATGCCTGCCGGGGCAAAGCCGGTCCGCTGCTGCGTTGCTTGCGCTTGTGTGTCCGCGTCGTTCGTCTTTCTGTTCTGTGTTCATGTGTTTTCTGTTGAAAGTTGTGCAGTTCTCTCCTGCTGTCACGCCCTTTGCTTACGGTTGCGACCCGTTATGGCTGGATGACGTTCCCAATGTGTATTGCAGCCGAGCAAGTTGCCGGAACTTTCCAGCGTTCGCGCCTGCTCGTTTCGTGCCGTCTCACCCATGAAAGGTCATAGACTGTCCGGCATTATTCCCGCGATGGAACTGCAAAAGTGTTTTCACCAAGTCTCATCCTTGGTCGCAAGTTCCGGCTCCGGTTCTTTCGGTGATTCGGTTGCCTCAATCGCTGGCTGTTCTCCGAAGATTGAGCTTGCAATTTGCTTTTCAGTGAACTTCGGCGCGAATACCTGCGTCAGTGAGTATTCCTCTTTCGCCTCAGTATCAAGTGCCGCGCTTTGCTCTGGCGACAATGGCCAGCGTTTGCTCATTCTTCGAAGAACGGTCTTTTTACCCATCTCCGCGTAATCCGTTACCCAAGGTCCTGAACCGCTAGCCTTGCTGCGTTTGCGGATCGCGTCAACTTCTGCCTTTGTCATAACCTCAACATCCGTGTTGCCATCGCGAATGCAGGTAGCTGCGAATGCGACAAGCTCGCCTCGGTCGCCAAGGAAGTTCGGTTGCCACTTAAAGGTTACGTTTGCGCCGTCCATTCCGTATTCAAAAACATCGTTCTTGTGAACTGCTATTGCCCGAATGTTTTGCACGCCGTTCCGCTCTGCAATTTGAACAAGCCCCTTGTAATCAAAGATGACTTGAACCGTCGAGCCGTAAGGAATCAAATGCGCGTTCCGTCCGTCTGGAAGCAATCCAGCCTGCGCGCACAACATGAGAGCGTTTAAGAGGCTCGCTGGCGTGCAATCCGCTAGCTTCGGGACTCTGGCAATCGTTCCGACCATTACGCGGGTCATCTGTTCTGCGGTGAGATACTTTGGCAATACCTCCGCAATTTTACCGCGCATCTCGTCGCTTGTGATAAGCGAGCGGATATCCTGCTTCGGTGCTTTTTCTAGTTCGTTGCTCATTGTTTCTCTTTTCGGTCCCTGAGTGTAATGAAGATATGAGCCGATAAAGACCTGCCACACGATTCGGCTTCTTGTTTTAGTTCTGCTTTTAGTTTCAACGGAAGATGAACCGCAGTCATCTCTCGCTTTTCTTTTTTTGGTGTTGTCATGTTGTTAAATTGGTGAGCGCGGCAAGTTGGCACTTGCTCCGGGTTTGACGCGGGCCGATTGTATCGCCGTCATCTGACCGCACCTTACATTAGGGATGCTTGGCCGTTGCATTTTCGCGCTCAAATTGTTAAAGTTCTCCGAGTGCCTTAGCGATGCAGTAAATCGCATACCAGATTGCGGCGTTGAGAATTAAGATGCAAACGCATCCAATTCCGCGAGCCTGCCATTGCTCTTTCAATTCGCGCTCGTTTTCCTCATCGCGACGTTTCAATACGTCTAGATAGGCAAGTGCTTTCTTGTTCCGTTCGTGACGCTCGTTCGCGGAGCTATCGTGGATTGAGTCGTTCATGTGGTATGATATTAGAGTGCACCAAAATCGTCATAAAACGCCGTGCAATCGTCGTCTTCGGTGTCGCCGCGCTCTGGGAAATAAACTCCAACGCGGTCGCTTCCGATAAAACTGATGCGTCCTTTTTCTCCAACGTTCCAATTGCTATTCTCCGATGTCATCCGGACCCATGTTCCAACTTCAATTTTTGTTTTCATGTTTTGTGATTCTGTTTTGTTTTTCTGTTCGCCAGCGTCGTGCTGACGGTGGAGATAAAAGCACGCCCGCAAAAAAGACGCAATAACTTTTTTAAACTTTTTTCAAAGTGACGAAAAAAGAGTAAAAAAGTGGATTGACTTTCCGGATGGAAAATATCAGCGCGTCAAACCATGAACCGGATGCGAGAGCGTATTTTACTGACGTGCCGCAGCTTTTTAAATACGCCGCCGCCCTCTCTGCTTCCCATCATATCAGTATTACCCTCACACGTTTGAACGTCTCCGTTTTCGTCCGGCGAGGAAAGCGCGATGCCAATATGCGAGAACGTGAAAACAACAATGTCGCCCGCTTCAATGTCGTCGCCGTGCGGTTTCTTCGTTTGCGTGCTGTTGTCTTGCGCCAAGCTCCAATTTTCAAAACCCCATGCGCTAGCCGTAGTCGGTCGTTTGAATGTCGCAGTCTCGCGGACTCTCGCGGACTTCATCGCCTCGCGGACTACCCAACAGACAAAAGCAGCACACCACGGCCACGATTGCTTCGGGTCGAGATTCGTTGCGCCTTTGTATTCATTCACTCGCGGGCCGCAGTTTGTTCCGTCGATTTCCTCAACTCCAATTTCGTTTTTTGCGATGCGGCAGATTTCTTCGCGTAGTTTTGTCATGGCAGCGGTGTAGCTTTAATCTCCACGCTTGGCGAGACGGTGACAATGCAGGTTTTTGCGTGAATGGTTGCGCTTGTCACGCAACTGGAAAGCATTGCGGCGAATAAAACGAAGATGAGCTTCATACAAAAGCGAGTAAAGCCCGTGTCATCCTCTCGGTTTCTCCGGTCGCGTCAGAGTATCGCGTCTGCGCTAGTTGTGCGTTTGCTAATGCCTCGCGAATATGTCCGGAGTGGAACGGCTTTTTTAGAACTGAGTCCACCGCGTATTTCGCGTTGCCAATATCTGAGGAATGTCCGGTCATTAGAACGAATGCAGCATCGCCTGCGAGCCTTCGCAGCATTGGCATCATTTCAAAAGTCTTTTCAGCCGTGGAGTCCGGCAATTTCAAGTCGAGAAAAACAACGTCAAACTCGTGATCTTGCAACGCCTTGATTGCTGCCTTCATCGAATGCACGCATTTTTTCGCGTAGCCGATTAGAACCGTTGAGACTGACGCCGTTGTTTCCTCGTCATCGTCAATAATGAGTGCGGACTTCATTGCGATGCGACTCGTTCCGCTGTCCGGATTGCCTCAATTCTTTTGCTCGCGAGATCCGCCATCACGCGGGCGGCATCCTCGTTGTTGATGTTTTTATACACCAACGCAATGATTGCATCGGCCAAGCACCCTAGCATCTGCTGCGACGCCTGCTGTTCTTTCATGCGTTCATCATGGAAACGCTTATCTTGTTCCAATTTCAAGCTGCAATACCATTTCCCAAACGCAAGAGCAGCAACAAGGAAAACAAGGGGCCAGCCGCCTTTCTCCCATGCTTGGTAAAGCTGAGTCGGTTCCATTTGTTACCTTGAAACGGTTGCGCGAAGTTTTACCGCGTCAAGGATGAATGACTTTGCCGCTGCCGTCGCGTCGTTTCCGATGATTCCGCAAATGTAGCGCGTAATTCCGCCGACGCTGTTTGTGTTTGTGACAGTTACTTCGTTTCCGAACGCACCGCCGTTTGTGTTCATGCTCATCTTGTATTCGAGATTGGTGCCTGTGTTTCTGATTCTAAGCGTATGCCAGTTTGTATCCGCTGCAACTCCGAGGCTTGATGCTGTCTCTGCCCCTCCATCTTTTACTACGGCCATGAAGTTCGTATCGCCGCTGCTTGTATCGTAACGTAGATACTCTCCGCGGCCCGGTGATACAGCCGAGTAGTCATTCATCACTCCAATTCGGAAACGAGTTACCGTTGTCTGGTTTAGTTTGAACGTAATTCGCACCTCGAACTGAATCGGCGTAGAAGCGTCAACAAAAACAAAAGGCGAAAGCGCGCTGCCGCCAACATACAACGAAGAGGCATTCCCCGATGCCGCCGCGCATGCGGTTTGATACTGCCCCGGATTGTTTAGCGTTCCGGCGATGTAAGCGTAGGAGCCGCTTCCGCTGATTGTCCCCTGACGCCATCCAAGCATTCCGATTTGTCCGTCAGCATTAGTGCCGCCGATGAAATCCTCTTCAAGGACAACGATATTTTGAGCAACAAAAAGGTCCGTCACGGACGCGATAAGGTTCGCTGATGTTGGCGTTGCGAGAAGCGTGCTGACGCCAGTGCCAAGTCCTGAAACTCCCGTCGCGATTGGTAATCCCGTGCAGTTTGTCAGCGTGCCGCTTGTCGGTGTTCCTATTGCGCCAAGTGTTTTTGTGACGTTGGTAAGGTTAATCGTTCCGCCGCTAGGCGTCCCGTCAAGCGTTCCCTGAATCAGTCCGTTTTTAATTGGAAATTGAGCCATATTAAAGCGTTACTTTGTAGTCGAGGCGGTAATCAGTTGTCGCGTCTCCATTAAGGTATACCGTGAATCCGGTTGTCGCCTTGTCGTCGATTGTCTGTGGCGACAATTTCAGTCCCGGCGAGCCTGCTCCGGTATAGATGACTTCCAAACTGATAATGTCATACGTCGAAGCCGAAAGCGCGGTGGAAAACGTAACCGTTGCCGAGTCCGTTGTTGAAAGCGTTACGCTCCCTTCGCGGTAATTGCTGCTCGCTGTTCCAGACGGGAATGTCTGCCCGTCACGGTAAAGGCTATTGACTATTTCGAGCGTGAACAGCGGCGAGATTTGCGGTGCCGTTCCATCGAGGTAAACAAGCTGCCCGTTGTATCCTACGCTCGCAATGTCTGTGTCTGTTTCCGGAACGCTTCCCGCCGTCACCAATATTACGGTAAAGCCTGTCCCGTGAGGTGCGTGATTCCCTTTCAAGCCCCATTCCGAAAAGGTCACGGTCACGGTATCGGTTGCTACGGAATAACTAGAATTAAATGCAGTATCTATCGCGTCCCCTAGCGCAGTTGCTACCGTGCTGGCTGTCGCATTGTTCGCAACATTGATCTTGTGAAGCGTTCCTCCGCCTGACGATGGCGGCGTCACCGTGGTTCCAGTAGTCTCAAACCAGAATCGCGTGAAGTCCGTAGCGGTATAGTAAATGTCTATATACTGCCCGTCCAAACGCATGAGCGTATTGGCTAAACACTGGATTGTAATCTGTTCCTGTGCGAATCCTACGTTTGCGGCAAGTGCCTTCAAAAACACCGGGGCCGCGAAGTCAATGCTGCCTTCGTAATAATAGTCCCCGAGGTCATCTACCGTCGTGCGAGTGAATACGGGGGATGCAACAACGGGCGCAACGTCAAAGCGATTGTTTCCAGTAGACGGTTTAACAATAAGCTCAATGGACGGATCAGCGCCTAAGTCGAGATACCGCCGCGTATCTCCGCTTGCGCCACGATAGAAGCCAATCCGGAACGTCTGTTGAGACGGCACGGGAACCGTCAACTTGTCCTGCAAAGCCGTGTCGAGTCCGGACAAGTCCAGAATGTTATTGTCAATATCCCATGTGATTAGATTCGGCATCCTTCTAGAGTGTTTTCGTCAAATTGGTTCCCCTGTGATAACGCTGCGGAGTTGTGCGCCGGTTGCGGCGTCGTAAATCGGGTGAGTTCCGTCGGCGAGCGCGTATGGCCACCATGTCTTCGGCGTGAGGTAGATTTCGATGTCACCGATTGCCGTTCCGCCTGTTCCCCAACGGATCGGAATCACTTCGCCATCGATGGACATGGTCAAATCTCCATACGTTCCCGCCGCCGTGCTGTCGTAGGTCTGCCCGTCCATAAATCCGGGCGGTGATCCGGATTTCGTCCAAGCGACATTGATGAAGAAACCTATCTGCGGAATCATTTCCGCGTCGTCAATCGGCGGCTGCGTCGCCGTCATCTTATACTGCGGCGGATAGACTCCGTATGCACCGAACAGGTAAAGCGTCGGCGTGATTTGCAGCGTATCACCGCTGATGTCTATTTCGACTTGGTTCCCGAAAGCGTTCGATGTGATGATGTGCCCGTAAGGTGCCCGATCGTATCCGTCGCACAAGTCGCGTTCGTCGGCGATGTATGCGGTATCCGTGTCTGGTCGTAGCGTGTCCGCGATGAAGAGTTCGATATTCTGCTCCGGGAAACCGTCTGATGGGTCGGTGCCGGTGATTTGCATGTTCCACGTCCTAACTCGCCAATACCACCGCACGCATTTCTGCACGCTGACAACTTTCGGCCATCGTGTGAGTCCCGTTGCTGCGTCAAGCGTCGGCTGATATTCTCCCCGAAACGGGAAGAGTAACGCCATCGGGTCGGGCGGCTGAATTGTCGAAACAGCCTGCGCCGGGTCGGTAGGTAAAAAGTGAGGAACTCTCATGCTGGCGGGTCGGGTTCAACCGTGATTAAGATGGGAATCATCGCTGGCACAACTGCGCCGTTTGCGATGATGTAACAAAGCCGCTGAGACGAAAGCCCGATGGAAACGCTGCCGTCGGGGTTCTCTATGACTTCGGTTTGCCCTTGCAAATCTTTCACGTCAGTCGAACGGCGCAACAAGTCTTTCAACCTAGCGCCGCTTAGCACGTATGTCTTTTTAACGTCGATATCCTGCCAGTGCGGTTTTTCCATATTACTCCAAGGCTGGCACTACAATCCATTGCAGGCTTGTGGTTACTTCATAAACGTGCCCTTCCGCAATATCGCCGGGGCATCGGATGTTCAAATCTGTCCGAACCCATCCTTGAAAGAGCGGAGTTAATGCAGGATAAAAGCCGTTAAAAGCCGTCTCAATCGCTGCGTTCTCCACGGCTTGCGTGCCGAGCGGGTTGAGCACTTCTTCGCCTGATTGCGCGAGCGATGGACGTTGCCCGATGAGGCAAAATACGTAGCTCAACGTGGGCTTCGGCTCGTTGATGATGCTTACGTAGTTCGTGCCCGGTTTGATGACGGCCTTCTGCTGGTAAGTCGTCGAGCGGATGCACGTCGGTTCTTTTGGCTTCGTGCCGAGCAAGCCGAGAAAGTTCGCCGTGATATGCGCCGTGCTTCCGTCGTCATACGTAATGTCGGCGGTGTCGAGGCACATATACCTGAAGACCTCCGACGGCCTGCCGTGCGACGTGTTGATGAGTCCGGCGATGAGTGCAATGTCGCGGTCGCTTCGCCCCGGCGTGAATAGCTTTTCGAGGTAGGTGCGAGCGTTCGAGCTTGCCACCTTGTAAACGCGTTGCCCTTGGTCGAATCCGCCGCCTTTCGTCCGCGTGAACGAAGGGCGGGCTTGCGGGAGAATTGTGAGTGTGCCGTGTTGAATGTCCATACTTTAGGCAACGGTCAATTTGTTGTTGAGCTTCACCATCTCCTTTTCGATTTTGTCGAGAAGCGTGACGGGTCGGTCGTCTTTCTTTTCGGGCGCGGCGATGTTCATTGCCGCGTCACCTTTGAGCGGCTTTGCGCCACGGTTTTCCGCGTCTTGCTTTTTGATTTTTTCCCGTGCGTCGAGGATGCGTTCTGCGCGTCGCCGGTCGCGCACTGCTTTGCGCTCTGCGCGAGCTTCGGCATTTGCGGCTGTCGAGCCTTTCATAATGCGCTGAATCTTCGCTTCGCGTGCTTCTGCGAGTCCGCCTTGCGCCTCGGTAAGGTCTGCGCGTGCTTCGTGCGCTGCTGCTGAATCCTTCCCGAAAAGTCTTTCGGCGACTGAGAATCGCGATTGCGCGTCAGAGACTCGCTTCTTTGCGATTGCGAGCTTTTCGTCTACGGTCATCAAGTCCTCTTTTGCGTCGGCCTGCTTTTGCAATGCCTTCGTTTCACGTTCCGATGCCGCCGTTGTCCGCTTCTCCTCATCGATGGATTTTTTGCGGTCTGCGATTTCCTGAAAAGCCTGTTGCCGCGCTTTTTCAGCGGCCTTGATTTCCTCGTCGCTCGCTTTCTTTGCTTCGGCTGCTTTTTCTTTCACTGCCTCGCTGAGGTCGCCAAGGTTTCTGACAACGGTTTCCGGGTTTGTCGCCTGCTCTTGTTCGGCCTTGTATTTGCTCCATCCCTTTTTTGCGCCGGCAATAATGCCGCCGATTTTGTCGAGCACGGTGTCTTTCAACTGACTGCTTTTTGCCTCTGCCGCGTCAACTGCGTCGTCGAGAGCTTTGGCGTTCTCTGTCTTGATTGCGCCGGTAGCTGCCGCCATGCCTTCGCGAATTGATGCGCCGCCCTCCTTTAGCCCGCCGATGAGTTTCGCATTCTTCGTGCCGAAAATGTCCATGACGGCGGATGCCGCTTTGCCTTGGTCGGTGATTCCACGAATGCCGTCTGCGATTTTCAGAAAGAGCGTGAGCGTGTCCGCGTTCGCCGCTTCGTCTGCGCTGATTCCGAATTGCGCCATTTTCTTCGCGGCATCCTCGCTGCCGTTGCGAACTTCATCCTGCGTGATGATGAGCTTCAGCATTCCCTTCCGCAAATCTTCGCCGCTGACTCCGCTGCCTTGGAATACACGCTCGAGCTTGCTGAGGTTCTCCGCAGACACTCCAAGCTGGTCTTGCGCGTCGATGAGTTGCCCGGCACCGTCAACAGCGTTGAGGATTGCGCGGCCTGCCCGCGTTGCTCCCTGTGCAACGAGGTTTCCGCCGAGGACTGCGCCAAACATGCCGCCCTTGCCTCCGACGTTGAATGCTTTTTCTGTGTCACGACGGAATCTTTCAACTGACTGCCGGGCATTTTGAAGCCCTTTGTCCATCTTCGTTCCGTCTGCTTTGAGTGTGTAGGTTAATCCCGGCATTTTATTGTTTCCGCTGTTGCTTCTGCGCGATGTAGTCGAGTGCCTTCGTGAGAGACTGCCTCATGCTTTGGTCGAATGCTTCCATTGCTCGCCTGTCGTCAATTTTCTGAGACACCCACGGAACGCCGCTTGTAAGTTTCGACTCTGCGCTTGTTAGTGTTTTGATGAATTGCCCGTTTGCCGGTGCATCCGTGTGTCGAGTTATCCACTTTCCGACTCGTCCGGTTTTTCCGGATACTTGCTTTCCGGCGTTAATCCACGCGGCTTTTGTCCATCCGACTAGCTTCCGCTTTTTCGTGATGTATGCCTGCAATTCTTTTGGATTCAAAACCACGTCAGGCTTATTGCCTTTTGTCACGCGCCCGTTCCGCTTTGCGGCTTCGTGCTTTTTGCCGTCGTCGAAAAGCATCACTTCCAGCCCTGCAAATTTACTTGTGCGCCTGAGTATCTGTTGAGCCTGTGGAACGTCTCCAACTTTCGCTGCTTTTGTAAATGCACGCGCCATGCTTTCGCCGGTCTTGGCATTGTGCATTTGCTTTAGACTGTTGATGATTTTCCGTGAGTCGAGATAAACACGGTTGATGTCACGAAGCACGGCGGATTCTCCAAGTCGTTTCGCTTCGATGCTTCCGCCGTCCGGCTCGCCGGTATTGATTCCGGCAACCGGCATCGTCCAACTTGCAAGGTAACGCGCCATCATTGGTGCTTTGTCTTGGATGATTTGAGCGGCTGATTTGTTCGTAAGTCTGCCGAGTTCGTTCAAGCTCCGCTTCATGTCCTCCGCGTAAACGTCGCCTCTGATTTCGAGATTGCTCATTCCGGCACCTCCGCTAATTCCCCGGCTTCGATACGCCGCACAATGTCCGATGTTTCTTTTTGGATCTCCGCGAGCATTGCCGGGTCAACGATGCCAGCGGCTTTCTTTTCACGTCGAAGCATTGCCTTCGCCACGAGTGCGCGAGTCTTTTCCTCCGCGTCGATTTCCTCCTGCGTGCGTTCAACCGGCTCGTCAGTCAGCGCAATATGGCTTTGCTCGTCGCGAAGTTCGCGCAAACTCCAATACAGCCACATGACTTTTCCAACGGGCCAACGGTAAAGCAAATCATCGAACGTCACGCCTGTCGTGCAGGTCGTGAGGATTTGCGAGATTACAATGTGCGCGTAGGTCGAGCGGAGTTCCTTTGTGGGTCCTCCGTTGTCCAGAAACTTCACGAGGCGCGGGCCTGAGCCTCCGCACGCTCTCACGTATTCGCCGAATCGCGTGCTCTCCGTGTCCACGTCGAGCTTGGCGCATCGCGCTTCAAACTCTGCCATTTCAATTTCCGTTTCCGGCACGCCTATGTCGAGCGATGGGTATTGCTGACTGCAAATCTTCGTTACCACTTCAAGCAAAGCGAAGTCGCCGAGGTCTTCGAGCATCACGATTTCGTCGCCAAGCGTTTCCTCCAATAGCTCCCGATGAAAAAGCGATAGCGGGCGAAGTAACCGCCCCATGCAAACAAACTCGCCAGCGTCTGCCCGGGCTTCAGCGGTGTGTGCGTTTGCGTATCTGGTGAACTTGGTGAGCATCTAAAAAAGTGGGCGGCACCGGAAACAGAAACCGATGCCGCCCTGAACAGAACGCGGAGAACATGAAAACCCCGCGCCCAACACGAGAAGATGATTAGCTAGGATTCTGCGCGGAGAGCGTCATGCCTGCGTTCCGGCGAAGCGTGAGCGGAAACATCGTCGCGTCGTCGTTGACGTATTCGCGCCCAGCTTCGTCGATTTGCCAAACGCCATCGAGCTTCGCGTCGTCCGAGGTTGCAATCGTCACGATTGCGCCCTTCACGAGTCTTGCGCGGTCTGTGAATCCTGTCGGAAGTTTGAGCGAAAAAGAAAGCGTTTCCACGAGGTCAAAACTGCGCTCGCCGACTAGCACGCCGGACTCGTTTTCGTCCTCGTTCTTTTTGCGATAGTCAGGCTTGTAACTGACTGGCCCGACGATGCGGCACGTCGAGCCGATTGCCGCGCCTTCGCTATCAAGCGTTACGTCGGCTCCCGTGATTGGAAGCCCTTTTAGAAATGCCCATCCGTGTGTAGTATCAGCCATAGGTTTGATTATTTCACGTTGTCAAAATCAAGTGAGGTTCGGCGAGTTTACGCCGTCGATTTCGAATTCGAAGTCTTGTGTGCGGAGGTCGCCCGACACGTTTGCCGACTCGCTCACGAATGCGATGCGCCACACGCTGATTGTGCCAAGGTCGTTGAGGTAGTCGATGAGGTCTGCGAAGTCGGCTGTCTGCCTGCGGTCGGCTGTCTCCATGAAGACGGGTGTACCTGCCGTGAATGTCGCCGTCGTCGTGAGCGTGATGTCGTATTGTGAGATCGCAGGCAGTGGAACTATTGCGACGCTAGCGATGGTGTATTCGTTCCCGTTGATGCGTAGCAGATCGCCGGGCTGCGGTGCAGGGTCATCGAGCAACAAATAAGTGAGCCGGAAAACTGCGCTTGCGGTCGTGTTGTTCACGATGGTTCCGATGCGGAGGCTTTGTGAAATGATATCCACAAACTCGCCGCAATACTGGTCGATTGCCGTGCCTTTCATGTGCTCCGCGATGGTCACACGAAGCGTTGTCCGCATTGGTCCGCGAATCTCTCCGCGTCGGTCGCCGTCGCTCCACGGCACGGATGAGCCCGAGTAAATTGCAAGCCACGGCGCGTTCGCTGCACCTGCCCGCTTCGGCGTGATGATGTCCACGCCGGAAAGCATGTTTGCCTTTGTCGCGGTGATGTAAGCGGCAATGCCGTCTTCGAGTCTCCTGCCGAGTCGCTGGAATGCCATAGGTTACGAGTTCCGTGTGTCGAGGTTGATTTGATGCGTGTCGCCGTCGGTCTGAGTCTGGCCGATGACACGAAAAACTTTTCCGTCGCTCACTCGCGTAATCAGTGCGCCGTGCGTAGGTGCGGTTGCGAGGTCTGCCACGGCGACTTCGATGGTCGCGGTGATGCTTTCCATCACGCCGTGAACTTCAAGCTCCTGTGTGTAGCCGAGGGAGTTGAAATCGCACGGCACGTTTCCACCAACGCCCGGAAAGGTGAAATTGACGGTGCCGAAAACTTCCGTCGTGGTATCCCAGCTACGGGTCATAAAGTCGTCGAATCGTGCCATTGTAAAAGCGCGGAGTAGTCAAAAAGAAAGAGGCTCGCCGTTTCCAGCGAGCCTCCCCTGATGTTTCCCCCAAACCTGAACTTTATTCCTTTGCCGCCTTTTTCTTCGGCGTCTCCGGTTCGCCGTCCGTTGCTGGAGTGGATCCGGTTGCTGCCAAGACTGGCGTGAGAGAGAAGCACGCCACGCGCTCGCCAGCCTTCACGCTTCCGCGTGCGTCGATGACGGTCTTGCGGTGAATTGCGCCGGGCTTGTCCGGACCAACTAGGATGTCGGATTCGCCGCGTGCGTTTGTCTTGAGCGTGATGAACTTCATGGATTAGGCTGACTTGATGATTTTCAGACGGGTGGCGTCGCCGGCGGCTGCGCCAAACATGACGTTGAACGAAGCCCATGCTGCGCGGGTCGAGGTGCTGCCCCACGTGGAGAAGCGAACGGACAAGCCGAGCGACGGGATTGTGATGATTTCGTTCGTTCCCATCTGCGCTGCCACTGTCGGGTCGAGGACCGGAAGGCCTGCGGCTGCGGCGATTGCCTGAGGGTCGCAAAGGAATCCGGTGACGTTTGCCTGTGCGCCGTCCCATCGGTTATTTTCGATGATGCGGTCAAAGCCGTATGCGCCCGATTCGCCGAGCTGGAACGAGTTCCGGTCAGTCGGCAGGATGCGTGCGATGTAAGAGCCGTCGAGCACAAGGTGCTTCATGTCGAGGTTCTTTCCAGCGGCATACATGGTGATGAGGTCGTCCGTTCCCCAGTCGGCTGCGGCCACGGTTGCGGTCGCCGAGCCGGTGACGGGAGCGAGCGCAATGTCGGCGATTTTGTAAGCGAGCTGACGCAGATTGATGTCGAAAATCTGCTGGAGCTTGAATCCCTGCTGGAGCTGCGCCGAGGTCAGATGGAACGAAGCGGAATACTCCGAGGGAGTCACCGCGATGTTCGCGAGCGTGCTGTCGCCGCTTTCGTAGTTGCTCGGGTCCGTTTGAACCGTTGCGCCTGCGGTAGCTTTCGGGACTTGGACGACTTTCTTCGGCGCGAGTTCATCGGTCGAGAAGTCGGTGGAGTATGCGTTGAGGAAGGCGAGCTTGCTGCCGAGGACGGTGAGAACCCGGTCGCGAGCGACGTCAACCACGAGGTCAGATGCGAGTGTATTTGCCATATCTTATTTTGGTTATTGGTTGTTGTTGTTTTTGGTTCTGCGTCCCTTTTTAGGAGAGCAAAGTGTTTTTGTGCTTCTGGAAAAATGCGAAGCGGTCTTCGCCTTCCAGTGTCGCATAGTGCGCCTTGATTTGCGTCGGCGTATTGAGTTCGGTCGCGCCGGTGGAGTCCTGTTTGATTGGTGCTTTCGCGCCAAAGCGTGCGCCGGTTTCGCGGGCCTTTGCCGCTTCGAGCTTCGCGTCGTCGCGTGCTTTTTCAGCTTCGAGCTTCGCGGCTTCGGCGGCTTCGAGCTTCGCGGTTAGGTCAGCGTTTGCAGCTTCGGCAGTTGCGAGCTTTGCGGTTGCTTCGTTCGTCGCGGTGTTCGCGGCTTCGATGTCTTTCTGCGTCCCGGCGATGATAGCCTTTGCAGCGTCGAGTTCATTTGTCAGGCTCACGATTTGCGCGGCCTTTGCGTCAATGTCAGAAGCGAGTTCGGAAATGCTCATTTGCTTTTTCGCGTTGTCAAATAGTTCGCCATTTCCTTCGCAACTTCGCGGGCCATGCTCATGCTGCCGATGTAGTCTGCGAGTCCCGCTTCGATGCTTTGATAGCCGGTGACGACTTGTCCGCGCATCGCGGAGTCTTTCACTTGCGGGCGATTCTCTTTCACGAAGCCGGTGAACGCTGCGTTGATGGACTCGATGTGCTCCTGAAACCATGCCGTTTCCGCTGGCGTAGGTGAGCGTAATTCATTTCCCGCCGCTTTCAAGTCGGATTGCGCCGGCGTGAAAATGTGAGGCGTGATTCCCATCGCGGAAAGTGCTCCAGCGAAGTCGAGGAATTGAATGCGCGTGCCGATGCTGCCAATCATGCCGCTGCCTTGCGTCACGATAGCCGATGCACCTGCCGCGATGTAATACGCTGCGCTCGCTCCGACTTCGCCAACGTGCGCCACGACGGGCTTGATGTTGCGAGCCTCTTTCACAGCCTGCGCTGCTTCCGGTGCTCCGATTGCGCTGCCGCCGGGCGAGTTGATTTCGAGCACGACGGCGGAAACATTTGGGTCGGACATTGCGCGGCCAATCTCTTCCG
>Ga0208783_10000406_pt1 | contig 26639 bp, 12 predicted proteins | sample DEB19_08_DNA_2_FD_184529 | JGI IMG/M metagenome (GOLD analysis project Ga0208783, IMG submission 184529) | Aqueous microbial communities from the Delaware River and Bay under freshwater to marine salinity gradient to study organic matter... | ecosystem: Environmental > Aquatic > Marine >...
TCCTCCGCATCGGCGGCGCGGATCTCTCGGGCGGCACGGTCGCCGTCGGCTATACGGGCACCGTCACGCAGCATCTCGGCGAGGCGGAAGGCATCCTCAAGAGCCGCATCAGCGCGTGCGATGCCGTCAGCGGAGACCAGCACTTCAACTCGCAGCACTTCATCTCGCTCGGCCTGAACGGCATCGCCAGCATGCGCTTCTCCGACTTCGTCTGGGGCGCTGTCGGCGGCGGCTCGGGCGCGGGCGGAGGAACGGGCCCCGGCGGCTGGGGCGGAGGCGGGGGATCGACCGAGGAAACCCGCCTCGGCGGCCTCATCATCCAGGACGGCATGCGCCTCGAGATCGGCGAAGCGGGAACAGGCGAGACCTACGGCGTCGATCTCGTGTTCGAGCAGGTCGCTGTGCCTGCGCCCGGCGCTGGCGCACTGCTCGGACTCGCGGGATTCATCGCCGGCCGCGGCCGCAGGCGCTGATCGATCGCCACCGTGAATGACTCCGCCGCGCGCTCCGATTCGGGGCGCGCGGCTCTACCATTGGCGCCGTGCCGACCTTTGCCTACACCGCCATCGACTCCGCCGGCCAACGCGTGAAGGGCCGGCTCGATGCAGCCAGCGAATCCGCGCTGCTCACCGAGCTCTCGGCAAAGGGCCTCTCGCCCATCCAGGTCAGCGCCGCTGCCGCGCGCCGCGCAGGCGGGCGCGTCGGCGTGCGGGCGCTTGCCGCGAGCTACCGACAGCTTTCCGAGCTTCTGCGATCGGGCGTCCCGCTCCTGCGCGCGCTGCGACTCCTCGGAAAGGGCAAGTCGAACCCCACGCTCGCGAAGGCCTGGAGCGAGGTTGCCGATGCGATTGCAGGCGGCGAGCGTTTCGCCGACGCGATGTCGCGCCATCCGCGCGTGTTCGCGCCCGTGCATGTGGCAATGGTGCGCGCAGGCGAGCGGGGCGCATTCCTCGAGCCCGTGCTGGCGCGCCTCGCATCGCTGCTCGAGCAGCAGGCCGATCTCCGGGGCCGCGTGATCGGAAACCTGATGTATCCGGCCGTGCTGCTGCTGGTGGGCGCAGCCGTCGTGGTGGCGTCGCTGGTATTCTTCGTGCCGAAGTTCCAGGATTTCTTCGACAAGCTCCCGAGCCTTCCGCTCGCCACACGCATCCTGCTCGGCGCGAGCGAAATCTTCACCGGACACGCGTACCTCATCGCCGCGCTCGCGATCGCGATCGGCGGTACGGCGATATGGCTGTTCCGAAAGCCTGGATTTCGGTTCTGGCTTGCATCCACGCTCATGCGTGCGCCCATGCTTGGACCGCTGTTTGCATCGATTGCGGTCGCACGATTCGCGCGCATGCTCGGCACGCTCCTCGAGAACGGCATCCCGATGCTGCAGGCCATCGACATCGCCCGCGACTCGGCAGGCAATCCCGTGCTCTCTCTCGCGCTCGACCGCGCCAGCGAAGCAGTACGGCAGGGCGAGCAGCTCTCGAAGCCGCTCGCCGAGAGCGGCCTGTTCGCCGAAGACATCGTGGAGATCATCGCGGTGGGTGAGAGCGCGAACACGCTGCCGTCCGTGCTTGTGCGCCTGGCCGACACGCTCGAGGCGCGCATCGACCGCACGCTCGCGATGCTTCTCCGGCTCATGGAGCCGGCGATGCTGCTCTTCATCGCGCTCGTCGTGATGTTCATTTTCCTGGCGCTGGTCGTGCCGATGATGCAGCTGTCGTCGCAACTCTGACGCTCGACGCGCGACGGATCGCCCGATAAACTTGGAAGCTCGCGGCCTCCGGCATCGAGCCAGTATCCGTGGTTCTCGGAATTTCTCGCACCTGCAACGAAAGAGCGGGTGCTCGGCAAGCCTTACCGTTAGACTCCGTTTCCCCTGAAGGAGCAAAACATGCGCATCAAGCCCCGTCGTCGAGGCTTCACCATCCTCGAACTCCTCATCGTGATCGGCATCTTGTTGGCCATCGGCAGCCTTGTGGCGGTCAATGTTCTCGGAGCCAGCGAAAAGGCCGACCTCAAGCTCGCCCGCGCGCAGCTGCAGGCATTCGAGTCCGCGATCGAGCAGTTCCGCGTCGAGATGAAGCGCTGGCCGACGGAAGAGGAGGGCTTGGCCGTCCTTTGGTCGAAGGAAGCGCTCGCCAACGACGACGACAAGGCGAGATACGGCGGTCCCTACCTCAAGGAGCCGAAGCCGAAGGACACCTGGGGCAATGTCTGGGTGTTCCGCGTGCCCAGCACGATCCTCGAAGGTCAGCCCTACGACATCGTGTCGAACGGTCCAGACGGCCAGGAAGGCACGGAAGACGACATCTCGAACCAGGATGCGCGCAAGGAGTCGTCCGACGACTTCAGCGAGTTCTCGGGCGGCTCGACCGGTGGTTCTGCGCCTGCGAACGGAGGTTGATCCTACGCCGCGAACGAGCCGATTGAAGGTGCCCCTGAAGTGTGTCCGCTCCCTCCGATGAATTGCCTGACGACCATCTCCGTGCGCGCCCGCCGAGGGCTCTCGATGGTCGAGCTGCTCGTCGCCATCGGCGTGGTGCTGGCGATCTCGGCGATCGTGATCCCGTGGACCGCAGGCTGGCTTGGCGGACGCGAGCTCGACAACGCCGAGGACAACCTTGCGATGCAGATGATCAAGGCGCGCAATGCCGCAGTTGAGGAGGGAAGGCCCGTCGAGGTCGTCGCAGAGTTCGACGGCAGCTCGAGCCGGGTGAAGGCGCGCTGGATGGAGGCGGCCGACGACGCGGGATTGACGCGCTCGGGTCCGCGTGATCCGATCGACGATTTCCCGGGCGACGAGCTCGATTCCTCGATCGATGCCCAGTGGGCCAGCGTCACGCTTCCACGCGGTGTCCGCGTCGCCCTTGGGCTCGAGGACGGCGATGAGCGCGGCTCCTCCAAGCGTCCTGTCGATGATGCCGAACTGCTGCCCACCGCAAAGGGCGAGACCATCGCGATCTTCCTTCCCGACGGCACGGTGTTCTTTGCGCCTGTGTTCATGCTTCGCACCGACGCAGGTTCGCTGCGGGCGATGAAGGTCGACCGCGCGACGGGGGTGCCGCAGGCGGTCGAGCAGGCGCCTGCACCATCGGTCGGCGACGCCGAGCGTCCTGAGTTCGACGGCTTCGATCTCGATGCGGATGACGGGGCCGATCGGCCCGCTGCGCCCTGACGGGAACCCAACCCATGAACGATCGAAGGGATGGCAGAAAGTCCCAGACCGGTGCGCGCTCCCGCCGCCGCGGCGGCATCCTGCTTGAGCTGCTGCTCGCGATCGCGCTGTTCGCCGCCGCTGCATCCTTCACGACATCCGCCATGCGCTCGGCGGTCGACGGCATCCGCCGCACCGAGCTCCGCGCGCGTGCGTTCGATCTTGCGGCCACGCGCCTTGCCGAGCTTGACGCGGGCCTCATCGCCGCAAGCGACCTCGGCGAGGATCGGCCCCGCGCCGATGGCCTCTCGGTGCGCGTCGAGATCCTCCCGGGCGCAGGCGTCGGGCTCTCACGCGCTCGCGCGACGGTGCGCGACTTCAGCGATGCAGTCGAAGGCGCCGAGCCCACGATCGTGGCGGTGCACGAGCGAGTGGTCGAGCAACGCGAGGGCGTTCGGGAGTCGAGGCGATGACCCGCGGATTCTCGCTGCTCGAGGCGCTGGTCGGCGTCGCCATCGCGTCGGCGTTCCTCGGCGCGATCGCGATCTTCACGACCAACCTCGGCGATTCGCGCGCCCGCCTCGCGCGCAGCTCGCGCGAGATCGTGTGCATCGAGAGCGTCTTCGGCGCCATCGAGCGCGCCTGCGCCAGCGCGGTCGTCTCGGGCGGCCAGCAGGGCGCGGGAATCGTGGGCAACGAGACCTCGGTGCGCATCGTCTGCTCGACGATCGGGCTCGGCCGCGATGGCCAGCAGATCTTCAGCGAGCTTGGTGCGACGGCTGTGTCGTTCGACCCAGGAAGCCGGCGCATCTCGCTGCGGCGCGGCGGAAGCCTCGACATGATCGGCGCACCCGTGCGCGAGATGCGCGTCCGCTATCTCGCGGTCGACGGTTGGCAGGATGCGTTCGACACAGCGGAAGGAGCGGGATTTCCCGTCGGCATCGAGGTCTCGGTCTGGTTCGACCGAGCCAGCGGGACCGAGGACGAGCTTCCCGCCGACGCGGTGCCCGACCGTTCGCGCTTCTTCCGCGTGATGGGCGCGCCGCGCGTCGATCCGTTGGCGATCCGCAGGATCGACCGAGAGCGCGAAGCCGCCCGGGAGGAGCAGCGATGAGGCGCGGCTTCGTGCTCATCGCCGTACTGATCGTGATCGCCGCCGCGATCCTGGTGGCCACGGGCGCGATCTTCGCGGCCCGGGGAGCGGTGCTGGGCTCGCGCGCGGCCGACTTCGATCGACGCCTGCGCGATGCGGCCCTCGATGGCGTGGCGCTCGCGGCCGATGCGATCGCAGCGCAGCGCGTCGCCGTCCTTGCCGGAGCGACCCCGGAGGTCGACGCCGAGTTGCTTCGGATCGCGGACGGTGCGCGGCAGTTCGAGGTGCGGCTGGTGCCGCTTGCGAACGGCGAGCTCGTCCAGTCGGAGGCCGGCAAGCTCGATGTCAACGAAGCGGCGCCGAGTGTCCTCGCGAAGCCTGTCGAGTCTGCGTCGGAGGTGGCTCGCCAGCTCATCGAGGCGATGTCCGCACGCCGCCCGAACTCCTCGGTCGACGCGTCGATTGCGCTGGTGCCCGTGGCGCGTTCCTTGGACGCGTTGCGCGAGGTGCTCGGTCCGATGCGCGCGCTTGGCGAGGAGCGCGACGAAGCCGAGGACGGCGCGGCACGCGCGCGCGGCGCCGAGTTTCCGCCGCTTGTCTCGCTGTACACCACGCTCGGTGCAGAGCCGCTCGTCGACAACGCGGGCAACCCGAGGCTCGATCTCGTGGCGGCCTTTCGCGACGACTCCAGCGGAGGACCTGCGACGGCGTCGCTCGAGCGCTTCGAGGACGTCGAACGCGAGGCACTCCAGGCGCTCGTGAAGGAGTCAAAGGACCCGCTCGACGATGCCGCGATCGTCCGCGCACTGCTCGGCCGCGGCGTCGCGCTGCCGCGCATCGATGAGCTGGTCGCGTCGAGCACGCTCGAGGAAGGCACCCACGGCGCGCCCCGCATCGACATCGTGCGCGCCGACGCCCGCGTGCTCGCTGCACTCGACGGCATCGGCCCCGACATCGCGGCGCGCATCGCCGATCTGCGCGAGACGCTTGATGAGAAGGAGCGCCTGGGCACCTCGTGGCTGGTCTCGCGGCTTATTCTCACGCCGGAGCAGTACGGCGCCGTGGCTGGGCGCCTCACCCATCGTTCCGCGCTCTGGCGGTTCCGCGTCGAGTCGCGGGTGGTCCAGGGCGAGGACGGCGAGTCGGGCGCGCCCGCCGACGAGCCGCGTGGTGTCTGCGCCTTCGACTGCGTGGTCGACATCTCTCCGGAGTCGCACCGCCTCGCGTTCCTGCGCGATGTCTCCATGCTCCGTTCGGCGCGCGTGATCGCCGCCGACGCCGTGGCGCGGAGTGCAGAGGATCAGTCGGAATTGCCGAAGACTGCGGATTCAAGCGACGCCGAGGCAACCGACGACGGACCACCGACGGAGCGGGTGATTCTTCCGCGAAGTGAGCCGCGCGCGATAGACTCGCCTCCTCAAGACGCGACAATGCCCGGCGTGCCTGTGCGACCGACCCGCGGACGGGTGTCGGCGACGGGACGCGATATCGGTGGCGCCGGGCAGCCGTGAGCGTCCAGGTGGCATGAGGGCAGCGGGACGACAGCCAGTAGACAGCCATCAAGCAGCATGAAGACAGCATGAGGGCAGCATGAGGGCAGCATGAGCGCGGACGCGATCACAACCCCGAAGTCAGGAGCGATTGCCGGGCTGCTCGGGGGCCTGAAGCCTTCCGCTCGCAGATCGAAGGCTGAGCCCCGCCGGCTCGCGATCGAGTCGGGAGCCACCTGTTCGCGCGCGCTGCTGGTCGACCGCTCCGCTGGCCGCATCACGGTCACGCGCGTCTGCGATGAGCAGTTCGCGGCCGATGGCGAGCGTCCCAATCCGCGCCAGCTCCTTGGTGTGTCGGGCATGCCGTCGATCGTCGCGCTTGTCCGCGAGGAGGCGCTTCTCGGCCGCCTCGAGCTTCCCACCGATGACGAGGCAGACCTTCGCGGCATGGCACGCATGGCTGCGGCCCGCGACTACAGCGTCGAGGGCACCGAGACCCTGTCCGACTTCCAGCGAACATCGGTGGCCGCAGGCGCGACGCGCGTGCTCATCGCCGCCGCCACGCGCACCCGGATCGACGACGCCGCTGCGCGGGCAGGCTCGCCCGTCGCTCGCGTCACCGTGCGCGCGCTGGGCATGCTCGCGCTCATCCGCACCAGCGATCGCTTCGGCGCGGGAACCACGCTCGCGATCGATTCGACGCGCGAGCTCCTCGAGTGCACGCTGGTGCGCGACGGCGAGCTCCTGCACTCGCGCGGAGCCGCGCTGTCCGCGCAGTCCGTCGAGCAGCGTGTGGCCGCGGTTCTCGTCGAGTTCCGCCGCCTGCTTGCCGCGCTGCGGAGCTCGAGCGACGCGCCGACCATTGATCGCATCGTGATCGCGGCCGAAACCGAGGTCGCCGCAGCGTTGGCGCCGCAGGTCGCGGCCATCGCCGGATGCAGCGCCGTGCGGCTCGACGCCCATCCGCGCATCGGATTCGCGTCGCCCGATGTGCGCGAGCAGGCGTGCGCATCGTGCCTTCCGCTCGCGGGTCTTCTTCTCGAGGACGAGGCCGCGGCAGAGCCCGCAGGCAATGCGATCGACCTCCTGCATCCGACGCCGCTCATCGATGTCGCGGCCCGCTCGCGCCAGCGCGCCCTCATGGTCGCGGGCGTCATGCTCGTCGCAGCCTTCGCGGGCTGGACCTTCGGCGCGCGTGCCTGGGGCGAGCTCGAGGCGCAGCGGGAGGATCTCCTGGCCAAGGCGCGCAACTCGTCGCCGTTGCGCAACCGCTACAAGCGCGACGACCTTCGGGTGAAGCACATCGAGGCGTATGCACGCTACGCCCCGCGCTGGCTCGACCACTTCGAGGCGCTCCGCCGCTTCGCGCCCGATCCATCGCAGGTGGTGCTCGACTCGCTCGACGCGCAGCTCGACCTCACCAACATGGTCTGGGCCGACTCGGGCAAGACCAGCCTGCCCGCCGACCAGCGCTTCGCGATGACCGCGACCCCCACGCTGCGATTCACGCTCGATGGCGAGGCCGCCGACCGTGCCACAGCCGATGGGCTCCGCGACGCGCTCGTGAAGGACAAGGGCTACGCCCTCAGCTCTGCGGGCGCCGATGCCCGCGGAGGCCGTCGGCTTCCGTATCCGTTCGCCTACACGCTGCGGACCAACGATCTCGCGCCCCGCCAGCCCGGCGAGACCGACTCCAAGTCGTCGGCCGCCAAACCTCTGGAGGGGACTCCTTGAACGCGGCTCGCACGGGTTCAACGGCAGCGACCGGCTCCGCCATCGGCAACGCCCGTCGCTTCGCCGTAAAGCACTGGCTCGGCCTGTCGATGGTCGCAGGGGCTCTTGCCGCAGGGGTCTTCGGCTACCTGATCGGTGAGCGTCGCTTCACCGATGACCGGGTGCAGTCGCTGAAGGACCTCGACACCTACCGCCAGGTGCTGTCCGATGCCGCGCAGAAGCAGAAGGCGCGACCGGAGCTCGATGCGAAGCTGCAGTCGCTTGCCGACCGCATGCTTGGTCCATCCCTTGAGGCGGTGGACAGCCAGGTGCGAAGCCGGCTCAATCGAGCATGCGAAGAGCTCGGACTCGGGGACTTCTCGGTGACCACGGGTGTCTCGATCGCGCGCGCGACCCCAGCCAAGAAAGAGTTCAAGTCACCCGATCAACGGAAACTTGGGGAGATGCCGGACTTCACCGAGGTCCAGGCGACTTTGAACGCAAGTGGTTCTGCGGAAAAGATGTACAGGCTGATCTTCCGCATCGACGCCGAGCCATGGACGAAGCGAATCGAGTCGATCAGACTGAATCCGAACGCCGACGGCCAGGTTGTCAAGCTCACGCTGCGCCTGACGACGCCCTTCATGCAAGGCGAGAGTGCGAAGCGACCCCTGGTGCTCGACAGCGCTGCACTGCAACAGGGCGACCGCTACGCCGCGCTCTTCGGTGCGAATCCATTCCGCATTCCGCCGCCGCCTTCGCCGACCCAGCCAACGGCCATTGCGGGGAACCCGGCACAGCAGCAACCGGGCGCGACTCCGCCTGCGAACCCGTCCCAGCAGACCACCGCCACTGCGCCCGTCGATGCGAGCGGATTTCCCTACGGCGAGTGGACCATCACCGGCATCGTCGAGGGCCCGAGCGGTCCCGAGGCTTGGCTGCGCCATGTTCCATCGGGAGCGACGCTTGCGTTGCTGCCCGGCGTGTCCGCGGGCGAGTTGGTGTTCCGCCGCGTCGAGTATGATTTCGCCGTGTTCGACAGCCCCTTGGGTCCCTGTCGGATCCAGGTCGGGATGAACCTCACCCAGCGATCGTCGGTCTCTGGTTGAACCAAAACTAATGTGTGGTTGATTGTGAGTGCGACGCCTCGGCAGGCCGCGCGGTGTGTGCGCATCGCGGCGTCGTGAAGGAGCCCCATCCAGGCGATGAGCCTGGGACTGGAGTCACGGATGAAGAAGCGTTCGAAGCGCTCGGCGAATGGAGTCGCCCCTCTTCTTGCGGCCGCGATGGTCGCGAGCCCCTCTGTCGCGCAGACAACCCCGGCAAGCGAGCCGCAGGCGACGCCGCCCGCGCAGTCGGGCGTCACGCCCGAGCAGCGGCAGTCCGTCCGCGTCCGCTTCAACTTCAAGGGGCAGAGCTACGACCAGATCCTCGATTACTTCAGCCGCGTGACCGGTCTGCCCATCGTGCGCGAGACCGAGGTGCCGAAGGGCACGGTCGACTACATCTACCCGAAGGACTTCACGCTCGACGAGGCGCTGCGCACGCTGAATGTGCTGCTCCAGACGCAGAACTGCATGCTGCGCGACGAGGGAACGCGGCTGTTCCTGCAGAAGCTCGACGACATGAAGCGCGAGAATGTGCCGACCTTCATCGGCTCGGTGCCCGCGCGCGTGTCCGACGAGGAGATCGTGACCGTGCTGCTGCCGCTGCTGCACGCGCAGGCGAAGCCCGTCGCCGAGCAGCTCAAGGGCCTCATCGCGACCTATGGCTCGGTCACCGCGCTCGAGCAGCAGAACTCGATCCTGCTCGTCGAGACCGCGGCGCAGATCCGCCGGCTCCAGCGCATCATCGACGAACTCGACAAGCAGGATGTCGAGAATGTGATCGAGCTCCTTCCCGTGCGCTTCTCGAAGGCGAGCGTGCTCATCGGCAGCCTGCAGGCGCTCATGGGCGAGCGCGTGGTCGAGTATGTGATCCAGGACGGAAAGCGGCAGAAGATCGAGGAGAACCGCGTGGCGGGCCTCATGCTCGCCGCCGACGACCGCACCAACGCGATCATCGCCCGCGGCCCGCGCGCGAAGATCGACGCGGTCAAGCAGACCATCGAGCTGCTCGATGTGCCCATCGCCGACGCCGCCGCGCCGACCGCGTCGGGTGGCCGCGGCATGAAGACCTTCCCGGTCGAGAAGGTGAAGGCCGATGTGGCGAAGCAGCGCCTCGAGTCGCTGTTCGCTGCGTATCCCGCCGACAAGAAGCCGACCATCGTGGCGCTGCCCGAGGCCGAGCGCGTGACCATCGTGGGCGACCTCGGCTCGATCGACGACGCCGAGCGATTCATCGCCGAGATGGAGGGCTTCGATCCGCGCAAGGTCGCGGCGAACGCCAAGCCCGCGACCACGCGCGATCGCCTGCGCGGCGACCGTTCGGTGGCGGCGATCGAGCTGACGAGCGCATCGCCCGAGGCGATCCTCGGCGCCGCCAAGGCGCTGCTCTCAAAGCGCCAGCAGGATGAGATCACGCTCGTCGCGGGACCCGACGGGCGGACGGTGCTGGTGAGCGGCGATTCGACCGACATCGCGGGAATCCGCGCCATCGTCGAGACGCTCGACCGACCCGCGAATGTCGACCGCCAGGTGCGCCTCATGCGTATTGCCGGCGCGAACGCAGAGGCGAGCCTCGAGCGCGCGCGCCAGCTGTACGAGCAGCAGACGCCTGCGGGCGACGCGTCGCGCAGCCTGCGCATCGAGTTCGACGAGCGGAGCCGCGAACTCGTGCTGATCGGAAGCGCGCAGTCGATCCAGCGGTTCACCGAGCTGATGAACCAGGTCGACGCCACGCGCGTCGTCGAGCGCGAGACGCGCCAGCTCGCGGTGACCAACGTCGCGCCGAGCGCGATCGTCGCGCAGGCGCGCGAGCTCGCCAAGCAGGTGCTCGATCCGCGCGATGGCAGCGCCTTCACGCCGCCCGCGATCGAACCCGTCGATGCCATGCACGCGCTGCTGGTCTCGGGCACGCCCGAGCAGGTGGCGCAGGTGCAGTCGCTGGTCGCGGGCCTCGACCGCGTCGGCCGCGATGCCTTCGGATTCCGCGCGATTCCCGCGCCCGGCGCCGATGCCGCGCGCCTCGTCGAGCGCGCGAAGTCGATCTACGCGCAGCTCACGAAGGGATCCGAGCAGGATCTTCCCGTCCCGACCGTCGAGCTCGATTCGTCGAGCGGCGCGCTGCTCGTGAGCGGCCGCACCGCGTCGATCAACGCGTTCGAGCAGGCGCTCGCGCAGGCGCGCCTGCTCATGCCGCCGCCGCGCAGCGCCAAGATCGTCCCGATGCGCGCCGCGAAGGCCACCGATGTGGCCGCGAAGCTGTCGCCGCTGCTCGCATCGGCGGCGCCCGTCGATCCGTCGCGCAGCGTGCCCGCCGCCGAGATCAAGGTCATCGAGCCGACCAACTCGCTCTACATCGTGGGCGAGGCGCCGCAGATCGCGATGATCGAGGCGTTCGTGCGCGACCTCGACATCCCGTCGCCCGAGGAGCTGCCGCCGCTCCGCCTGCTGCAGTTGCGCGGGGGCGACGCGGCGCAGGTGGCCGCGATGCTCGGCAAGCGCTACGACGAGCGCGCGCCCGAGGAGCGTCGGCAGAAGCCCGTGCGCATCGAGGCCGACGCGACCACCAACACGCTCATCGTCACCGCCCATGCGAGCGTCTTCGACGAGATCAAGGCGTTCGTGTCCGAGCTCAACCGCTCGGGCGACACGGGCACAGGCCCTGCGCGCGAGACCTTCGTGATGGCGCTCAAGGCCGCGAAGGCGACCGACCTCGCCACCGCGCTCGACAAGCTCTATCCGCCGCCGCCGGTGCCGCTGGATGCGCGCGGCCGCCCGCTGCCGCACCTCCAGAAGCCGAAGGAGGTGTTCGTCACCGCAGACGCGACCACGAACTCGCTCATCGTCGAGGCGCCCGCCGAGCGCCGCGCGAGCTTCGAGCAGCTGGTGCTTACGCTCGACCGCACGCCGCTGCCGCCGCAGGCGGAGCTGCGCACCTACCGCGTCGAGAAGGGCGACATGGACCGCATCGCGCAGACGCTGCGCGACCTTGCCGCGCGCGGCATGCTGTCGAAGCCTGGCGTCGACGGCGGCAAGCCCGTCGAGGTGGTGATTCAGACCGAGGGCCAGAGCCGCACGCTGATCGTCGCGGGCGACACGATGACCTTCGAGAAGACCGAGCAGCTCCTCAAGCAGCTGCAGGCCGTGCCCGCGAAGCGCGGCGTGCGCGTGATCGATGTCGGCGCGGGCGACGCGCCCGTCCTTCTCGCAAAGGCCCTTCGCCTCGCGGGCCTCGAGACGCGCGAGGGCGAGCAGCCCGCGATCGAGACCGAGATCGACGCGCCGAACGGCACCATCGTCGCAAGCGGCGACGAAGAGCCGCTCGCGAAGTTCGCCGAGGCGTGCCGCCAGCTCGTGACCGCGACCGCGCCGAGCGCCGATGTGCGCGTGATCCCGATGACATTCGCGAAGGCCGCCGATGCGAAGGCGTACCTCGACGGGCTTGCCGCAAGCCGGCTCGGCCAGAGCGCGGGCTTCGCGAAGGAGCCCGTGATCGAGGTGCTCGACCGCACCAACTCGCTGCTGGTCGCCGCCGACGCGCGCCAGCACGAGCTCCTTGCCGTGCTGCTCAAGAACCTCGATGTCCAGCAGGGAGTCACGCCGCCACTGCGCATCCTGCAGCTCCGCAGCGCCGACGCGGCCACGCTCGCGACCGCGCTCATGCAGACCTACTCCGCGCGCTCGCCCGAGGAGAAGGGCGCGAAGCCCGTGCAGATCACCGCCGAGGCGCAGACGAACGCGCTCATCGTCGCGGCGCACCCCGACCTGCTGCCCGAGATCCAGCAGATGGTCGAGGACCTCAACGGCGCGACGCGGCAGAGCGGCAGCGATCGCGAGATCCGCATCTTTTCGCTGAAGGTCGCGCGCGCGGGCGAGCTCGCGAAGACCATCGACGAGATGTACCCGCAGCCGCCCGTGCCCGTCGATGCGCGCGGCCGGGCGCGGCCCGAGCTGCAGCCTGCGCGCGAGGTCGTCGTGCGCGCCGACGCGCAGACCAACTCGCTCATCGTCGATGCGCCCATCGCGCGCATGGCGGGCTTCGAGAAGCTCGTCGAGCAGCTCGATCGCACGCAGGCGATGCCCGAGTCGGAGATCCGCACCTGGCGCATCGCCGACGGCAACCTCGACGGCATTGCGAAGACCATCCGCGACCTCGCGGCGGGCGGCAAGCTCGGCCCCGAGGGCACGGGCACCATCGTGACCACGGAGCCCGTCTCGCGCACGCTCGTCGTGAGCGCCGCGGCGTCGGTGTATCCCAAGATCGAGCAGGTCGTGCGCGGCGTCGAGGGCTCGCCGCAGCCCGCGACCACGCTGCGCATCTTCAAGCTCAAGAGCGCGAAGAGCGAGACGCTCGCCGCCGTCGTGCGCAGCGCGCTCGAGGGTCGTCTGGCCGAGATCGATCCCGCGCTCGCGGGTCGAGCCGCGCGCGTGCTCGACATCGCGCCCGACCGCCGCTCGAACGCGCTCATCGTGAGCGCGCCCGATGTGCTCATGCCCGTCGCCGAGGAGCTCATCCGTCAGCTCGACGACGGCACGCTCGCTGCCGGCGAGCCAATCGTGCGCGTGCGTCCGCTGCTCTACGCCGATGCGACCGAGGTGGCGACGAGCCTCTCGACCGCGCTGTCGGCCGCGACCAATCCAGCCACGCGCGAGCCGCTCGCGGTGAAGGTGATTCCCGCCGCGGGCTCGAACGCGCTCCTCATGGTCGGTCCGGCGACCGACCTCGACGAGGCCGACAAGCTCATCGCGCCGCTCGACGAGCGGCCCGCGCTCGACTCGGTCGACGCGAAGACCTTTCCGCTGAAGAACGCCGACGCGTCGCGCATCGCGCCGCTGGTGCAGAAGCTGCTCGCCGACCAGCAGGACACCGATCCGCGGCTAGCGCTCGAGCGGCTGCGTCGCGTGCGAGCGCAGGCGACCGCGACCCCGCCGGTGCGCGTCGAAAGCGACGCGCGCACGAACTCGCTGATCGTCTCGGGCGCCGCGCGCATCATGAGCGTGGCCGAGGGCCTCATCAGGGAGCTCGACCGCGACGCCGATGCCGCATCGCGAGCCTGGGCTGTCTTCACGCCCACGAAGGCGCCCGTCGCTGCGCTCATCGACGAGGCGCGCCGCATCCTCGAGAACTCGGGCACGGGCGGCGTCTCGCGCGTCGAGCTCTCCGCGCTCCCGCAGTCGGGCACCATCGTCGTCGTCGGCAGCGCCGAGGGCACCGAGCGCGCCAAGCAGGTGCTCGCGGAGCTCGACGGCAAGGCGTTCAGTGCGCCGCAGGCGGACTTCAAGGTCATCCAGCTCAAGCATGTCGCGGCCGATGTGGTCGTGACCACGCTGAACGCCGTGCTCGGCGACCGCTCGCGCTGGCCCGTCGCATTGCTGTCGGCCGCCAAGGCCGGCGCGCCGGTGATGGAGCCGAAGGTCGTGGCCGATCCGCTGAACGCGCGCGTGATCGTCACCGCGCCCGCCGAGCTCATGCCGATCGCCGTCGAGGTGATCGCGCAGCTCGACAAGCCGCGCGAGGGCGATGCGCCCGTCGAGATCCGCGTGTACTCGCTGTCGGAAGCGACCGCCGACACGGTGGCGAAGGCCATCGAGCTGGCCGTGGGCGCGCGGGCGCAGTCGCGCCCGGGGAAGGTCCGCCCGACCATCACGCCCGAGATGACGAGCAACTCGATCGTGGTGGCTGCGGACCCCGCGCAGCTCGATGAGATCGAGAAGACCGTGCGCGACATGGATGTGCGGGGGCCGCGCGACGCAGCCCGCGTGCGCACCGTGTTCCTCAAGCACGCCCGCGCAGGACAGATGGCGCCGCTGGTCGAGCAGCTCCTCGCGAGCGAGGCCGCGGCGCAGCCCGCGCGCACGCCGCGCCGCGGCGCAGAGCTCGCGGCGACCGAGCCGTCGCTGCGCGTCATCGCCGACGAGCGCCTGAACGCGATCGTGATCTCCGCGACCCCGACCGCGCTCGATGCGGCCGAGGAGATGCTGAAGCAGCTCGATGTCGCGCCCGGCACCGAGAGCGACCGAACCGTGCGCGTGATCACGCTGCGCAACGGCGACGCCGCCGAGATCGCGAAGAGTCTGGCCGACATCTTCGAGACCGACGACGGCACCGAGACGCCGCCCGTCATCAAGGTGAATGTCGCGAGCAACAGCCTGCTCGTGCGCGCGAACGCCAAGCAGCACACGATGCTCGAGACGATCGTCTCGCGGCTCGACAGCGCTGCGCTCGCGAGCTCGCGCTCGCTCAAGAGCGTGCCGCTCGATCCGTCGAAGGGCAACGCCGAGGAAGTCGCGCGGCTGCTCCGCAAGATGATGGAGCAGGCCAACGGCGAGGTCGAGGTCATCACCATCGACGAGCTGCTGCGCCGCTACGACTCGGAGTCGGATGGCGGGAAGGATGCGCCGAAGTCGGCTCCGAAGCCTGCGGGCAATTCGCAGAGCAGCGCCGCGCCGTTCGATTCGACGACGGCGCCCGCGCGCGCGTTCTCGTCGGGCTGGCCGCCGGCGCTTCCGGCGCGGCTCGCGTTCCTCGCGCTTGCGTTCGCGCAGGTCGCGCCTGTCGACGCGGCTGCGCAGGCTGACGGAAAGGGCGGGGCGAAGGATGAGGTGAAGGACGGCGTCACCGTCGCCGTCGACAAGGACTCGAACTCGCTGCTCCTGCTCGGCTCGCCGCGCGAGATCGAGCGGGCGATGAAGCTCATCGAGCAGGCGTCGAAGACGCTGCCCGGCGAGGCGTCGCGCGTGCGCTCGATCAAGCTGCCCGCCTCGGCGGACCCCACGAAGATCGCGTCGGTCGTGAACGGCGCCATCGCGCGCATCACGCCCGCGGGCGGGCAGGCGGGCGACCTCGCGAAACGCGTGGCCGTCGTCGCCGACGAGGAGACGCGCTCGCTCATCGTGGTCGCAGGCGACCGCGACTTCGAGGCGGTCGGTCAGCTCATCGCCGCGCTCGCGCGCGGCCAGCAGGCCGAGCAGGTCGTCGTCAAGAGCTTCGTGCTGCGCAACACCGGCGCCGACCGCGTGGCCGAGGCGCTGCGCTCGATCATCACCCAGGGCGGCGGCTCCAAGCTGCGCGCGCTGGCCGTCACGCTCGCGCAGGACGGCGGGATGGGCGACACCGCGGTGTTCGATCCGACCACCGTGCGCGTGTTCGCCGAGAAGGGCGCGAACGCCGTCACCGTCGTCGGCACGCCCGAGGCCGTCGCGTTCGCCGACCGCTTCGTCGCGTTCGCCGACCGCGCCGACCGTTCGCCCGTGCCTGAGCTGCGGCTCGTGCCCATGAAGCACGCGAAGGCGTCCGATGTGGTGAAGAGCCTGCAGACCGCGATCCTCGCGCGCTCGCGCGCGCTGACCGCGCAGGGCATCGTGGCGAGCGTGCCCGAGTTCTCGGCCGACGACCGCACCAACATGGTCGTGATCGCCGGCGGCGGCGAGATGTCGGCCGAGATCGAGCGGCTGCTCGGCGTGCTCGACGCGCCCAGCCCGATCGCGGGCGCTGCGCTCGAGACGGTCGCCATCATGAACGGCAAGCCGTCGGAGGCGCTCGCGACCATCGAGAAGGTCGTGTTCGGCGCGAATCCGTCGCTGCGCGACCATGCGCAGCTCGTGGCCGATGACGGCGCGGGCGTGCTCCTGCTGCGCGCCGATGCGTCTGCGCGCGACGAGATCGCGAAGGTCATTGCAGAGCTCGACCGCAGCGCTTCGAAGCAGTTCCCGATCCGCCAGGTCAAGCTCGAGCGCGCCGACGCGCAGCGGGTCGCGACCGCGCTCCAGAAGCTGTTCGACGACCGTGCGTCGATGGCTGCGGGCGGGCGCGCGCGTCCGTCGCAGCGCGCCGTGTCGATCGTGGCCGACGTGCGCAGCGCGTCGCTGTTCGTCACCGCGAGCGACACCGACTTCGCCGAGATCGGCGAGCTCGTGAAGGGCTTCGACGCGCCCGAAACCGCGAAGTCCCTCGACTTCAAGGTGGTCGCGCTCAAGCACGCGCGCGCGGGCGACATTTCCGCCAGCCTCGAGCAGCTGCTTGCCGCGATGGGTGCAGGCGGACCGGACGACATGGTCAGCGTGCGCGGCGACGAGAAGCGCAACAGCGTGATCATCGCGGGCCGCGGCGACCGCTTCGCGTTCGCGAACGAGTTCATCGCCGCCATCGATGTCGCGCCCGCCGAGGGCGACCTCCGCACCGTGCGCATCTACGAGGTGCGCAACGGCGACATCGACCAGATCGCGGGCCTCGTGCGCGACACCATCGGCGAGCGCCAGGTGCGCCCGTGGGAGACGCAGTCGGCCTCGGCCGGCTCGCGCGTGATTCCCGTGTCGAAGTCGCGCAAGCTCGTGGTGCGCGCGACCGACGCGCAGCACGGCGAGATCAAGACGCTGCTCGATTCGCTCGAGAAGACGCTGGTGCAGGAAGGCCGCCAGAGCGCGGTGATCCCGATCCAGTTCGCGCCGCCGAGCGAGCTCTCGGCCACGCTGAAGCAGTTCCTCGACGAGCGCGCCGCCGCCGCATCGGGCGGCGCGAGTTCCGCGACGCTGGTGCCGAGCGCATCGGGCGGCGCGCTGCTCGTCGCGGGCACCGCCGACGAGATCTCGACGATCCGCGACCTCGTGACGCGGCTCGACCAGCCGCAGTCGGGCGGCGATCGCCGCAGCGAGATCGTCGTGCTGCGCAAGGCGCAGGCCGCCGAGGTCGCGAAGCTCGTGGGCGAGCAGTTCCGCGGCCGATCGGGCGGGCAGGGCGTCACGATCTCTCCGGATGTGCGCACGAACAGCATCATCGTGTCGGCGCCGCCCGTGCAGTTCGAGCAGGTGCGCGCGCTCGTCGATCGGCTCGATGCGCCGTCGAGCGCCGACGAGACGATCATCCGCACCTTCGCGCTGAAGAACGCGAAGGCCGAGGACGCGGTCAAGCTCATGACGGGCGCGCTGCAGCTCGATTCGCGCGGCCGCACGCAGGGCGTCGCGATCCGCATGGATCCGGGCCGTCCGCCCGTGCAGGTGAACGCGCGCATCCTCGCCGACGCCCGCTCGAACTCGCTCGTCGTCACCGCGACGCCCGAGAGCTATCCCGTGATCGAGAAGCTGCTCTCGCAGCTCGAGGAATCGCCCGCGAAGGCGGCCGTCGAGTTCCGCCTGATCCCGCTGCAGTTCGCGTCGGCCGAGGAGGTCGCGATCACGCTGTCGAAGCTCGCCGCGGGGAAGGAATCGGGCGCGGGCGCAGAAGGACCGCGCATCGAGGCCGATACCGTCGAGAACCGCCTCGTGGTCGCCGCGACCGCAGAGCAGTTCAAGACGATCCAGGATGTCGTGAAGGCGATCGATGTGCGCAGCGAGCGCCGCCGCGTGACCGAGTTCGTGCCGGTCCTGAAGGGCAAGGCGCGCGGCATCCAGGAGGCGCTGAGCTACTTCTACGGCGCGGGCGCGCTCGACGCCGACACCGCGTCGAAGCAGGCCGTGCGCATCATCGCCGACGAGGCGACCAACTCGCTCGTGATCTCGGCCGACCAGGGCGAGTGGGCGGGCATCCGCAAGCTGCTCGAGAAGCTCGACACCGAGCAGTACGACGGATCGCGCCAGCTGCGCGTCGTGCCGCTGAAGCACGCCGACGCGCGCAGCGTGGCGAAGGCGATCAACGATGCGTTCGAGGACACGCGCCCGAAGCCGCCGCAGGCGACGCCGCGTGCGCCCGGGCAGGACCCGTCGTTCGTGGTGCAGCAGATCAAGCCCGAGGAGTATGTCAGCGCAAGCGCCGACGAGTTCTCGAACAACCTGGTGATCGCGGCAAGCCCGTCGAACATGCGGAAGATCGACGCGATCATCGCGCAGCTCGACCTGCCCGACTTCGGGCAGCTCCCGCCGCCGCGCCTGATCGCGGTGCGCTACGGCAACCCCGAGCAGCTCGCGCGCTCGATCGAGCGCGTGTACGCGACCGGCCGCGACGCCGGCCGCGCGCGCGGCCTGCGGATCATCGGCGACGCGACCAGCAACGCGCTCATCATCCGCGCAAGCGAGGAGGACTTCGCGCGCATCGCCGCGATCGCCGAGGCGCTGCAGCAGCAGGCCAGCGAGCAGGGCCTTCAGGTCCAGCTCCTGCGCCTGAAGAGCGCGCCCGCGCCGCGCGTGGCGGCCGCCATACGCGAGGCGTTCACGCAGCGCGCGCGCCAGGCGGGGCTCACGCTGTCGATCCAGATCGACACCGTGTCGAACGGCCTGGTGATCGCATCGACGGGACCGCTGTTCGAGGAGATCAGACAGCTTGTCGAGCAGCTCGACGCGCTCGCGCCCGATTCATCGAAGGGCATCTTCATCATCGACCTCGTGAACACCTCGCCCGATGCGGCGAAGAAGGTGATCGAAGACATCGGGCTCGACAAGGCGCAGCCGATCGACAGCGTGGCGAAGGTCATCAGCGAGCCGCTCAAGGTGTCGGTCGCGACCAACCGCAGCGCGCTCGTGATCGTGGCGAATCCCGCCGACCGCGACACCATCCTGTCGCTGATCAAGTCGATCGACGCCGATCCGCCGAGCGCGGACGCAGAGGTCCGCATCGTGCACATGAAGAACGCGGCGGCGGCCAGCATCGCCGCCACGCTGCGCGCGATGGTCGACCAGGCCGCCGCGGGCGCTGCGGGCGGCGGCGCCGCTGCGGCAAAGCAGGGCGAGCTCGCGCGGGCGCTGCAGGAGCAGGTGCGCCGGCTGCGCATCGTGCCCGATGGCGCGGGCGAACCGATCGCGCTCGATCTGCAGAAGCCGGTCAAGATCCTCTCGGACGCGCAGAGCAACACGCTGATCCTCGCCTCGACCGCCGACAATGTGCGCGCGCTCGAGGAGGCCGCGCGCATGTTCGACACGCTGCCCGTCACCGACGCGGCGATGGTGCGCATCTTCCCGCTCGAGAACATGCAGGCGCAGCAGTTCGCGCGCATCGTGCGCGAGCTGTTCACGCAGGGCAAGGCGGTCGGCACGCTCACCGGCACGCAGGTCAAGGCGCGCCCCGACGGCGTGACCGGACAGGCGCTCGCGCAGGACATTGCGATCTCGGTCGACGACCGCACGAACACCGTCGTCGTCGCAGGCAAGGAGGAGGCGGTCGCCTTCGTCGAGTCGATCAAGCAGAAGCTCGACAGCTCAGCCGCCGTCGGCTGGCTCGAGCCGCGCATCCTCACGCTGCGCTACGCAGATGCGCGCGACCTCGCCGAGACGCTGCGCGCGGTGCTCGTCGACGGCTCCACGAAGCTGCCCGAGAGCGGCCCGCTGCAGAAGCAGGTCGGGCGCATCCGCATGGCGCGCGCCGCGCAGGGCGACCAGCCCGCGCGCGCGATCGAGAGCGATGTGTTCGTGCCGTTCTCGCAGCTCGTGATCCGTCCCGAGACAGCGACGAATGCGCTGGTTCTCGTCGGCAGCGTGCAGAACCTCGAGATCGTCGAGGAGCTCGTGAAGCAGCTCGACACCGAGGCTGCGTCGCCCGGCTCGGTGGTGCGCGTCTATCCGCTCGAGAACGCGAGCGCGTCGCGCATCGGCCCGATGCTCGTGCAGCTCTTCGACCAGCAGGTCGCCGCCAAGGTCATCCGCGCCGAGGACAAGGTGCGCGTCGTGCCCGACGACCGGCTGAACTCGCTCGTCGTCTCGACCAGCGCGCGCTCGTTCGCGGTCGTCGAGGAGATCCTCAAGAACCTCGACCGCAAGGTGGCGCCCGAGTACCGCGAGATCCGCACGATGGATCTCAAGAACGCGAGCGCGCCGCGCATCGCCGCGATCCTGCAGAAGCTCATGGATGCGCGCGTCGAGCGGCTGCAGAAGACGCAGCCGCAGACCGCGGACCTCGAGCGCGTGATCGTGACCGCCGACGAGCGCACCAACCAGCTGCTCGTCGCCGCCAGCGCCGATGGCTTCGATGTGATCAAGTCGCTGCTCGGCGAGCTCGACAGCGAGCGGCTGATGGAGCAGTCGTCGGTCGAGGTCGTGCCCGTCAAGAAGGCGAACCTCGAGCGGCTGACCGGCGCCATCACGCAGATCCTGAATCGTCGCTACGCAGAGCTCTCGCCCGAGGTCGCGAAGCGCGTGAAGCCGCTCGTGATCGCCGATCCGCGCACCTCGAGCCTGCTGGTCGCGGGCGGTCCCGAGGACGGCGCGCTGGTGAAGCAGATCGTGACCAAGCTCGACGAGATCCCCGCAAACGCGGCGATCGGCGTGCAGGTGCTTCCGCTCGCGGCCGCCCGCGCCGAGACGATCGCGCCGCGCCTGCAGCAGCTCATGCGCGAGCGCGCGAACTCGCTCGGCACCAGCGAGACGCCGGCCGACGCGGTCTCGATCGCGCCCGATGTCGCATCGAACTCGCTCATCATCGCGTCGAGCGCGGAGAACTTCGAGGTCGTGAAGGGCCTCGTCGATCTGCTCGCCAAGGCCGCCGAGAACCAGCTTGCCGAGAAGCCCTTCGAGGTCATCATGCTCGGCAAGACCGCCGCGCCCGAGATGGTCAAGATGCTCGAGGACATGTATGTCACCGAGGAGAATCGCCGCCGCGGCGCGACGATCGTGCAGGTGAAGCCCGACGCGCGGCTGAACGCGGTCGTCGCCAGCGGACCCGATGCAGACATCGCCGCGATCAAGCGGCTGGTCTCGCAGCTCGACGGCGCGAAGCCGCAGACCGTCGTCGAGATCAAGTACATCACGCTCAAGGGCGCGAACGTGCAGGAGACCGTCGGGCTGATCCAGTCGGTGCTGTCGGGCGCGTCGCTCGCGGGCCGCACGGGCCAGCAGGCGACGGTGCTCAAGTACCTGCGCCAGATCGACGGCAAGCCAGCCGACGGCATCGAGATGGAGATCTCGGCCGCGACGCGGCAGTCGATCTCGCTCACGCCCGATGTGCGCACGAACACAATCATCGTGCGCGCGCCGCGCGACTCGATGGCACTCATCGAGCAGATGGTCTCCGATCTCGACGGCTCGACGAGCGGAAACCAGAACATCCGCATCTTCAAGCTCGCGAACGCAGACGCCAGCCAGATGGCGAAGCTGCTGAAGGAGCTCTTCAGCCTGCGCCAGCAGGGCAGCCTGTATGTGCTGAAGCCGCGGGAGTCGGGCGATGCGCCCATGGCGGGCGGGTCCGACGCGGCTCCCGCCCCGGCGCTTGCCGGCCCGCAGGGCGGCACGCTCGGCTCGGACCTCACGCTTGTTCCCGACGACCGGCAGCAGCTCTCGATCACCGTCGACGACCGAACGAACTCGCTGCTCGTCTCGGGCACGCCGAACTACCTCGAGCTCGTCGACAAGGTGGTGAAGGAGCTCGACCAGCAGCAGGCCAACGAGCGCGACACCCTCGCGGTCAAGCTGAAGAACGCGTCGGCCACCGAGGTCGCGCGCGTCGTGAACGAGTTCGTGAGCGAGGACCAGAAGAAGATCATCGCCACGCTCTCGAGCGAGGAGCTGCCGAGCGCGGCGCGCCTGCTCGAGCGCGAGGTGACGGTGGTGGGGGATCAGAAGTCGAACACCGTGCTCGTCAACGCGAGCCCGCGCTACATGGAGAAGGTGCAGGACATCATCAAGGAGCTCGATGTCGATCCGCCGCAGGTGCTCATCCAGGTGCTTCTCGCGGAGGTCTCGCTCGACAAGAACGAGGCGCTCGGCGCGGAGTTCGGGCGCGCGCAGGTCGGCGAATTCGGCGTGATGGCGGGAATGGGCAATGTGCGGCCGTCGGCGGCTGTGGACAACCCACAGACGATCACGCAGACCCAGCTGCTCGGCTCGCTGTTCACGAACTCGGGCACGCCGAATGTGGCGATCGGCACCGATGACTTCCAGCTCCTCATCAACGCCTTGGCCGCGCAGAGCCGCGTGCAGGTGCTCTCGAATCCGTCGGTCATGGTCGAGAACAACTCGAAGGGCTACATCCAGGTCGGCGAGACGGTGCGCCTGCCCTCGGGAATCAGCTTCCTGCAGGGCGGTGCGCAGCAGTCGAGCGTCACGCCCGAGGAGATCGGCGTGATCCTGAATGTCACGCCGTCGATCAACCCGGAAGGCTTCGTGCGCATGCAGATCGAGCCTGAGATCTCGCGCCTGTCGCTGCAGACGACGCAGATCTCCGAGGACTTCAAGTCGCCCGTCGTCACCCGCCGCCGCGCCAACACGACCGTGACGGTGAAGGATGGCCAGACCGTCGTCATCGGCGGACTCATCAGCGACCGCTTCGAGCGCGTCGACAACAAGATCCCGCTGCTCGGCGACATTCCCGTGGTCGGAGCGCTGTTCCGCCAGTACAAGGAGAACTCGTCGAAGACCGAGCTGCTGATCGTGCTCACGCCGCATGTCGTGCGGTCACCCTCGTCGGGCGGCGGAAACAAGGCGGAGTCGCTCGCAACGGATGCGATCGACAGGCTCTCGCTTCCGCCGCAGCTCCTCGAGCAGATCCGCAAGGGACAACTCGAGGGGCGCGGGCAACTCCAGGGCGACGAAGACAAGACCGATCCCGAGGAGAAGCCGAAGTGAGTCTCGTTCGGAGCGCAGTCCTCCTCGTCGGCGTTCTTGCAGCGGTCGGCTGCCAGGAGACGATCACGACTTCGGACGGGACGGCCCCGGCGCCGAAGCTCACCGCGCCCACGCCGGCGCCCGTGACCGCCCGTGCCAATGCGCTGGCCATCACCTTCGCGCCGAAGCCCGCGGATACCAACGGAAACCTCTTGCCGGACACGCTGCAGGTGACGGCGTATCTCTTCGCGAGGCCGCACCCGACGCCGCTGTTTGTCGACGGTTCGATGCACTTCGCCATCTACCGCATGGGTCAGGCGGGGACACCCGACAAGATGGGTCCAGATCCGCTGCGGACATGGTCATTCGGCGCCGAGCAGGTCCGCGCGATGCGCTCGATGTCGCTGGCGGGGCCGTGCCACGAGCTTTCGCTCTCGCTGCTCGACGCAGGTGGCACCGATCTGTTGCCGGTCGAGTCGGTCGACCTCGTCGCGTGGTTCCAGCCCGCGGACGGCGGCGAGACCGTATGGATGCGCGGCGTGCGCGGGGTGCAGTTCCAGCGGCCCGGGAGGTAGCGAACGACGCGCAATGTCGAACCGCACTCTCCTCTCCACTCACCCCTTTCCGTGCGGAATCCGACGGAGAGTTGAGAGGAGTCAGGAGAACGCGGGGGAATGCGCTGCTCGTGGAGCATGGCATTGCATGCCCGCTTCGCCCAAGGAAAAACGCGAAGACCCGCGGGAGCGGGTCTTCGCGTTTCCTTGGACTGGGGATCCTAGATTCGAACTAGGACAAACTGAACCAGAATCAGTTGTGCTACCGTTACACCAATCCCCAAGGTGGGTCGCCCATAGTAGCCGTACCGCGCAGCGGTGCAAGCGACTGGGACGCGGACTTGCATTCGATCTCTCGGGTCGTCCTATCGGGAAGACCCGCCGCCGACCTGAGCCGTTCGCGGATTTGCCGCGTCCAACTCCGTTATCGAGGCTGTTTTCCGCGCATCGGAGGGGGTCGCGGAGGGCATGAAGCGCTCGGCGATCTGGATCGCGTTCAGTGCGGCTCCCTTGCGGATCTGGTCGCCGCATACGAAGAGCGCCGCCGCGCGGTTGCCAGGCACGCTCGGGTCCATGCGGATGCGGCCGACGAGGACATCGTCGCCGCCCGCCGCATCAAGCGGCTCGGGGAAGCGGTTGGCGGCACGGTCGTCGACGATGCTCGCGCCCTCGGCGCCGCCGAGCAGCGCGCGGATCTCCTGCTCGCTGGTCGCGCGCGCGAACTCAAGGTGGATCGCCTCCGCGTGCGCACGAAGCGTGGGCACGCGCACGCAGGTCGCGCTCACGCGCACCGCGTCCGACTCCCACATGCGCCGGGTCTCGGTGAGGAGCTTGCGCTCCTCCTCGTTGAAGCCGTCTGCGCCCACCGCGGAATTGTGGCTGAACACATTGAAGAGGTACTGGCGCCCGAAGATCGAGGTGTCCATCGCTGCGCCTGCGGCGAAGGCGCGTGCCTGCGACTCGAGCTCGGCCATCGCGGCGGCGCCTGCGCCCGACGCGGCCTGGTAGGTCGCGACCACCATGCGCTCGATGCCGATCGCGCGGTGCAGCGGCGTGACCGCGACGAGCGCGATGATGGTCGAGCAGTTCGGGTTGGCGATGATCGCTGGCGCGCGCACGGCGTGAAGCACATGCGGATTCACCTCGGGCACGACCAGCGGGCACGCGGGATCGGCGCGGAACGCGCTCGAGTTGTCGACGACCAGGGCTCCCGCGTCGCGGAACTTCGGCGCCCACTCCTTCGATGTGCTCTTCCCCGCCGAGAAGAGCGCGAGGTCGATGCCCTCGGGCACCGCGCCGTTCGCGAGATCCTCGACCACGACTTCTCCGCCGCGGAAGGGAATGCGCGTGCCGCGCGAGCGCGGTGAGGCGAACGCCCGGAGCGATTTCAGCGGAAACGCCCGCTGTTCGAGGATGGAGAGCATCTCGCGACCGACTGCGCCGGTGGCGCCGACGATCGCGACCACGGGATTGTGTGGCAACTGCAGCATCCGCGGGATCGTAGCGATTCCGAACGCCTTCGCCCGTCTATCCTGCGTGGATGCCACGCACCCTTGCGAGCGCGCCACGACATGGGTCCGACACCGTCACCGACGGCGTGCGCATCACGGTGCGCCCCGAGTTCATGGACCGGCAGTCGTCGGCAGAGGACAAGCGTTTCCTCTTCAGCTACAGCGTGACGATCCGCAACGGCGGCGATGCGCGCATCCGGCTCGCGACGCGCTTCTGGCGCATCATCGACGCCGATGGCGAGGAGCGCGTGGTCGAGGGCCCGGGCGTCATCGGCCAGCACCCCGAGCTCGCGCCCGGCGACAGCTTCGAGTACGCGAGCTTCTGCCCGATGCTCACGCCCTGGGGCACGATGGAAGGCCACTTCACCTTCGAGCGCGGCGGCGAACGCTTCGACGCGACGATCGGCCGGTTCTACCTCGTGTCGTGATGGAGCGCTCGCAACTGGCGAGCGGCTGCGGCTTCGCCGCAGGTCGCTCGCCTTTGCTCGCTTTGGCGGTACGAGTCCCAGAGGGAGCGGCCGCAGCCGCGACCGCATCAAGTTCGAGCGCTCGCAACTGGCGACGCGCTGATGCGGGCGTTGCCCGCATCAGGGGCGTCGCCTTTGCTCGCTCCTGCGACACGAGCACCAGAGGGAGCGGCCGCAGCCGCGACCGCCCAAGCCTCGGGAGCGGCCGCAGCCGCGACCGGCGACGCGCTGATGCGGGCGTTGCCCGCATCAGGGGCGTCGCCTTTGCTCGCTCTTGCGACACGAGCACCAGAGGGAGCGGCCGCAGCCGCGACCGCCCAAGCCTCGGGAGCGGCCGCAGCCGCGACCGCATCACATGTACCCGACGCGGCGCGGCCATGACACGAGGTTCGCGCGCTCCTTCACGCGCTCGAGCGTCGCCTCCGCGAGCTTGTTCGCGCGCTCGCAGCCAGCCTTCAGGATCTCGAGCACGAGGTCGTCGCGCCCCTCGTACTTCGCGCGGCGCTCGCGCATCGGCTCGAGCAGTTCGTTGATCGCGGCGGCGACCTCGAGCTTCACATGGCCGTCGCCGATGTTGTCGCCCTTGGCATACTTGTCCTCGAGCTCCTGCACGCGCGCCGGGTCCTTCATGAAGGTGCGCACATACTGGAACAGCACATTGCCGATGTCACCGGGCTCGGTCGGGCTCTGGCGGCCGGTGAAGATCTTCTTGACCTTCTTCTCGACCTCCTTCGCGGGGTCGCTGATGAAGATCGCGTTGTTGAGCGACTTCGACATCTTGTTGACGCCGTCGATGCCCGCGAGGCGCCCGACCACGCCGACATCGGCGCGCGGAATCGGGAACACGCCCCCGAGCTTCACATGGTCCTCGTCCTCGGCGTGCTCGTCGACGCCGCAGAAGATCTGGTTGAAGCGCCGCGCGACCTCGCGCGTGAGCTCGAGGTGCGGCACCTGGTCCTCGCCGACGGGCACTCCGACGGGCCGGAACGCAAGGATGTCGGCGGTCTGGCCGACCGCATAGAGCGGGAAGCCGAACGAATAGGTGTCGCCGAGGCCCTTCGTCTCGATCTCGGTCTTTAGCGTCGGATTGCGCATCACCC
>Ga0208783_10000407_pt1 | contig 26624 bp, 19 predicted proteins | sample DEB19_08_DNA_2_FD_184529 | JGI IMG/M metagenome (GOLD analysis project Ga0208783, IMG submission 184529) | Aqueous microbial communities from the Delaware River and Bay under freshwater to marine salinity gradient to study organic matter... | ecosystem: Environmental > Aquatic > Marine >...
ACGACTTGTATCTGATGTACAGCGCTCTCCTACCAATCCACTTGCGTGGATTCCACTGCTTCGGTGCAGAACTTAACTCCCGTTCATTATCGGCGCGGAATTGCTCGACCAGTAAGCTGTTACGCACTTTTTAAATGATGGCTGCTTCTAAGCCAACATCCTGGCTGTCACAGCAATTCCACTTCCTTAGTGACTGAGTTCTGCTTGGGGACCTTAGCAGGTGGTCTGGGTTGTTTCCCTTTTGACCGCGAAGCTTATCCCTCGCGGACTGACTCCCGGAGTAAACACAACGGTATTCGGAGTTTGGTTCGGTGAGGTACCCGGGAAGGGCCCTCATCCAATTCAGTCTCTCTACCCCCGCTGCGCAATGGTCCGAGGCTAGCCCTAAAGCTATTTCGGAGAGAACGAGCTATCTCTGCGCTTGATTAGACTTTCACTCCTCCCCACAAGTCATCCCCTCGGTTTTCAACCCAAGTGGGTTCGGTCCTCCACGCGGTTTGACCCGCGGTTCAACCTGCTCATGGGTAGTTCGTGCAGTTTCGCGTCTACCACCAGCGACCAATGTGTCGCCCTATTCAGACTCGGTTTCCCTTTGGCTACAGACCTGAGGTCCTTAACCGAGCCGCTGACGGTAACTCGCCGGATCATTATGCAAAAGGCACGCCGTCACGCATTGCTTACGCCATAGCGCTCCGACCGCTTGTAGGCACATGGTTTCAGGTTCACATTCCTCCCCTAACAGGGGTTCTTCTCATCTTTCGATCGCTCTACTAGTTCACTATCGGTCATCAAGGAGTATTTAGCCTTACGGGATGGTCCCCGTCGGTTCAGTCGAGATTCCACGTGGCTCGACCTACTCAGGGTACCCCTTCAAAGGAGCAACTCAGCTTTCGCGTACGGGCCTGTCACCCTCTGTGGACGAACTTTCCAGAACGTTCCGCTAGCTTGTTGTTTGTAACTCCTCAGGGGCCCTACAACCCCGAGGTGGAAACCACCTCGGTTTGGGCTCTTTCCCTTTCGCTCGCCGCTACTGAGGAAATCGATTTTTCTTTCTTTTCCTGCGGGTACTGAGATGTTTCAGTTCTCCGCGTTGGCCGCTGCAACCTATGGATTCAGTTGCAGCTCGTTCAGGAATCCCGGGATCATCACCTGTTTGACGGTTACCCCGGGCTTATCGCAGTCTTCCGCGCCCTTCACAGCCTCTTGATGCCTAGACATCCCCCATGCGCCCTTAGTAGCTTGACCACCCGAATCGAATGCTCGCGAACGAGCCACGATTGGGTGAGCTAATCGTCGGGCCATCTGATTGCCGGGTCGCATCGCTGCGGCCGGCTCAGCCCGACTATTTACGATTATCTCGCTCTTTTCGAGGCTGCCACCCGTGGGAAACCCACGTGCGACACCTCGAGCCTTGGGAGAACGCTTCCAGAGAGCCGCTTGAGACGGCTCCCCTTCGGCATTCTTTTCAAGATGCCAATTACCACGACCAAATTGTCAACGAACGAGAACGTGCCAGCGACGGACAAAGCCGCTGCCGGCCCGCATGCGGGAACCGATTCCGGAAACTTGGAATCGGCCGCGACAGACCCAAAACTTAGCGGGGCCTTCTCCAACCGTCAAGCACCCTCCATTCATTTTTGCGAACGCCGTGAAAAACGTGGGATTTTCGCGACGGTATAACCGGACTCATGCGTTTTCACAGCCCACGTCGAGCGGCCGCAGCCATGCGCGCCGCAGCCCTTTTTTCGCCTGTTCTGCCGCGCATGGGGTGGCGCAGCAGGCGGTGCCGGTGGTCGTGGCATCCTCCGGAACCATGCAGACGGCGGCCGGTCAGCCGTTTGTCGGCACCGTGCTCCCGGCACGGACGAGCGATGTGGGCAGCGCCGTTGACGGTCGTCTCGTCGACATGCCGATCGTGGACGGGCAGCACGTCGAGGAAAACGAGCCAATCGCCCAACTTCTTCGCGGGCTCCTCGAAATTGAAAAGGCCGGTGCCGTCGCCGAGCTCAATCGCCGCCGGGAACTTCTCGCCGAACTGCAGGCCGGCTCGCGTCCTGAGGAGATCGAGCAGGCGCGGGCGGCCGTGGCAGGACTCGAGGCCAGGGTCGCCTACGCAGAGGGACGACTCGTCCGCCTCGAACGACTCGCCGAGCGGGGCACAAGCACTGCCGACGAGCTCCAAGACGCCCAGGCCGAGCTCCTCGCGGTCTCGGCCCAGCTGCGGGGCAGTCGATCGGCCCTCGCCCTCGTCGAGGCCGGGCCACGCCAGGAGCAGATCGCCCAGGCGGCGGCGGCCGCCGCCGTGCAGGAGGCCGAGGTGCTTCGCATCGATGATCAACTCGCCAAGCACACCATCCGCGCGCCGTTTTCCGGATGAATGGTGCAACGATTCACCGAGAAGGGGCAGTGAGTCACCCGCGGCGGCCTGATTGCCCGCATCGCCGAACTCGATCGCGTGGAGGTGGAGGCTCGGGTTCCCGAAAACTCCATCGCGTCGCTCCGCGCCGGCGTTGATGTGCGTCTCGAGTTTGACGCTGCTCCGGGCCAGGCCTGGATCGGCACCCTGGCACGGGTCGTTCCGCAGGCCGATCTTCTGAGTCGGAGTTTTCCCGTCCGGATCGTGCTCGAGAATCGCATCATCGATGGGGAGCCGGTGCTCCGAGGCGGGATGCTCGCACGCGCCTGGCTGCCGGTTGGGCGAGACGAAACCGTCACGGTCGTGCCCAAAGACGCGCTCGTGCTCGGCGGGCCGCGGCCGCTCGTCTTCGCCGTCGAACCCGGGGCCGCTCCCGGCACGGGCACGGTTCAGCCGGTCGATGTGGTGCTCGGCGCCGCCATCGGAGGGTCTGTCGAGATTCGCGGTGGACTCACGCCCGGGAGGCTCGTGGTGATTCGCGGCAACGAACGGCTCCGCCCCGGCACGCCGGTCACCTTTTCGCCCCTTCGCGACTGACACGCCGTCGCGGTGTCCGCCGAGTCCACCATGAACCTCATCGCCGCGTGTGTCGCCAATCCGGTCAAGGTTGCCGTCGGCGTTCTGCTGGTGGTGCTCTTCGGCTCGCTCGCACTGGTAACGATGCCGGTGCAGCTCACGCCTGAAGTTCAGATCCCCACCATCACGGTCGAGTGCCGATGGCGTGGCGCGAGCCCGCAGGAAGTTGAACGGGAGCTGGTCCAACCGCTCGAGGAGCAGCTCCGGAGCGTGGAAGGGCTCGTGAAGCTGTCGAGCGACTCCGGGGATTCCCTCGGCACGATCGAGCTTCAGTTTGCGGTCGGCACCGACATGCCGCAGTCGCTCGTGAAGGTCAACACGCGGGTGCAGCAGGTGCGTGACTGGCCGATCGATGCGGATCGGCCGGTGATTCGCACGGCCAGCGGCAACGATCGGCCGGTCGCCTGGCTGATCCTGGGGCAGTCCGCGCCCGACCACGGCCTGCTCACCCGCGCCAAGACGGAACACCCCGCGCTGGCGGCCGACATTGACCGCGTGCTGACGGCCCGTACTCCCGATCTTGCACTCTTTCGGCTGCGACGGGCTGCCCAGGCGCATCCGGAGCTCGCCCCGCTCGCCCCACCCGACATCGACGTCGAAGCGGTCCGACGGATGGCCGAGGATGAAATCGAGAGCCGTCTCGAACGCGTTGACGGGGTGTCGAGCGCCGATCTCGTCGGCGGCCGCGTGGATGAACTCCAGGTGATCGTCGACCCGCAACGCCTCGCGGCCCGCAACCTCACAATCGAAGACCTCCGGTCCGCCCTCGCCAACCAGAACCAGGACACGTCGGGGGGCGATGTGTGGGAGGGGAAACGACGCTACGTCATCCGCACGCTCGGCCAGTTTCGATCACCGGAACAGGTGGAAGGCGTGATCATCGCCCGGCGCGAGGGGAAGCCGGTGTATGTCCGAGACGTGGCCAGGGCCCAGCTCGGCACCAAGAAACCCGATGGAGTCGTTCGCCGATTCGGTGCCCGCAACATCGCCATACGGATCTCTCGCGACCAGGGATCCAACGTGCTCGACATGATGCGCCGCCTGAGGGGCGTCACCGCCCAACTGGATGGCGAGCTCCGCCCACGCGGCCTCAGCCTCACGCTCGTCTACGATGAAACCACCTACATCGATTCAGCGATCCAACTCGTCCGCGACAACATCGTCGTGGGCGGGCTGCTCACGGTGGCCACGCTCCTGGTGTTTCTCCGCAACATTCGGTCAACCCTGATCGTGGCCCTGGCCATTCCGGCGAGCGTGGTGGGAACGTTTCTGGTGCTCTCTCTGGCCGGCCGCACGCTCAATGTCATCAGCCTCGCGGGCATGGCATTCGCCGTCGGCATGCTCGTCGACAACGCCGTGGTGGTGCTGGAAAACATCTTCGTTCGCTGGACCGCGGGCGAGTCGCCGCGCGACGCTGCCGTTCGCGGCGCCGGCGAGGTGTGGGGGGCCGTGCTCGCCAGCACGCTCACGACGGTGGCTGTGTTTCTGCCGGTGCTGTTCGTGCGCGAGGAAGCCGGACAGCTCTTCGGCGACATCGCGTTGGCGATCAGCGCGGCCGTGCTCCTGTCGCTGATTGTGTCGGTGCTCGTCGTGCCCGTTGCCGCCGCGCGGCTGCTGTCCGGCCGCCGTCCCTCCGCGCATGCCTTCCCCCGCGACGTCGCCGCGCGGATCGGACGCGGCTTCACCGCGGGCGTTCTCCAGTTCAACCGACTTCTCCTCGCCTCCCCCTGGCGACAGGCCGCGGCGGCCTGCACCATCGTCGGCGCCGCGATAACGGCCTCGTGGCTGCTGCTGCCCAAGGTGGAATACCTCCCGGAAGGCAACCGCAACCTCGTGTTCGGCATCCTGCTGCCCCCACCCGGCTACAACCTCGACGAACTCCTGCGCATGGGTGACATCGTCGAGGAACGGCTGCTCCCCTACTGGGACGTCGATCCGGGCACACCCGAGGCGGCGGCCCTCGACGCGCCGATCCTGGGCGACCTGTTCTTCGTCGCCCGCGGCCGGAGCGTGTTCATCGGCGTTCGCTCCCTCGACCCGCTCCAGGCCGCACGGCTCGTGCCCCTGATCCGCCGCGTGGCCGCGGACCTGCCCGGCACGTTCGCTGTCGCCAAGCAGTCGAGCCTGTTTGAAAACGGCATCGGGGCGGGCAGAACCATCGACCTCGAGATCACGGGCCCCGATCTGGCGAGGCTTGTCAGCGTGGGCGTGCAGGTGATGGGGCGGCTGCCGGAGGCGACGCCAGGAAGCCAAAACATGCCCAAGCCGTCGCTCGATCTCTCCAGCCCGGAGGTGCAGCTCGTGCCACGGCTCGAACAGGCCGCCGACATGCGGCTCGACGCCAGGCAACTCGGCTACATGGTCGATTGCCTCGTCGATGGCGGATATGCCACCGACTACTATCTCGACAGCGACCGCATCGATCTCGTCATCAAGGGCGACGACCGCTTCGTGCAGCGCACCCAGGATCTTCGATCCCTTCCGGTCATCACGCCGGGAGGGCAGCTCGTGCCGCTCGAAGCGGTGGCCGAAATCCGTGAGTTTTCCAGCGGACCGGAGCAGATCCTCCATCGCGAGCGCGAGCGGGCGATCACGATTCAGGTGTCGCCCCCCCCCGCGATGCCGCTCGAGGAGGCCCAGGACCGGATCCAACGGCTCGTCATCGACCCGCTCAAGGCAGCGGGAACACTCGACGGCGGCTACGCCATCACGCTCGGCGGCACGGCCGACAAGCTTCGGGCGACCTGGAAGGCGCTCTGGTTCAACCTCGCGATCGCGGGGCTCATCACCTACCTCCTGATGGCGGCGCTGTTCGAGTCGTGGTTCTATCCCGCGGTCATCATCGCCGCCGTCCCGCTCGGTGGTGTCGGCGGCCTGCTCGGTCTCGCCGTGCTCAACGGCCTTGGCGGAGCATTTGGGATCTTCCAGCCGCTCGACGTGCTCACGATGCTCGGATTCGTGATCCTCATCGGCACCGTCGTGAACAACCCGATCCTCATCGTGGAGCGGGCCCTGCAGGTGGTTCGCGCAGGAGACGCCACTCCCGACGAGGCGATCCTCGAAGCGGTGCAGAGCCGCATCCGTCCGATTTTCATGACGACGCTCACCACCGTGCTCGGCCTTCTGCCGCTCGTGCTCTTTCCGGGGGCCGGCAGCGAACTCTACCGCGGGCTGGGTGCCGTGCTGCTCGGCGGCCTCCTCGTTTCCACGATCGTCACGCTCGTGCTCGTGCCGATTCTGCTTGGGCTCTGCTTCCGTGCCCTCGGCAGCAGCGCGACGAGCCAACGCATGCCCGCAGGAAGCCGGTAGAGCCGTCGTTCTGACACGGGTCTGACTGAAAAACTCGGCGTGAAAAACCCGCGCCATGACGGAGCCTCATTGAGACTCACCGATCACACACGGGGGGGCGCGGGCCGGAATCCATCGGCCGGCCAGTGTCTCACGGCAGAGCGGAGGAGAGCTCCGGAAGAGCGCGGTTGCCATATCCCAGGGCCTGCCATGCCAGAAGCGAAATGGTGTCTTCGACGAAGCGGGCGCTGCCATCGCCAAGCAAGACCTGTACGCCCCCCGGGTGCCGGCTGCGGGCCGCCTGTTTGATTTCTCCCCCGGCGGGATTCTGAATGCAGGGCATGTTGAGTTCCGCCCGGCTGGCACGTGGCCCACAGAGTTCCGGGCGATCCAAGACCGAGCTGTTCGGGCCGTCGGTGGTGTGAAAAGCCCAGCGGAAGTGGCGCTCATTGAAGGCATCGCCGCGTGAATCCATCGAGAGAGCGTCTGAACCGTCGGTCGCCGGGAGCAAGACCTCCGCCATGCAGAGGGTCTTGCTGAGTCCCTTCGTGAGATGCTCTCGGCGTATCGGCATGGGAAACGGCCGGGTCCATGAGGTGTTGTGCGCCGTAAACATTCCGCCGTAGTACTGCCAGCGAATCGTGTCCTTGAGCCGCCGTTCATCCTGGGACAACATCCCCGTCGGAGTCCCAGCTGGGAGACAGCGATCCGGATCCCGGCCTGACTCGGGATCTCGGCCGCTGCAGACGGCGTAGTTGAGCCGGCCCCGTGGCAGATTGTCTTCGCGGAAGATGCGACCAGGGCCTGAATTCTTGTCGTCCGACGGGCAGTAGTACATCTCCACAGGCGACTGGCAGAGCGTCAGATTGGGGCCCGGCTGGCCGTTGTTGGTGCCGTACCAGTCCTTGGTGAAGTCGAACTGCGCATAGTTGCCCACCTGCTCGGCATATGGCCAGATGTTGACCACAAACGTTCGCCGACGGGTGTTCTGCTGGCCGAGCGGAAAATAGTTGCGGGCGTTGAGGTGGCTATGGATCGCCAGCCCCCATTGACGGAGATTGTTCTTGCACTGCGACAACCGCGCCGCCTCGCGGGCCGCCTGGACCGCCGGCAGGAGGAGCCCGATCAACGTGGCGATGATCGCGATCACCACGAGAAGTTCCACGAGCGTGAAACCATGGAGGGGGCGAGGGCATGCGTTCGCATACCCTCTTGCTTGCTGAGACCATTTCCCCCTGACAGGGAGTTCACGGTGCTCTCGAAGAGCTGAACGGCCTCCACGAGCCCAGCGGCTCTCGTGGAGGAGCGTGATGACTGAGAAAAGCGACATGGGAAGGCAAAACCTTTCCAGCACGGAAGCGATCCCCCCATGGTGGACAGACGACGTGACGGTTTCAGGATCGAGTTGTCGAACCCCCACCGCTCCGGTTCCCCTCCTGATCATAACGTTCCGGGGGCGACGCGGCCCGGATCAGGCGGCAGGCCGCCCGGCCGACGCGATGGTCGAGGCGGCGACCGACGGCGCCGGGGCGACGTAGTCGGCTGGATCGGCCGTGCGCATCGCCAGCCAGTAGCCCCATGACATCCCGGGCCAGAGGGTGGTGTTCCGGCCGCGGGCATCGACGTACCAGCTTCGGCACGGAAGCTGCCACGCCGACCCTGGCGTGTCCCGCCACACCGTCCGCTCGAAACGCCTGGTGATGTCGTCGTTGAAAGCCCGCTGCGCCTCGGCACGCACCTCCACCTCCAGAAGTCGGCCGCTCGCGATCCAGCCAAGGCACTGCATCACATACCGCACCTGCGCCTCGATCATGAACACGATCGAGTTGTGGCCCAGCCCGGAGTTGGGCCCCATCAGCGTGAAATAGTTGGGATAGCCGGTCACGGCGACGCCCCGGAATCCCTCGGGGCCATCCCGCCAGTCGTCCGCCAGCCGACGGCCATGACGGCCGCGGATGTCGATGCCAAGCGATGGGTTGAAGGGCTCGAACCCCGTCGCCAGCACGATCGCATCGCAGGGATGCTCACGCCCGTCGTCGGTGACCACCGCGTGAGGCCGCACTTCGCGGATGCCATCGGTCACGAGCGACACGTTGGGGCGGGTCATCGCGGCGTAGAACTCATCCGAAAGCAGCACCCGCTTGCACCCCAGCGTGTAGAACGGATTGAGCTTCAGGCGAAGATCGGGATCGGTGATCTCGCGCTCCTTGAAGGCCGCCGATGCCTTCTGCCCCATGCCCATGAGCTTCGGCTTGTAGACGAGGCCGAGCGCGACCGACTCCGCCCGCCAATACTGCACGAACCTTCGGATCGCGAGCATGCCCGGCACGTGGCGATAGAGCCAACGGGACATGGCCGACACGGCTCGATCATGCCGCGGCAGCACCCACGGCGGCGACCGCTGAAACACCGTCAGGTGCGACGCCCTCTCGGCGACTGCCGGGATCACCTGGATGGCGCTGGCCCCCGTGCCGATCACAGCCACGCGTCGGCCCGTGAGGTCGACGTCATGCCGCCAGCGGGCGGTGTGAAAGGCCGGACCGTCGAACGAATCGAGTCCTGGGATCGCAGGCTTTTTCGGGATGTGCAGGGCGCCCACCGCCGACACCACGGCGGCTGCCGTGAACCGCCGTCCATCGTCGGTGGCCAGTCTCCACAGGCGGGCCGCGTCGTCCCACACCATCGATGTGATCGCCGTCTCATACCGGATGTGCCGCTCGACGCCGTGCCGGGCAGCCACCCGTTTCAGGTAGGCCAGGATCTCAGGCTGCGGGGCGTATGTTCTCGACCACTCCGCCGACTGGTCGAAGGAAAACGAATAGAGATGCGAAGGGACGTCGCACGCGCAGCCAGGATAGGTGTTGTCGCGCCAGGTGCCCCCCAAGCCGGCAGCCTTTTCGAAGACGACAAAATCACGGCGTCCTGACTCGAGCAGTTTGATCGCCATGCACAGCCCGGCGAAGCCCGCGCCCAGGATCGCCACGCCAAGCTCGGGAGCAGCCGCCCCGCCCTGCTCCGACGCGCGAATGGCCTCGATGTCGCTCACCATGTCGGAAGGATGATGAGTCTGAGCAGGCCGGGCAAGGTCATCCTGCCCAGGGTTTTCAGGGCGACTCCCTGTCGCGTCGGCCGGCGGCGGCCTGGACCAGCAGGTAGGTCTTGTAGCCTCCGCCGAGATTCGCCACATCGAACCCCTTCTGAAGCAGGATGCGCGTCGCGATGTAGCCTCGCATGCCCACCTGGCAGTAGACGAGGAGGCGTCGATCCCGGGGCAGTTCATCGAGCCGATCCCGCAGCTCGTCGACGGGGATGTTGACCGCAGTCGGAAGGTGCCCCATCTCAAACTCCTCGGCCGTCCGCACGTCGAGCAGGATCGAGCGGTCGTCGGGGGGGCCGTCGAGCATGTCGGCCATGTCGGCCTGGGGATGGTCGCCCCGCACGAGGCCAGCCGCCACGAACCCCGCCATGTTGACCGGATCCTTGGCCGATCCAAACTGCGGCGCGTAGCAGAGCTCCAGCTGCTCAAGATCAAACACCGTCATGCCGGCCTGGATCGCCACCGCGATGATGTCGATCCGCTTGTCGACCCCGGCGCCGCCGATGGCCTGCGCGCCGAGCACCCGGCCCGAGTCGGGATCGAAGGTGAGCTTCAGCGTCATGGGCTGGGCGCCGGGATAGTAGGTCGCATGGTTGGCCGGATGCACGTAGACGGAACGGTGCCGGATGCCCTGCCGCGCAAGCTGCTTTGCCGAGGCTCCCGTGGAGGCGGCCACCCGGCCAAACACGCCCACGATCGACGACCCCTGCACGCCACGAAAGCGAGCGGCGAGCGGCGACGCACCACGCACGATCGAATCGGCTGCGATGCGGCCCTGGCGATTGGCCGGACCGGCAAGGGGCACGTGTCCCATCGCTCCGCTCACCACATCGCGCACCTCGATCGCATCACCCACCGCCCAGATCGACGGGTCACTCGTCTGCATCTGGTCGCTCACGCAGACACCCCCAAACGGCCCGATCTCGAGCCCGGCAGCCGCGGCGAGACCGCTCTCCGGCCGCACGCCCACGCCGAGAATCACGAGATCGGCGTTCAGGCTCGTGCCGGACGCCAGATCGACCGTCACGCCAGCCGTTGCGTTGCGGATCGCCATCGCCGAATCCGACAGAAACACCGCCACGCGTTTCGCGCGGAGTTCGTCCACGATCGGTGCCGCCATCTCGGGATCGAGACGCGGAAGCACCTGGGGCTGGTGCTCGACCACCGTCGTCTCGAGCCCACGTTTCATGAAGTTTTCGGCGAGTTCGAGGCCGATGAATCCGGCGCCCACCACGATCGCCCGTTTCGCGCCCGCCTCCACCCTCGCCATGATCCGATCGAGGTCGTCGAGGCTGCGAAGCGTGAGCACCTCGGGACGATCCGCGCCGGGGATCGATGGCCGCAGCGGCGTGGCCCCAGGCGCCAGCACGAGCGCATCGTAGGACTCGTCGAAACGCCGGCCTGAGTTCAGGTCGGTCACCCGCACCGTCTTGGCTCGACGGTCGATCGCTTCGACCGTGCATCGCGTCCGCACGTCGAGACGAAACCGGTCGCGAAGCAGCGCCGGCGAGGTCACGAGCAGCTTGCTGCGTTGGGCGATCTCCCCACCGATGAAGTAGGGCAACCCGCAGTTCGCAAACGACACGTCCGGGCCACGTTCGAACAGGACGATCTCGGCGTCTTCGCACAGCCTCCGTGCACGCGTGGCGGCCGAGGCTCCTCCCGCCACGCCGCCGACGATCACCAGCTTCATGCCCCGCCTCCTCATCGCCCCGTCCTCGCCGCCGTCACTCACCGATGTCTTCGGCCCAGAGCGTGGGATTCCTGCGCATGAACTCCCGCATCAGTTCGATGCACCGCTCGTCCTGCAGCACCGTGAGCTGCACCCCGCGCTCCGCGAGCAGTTTCTCCTCACCCATGAATGAGCGGTTCTCGCCGATGACCAGCCTGGGAATGCCATAGAGCAGGATCGCGCCGCTGCACATCGGGCAGGGCGACAGCGTGGTGTAGAGGGTGCACTCGCGGTAGAAGGAGGCGGGGCGTCGTCCCGCCCGCTCGAGGGCGTCCATCTCCCCGTGGAGAATGGTGCTCCCCTGCTGCACGCGACGGTTGTGTCCACGCCCCACGATCGCCCCGTCGTGCACCACCACGGAACCGATCGGGATCCCGCCTTCGGCGAGTCCCTGTTCCGCCTCCTCGATCGCTGCCAGCATGAATGGGTCCATGGGGGCGAGAATAGCGATCACGGGAGGACCGCGTCCAACCCAGCATCATCGCATCTTGAGCGGTTGGCACGCTTTGTCTACCGTCCGCCCCATCCTCATGGAGGGCTTTGAGATGGGCTCATGGGTGCCACGCCGGTTCGGTTGCATCGTCGTCATCGTTGCGGTGGTCTGTGCCTGCCGTTGGACCGCCGCGCAGGAGCCCACCGGCACCGTCGAAGGCCATCCGGCGCTCGCTCGCGCGCCCCGGCGCACATCCACCAAGCACGGACACGAGGGAGATCCTGTGAACATCGCGTTTGTCGGCGACGAGGAGGAACTCCATCGGGCGCTGGCGGCTGCCGGCTGGTATGCAGCCGACCCGATCACACTGACGTCGTCGGTGCGCATCGCCGCCGACGTCGTGCTCAAGAAGCCCTACGACCACGCGCCGGTGAGCGACCTTTTTCTCTGGGGCCGGAAGCAGGATCTCGCCTACGAGCAACCGCTTGGCAGCAGTCCGAAACAGCGGCATCACGTGCGATTCTGGCGGTCGAAGGAGCTCGATGCGAATGGTGAACCCCTCTGGCTCGGCGCGGCCACGTTCGACCAGCGAGTCGAAATCAGCCGTACCACCGGCGGCATCACGCACAAGATCGCGCCGGATGTGGATCGCGAGCGCAACAAGCTCGTCGGAGACACCGCGCGATCGGGAGCCCTCGACGGCTACTACTGGGTCGACCGATTCCATCATGATCGCGAGGGCCGAAACGGTGGCGGTGATCCCTACTTCACCGACGGTCGACTCGCCGTCGGCGTGATCGCCATCACCCGGTAACGCTCCCTGGCGCAGGAGCCCCACGCGCGTGAGCGGAGGGCGCCGCCACAGGATCGGGCGGGACCGTATCAGTCGGTGCCGCGGAGCGGGGACGTGTGCAGACGGTTGTGCTCGGCACCGCTGCGGGAGAGGTGGCTTTCGTAGAGACACACCCGCGTCACCGACGTGTCGCTCGGCGGCATGTCGCCGCAGGCGGCGAGCACCTCGGCCATGTGAGTGCCGTCGCGGCCGGCCCCACGACAGCGGCCCAGGGTCAGGTGCGGGCGAAACCCGCGGGCTTCGGGGGGAAAGCCGATCGGTTCGAGACGCTCCGCCAAGGCATCGTGAAGTCGGACCATGTCGGGCTCGCCCTCACGAACGCCCATCCACACCACCCGGGGCCTCTGTGGCGTGGGAAACGCCCCGCATCCGCCAAACTGCACGCGAAACGGCCGCACGGCCGCAGCGGCCTCGTCCATCGCCACGCAGATGCGGTGGAGGTCGGCATCGTCGACCTCGTCGCCGAGGAAGTGAATCGTGACGTGAAGGTGAGCGGCGTCACCCCAGGCCGCCTCGATGCCGCCGGCCCGCAGCCGTTCGATGGCCCGCGTCGCCGCCACCGTCGTTTCCCGTGACGGATCGATCGCGATGAAAAGCCGATGGCGTGGGGGCATGCGTGTCCTCGTGCTCCACAACGTATCATGCTTCGGTCGCGGCGTGCGACGCTCGACCTCCCTTTCGGAAATCGCCCATGCCTCGTGCTCGAGCGGTCTTGTTGCTGCTGGTCGCATCGACGGCCATCGCCGCTGATCCCTCCGACGTGTCCTTCCCGGTTCGCATCACCGTCGATGCCGCCCGCGACGGCGATCCGCTCCCCGAGATCTGGCGATTCTTCGGGGCCGACGAGCCGAACTACGCCACCATGACACACGGCCGCACGCTCATCGGCGAACTGGGCGAGTTGCGACCACACCAGGTCTACTTTCGCGCCCACAACCTCCTCACGACGGGCGACGGCACGGCAGCGCTGAAGTGGGGCTCGACAAACGCCTACACCGAAGACGTCGAGGGCCGTCCGATCTACGACTGGACGATCCTCGACGCGATCTTCGACAGCTACCGGGCGGGAGGCGTTCGGCCCTATGCCCAGATCGGGTTCATGCCCGAAGCCCTCTCCGTGAAACCCCAGCCCTACCGACATCACTGGCGGGTCGGCGCGGCCTACGAAGAGATCTACACCGGCTGGGCCCATCCGCCGAAGGATTTCGCGAAGTGGGAGGCCCTGGTCTTCGAATGGGTGCGTCACTGCGTGGATCGCTACGGCGCCGACGAGGTGGCGACGTGGTATTGGCAGACCTGGAACGAGCCGAACATTCCCTACTGGCAGGGCACGCCGGAGGAGTTTTACAAGCTTCACGACCACGCCATCGCTGCCGTACGCCGCGCACTTCCGTCCGCCCGCGTCGGTGGCCCCGACGTCGCCGGCGATGGGGGCGGCTTCATGGATGGATTCCTGGAGCACTGCCTCCGCGGCACCAACTTCGCCACGGGCGAGCGGGGCACGCCGCTCGACTTCGTGTCGTTTCATGCCAAGGGCCAGCCAAAAACGGTCGATGGCCACGTGCGGATGGGAATCCGCGAGCACCTGCGCACGATCGACGCCGGCTTCGCCCGCATCGCACGGCATCCTGAGCTTCGCCGCACACCGATCGTGATCGGCGAGTCCGATCCCGAGGGATGCGCGGCCTGCCAGGGTCCGCAACTCGCCTACCGCAACGGCACGATGTATTCGAGCTACACCGCGGCGAGCTTTCCACGGAAGATCGACCTGGCCGCCCGGCATGGCGTGAACCTCGAGGGGGCCCTCACGTGGGCCTTCGAGTTTGAAGACACCCCCTTCTTCGCCGGCTATCGCTCCCTGGCGACCAACGGCATCGACAAGCCGGTGCTGAACGTGTTTCGGATGTTCAGCCGCATGCGCGGACGACGGCTGCCGACCACCAGTGACGGTCAGGCGTCGCTGGACGACATGCTGGCCCGCGGCGTGCGCGGCCGGCCCGACGTGGGCATCCTGGCGAGTCGTGACGACACCGGCGTGAGGCTCCTCGTGTGGCATTACCACGACGACGACGTGCCGGGGCCAGCCGCCGACCTGACGATCGAGGTGCGTGGCTGGACAGGCGAGGCAACCGCGCCGGCCCACTTTCGCATCGACGAAAGCCACAGCAACGCCTTCGCCGCATGGAAGCAGATGGGCTCGCCGCAGCCTCCCTCAGCCGAGGAGCACGCCGAACTCCGCCGTCGTTGTGGCCTGGAGCCGGCTGCACCGCCGGCCGTGGCCGTGGATGGCACGGTGCTCACCGCGTCGTTCACCCTTCCCCGAGCCGGCGTGTCGCTGCTGGAGTGGCCCTCCCCGGAGACTTCTCGATGACGATCACCGCGTGGTTCGCTTCTGCTTGGGCACCTCGGCCGCTCTGTGGCGTGATGGCGTGGCTGCTCGTGGCGTCGTGCACGCTCGCCGCGGGGCCCGACCGATACCTCAACCGGCCTGCTCACTGGTTTTCGAGCGACGACGCCAGGACCATCGCCGACACCATCCTCACCCACCAGAGCGACCTCGGCGGCTGGCCGAAGAATCGCGACACGACGGCCGCCCCCTTCACGGGCGACCGGGGCTCGCTCGATCCCACCTACGACAACGGCGCCACCACCGACGAACTGCGGTTTCTCGCCCGCATGGTCAACGCGACGCACGACGACTGCGACACCCAGGCCTTCCTCCGCGGGCTCGACTACGTGCTCGAAGGGCAGTATCCGAATGGCGGTTGGCCTCAGTCGTTTCCGCCAGGCACCGGCTATCCCCGCCACATCACGTTCAACGACCACTCGATGGTTCGGCTCATGAACTTCGTCCGCGAGGTCGCTAACGACCCGGCCTATGCATTCGTCGCTGCCGACCGCCGCGCCGCAGCCCGTGCCGCCTTCGACCGCGGCGTCGAATGCATCCTCGACTGCCAGGTCCGGATCGACGGCAGACCCACCGTGTGGTGTGCCCAGCACGACGAGAAGGATTTCCTCCCGAGGCCGGCCCGCTCCTACGAACTCGTGTCGCTGAGCGGGTCGGAATCAGTCGGCATCACGCAACTCCTGATGAGCCTCGACAATCCATCGCCTCGGGTCATCGAGGCGATCGACGCGGCGGTGGCCTGGTTTGAACGGTCGAAGGTGACCGGGGTTCGGATCGTCACGAAGCGTGATCCCGGCGGGCCCCGCGGCGTGAATCGCACGCTCGTCGACGATCCTTCCGCGCCGCCGCTCTGGGCGCGGTTCTACGACATCGACACCAACGAGCCGATGATCGTCGATCGTGACGGCAAGCGGCGGAGCCACTACAACGATCTGAGCGCCGAGCGCCGCAGTGGCTACGGCTGGTATGGCGACTGGCCGCGGCACATGCTCGACGTGGAGTATCCCGCGTGGAAGGCCCGAATCGCCGCGACCGCACCCCGCTGAGATGCTGAAATGGTGGTAGGCACCTTTCTCCCTTGTTCGCAACGATTTCAGCACCGAGCGGCGTGACGGCGAAGGGTGGCCAAGGCCGCGCCGGCGACCGCGCCGAACGCAACAAGCCCAAGTGATGCGGGCTCGGGCACTGCGACAAGGCGAAAGCCGATGCCATCCTGAAAGCCGCTCGTGGGATACGAACTGTTGTTGTAGGTGAAGTCGATGTCAGCAGCGACGCCTTTGAAACTGCCCCCCATCAATCCGCTCGTCGACGACGACGTCTGCCCGTTCCACTCCAACACGTTGCCGCTTTGGTCGAACGTTCCGTAATAGCTCGATCCGCCGTTGCTGCCTACGGTTGTCACGTTGCCGTTCTGGACAACAGGAGAGCCCCAATGGGCGTCGTTATTGTAGTTGGCAACGTTCCCGGTGGTCACGGGGCTCACACCGCCGGACGTGCCAGTGCCCACGGTTGTGGCCGTCACGGGCGTCGGGGCTGAGTTGCTCTGCGTGGCGTAGGTGTAATAGCCGCCGGCGCCGGAGTTCAGGAGCGGCGAGTAGTACGCAGCCTTATACCACTCGTTCTTCGAGGGCACCCAGTACTGGGCTCCCGAGTTCTTGGCAGGAGCCACGCCACTGATGGCGCCGGCGAGTGTGTAGGCCCCCGAGTTTATGGCCGTCGAACCCGACACGGAGGTGCCATAGGTTGTCGCTCCAGCCTGAAGCCAGTTCGCCACTCGTGCCACGTCCCACCAGTCCACATAGTTGACAGGCTTGTTCCCCATGTTCGTCCGCGTCGCATAACGGCTGCCGTCGGACGTTCCGCTGTTGGTGATTCCAGCGCGGGGATCGGATGCCATCAACGCGTTGTAGATGCCGTTCGGATTCGTCCCCTGCGGGTCCACGGCGTTGAGAAACTCGACGTACTGCGCGTTGGTCCACTCATAGGTCATGATGCTGTACACCTCCGCCACCGCACCGAATCCCGTACCCGATTCATTCGCGTTTCCGGGATTCCCAACGGTCACCCAGTCGATCGTGACAGCTCCGACAGGAAGGGAAAGAAGGGAGATGAGGCACGCGGCAGCAGTTCCGTGACGGACACAGGCGAGGGGCGACATGGGATGGGCTCTCGGAGGGACGAGCGAGGCATCACCATCACCCGCTCGGAGCCAACTTTTTTCACCTGCATGCCCCCAGACCATCATTGGCAGCCACGAAGTGACGAAACATGCTGGAGGGGGGACGAATCGGGCACAGGCCGGGACGAACCTGGAATCTGCTGGGACGAATCGGCGTGGACACGTGGCGTCAGAGCAAGAGACCACGAGCGGCAACGAGGGCTCAACGCAACGAATCTGCACGATGCCGATCGCACATGATCCTTGTGCAGGAAACACCTCCGTGGGCGGAAGATCCATCCGCATCATCGTCGTGCTGCTGACTCGTCGCAGCAAGGCGCCGATTCGTCCCCACCTGCGCCCGATTCGTCCCTGCATGCGCCCGATTCGTCACTTTGATGCCGTCTGGGATTGTGGAGGAAGGAACACTCGTTACCGCGCGAGCATCGGGCATGTGGTTTTGATTTCGTTCCTTCCTCAGGGCATCCCTCCATGTCGTACTCTCTCCGTGGCTTCTTCGTGGCAACCTCCGCTGCACTCGCCCTCGTCGCGCTGAGTTTCGCGCAGAACGCTTCTGCGACCGTGGTCTCCTATCGGGTTGAGGTCGGGTTTCAAGGTGCCTTCGGTGGCACGTTCACTGTTCCCGACACCAGCGCCGCCATCGGCACGACCAGCACATCGACCCCGGCCGTCACCTCCATCACCAGCGACGGAGTTACAGGAGCCGGTCAGGTTGTCGGCTCGTTCACACCGACTCAATACAATATTTTGGCTGATAGTGATCTCAGCTCTCCGTTGGTTGAATGGACCAACAGCAGCACCGACAGTTACTTACAGTTCTATTCAATCACCTTCTACGACTTTGTGCGCGGTGGTGGAACGTGGGACCAAGCGTATGGCAACTCATACGAGATTGAGACCGCTGCTGGGTTTGCCGTGGATTCCAACGATGCCTCGCTATTTACCGATGGCGGAACTCTTGTTTTTTCCGCTGCCGTCCCTGAGCCTTCAACGGCCATCCTCGGCCTTGCAGGCCTGGCATGGGTCGCCACGCAGTTTCATCGTCGCTCGCAACGCTGACATCCCGTCGGATCGCATGGGTGAACATTCCAGAGAGGGGCGGGCCGAACGGCTCGCCCCTCGTGCGTTTGGTGGTATCCGAGAGTCGCCCTCGTCACGAACGCGGCCTCCACCAACGCAAAAACCCCTGCGAAGCCCGGGAAACCCGGAACGTCGCAGGGGTCTTCTGGTGAGAGGCTCCGGTCGGAGTCGAACCGACGATGGCGGATTTGCAATCGGGACGCAACTCTCGGAAACGTCGGACGAAACGCACGAATGTGCAGCAGGTCGGGGTGCTTGTCGGGGTAACTCGCTGGCACAGGCCTCAGCGACCACGGACGTCGAAATCCTGAACGCGAGGTGGCATCTGCTGTCGCCCGAGATTCGCGGAGCGATCATGGCCGTTTTCTACTCGTCGCAGAAAACTGAAACCGGTTCCAGCGTCCCCTGGTGCTCTTTCCTGCCCAAGAAAAGTACCGGGGACGAGGCGCTGATCCATGTCGCTCGCTCGGTTGTTTACGGCGGCATCACTCCGGCCGTACGGTCCGCGGCCAGCCGTTCGGGCTCGTCTAAACCGAGTGTACCGGCGGGGCTGGCGACGGGGGCCGGGGAGCCGGCACATGCGCCGCTTTGGCGTCAGTGCTTCGTCCGCTCACCCACTTCAACCAGTCCTTGCCCCATCCGGAGTTCTCGAACGATTTCTGCCCAGAGGGGCTCCAGCCACTGAAAAAGTGCCGGGTTGGTGCTGTTACCGATTCGCAGCCAGACAACCTGAGGGCCGCCGGTTTCTGTCATTCGACGAAGCGCAAAATCTTCGTCTTTCGTCACGATGCACCAGCCGCCAGCGATCGCAAACCGCCAAATCTCTCCGTCGTCGGCATCCCGCAGCCCAACGTCGCGACACGCTATCGCTTCTTCGCCGACCGTCGTCAGGAACCGTGCCAGCGATGGCGGCAACTGGGCATCGACGAGGAACCGCATTTCATCCGCCTATCCGACGAAGACAGGATGGTCGAAATACTGGGCGGCGTACTCGAGGCACGCGCGGATATCCTCCCGCTCCAAATCAGGGTAGTCAGCAAGAATCTGATCCTCTGACGCCCCGGAAGCGAGCATTTCAAGAACGTCTTTGACGCGAATACGCATGTGGCGAATGCACGGTCGTCCCCCGCATTTTCCGGGCTCGACGGTGATTCGCGACTGAGAGGGTGTTGTTGCCATGGTTTCATCATACGTCCCGCGGGCAATCGAAAAACGAAAAAACCCCCGTGACGCCCGGGCGAACCCGGACATCACGAGGGTCTTCTGTTGAGAGGCTCCGGTCGGAGTCGAACCGACGATGGCGGATTTGCAATCCGTGCCTTCCGAGGAAACGCCCGGAGATACGGGGAATTCGGAGGCGGTGACCACCAAAACGACCACTGCGACGGGTCGAGATGTCGATCTGGCGGCGGTCATCGCGGCATGGCCCGACCTCTCCAGCGTCGTGAGGGCTGGCATTCTCGCGATGGTCAACGCCAGTCGCCCAATCGGCGACCCGCGCTGTTAGAGCGTGCAATCCCGCAGCACGCCCACCTCACCCGAAGATGCCCACCCCGCGCCCCCCGCAGCAGACGAACACCCCGTTACGTAGGCGTCCCGTCTTTTTCCACGGTTGCGTTGCCGAAAACCTTTTCGGCTCGGCAGGGCGACCGGTGAGCCTGTCAAGAGATCGATGCCCAAAGTGTCCGCATGGCATGCGGCATGAAATCGCTCCTACCAGCAGTCGTTAGTCCGTTGTCATACCTGCCTAGCCTTGCCTTGACCGTTAGCATTTTCACTGCGAACTGATTTGGGCCAATAGCGCTCAGCATAGAACTCTCTATCGCTGCAAGCGATGTGATACGCACGCGAACGTACACAAGGAGAATCTCCATGAATCGCTTCACTACGTCTCTGTCGTTTCATTGGGCGCATGCTGCGTTGTGCATCGCCACAGGTGCGGTGACGATGGCCACGCCCATCTTCCGCTCTGATTTCGTCCGCGCCGTCACGATTGACTGGGTGACGGTGGGGAACGCCGGCAACGCCAACGACCCCGCAACCGGGAATCGCTACGGCGGCGTGGCCTACGACTACCAGATCGGCAAGTACGACGTGACGATCGGGCAGTACACGGAGTTTCTCAACGCCGTAGCCGCGACCGACACCTACGCGCTCTACAACGCAAGCATGGCAACCGACCTCAACATAGCGGGCATTTCACGATCGGGCGCTTCGGGTTCGTACACCTACAGCGTGATCAACAATGGCGGCGACAGTAGCAACCGCCCGATCACGTACGTTTCGTGGTGGGATGCGGCCCGGTTTTCCAACTGGATGGCAAACGGCCAGCCGACGGGAGCCCAGAGCAGCACGACCACGGAGAATGGTGCCTACTTCGTGAACGGGGCGACGAGCGGCAATACTCCGGCCAAGAACGTCACGAACCCAAACACAGGCACTGCTCCGGCATTCTTCATCCCTACGGAGAGCGAGTGGTACAAGGCGGCGTACTACAGTCCGGTGCTGAACTCCGGGTCAGGCGGCTACTACACCTACGCCACGCAGAGCAACACGGCTCCGGGCAACGTGGTCGGCAGCGGTGCCAATCAGGCGAACTACAACAACGGCGTCTATTCCGTGACGCAGTCGTCCTCTACCGACAGCAACCAGAACTACCTGACCGACGTGGGTGCATTCACGAATAGTGCAAGTTTCTACCGCACGTTTGACCAGAGCGGAAACGTGTATCAGTGGAACGATCTGGATGGCACTACCGGCACGTCTCGTGGGCTCCGCGGCGGCAGCTGGGGCCCCGACGCGTTGTCCGTGTCGTCCTCCGCCAGTATCGTGAACAGCCCCTTATTCGAGTTCGACATCATCGGTTTTCGTCTCGCAAGTCCGGTGCCTGAGCCGTCGACGTGCGCCATGGGAGCGGGTGGATTGGTTGGCATCGCGATTCGGGCCATCCGACGCCGCCGGGCCTGAGCCGCTTCAGCCAATCTGATTCCAACGCGAGGGGAGCAGGTCACCATCACGGGCCTGCTCCCCTTTGTGCGTTTGTGCTTGGGCAAAGGTGACGTTCTGAAGGTGCCGAGCGAGAAGGGCAGGAGGCTCGCCGCTTCAAAGTGAGCCCAGAAAGCGGTTGTTAGCAGTCCTCACAGCCCACTAACGCTCTTGCCCTACTCCCCCCAGCGTAGGTACCTACTCCGCCGCCCAAGGATGGGCGAAGCCTCGCGGAGGATGGGCCATGGCCAAGTCAGCAACCGGGATCATCGGAATAGCGTGGCTAGCAAGCTGCTTGACCACGTCCGTCGGCTTCGCCGATACGCTCTACCCAGTGTTCACCGACAACTTCCAGAACGGAAGCACCGTCGGCGGCACCAGCATCCCAGGGGGCACACCAACTGCTAGTTTTACAAGTTATGACATCGCGTCTAGTAAGAACGCGTTCTTTAGTGCAATTAGGTCAAATACCCTTCGCCTGACTATACCGGGCACAACGTCGGGCTTTGTGGAAACTCAGGCGGTGTTTAGCTCGACACCTATCATGCTCCAGAGCATTGGGGACGTCATCAACATGAGAGTCACCTTTGTGAACGTCAACAACATTTTGAGCGCTGGAGGAACGAATTCGTATCTGTTTGCGGGCCTTTACGATTCGGGCACGTCTCCCCCTCTCACCAACCTCGCAACGTCTGGTTTAAACGGTGCCTCTGACAGTCCGTATGCCACCGGAGGTACACAACTCTGGCAAGGATATGTGCAGAGATTTGCGATTCCTGGGGGGACTAACCGGAGTTTCGTACGCCCTCAGCAGACCGGCACCAACACCTCCTCCTCCAACCAGGATTTGATCGGCAATAGTTTTGGTGGTGGCACATACAACAACCCCACCGGCGGTCAACTGACCGACAGCAGCGATGTACTCCCAACGCAGAGCCTGCTAACGGTTGGTGGCACGTACACGCTCGACTACACCCTGACCCTAGTCGATTCGTCGACGATCAGTCTGCAGTCGTCGCTCTACGACGGCATTGGCCTAGGAGGAACGGTCATCGCATCACTTACCCAATCGGCCACTGGCACAAATTTCATCACATCGAGTTTTTCAGGACTAGCAGTTGGAGCAAGATATAACCACACAACAACTAACGGCGCCATCACAATGGACATCAACAACATTGCCATCTCAACAAATGTTGTTCCGGAGCCGTCCGCCCTCGTCCCCGTCACGGTCGGTCTGGGTCTCGGCGTCTGGCGCCTCTCCCGTCGTCAGCGGGCTTCACGAGCACCCACCGAAGAGTTTTAGTGCTCGGGGAGCAGCAGGGCTTCATCGGGCCGCTGCTCTCTTTTTCAACTCGGCGGGGCTCAAGTTCCCTCGTCTCGCGGGAGTACATCCGGTCAGCCAAGCGTCTTGCATCTCGCGAGCGCGTATTGCGATGTCTCTCTCGGTGAACTGAATCTGCGCACCGATCGAAGCTGCTTGTGTGCTCATCGTGTAGCGATTCCTACTCGAACGTTCGCTAAAACAACGAAGAGCAAAGAGAGTTCCCCTCCTCGTATCCCCGTATCGAGTAACGGATGGCTGGTATCGGATAAGCACCTCTGTGTACTCAATGGAGGTTTTTATGCCCCGGTGAACGGTCTCTCCTCCTATGCCGATGCCCCATCAATGTGGGCGTCATCGTCGGGAGTACCGTTCACCGCCCGAGTCGCTGTGTCCCAACGCTCGGCGTGATCCACCCCGAGCGGTGCTGGAAGGGATGACTTAAGGGCTGCTTTCCGGCGATCCTCTACCGCTCGCCGCTGCCGCCCCTCACCGCTGCTGCTTGCTTCGCGATGCGTGTCTGGCAGTCCGGCGCACCGTGGGACGAAAAGTGACCACCACAACGACCACTGCAACGTGGCACAGAGGGGCACAAACAGGCACTCTGGGGCATCTGTGCGGGCTGCCGACCTGCCCACATCGAGCGCGGCTGAAAACGAAAAAACCCCCGTGACGCCCGGGCGAACCCGGACATCACGAGGGTCTTCTGTTGAGAGGCTCCGGTCGGAGTCGAACCGACGATGGCGGATTTGCAATCCGCTGCCTTAGCCACTTGGCTACGGAGCCGAACTCTCCTGCCCGATTTACGCTACGGCACCATGGGCAAACTGGTCAAGGTCTTCCTGTCGCGTAAACCTCACCGATCGATCCGCTGGGTGCGAATCCTCCGATGATGCCTAGGGATCGGCCTAGACGCCCCCTGGTCTTCAGTCCTTTCCAAATCGCGGGACATACGGCCGGCCTTTGGTTCCGGCTCCCGCCTGCCGATATAGTCTGCGGCATCGTTTCATTTTCCCACCTTTCAGCCGTAGGCCCCGCTCCACCGGCCTCGGCCCCGCAGGAGTCTTTCGAGGATGACCAAGCAGGCGACGTGCGACATCGGGCTGATCGGACTGGCCGTCATGGGTGAAAACCTCGCCCTCAATATCGCCAGCCGTGGCTCCTCGATCGCGGTCTTCAACCGCACGACGAGCGTGACCGACGCGTTCACCTCGAGCCGCGGCAACCAGCCGAACGTGGTCGGATGCCACACCCTCGAGGAACTCGTCGCCGCCCTCAAGCCTCCCCGCAAGGTGATGATGATGGTCAAGGCCGGCCCGGCCGTCGACGAGCTCATCAAGACGCTCATCCCGCTCCTGTCCAAGGGCGACGTGATCATCGACGGTGGCAACACGCTCTACTCCGACACCGAACGGCGAACGAAGGAGGTGGAGGCGGCGGGCCTTCTCTACATCGGCACCGGCGTGTCGGGGGGCGAAGAGGGCGCCCTCAAGGGCCCCAGCCTGATGCCCGGCGGCACCAAGGCCGCCTGGCCGCTCGTGCAGCCGATCTTCCAGGCAATCGCGGCGAAGGTAGGCCCGAACGGCGACATCCCGTGCTGCGACTGGGTGGGCCCACGTGGTGCCGGCCACTACGTGAAGATGGTGCACAACGGCATCGAATACGGCGACATGCAGCTCATCTGCGAGGCCTACTCGCTTCTCAAGCATGCAGCAGGCCTCACCAACGACGAACTCGCCAAGGTGTTTGACGACTGGAACCGCGGTGAACTCGACAGCTATCTCATCGAGATCACCCGCGACATCTTCACCGTGAAGGATCCCGACACCGGACATTTCATGGTGGACCTCATCCTCGACAAGGCCGGGGCCAAGGGCACCGGCAAGTGGATGAGCCAACTCGCCCTCGACCTCGGCGTGCCCAGCACGCTCGTCACCGAGGCGGTGTATGCCCGTTGCCTGTCGGCCCTCAAAGATGAACGCGTGCGGGCCAGTGCCGTGCTCAAGGGCCCGGCCGCGAAGACGACCGTCGCCCCGGCCGATCGAGCCCGGTTCATCGAGCAGGTGCGACAGGCGCTCTACGCGTCGAAGATCGCCAGCTATGCCCAGGGCTACGTGCAGCTCGCCGCGGCCGCGAAGGAACACGACTGGCCGCTCGACTATGGCGCCATCGCCATGATGTGGCGGGGCGGCTGCATCATCCGAGCCCAGTTCCTCGAACGGATCTACGAAGCCTACAAGGCCTCACCCACCCTCGAAAACCTCATGCTCGCGCCCTACTTCACCGAAGCCCTCTCCAAGGCCCAGGATTCGTGGCGGCACGTGGTGGCCACCGCGGCCACGATCGGGATTCCGGTGCCGGCCTTCATGACGGCGCTGGCCTACTACGACGGCTACCGTCACGCCACGCTGCCGGCCAACCTGCTGCAGGCCCAACGCGACTACTTCGGTGCCCACACCTACGCCCGCACCGACAAGCCGGGCACCTTCCACACGGAGTGGCTCGATCTGCGGAAACCCGTTACCTGAACCACCCCACCCCACCCACCGAACGAGGAGCATTGTCAGCCATGTCGAATGAGTTTCTGGAAGGACTGTTCTCCCTGAAGGGACGCACGGCGGTCGTGGTCGGGGGCACGGGGGTGCTCGGCGGCTCCCTTGCCGAGGGCCTCGGCAAGGCCGGTGCCTTCGTGGTGGTGGCCGGCCGCGGCGCTGATCGCGGTGAGGCTCGCGTGGAAGCCATCCGGGCGGCCGGTGGTGACGCTGCCTTCGTGAGCGTGGATGCCACCGACCGCGAGAGCGTGAAGGCACTCCTCGAGGCCACGATCCACGCCCGCGGCAAAGCCGACATCCTCGTCAACTGCGCCGGGGTGAACTCGTCGGTGCCCTACTTCGACATTCCCGATGACGACTTTGCGAAGGTCATCGACACCAACCTGAAAAGCACCCATATCGGGTGCCAGGTGTTTGGGGCCCATATGGCCGAGCACGGCGGCGGGGCGATCCTCAACATCGGCAGCGTGTCGGCCGACAAGCCTCTCTCGCGGGTGTTCATCTACTCCGCCTCGAAGGCGGCGGTGGTGAACTACACGAAGAACGTCGCCCGCGAACTCGCTCCGAAGGGGGTTCGTGTGAATGTGCTCTGCCCCGGCTTCTTCCCCGCGGAACAAAACAAGAAAATCCTGTCGCCCGAACGGGTTGCCTCGATCATGTCGAAGACGCCCATGAATCGCTTTGGCAACCCCGAGGAACTGCTCGGCGCCGCGATCCTGCTCTGTGCCCCGTCGGCCGGAAGCTTCATCACGGGTGCCGAGGTCTATGTGGACGGCGGATTCACGGGGATGAGTATCTGACTTTACGCCCGCGGGGCCATCCATGGCCCCCGCGGGCTTGTGCCCGTCGATGGGAACGCCAAGGGTTCCCATGACGGGCCGGTGGCCTTCCGGGCCACCGCCGAGTGTCCTGCCCGCGGGCTCCTGCCCGTCGCCGCCTTCCATCCACACCTCTCCGCCATGCCACACACGATCGTGATCTTCGGTGCGTCGGGCGACCTCACGAGCCGCAAGCTCGTGCCGGCGCTCTACAACCTCATGCGGTCCGGTGCCCTGCCCGATCACACCCGCATCGTCGGCTTCTCCCGCACGCCGATGACCGATGACGAGTGGCGAACGAGCCTTCGCGAAACCACCGCCAAACACTGCGACTGTGGCCCACTCGACGAGCCGTCGTGGCAGACCTTCGCCGCCACGATCCACTATCAGCCGGGCGATATCGGTCGCCCCGAAGATTTCGCGGTGCTCGAAACCCGCCTCCGCCAACTGGAGGGAGGCGGCGAGGCCGACCGCGTCTATTACCTGGCCACGGCGCCCCAGTTCTACGAGCCCGTCGTCTCGTCGCTCGGAGCCCACGGGATGGCCGTGCAGGATCACGGCGCCCGTCGCATCGTCGTCGAAAAGCCCTTTGGCACCGACCTCACCACGGCCCAGTCGCTCAACGCCCACATTCACACCGTGTTTCGGGAAAGCCAGGTCTTCCGCATCGACCACTACCTCGGCAAGGAGTCGGTGCAAAACATCCTCGCCCTCCGGTTTGCCAACACGATTTTCGAGCCCATCTGGAACCGCCGCTACGTCGACCACGTGCAGATCACCGTGGCCGAAGAGGTGCCGGTGGGACGTCGCGGCGGCTACTACGACACGGCCGGCGTGCTCCGCGACATGTTTCAAAACCACCTGCTGCTGCTGCTGATGGTCAC
>Ga0208783_10000410_pt1 | contig 26543 bp, 37 predicted proteins | sample DEB19_08_DNA_2_FD_184529 | JGI IMG/M metagenome (GOLD analysis project Ga0208783, IMG submission 184529) | Aqueous microbial communities from the Delaware River and Bay under freshwater to marine salinity gradient to study organic matter... | ecosystem: Environmental > Aquatic > Marine >...
ATCCCCATTTCGATTATTTTCGTTCCTTAGGGGGGGCATGCGAAAAAATTACAAAGAAAAACTGAAGTATGACCAGGAGCGGGCCGCCAATCTCAGCATTCTGGGCCGTGAGATCGGCAAGATCCCTCGGGTAAAAAACGCCCGCCGGAAAAACGCCGGCCGCCGCGACTTTTTGAAATTTTGCCGAAGCTATTTTCCGACTTCCTTTCCTTTGGCGTTCTCCGCCGACCATCTCAAAGTCATTGCCAAGATCCAAACCTCGGTACTTGACGGCGGACTATTCGCCGTGGCAATGCCGAGGGGCTCGGGGAAAACGACCCTATGCGAAGTGGCTTGCACCTGGGCGTTAGTCTACGGTCATCGGTCGTTTGTTGTGCTGATCGGTTCCGACGCCGCCGCCGCCGGCCGAATGTTAGACTCTATAAAAGTCGAGATCGAAACAAACGAACTATTACACGACGACTTCCCGGAAGTGTGTTACCCGATCCAAAAGCTAGAACGTATCAGCAAGCGTTGCCTGGGACAAACACACAACGGCAAGCCGACCTACATTACATGGTCGGCCGAAACGCTTACACTCCCGACCGTACCAAAATCACCGGCCTCGGGTGCGACCGTAAAGGTTGCCGGGCTAACTGGAGCCATTCGCGGACTAAAACACAAAACGGCATCGGGGAAATCAATTCGCCCCGACTTAGTTGTTATCGACGATCCGCAAACCGATGAATCTTCCCGGTCATTGTCACAGTGTGCGTACCGGGAACGCGTGCTATCGGGGGCCGTTCTCGGTCTGGCGGGACCCGGCAAGCAAATATCGGGTATCATGCCGTGTACGGTCATTTCGCCAGGCGACCTTGCCGACCGTATGCTAGACGCAAGCAAACATCCTGAATGGAATGGCGAGCGGTGCAAGTTGCTTTATGCACTTCCGGAACGCGAAGACCTTTGGGATGAATACGCCAAAATACGGGCCGACAGTTTCCGCCGCGGCCTAGGCGGGAAGTGCGCAACCGAGTTCTACCGGGCACATCAGGTTGAAATGGATCGCGGGGCCGTCGCGGCCTGGGCCCAGCGACACAAGCCGGATGAACTTTCCGCAATCCAGCACGGAATGAACCTGAAAATGGATGACCCGACCGCGTTTGCCAGCGAGTACCAGAACGATCCCCTGATCGAAACCGATGAAACCCGGAAAATCCTTTCCGCCGAGCAGGTCGCCAGGCAACTGAACCGAACACCTCGGGGCGTCGCCCCGGCGGGATCGACCCGGTTGACGGCCTTTGTCGACGTCCAAGGCGATTTGCTTTACTGGTTGATCGCGGCCTGGGCGGACGATTTCACCGGGGCAATCGTAGACTATGGGGCATGGCCCGACCAACGCCGGCCATACTTCACGCTCCGGGACGCCCGGCCGACTATTGCCCAGGCGACCGGCATAAGTTCACTCGAAGCGTCGTTGTTCGCGGCCCTAGAGCGGGTCGCGGCCGAGGTGATCGGAAGGGAATACCCGGTTGACCTGGGCGGCGGGCTCCGGGTCGAAAGGGTTCTGGTCGATGCTAACTGGGGTATGTCGACCGAAGTTGTCTACCGTTGGGCGCGGCAAACGCCGTTTGCGGCCCTGGTGACCCCTTCACACGGCAAGGCAATCGGGGCGTCGAGCCTACCGATGGAAGAATGGGCGCGACGACCCGGCACGAAATACGGGCAAAACTGGGTTATGCCGACGCCTCGGCCCGGTCGAGTTCGGCATTTGGTCTATGACGTCAACTTTTGGAAGTCATTTTTTCACTTCCGCATTGGTGCGCCCCTCGGCGATCGCGGCGGCCTGACGTTATGGGGCGACAAACCCCAGGAACACCGGCTTTTAGCCGAGCATTTGACCGCGGAATTCCCCGTGGAAGTCACCGGTCGGGGTCGGACGGTGTCGGAATGGAAATGTCGGCCGCATAAACCGGATAATCACTGGCTAGATTGTGCGGTAGGGGCGACCGTGGCGGCGTCAACGCTTGGAATAGCGTTGCCAGGTACGGAAACCGTGGCAAAACCACGGCAAAAAGTGAGCTGGGCCGAAATCCAACGGCAAAAGCGGGCTAGTTATGGCCGATAATGGGATTATTTGCCCGCGTTGCGGCTGCGCGGACCTCCGCGTAACGCATACGGTGCGAAAACCAAATCAAATCACACGTTACCGACGGTGCAGGCATTGTCAGAAAAAGTTAATAACTTATGAAACAGCGCCAGAAAATGCTATTAGTAGCATTACTTTAAAAAAGTTGTAACTTTTCCTTCCCATGGTGCGCCCTATTGGTTACAGTTTGGGTATGGCAGACATTGCAGACACACTTGAAACGGTCGCCGGCCAACCTAAAGAGGTTCAGGTTGACGGCCAGATTGTAAAATCTCAAGACTTGGATCAATTGATCCGGGCCGACCAGTATTTGAAATCCAAGGATGCCGCAAGCAAGAAAACCTCAGGATTGAGGTTCGTAAAGTTGTCCCAACCTTCAAGCGTGTAAATGCTAAACTGGTTGAGAAAACTTATCCAGCCAACAACGCGGACCATCCGGCGGCCCGTTCGCGCACGTTATGACGCGGCGCAGACAACCGATGAGAATCAAAGGCACTGGGCGTACTCCGATTCACTTTCGGCCAAGTCGGCAAACACGCTTACAATCCGGCAAACACTACGCAACCGGGCCCGGTACGAGTTCGCTAACAATGGCTATTGTCACGGGCTCATTATTACCCTGGCGAATGACCTGATTGGCACAGGGCCGAGGTTGCAGGTACAAACCGACGACGCCGATTACAATCGGGCCGTCGAATTGGCCTGGAGCAACTGGACGGCGGCGGTCGGCCTGGTCGACAAATTGCACGTAATGACCCAGGCGAAAAAGCGGGACGGTGAAGCGTTTGCGGTTTTCGTCACAAACGAAACCTTACCAAACCCTGTCCAAATTGACCTTCGACTAGTCGAGTGCGATCAAGTGACCACGCCTACAGGAATGCTACCGTCGATCAATGACGATGGGCTAGTATTTGACGCCTCGGGCAATGTCGTTGGCTTTCACGTGTTGCGGTTTCATCCCGGCGATACCTATTCCGGCACGTTGAATGAGTTTGACACGCTACCGGCCCGAAGTGTTATTCACTGGTTTCGGGCCGATCGGCCTGGTCAATTTCGCGGCGTTCCGGAAATCACGCCGAGCCTACCTTTATTCGGTCAACTTCGGCGGTATACCCTGGCGACCCTGACGGCCGCCGAAACCGCCGCCAACTTCGCCGCCGTTCTCGAATCACAGGCCCCGCCTGATGGCACAACCGAGGAACCGACCCCGTTTGAAACGCTCGAAATCGAGCGCGGCATGATGACCACGTTACCCGCCGGGGCCAAGTTGTCGCAGTTTGCCGCGCAACATCCAACAACTCTTTACCAGGAGTTCAAGCGCGAACTTCTCAAAGAAATCGGGCGGCCGTTGTCGGCCCCGTTCAACGTCATTTCCGGGGATAGTTCGCCTTACAACTATTCATCGGCCCGGCTGGATCATTTGCTCTATCGCCAGGCCCAGCGGGTCGAGCGGGACCATTGCCGGCGGATCGTACTTGAACGGGTCTTTCAAGCGTGGGTGGATGAGGCGCAAATGGTTCCGGGTCTGTTACCGTCCAGGCCCGGGACCAGCGCCGATTTGCCGCGCGATTGGATTTGGCCCGGGGCCGAGGCCATCGACCCAGAGAAGGAAGCAAAAGCCGACACGGAACGCCTGGGCAACAACACAACAACCCTGGCGGAGATCCTTGCCGGGTACGGGCAAGACTGGGAAAGTTTTCTCCGGCAACGGGCCCGTGAACAACAACTGATTACTGAACTTGGACTAGGGAGCAGCAATGGCGCGACTAGCAGCCAAAATGCAGCCAATCAACCTAACGGCTGAATCGGTTGAAATGGATCTGGTCGCGGCCGCAACCGGGGCCGACGGCGGCCTTAAGCGGTTCACCATGACCGCCTACACCGGCGCGGCAATGCAGGTGGCGTATTATCAGCACCCTGTAGTGATCGACCTGGCGGGAATGAAGATCAAAGCTGCCAGGAAACCAATTCTTAGGGACCATAACCCGGCGCAAATCGTAGGACACACGGACGCCGTTAGGGTCACGGATGGCCCGACGCAATCCCTGCAAGTTACCGGCGTCATTTCCGGTACGGGGCCGGCGGCCCGGGAAGTCGTCGACCTGGCGGCGAACGGGTTTCCCTGGCAGGCGTCGGTAGGGGCCTCGGTCGATCGGATTGAATTTGTTGAGCGGGGTCAATCGGCCAACGTCAACGGGCGATCTTTTTTCGGCCCGTTGTACGTCGCCCGAGCAACTGAACTCGGAGAAGTTTCCTTTGTACCTATCGGAGCGGACAACAACACCACGGCAAATGTTGCAGCACAACACAAAACCGGAGTAAACATGGAATTTGAAAAGTATTTACAGGGGGCCGGGTTTGACCCCGACCAACTTACCGACACGCAACGGGCGTTACTTCACGCGGCTTTTCAAGCCGGTCATTCCAAGGCGCCGGCCCCGGTGGCAACGCCGGCCCCGGCGTCGTCGTTGGATGAAACCTTTGCCCGACTCAAAGCAGAAAAGGAACGTGAAGAACGCGTGGCCAGAACTTGCCAGGCCGCAATTCAGGCCGGGGCCAACATCGAGGAAATCGAACGCCTCGGCCGGGCCGCCGTGGAAAATAATTGGGACCTTAACCGGGTCGAGCTTGAAGCGCTCCGGCTGACCAGGCCGGCCGCGTCAAGGTTTTCCGGTGGGGTGATCTCCCGGAGTTCCCGGGCGGCATCGCCCAAGGTGATCGAGGCCGCCGTGCTGTCCGCGGCCAGGTATGAACACCTTGAACGGGACTATTCGCCCGAGGTACTGGAAGCCGCGAACGAGCAATGGCGTCACGGGCTCGGCCTGGGCGAACTTGTATTGACGTTCGCGCGGAAGAACGGCTACCAGGGTTTAACCTTATCCGGTGGCCTGGCGTCGGCGTTGCGGTCGGCCTTTGAACCGCGAGATATGGATATTCGGGCCAGCATCGACGGGACCTCAAGCTATAGCATCAGCGGCATCCTGTCGAACGTCGCCAACAAGTTTTTACGGGTTGGTTTCGAGTCAGTCGAGCAATCCTGGCGACCCATTACCGCCATTCGGGCCGTCCGCGACTTCAAGCAAATTTCTAGCTATACGCTTACCGGAGCCATGGTTTATGAGAAGGTTGCACCGGGCGGGGAAATCAAACACGGTAGCCTGTCCGAGGAAACCTACACTAATAAGGCCGATACCTACGGCCGCATGATCGGCATCGACCGCCGGGACCTGATTAACGACGACCTGGGGGCCCTGTCCTCCGCCGGCCGTCGCCTGGGACGCGGCGGGGCTCTGAAACTGAATGACGTTTTCTGGACGGAGTGGCTGGACAACTCATCCTTCTTCACCTCGGGCAACGCGAACTACATTTCGGGAGCCACGACCAATCTTTCCAGCGAAGGTATGCGGGCTGGCCTGGAGAAGTTCCGCAAACTGACCGACCCGGACGGTATGCCGATGGGCCATACGCCGCGTTACCTGGTGGTTCCTCCGGAACTTGAAGTTATCGCCATGGAATTGTTCACGTCGACCAACTACAACACCGGCGGCGCCGCGACGACCGAGAAGGTTCCGAACCGAAACATTTTCGCCGGGAAATATCTTCCCGTTGTGAGCAATTACCTCAGCAACTCGAGCTATACCGGGTACAGCACGACGGCTTGGTATTTGGTCGCCGACCCGGCCGACGTTCCGGTCATTGAAACCGTGTTTTTAAACGGCGTGGAGTCGCCTACGGTTGAAAGCGCCGAGGCGGAAATGAACCAACTCGGAATATACCTTCGCGGTTACCATGACTTTGGCGTCAAGAAACAAGAAAAGCGCGGCGGCATCAAATCCAAGGGCGCGGCCTAATACTGGGAGAAAATAACAATGGCACTTGAAGCGTATTACAAGCAAGAGGGGTGGATGAGGGACTACACTCCCGACGCCAACCTAACCGGCGGAACGGTAATACAGATGGCCGACGGAACCGCCGGCGTTGTGGTTACCGATACAGACTCGGGCAAACTTGGCGCGGTTCGCGTCGCCGGACATTTCACCGTGCCGAAAACCTCGGGCGTAGTCATTCTGGACGGCGGCCAGGTCTTTTGGGACCATTCGGCAAATGAGGCGACCTATCGACAGGTCAGTGACCGGGATTTTTATTTAGGCACGGCCGTAGGTGACGCAGCCAGCGCATCTACGACAATGGTTGTAGACTTTAACCGCCGGCCACACTACAAGGTCGATTTCTCCGCCGATAGCGTTGCCAACTCGGTCATCGTCGGCACGGCCGCCGCGGGCGGGTTCGGATATCCGATAAGAAAGGGCGGCGGCAATAGTTTCCTTATCACGTCGACAAATGAAGCACAAAAAGCCGACCTGTTAAGCGTTCAGGGCTGGGCAACCGGAGCAAATGCGATCGTCGAGGGCGCTTTCCGTGTTGTTTCGGACGGGTCGGGCACGGCAACCGACGTTAACCTAGGCTGCGCGTCGGCGACTCATGCGACCGATGCCGACTCGATCGCCGAAAGCGTGTTCATTCACTTGAACGGGAACGAAGCGAACATCTACGCCGAAAGCGACGACGGGACGACCGAGGTCGCCGCGACCGATACGACCATTGACTATACCGAAGGGTCGGCGTTATCGACCCGGGTAGAGTTCTGGATGGATATGCGCGACCCGGCGAGCGTCAAGATCTACATTAACGGCGCCCAGGTGTTAAGCGGGTCAACCTTCAACGTGTCGGCCGCCGTCGGGCCCTGGTTCCTTTTGGCGCACATTGAAAAAACCGCGTCAACGGATACCTACGAACTGTCGGTCGACTGGCTCCGCGTTCGGACCTCGGAGAAGTAATGGCCAACATGGTTTTAACCGGAATGTCTGTCCTGGCCGAGCAGATTGGAACCCACGCGTCGAATACGGTCACGTATTCACGCGGGGGCCAGTCGGTTAGCCTGGCGGCCGCCCCGGGAAGAACGAACTACCGAATCGCCGACGATTACGGGAGCCGGCTTGAGTACGGCGATAGGGATTATGTTATTCAGGTTGCCGTACTCAAACTGGGCGGAGTGGCGACCAGGCCGGAAGTTGGCGACCGAATAACCGAGGCCGACGGATCTATCTATGAGGTTCTGACGGCGTTCGGCGAATCGGCCTGGCGGTATAGCGACCCGCAAAAATTCGCCTACCGTGTCCACACAAAAAAGGTCGGGTGATGGCGGCCAAAATCGTAACCCTGGCGAATGAAATCGTGTCTCAGTTGAACACGGATTTTGTTGGGACATTTACGGCCGTCAGAAGTTACCGGCCGGCGGCCAAACTGGATGACCTGGCGACCGTCGCGGTAACCGTTGTTCCAAAAAGCATGGAATATCAGCCAATGTCGCGGTATTTCGAGCAGGTCGATCACACAATAGAAATCGGCGTGCAACAGCGCGTAGCGACGACGGCCGACATTGACAACAAAACCGATCTGGTCGAGCAAATCGGCGAAAGCCTACGCCGATCGGTATTCACTTCGGGGGCCGATAAATTTCACGTTCTAACTGTCGAGGTTTCCCCGTTGGTTGCAATTGAGCATTTGGACGAACTTAACGTCTTTTCCTCGGTCGTTACCGTCACAGCGCGGGAGGCCCGAGCAACATGAGTTACGCTTTCGACCTGGCACTAAAGAACGCGAAGAAGAACTTTTTTGACCGGGCGGCCGTTGTCCGGGCCGTGACCTCGGCCAACGCGAAAAACCTACGCCGGGTTGGGGCGTATATCCGCACAAGAGCACGGTCAATAATAGGCAAGCCAAAAAAAGGAACCTCGGCCCCGGGCAAGCCGCCTCATTCGCACGTCGGGACCTTGAAGCGGTTCATCTTCTTCGGCCTTGACCAACGGAAAGAGTCGGTCGCCATCGGTCCGGTGTTGGTCAAAGCCAATACCCAAACGGCTCCAAAGGCCCTGGAGTTTGGCGGGCCCTCGGTCGGGATCAGTCGAGGCCAACGCAAGGTAAGAAACATACGGGCCCGGCCGTTCATGCGGCCGGCGCTCGAGGCTGAACGGAATAACATTCCTGAAATTTGGCGCAATAGCGTGAAAGCGAGGTGATAAATGGCAGTCGTCGCGGGATTAAATTGCAAACTTTATCGCAATACTGGCACTTACGGGTCGCCGACGTGGAACGAAATAGTCAACGTCCGGGACGTAACCCTTAATCAGACCTCAGATTCTGCCGACGCCTCGAAGCGCGCTTCCGCGTTCAAAATAAACGTGGCAACGCTCAAAGATTTAAGTTGTAATTTTGAAATGGTATATGTGAGCGGCGACGACGACTGGACTACGCTTAAGACCGCATATTACGGGTCGACCGTAATCGAGTTCGCGGTTCTGAACGGCGGGTCGGCCGTGTCGGGTACGCTTGGAGTACGGTTTTCCGCGCAGGTGAAAGACTTCACGATTTCACAGGGACTAAACGACGTCGAAAAAGCTGCTGTAGTGTTGACCGTTGCTCAGTCGAGCAATGACCCTAGCGAGATGACCGTTGCCTAATGCGGACATTCTGTGACAATCGCGGCCGCGTTTGGACCCTGGTTATAAACGTAGCCGCACTGAAAAGAGTAAAAGCCGCCGTAGGCGTCGACTTGGTCGCGTTAATTGAAGACGGGTTCAAGGGGTTGGACCTTTTGACCCGCCGCGACGTCATCCAGTTTGTCGACACGCTCTATGTTTTGTGTCGCGACCAGGCGGAGGCGGCCAAAGTTAGTGATGAGGACTTCGGGGCCGCGTTGTTTGGCGATTCACTCGCGGCCGCAACTGACTCGTTCATCGGTGAGCTAGTGGATTTTTTCCCTCAGGCACAGAGGGAAGCGATGACCAAGGCCCGAACCAAGATGGGCCTAGTAGAGAAAATGGCAATGGCCCGGGCGATGAAAGCGCTAGAAGAGATCTCGGAGGAAGAAGTTCTGAAGTCACTCGAGCAATCTATGAGGCCGCCGGAATTATCGGAATCGACCCCGGCCCCTTCACCTGGAGAGAAATAGTCTGGATGGCCGAGGGGCGGCTTAAGGCCGAGTGGGACCAGACCGCCCAGGTGATCGCACTACTGGCGAACATACACCGGGCAAAGGGCTCGGCGGCGATTCGGGCGGAAAACCTGAACCCGTACAGGAAACCGCAAAAGCTGAACAAGGAACAGACCGGCCGCGCGATCCTAGAAGCGTTTGGACTACGAAAACAAGGGGGGCCGACAAATGGCAGTTAGCGCGGCTAGCGTCAAAGCCGGGTCGGCCTTCGTCGAAGTCGGGACAAACAACAACCCGCTTCACTCGGGGTTGGCGGCCGCCCAAGCAAAACTGCGATCATTCTCGGCGTCGGTTCAGTCGATCGGTTCCCAACTGGTCGGGGCTGGCGTCGCCGGCGGTATCCCGTTGTTCCTCGGGTTAAGTCAGTTTGCCGACTTTGACCAGGCGATGGCCCGGGTCAAGGCCGTGACGGCCGGGATAACAAACAACGAATTTTCGGCAATGGTCGACGAAGCAAAACGCCTCGGCCTGGTCACGGCCTACAGCGCCCGCCAGGCCGCACAGGGTATGGGCGTCTTGGCCCTTGCCGGGTTGCGACCAAAAGAAGTTATGCAGGCGATGGCCCCGGTTTTGGATCTGACGGCGGCCGCCCAAATCGACGTCGCCCAGTCGGCTGATATTGCCCTTAAAGTCATGAAAGGGATGGGCTATCAGGCAAGCGAACTTCGGACGGTGTTAGACGTCATGGGGTCGGCCATGACGACCGCTAATACTGATTTGGTCATGTTGGGCGAGGCGTTCAAGTTCGTCGGCCCTATGGCAAAAACGGCCGGCGTAAGCCTAACGGAAATTACGGCCGGAATCCAACTTTTGAGCGATGCTGGCGTTCAGGGAGAAATGGCCGGAACAACACTTCGCGGAATGCTTCTTTCGCTGACTTCGCCTTCGGCCGAGGCGAAGGCGGAACTTGCCCGGTTGGGCGTTCAGGTCAAAGACGAAAAAGGCAACTTCCGCGGCCTGGTCGCCATTGTGACCGACCTAGAGCGAGCCCTTACCGGCGTCGGTACGGGCGACAAACTGGAATCCCTCGGGACGATCTTTCCCGCCAGGCAAGCCGCCGGGGCCGCCGAGCTGGTCAGCCAGGGCGGCGCCAAACTCCAGAAGTATTCCGACGCCCTCAAAAACTCTATGGGCACTACGTCGCGCATCGCGGCGACCCAGTTAGACACGCTAAAAGGGTCAGTCGAACTTTTGACAAGTTCACTCGAGGGCCTGGCGTTGTCGGCCGGCCAAGTTCTGGCCCCGATGATGCGCCAGATTGGCAACGTCGCCATGCTGGTGACCAATGGCCTGGCAAAACTGAACGAAGAAAACCCCCAAGTCGTCAAGACGTTTGCCATTGTCACCATGACGGCCCTCGGCCTGGGCGGCGCATTGCTCGGGCTGGCCGCCGCGATCTCGGTCGTTCAATTCGCGTTTACGCCGTTCGTCGTTGCTGCGGGTGCGGTGAGTGCGGCGATGGGCCTGGCGACCGGGGCGGTTGCACTTTACTTCAACAAATGGTTTTTCATGGCCCGCCAGGCTAGTTGGCTCTTATTCATCCCCTCGGTGCGGCGATGGGGAATGGAAACCAGCGATACGGTCGCCAGGGTCACGGCCGAGATGGGCCGCAACATTGCAAAGGCCGCCGCCGAAGTCATCGGCACTTTCCAGAGCATGAGTCAGGGAATATATGACGCCCTGGCGACGGCCGACCTAAAGACGGCAGCAAGTATCGCGTTCAAGGGAATCCAACTTGCCGCCGAACAGGCCTACCAGGGAGTGTTTGCCGGGTTTAGCGACTTCCGCGATGAACTTATTCACCGGGTTTCCCGGCTTTTTAACTGGGTTTACAGCAACTTCGAGACGGGCCTACGCGTCGTCGGCCGGGCCGCGACATTGAACACGGTTGATACCGGAGTAAACGAATCAATCTTACGCGGACGCGAACGGGACCGGCTATTACAAGAAGACCGACGCAACCAGCGAGCGGATACAGAACAGGGTCGCCGGGATCGCATTGACGCCCTTAAGGCCCAGATCGCGGCCGAGTCAGAGCGGGCCGCACAAAAGCGCGACCTAGAAGAAATCACCGCCTGGTTGAAGGCCCAGGTTGAGAACTTCAAGCAAGCCAGGACGGCCGTGAACAAGGGAATACCCGACGCCTACCGGGGCCTCGGCATGGTCGCCGGGGCCGAGGTGGCCGGTACGTTTTCTTCGGCGGCGGCCGGCCTTATGGGCGCCAAGTCGATCGGGGAAAAAATGGTCACCATCGGAAAGGAACAGGTTGACCAACTAAAAGGACTTCGGAAAGACGTCAAAGCCGGCGGAGCTAAGTTCGACTAATGCCAGTAACAACCTGGGAACTTGCTAACTCGCGTGAATACGATTATTCCCTTACCGGGGAAGTGTCGTTCGTTCGGCGTTGGGTTGCTACCGGGTCGGATACTGAATCGGATATTCATGACGAACTACGCAATAACGTCATACCGTTGCTTTTCAATGGCACGGTTTTGCAAACCTACTCGGCAACGCCACAAGGAAACGGGGTTTGGCTAGTCGAGGCCAACTATGAAGCAAAACTAAGGACAGCAACGACCGATAACACCGGGTCAAACCTGGCTTCCAGCCAGACCGGCGGACAAACACTGTCCGGCATGGCCGGCGAATATCCCATGTATGAGTTCGACACGACCGGCGGGACAAAACATATAACCCAAAGTCTATCGACGGTTAACAAGTACGCCCCGGCCGGGAAGACGGCCCCGGACATGAAGGGCGCCATAGGCGTTACCCAAGATTCAGTCGAAGGGGTCGATATTGTTGTTCCTAGTTGCAGGTTTTCCGAGACGCACTATAAGACCTTGGCCGAAGTTACCAAGACCTACGTGAATACCTTGATCGACAAAACGGGCACGGTAAACAACGCAACCTTCCGGGGCCGGGCCGCCGGCGAAGTTCTCTTCAAAGGTTGCACGGGCCGCCTAAAGAATTACGATTCTTGGGAATTAACCTACCATTTTGAGGTGAGCAAAAACGACACCAATATAACGGTCGGCGACATAACAGTTAGCACAAAAAAGGGCTGGAATTACCTTTGGATTCTGTACGGTACGTCGACCGATCAAAACAGGATTGTAAAGCAACCCGTCGCGGCCTACGTGGAAGAAGTGTATTCGTCGTCGGCGTTCTCAACTTTGCAGATAGGAAGCTAAATGAGTGAGACAAGAAAAGCTATCCCAGGCGAACCGTTGCGGATAGCGGCGAACACCTGGAACAAGCTAATCGACCTGGTCGAGCCAGGGTCGCGGCCTGGAGCCGAAACCTACGGAATCGGAGATTACCCGAGCGTTTTAAAAGTGTTGGTCAAATACGATACCGACGTACTTTCTATAGGCGGTTATGTTTTTAATCGTTTTGACGTTATAAGATTAACCGGACTAAATCCTTTTATTAAATACGCCGACGAAGAATCAGAATTTAAACAACGGCCTAATTTCATTGCCAATTATGTTAGTAGTTACCGCCAACAAATCGGCATATTATTAGAGCCAATGGAGCCAGGTGCGATAGCCTGGGCGGCGATCGCCGGGATTATTCCAGCCAGAATAGACATAATTGACGCGGGGCATACAAGGGCTAAACCTACCGAATACACGGGCGGAACTTTTAATAAAGGACATTTAACTTCGTCAAGAAATGGGCCTTGCCAGATTATTTGGAAGGAAACAGGAACAGGAATCAAATGGGGTTACGTTGCGTTACCAATGATGAGCCATTATATCAGGATGAGTGGATATACTCCGTCTTTATATTTAGACGAAATTGGATCAAATGAATTACGATTTAATTCAACTGATTTTAAGGTAAGCGCCCCTGATTATCCTTCCTCGGATATGGGCGCTTTTATTGTTTCGGCCAATCGCACAACAACTACAACATCCTCTTGGATGGGATTTTAATGGCTCTTGGGACATCTACGGCAACTGATTTCTTCGAGGGTTCCGCCTTCGGCGTAACCAATTCGACCACGGCCGTTACAGCTATTGCGGCGCCGGCATCCGGCAAACGTAGGTTGATTCGGTCTGTTAGCATACACAACAACGACACGGTGAGCGCTACGGTTACAATCCGGGTAGACAACAGCGGCACAAAATACATACTCCACAAAGAAGCGCTCGACTCCGGGAAACAACTTCTCTATGAGCGGGTTATTGTGCTGGCAGCTACAACGGAAAGCCTGGAAATTGTTTTGGGCGGCGCAATCACAACCAACCAACTGGACTATTACGCGGTCTACGCCGAGGTGAGCTAATGATTACAAACGACCTGTTACCTATTCCATTGAATACCACGGCGACGGTCGCCGTAAACGGAACCAGTACCGACGAAGTCGACCTGGGCCGAGGTCAACAGCTAGTCGGGATCTTTGTACCGTCTACGTTTGACGGGACGACGATAACCTTTACGGCCGCGTCGGAAACCGCCGGCACTTTTGTAACCGTTCAAGACGGGTACGGCGCAACGCTGACACTGACTACAACGGCCAGTCGGTACGTTCCCATTCCAAACCTAGCGTTAACCGCCGGGCTCAGGTATCTAAAGTTGGTTTGTGGTTCGACTCAAACGACAACTTCTACCGTATTCACCATTGTTACGAGGCCGGTCTAATGTTACGGCGTCATTTACTGGTTCCAACCCCGTTCAACCCGTTGCATTTTGCTCCCGCCCTCTGGCTCGACGCCAGCGACCAGGCCACGCTGTACCAGGATCGCACCGGCGCATCAGCTACAACGCTGGTATCGGCAGATTCAGATCCTATCGGGACGTGGAAAGACAAATCAGGCAACGCACGGCATGTTACAGCATCCAGCGACTCGAAAAGACCGACGTACAAGGTGGCTACACATAACGGTAGGTCATCTATTTATTTTGACGGGGTAAATGACAATTTTATTGTCACTTCTTCGATTCTAAGCGGTTTGTCAGGATACAGTATATTCATGGTGCGGCAATGGGAAGTTCCAGGGGCGGCGGCGGCTAATTTAGCCGGGTCCAATAACATCTTGGAATATGTAACGGTTTCGGCTGGATCAGTTACGGGGCGCAGAAGTTATATCAGCGCGGGGAATTATGGCTCGACCGCAACTTTATCACTTAGTTCAAGTGTTATTTCTATGATCTATGACGGAACCAAAAGCAATAATTCCACTAGACTTGTGAGACGAACGGACGGGACGCAGGATACTTTAACCTTTACAGGAACCATACCGGCTACGTCTGACACTCATACTAGTATCACGATAGGATCATTGACCGACGCCGCCAGTTGGTTCAAAGGGTACATACTTGAAATTGTCGTCCTCACATCGACGGCAACTACTGACAAAATAAGCCAAATGGAACGCTATCTCGGGAATAAATGGGGGATCACTCTTTTATGACTGATTACCTATTCAGAGTTCTTCTGATCGTACCTTCCGACCGAAAGGCCGGACTTGAAGCCTTCATTGCCGCCGAGTTCGACAATGCGGAATGGTTGGTAGCGGAATTATCGGCATCAGGTACAGCACCAGCGACACACTATATGACGTGTTTCGCTTGCACGTTGGCAGATACCAGCAGGTGGGCTAACCGGCTTGCAACGGATGGGGGCGTACCTTTGCCGCCGGAGTTCCAGTATTACAACGCTGACCAACGAATTGCCTTTATTTCAGCGGCAAGGGCGACACTGAAGGAAAACACTGGCGTGTCGGTTTACGTTTGTAGAAACGACCAGCAATGGTTCAACGTGTCGGAGATTCTGGAAGATGAGCAACTGGTTGTTATCGATGCAATCATTCCATGATGGTTGTTTGATTTTCGCTGTTTGCGTGTCGATGGTGTTCCTTTTTCGGCTGGGCTGGATCGATGATTGAAAGCCTGATGCGATGGTTGGAACCGCGATCCTTTGGTGTGCCAAGGTCAACGCACTGGCCGAAGGTGCGTTCACAGTATCTAGAACGGTGGAACTACTGTGCGGCGTGTGGACGACCGGACAAACTAGAAGTGCATCACATTACGCCAGTATTTGTTGATCCTTCCCTTGAATTGGAGTTGGACAACCTAATCACACTGTGCCGACCAACCTGTCATTTCCTGTACGGCCACCTGAACAACTGGAGGAGCCACAACGTCAAGGTACGGTCTGATGCGGCATATATTCTATCCCGGATAAACTCCAGACCGAGGGGGTGAAACGTGACGAATGGCATGATTGCTGGATCACTGTCAGCGGTCGCAGGAAGCCTCTTTTGTGTTTCCTATCGGTCTGCGTTAACTCTTGTCGCACAGGCCGAAGGCCCGCCCGGAGTCAACCGACTTACCGAGTTTGGCCTTGCTGGTTCACTTATGGCGGTGATTGTGTACATAGTTTATCTGCTTCTGAATCGAACACTGACGGGGCGGGAAACAGACCTGGCGTGGCATCGAGACGAGATGGCTAGACGAACTACTCTGTTTCAAAGTGTCATCGATGACACAAACAAGTTGCATGAGAAAAACATTGCTCATTTGAGTGACCGAATGACAGCGTCACTGGAAAAGATCGATGCCAGGCTAGGGTCCAGAACAGAAGATATTCTGAAGATCCTCGAAGCGATGCGAAGTGTGAACATGGTGATGGAAGGCGTCAAGGATATGCTGTCTTATTGTCGAGACGTACAAATTGCAAAAGGGCATACCGACAAGGATTAACAGTGAATGAGGAGAGCAAATGTTTGAACTAATGTTATTGGCCCTCCTGGGCAATCGGCCGGCTATCAAGGCCGAAAAAACCTATGAACCCTATAAATTGGTTCGCCTGGCGGCCGAAAACGTACCATCAAAGGCCGGCGTGGTCTGGAGGGTACGCCCAGGCCGCGACGTTGAAAAGTCAAGCCAACCCGACCGCACCAAACTGGAGTTTGTCGCCCCGCCGGGAACATACGACGTGGAAATTCTGGTCGTCACGGTTGCAACCGACGGCCAGGTTCAAATTGATGAATCAACCACGACGATAACGATAGGTTCCAAGCAACCCGACCCGCCAGGCCCTGGCGACCCGTTGGCCGAGGCGTTGCGCGGGATTTATGGCGGCCTTCAGGATTCCGACAAGGTAACTAAGGTCGCCGCCCTGGCGAAGGCGCACAAGCGCGGCCTGGAGCTTCTGGCCGACCCCGCAACGCAAACCGTCGGGCAACTCTATCAGGGTATGCGCGCGGCATCGACTCTGAATCCAAGCGATATCAAACCGATCCGCGACCGTATCGCGGAGGAATATACCCACGCGTTACCGACCGAAACTGAAACCGTTCTTTCATCCGAGCAGCGTTCGGCCGCCGCCAAACTATTCGGTCGGGTTGTTTCCATCTTGGAGGGCCTGAAATGAGTTCCCCATACGTGCCCGGTTGGGAATACCTTCCCCATGAAGTCGAGGTGGTGCGCGCCGCGCAAGTATACCCGAATTTTGCAATGACTCCGGCCGCGCAATCGGCCGCGGATCTACCGGCGGAAGCTTTTTTGTGGAAAGCCTACGAGAAAGTCACCGGCAAAAAATGGCCATCGAGGAATCAGGGTTCCGTAGGGTCCTGTGTAAGTTTTGGCACGGCGGCCGCGATCGAGGCGACGATGGCGGTCGAGGTAATGATGGGAGAGCCGGAGGAAATCCGGGACCTGGTGCAAGAAGTCATTTACGGCGGTTCCCGGGTCGAGGTTGGCGGCGGGCGTATCGGCGGCGATGGGTCGGTAGGGGCCTGGGCGGCGGAGTTTGTTCGCCGGTGGGGCATCATCGACCGAGGCGTTCACGGTCGATATGACCTGTCGTCGTACTCGGAGCGGACCTGTCGGGCCTGGGGTGACTCGGGAGTTCCCGACGACCTGGAGCCCGTTGTCAAAAAATATCCGGTCAAATTCACAACCCAGGTAACCAACTGGAAGTCGGCAAAGGATGCACTGGCGAACGGGTACGGTATCGCCATTTGCAGCAACCAGGGATTCACCATGCAGCGGGACGCCGATGGTTTTGCCAGGCCGAGTGGCTCATGGGCTCACTGTATGGCGCTAATCGGGTATCAAACGGGAAACCGGGAGGGAGGGTTTATTTGTAATTCATGGGGGCCCTCGGCCCATACGGGGCCTGGCGGCCTGGGCGAACCGCCGCCGTGCGGGTTTTGGGCCGACGCCAAAGTCGTCGACGGGATGCTAGGCCAGGATGATTCATGGGCTTTTAGCGGGGTCGGGGGGTTCCCGGCGCGCAAGATTAACTGGTTTATATAGGGGTAAGCTAATATGGAAAGATACCAAGACGTAATCGACCAGGCCATTCGGTTGGCCGAGGCCGCCGCAAAACTCACGGAAAATAAATGGGACGACGCGATCGCCAACGGCGCGCGGGCAATGTTTGAAAGGTTCCTAAAAGAACCCCGGGTTTACGGGGTATCGCATATTGTTCCGACGAACTTTGAGTCGGCCGCAATCCCGGTTTGGATCATGCCTCTGATTCTGGAGTTGGTGCGTTACCTAATGACCCTCAAAAAGAAAGAGGAAAACCAATGAACCCCCTAACCCAGAAAGGCAAGGTGATCCGAAATCTAACCGCACTCGCGGTTCTGGCTTTGGGCATCGCCCCTGGCAGGGTGAACGCCCAGGTCGCCGGCCTCATGTTTCTGTCGGGGCCGATTTATACTCCGGTCGTCGCGGTGTCCCATACTGGGCCGGTCACTATTCCCCTTGTGACCGTTGGGCCCGCGCGGCCGGCTATTATGTACGTGCAGCCAACCTATGCGGTTAACTCGGTTCCCATGCGGAACTATTCCGTTTCCTGCTTTGGTCGAGGCTGACGTTAACAGCTATAACGACGCGGTCGCGTCGGATGCGGGCCCCGGGGGTTTTCCTCGGGGCCTTTTTTGTTGGCAGTATACCGGGTAAATACCGGGTTGGGTGGCCGCGAATGACCGCCTATGGCCGACGACAACTGGACACGGTTGGTCCGTGGTTGTATACTTTTTTCCAAGCAATATAAGTGCGCCGACGGTATCTGCGCCATATTGCAACCCAAGCTAGTAGAAGGTTAATACCCTGGGTTCCTAAACCGAGGGTCACAGGTTCAAATCCTGTCGGGGGTAATCGACGTAAGTCGAACACTTCTAACGCCTTCTAATCGTCTTCTATAGAAGCTGCTAGCATGGGTGAACCCAGTCGAAACCCGGTAGACTACCGGGGAAAAAAAGGGGAACACCATGCCAAGGGGAAATCCGAGTTATCGGCATCACAGGCCGAGCGGCCAGGCCGTCGTGACCCTGAACGGGCGCGACTTTTACTTAGGACCGTGGAATTCGCCGGAAAGTCATGCCCGGTATGCCGCGGCGATGCGATCTTACCGCGAAGGTCGACCCGTCGAGGCGATCGCCGGCCCGGCCGGAATGACGGTGGCCGAGGCGGTCGTTGTCTATTGCGACCATGCCCGGAGATATTACCGGGATGACCGGGGAATTGATACCAGGCAATTCCCGCGCATACGCCGGGCGCTTGGAACCCTGGTAGAACTCTATGCCTCGGTCGCCCTGGCGGACGTTGGCGCCCGGGAACTCCGGGACGTCCAGGGTCGATGGGTCGCCCAGGGCCTCGGCCGAACCTATGCCAATCATTTATTGGTGGCAACAAAGACCGCGTTTAAATGGTTGGCCCGGGAAGGGTATTACCCGCCTAATAAGTGGGTCGAAATCCAACTGGTCGCCGGCCTGAAAGTCGGGCGGACCGAGGCCCCTGAATCGACGCCGACCGTTCCCGTTGCGGAAAAGGATCTCGAGGCGACCCGGCCGCACATGCCGGAAGTCATCGCGGCGATGGTCGACTTCCAACTACTCACCGGGGCCCGAACCGGGGAAGTCGTCGGGTTGACCTGGGAGCAAATCGACCGATCCGGGGCCGTCTGGGTTTACCGGCCGGCCAGGCATAAGAACAAATGGCGAGGGCAACCGCGGGAAATCATGATCGGCCCGAAGGCCCAGGCCGTTATATTTGGCCGGCAATCTATTTCCGGGCCCGTGTTTCAGCATGGCGGCGGGCCTTACACGGTTCAGGCTTATGCGAAGGCCATCGCCCGGATATGCCGCCGGGCCGGGGTTCCGGTTTGGCGGCCAGGCCAGCTGCGACACAATGCCGCAACCCGGATTCAAGGGGAACTAGGTTGGGACGTCGCCCGGGCTGTTCTTGGTCACCGAACCGTTGAAACAACGCGAATATATGCCGACCGCGACGCGGCGGCGGCGGCCGAAGCGGCGCGACGCCTGGGGTAAGAGAAAAACTTGGAAGACATTGGAAGACAATAGCGCCACCCACATTGACCGCGTAATTACTCGGATTACTATAGGTTCGTCAGTTAAAGGAAGGAAAAATGACGACCAAAACTTATACCCGCTTGCAATCACTTGCCGCTCGCGCCCTTGCCGAAGTTTTCTTCAATGGTGGATTGAGCGAAGACGTTTTCATTACCTGTGCAGAATCCGCCGGGGTTCGCGCCGAAATCCGAATAACCCGGACCAAGACCCTGACCGATTGCGAACGCGACCTACTCCAATTGCTATGCGGCCAGTCGGGTCCACGGACGCAACCGGAAATTTTCGCCGACGTCGACCAGGCCGGGATTATTCACGGCGAATCGACCATGCGGAACGCCCTGGCAGCACTCCGCAAGCGTTCCCTGGTCGAGGTCGGAGCTCGGGGCGGATTTCGGATAACCGCCATGGGCGAAGAAATGGTCAGGGCCTTCTAACGTCTTCTAAGTGACTTCTATAGAAGGCGAATATATTGGTCTTGCCCTCGGGCTCGGGTAAAACCGGGGCATGAAACCTGACCAGTTAATTCCTCTGACGATGGCGGCCGACCTTTTGGTTAGCCGCCTGGGAAAGAAACCAAGCCGCCGAACCTTACGCCGTTGGGCGACCGAGGGGCGCGACGGCCACAAAATACGCGTCATTCGCCTGGGGCCAACATGGTGGACCCGGCCGGAATGGGTCGCGGAGTTTATCCGCGATCTTTCAACGACCAGGCCGGCGGCCGAGGCCGGGCCTAAGCGGGCCCGGGTCACAAGGGCTCTCGCCGCACTGAAACAAATGGGAATCGGTAAGGAAACATCCCGCCCGGGATGACCGTGGGAAATAGACGAGCGGTTAGCGGTGCGTTGCCGCGCCCCGGGCGGGATTATTTTGCCTCAGGAGGGGAACCATGAAAGAAAGAATACGCGGTTTGCTCATTAACAATGGTCCGGGAACGGCGGCCCAGGTGGCAACCTGGCTAGGCGTCCCGGTCGGTAGGGCCGCTACCATGGCCGACGCGTTAACTGAACGCGGCGACCTCCGCCGCGATTTGGTGCAAGAGGGCCGAACGAGTTATTACCTTTACTCGGTTTCGAAGACGCCGGCCCCGGAACAATCCCGGTTGTGTATTACCAGGCGCGTAGGTCAATCGGTGGTGTTACAGTTGCCGGACGGTCGGGAAATGACCGTCTACCTCAGCGAGATTCGGACGGGAGACGCCCGGTTACATTTCATGGGGCCCAAAGACGTCAAGATATACCGCGATGAACTTCTTACCGGGGTACGCGGATGAACACCGAACGGGAAGTTATGTACACTCGGGCCGACAAGTACATTTTGCCGCATTGTCTGAAACATTACATTTGTTTTGCTTGTGATCGCGTTTGCATTATGGACAAACGGCTAGCCCAGCATTACGCGCAAGATGGCGTCGTTGCCCTGGGCGATTTCTTCGCCTCGGTCATATGGCCGGGACATATGCGGCCAGTGTGTGTGAAATGTCACAAAAGCAAAGAGGGATAACATGGAAGTGTTAGTATTTGCGGCCGCGTTGGCGGCCTGTCTGTTTTTGACCGGCCTTCCAGTGTCGGCAAGTATCGTTGGGTTGTGGTGCGTTATCAGTGTTGTTGTGTTAACTATCCAAGGGGAATGAAATGTCTAACATATCACCGGTACAGGAATGCAGGCGCATGATAATTACGCCTGAGCTTGCTCTAAATTGGATAACAAAAAACACAAATAACCGTCCTATGGACCGGGTAAATTTGGCCAGAATAAAAAAGGAAATAACTAACGGAAATTTTATTTTTAATGGCGATACGATAAGGTTTGATACCAATGGCAACCTATTGGACGGACAACATAGATTAATGGCAGTAATCCAGACCGGAATAAGTATTGAATCGTTGGTTGTGTTCGGAATAAGAGAGGACGCATTTACCATAATTGATACAGGAAAAAGACGGTCGGCCGTCGATGCGTTATCAGTGGCTAACTATAAAAACACAAGTTTATTAGCAGCATCATTAACGCTAATTGACAAATACTACACAAGCAGGGTAATGAAATACCCGCGTTATACGAATCGAGAAGTAATATGTTTAGCGGAAAAGTATCAAATTGATTCATACGTCAAAACGTGGGGAAGTAAGTGCCGGAATCGATTAATAGAAGGGTCTTTGGGTGTTACGTGCCAATATCTATTTCACAAAGTAATGGCGCCGGGAAAGGTTGATTACTGGCTAATAGAGCAAGCAATTGAAGGGGTGGATTTGCAAAAGGACTCAGCGGCTTTTGTGTTACACAATCGGCTGCTACAAGATGGATTAGTTTTTAAAGGCAAAATGTCGCGGGAATATAAATTTGCGCTAATCATCAAAGCGTTTAACGCTTTCGCCACTAATAAGCCAATTAAGTTACTGAAATTTATGCCAGCAGGCGCAGCGGAACCGGAAGCGTTCCCGGAAATTCACAACTTTAACAAAGGGGAATGAAATGTCTAACGAGATTATCGTAGTCGAGGAAATGCCGAAGGCCATCCGGGAGCGAGCGGACACGGCCGCAAAAGTTGCCCGGGATCTGGTATTACAGTCGGCCATACAGCTACAGGGGAAAAGGTACATCCCGGCCGAGGGTTGGCAATCACTCGCGGCCGTACTCGGATTGTCTCCCAAGATTGTTTCAGTGCAGGAACTCGAGAATGGCGACGTAATCGCGGTGGCCGAGATTGTCCGGGTATCCGATGGAAACGTGTTGAGTCGAGCCGAGGGATATTGCGGGACCGATGAGCAAGCCTGGGCCAAGCGGCCCCGATACGCCCGCCGGGGGATGGCCCAGACCAGGGCGATATCCCGGGCCTGCCGATCCTGCCTGTCCTGGGTTTTGCCCCTGGTCGACCGCGACTTGGAAATGACGCCGGCCGAGGAAATTCCGCAACATCAACAGATTGAAGTGAGGGTGGAGGCGCCCAGGCCGGCCGCCGCCAACGCAAACGGGGCCGAGATCCAGGGCAACTGGTCGATTTTTATGAAGTTATTTCGGGAGGCCAAGAAAAGGAAGCTAGTTGATGAGGCATGGCAAAGGCGGGTTTTGGACAGATTCAACGTGGGAAAATCCTCGGAGCTAACCGACGCCCAGTTGGCCGAAATCATTGCCGGTTTGGAGAGTCTTTTGGCCGAGCAAAACTAGCAAAAACGTGTTGCGCTTGTGTTGCGCTTGTGTTGCGCTTGTGTTGCGCTTCAAGCGCAACAGTGAATGGGTCTACTGTTGCGCTTGTGTTACTTTCCAAACGAGAGGGCTTCATGAGTTGGATAAAAGTATGCGACAATACGCCGGACAAAAGCGAGGTCTGGGCCATCGCAAAGGCCCTCAACATTCACCGGCTATTGGCGTTTGGCGCCCTGGTCAAGGTCTGGCTTTGGGCGGACAAAGAGCTAACCTCGGGCAAAAACCACATCATTGCCGAGTTAGAACTAATCGATGACCTGACCAATATCAAGGGCCTGGCCGGGGCGATGCTAAAGGTTGGGTGGTTGCTGCAAGTTGATGGCGGGTTTACCTTTCCGAATATCGACAGACACATAAGCGAGACGGCGAAAGCCAGGGCGTTGGCCGCTAATCGGATGGCCAAAAGCCGGGGGAAATCTTCTTCTTCACCTGTTGCGCAAAAGTTACGCTCCGAGCGCAACATCAGCGCAACAGATAATGGCAAATATGTTGCGCAAAAGTTACGCTCCGAGCGCAACATCAGCGCAACCAGAGAAGAGAAGAGAAGAGAAGATAAAAGAAGAGAAGAAATAGCAGAAGAGGAAAGCGGCTCAGCGCCGCCGGCGGCGACGACGGAAACAGACAAACCAATTCTTCGATTTCCAATCCAGGGCGCAAACGGCATGGATGCCAAACGCGACTGGAATCTTTCCAGGGAGCAGGTCGAGCGGTTCCGGGAGCTCTTCCCGACGGTTGACGTCCTGGCGGAATGCCGGAAGGCGTTGGCCTGGATCGAGGCCGACCCGAAGCGCCGGAAAACGGCCGGGGGATATCCGCGGTATTTGACCGGTTGGCTAAACCGGACGGCCGAGACAAAGGCCGGGCCTGGTCAGGTCGCCCAGGCCGTGGGACCAAACGGCAAACCATTGACCGAAATCGAAAGGCTTTCAATGGAAATGTTCGGGGAGGTGTTTTGATGGAAGGCAAAACCTACAACGACTGGGCCAAGTATCATTCCGAGTTATTCGGGATGAGTTCGCCGGCCGATTTCAACTCTTTACTCCGATGGGCCCGGTTTTTCCAGGGTCAAGGGTTTGAGCCCGAGCAATTAATTGCGGCGTCGGACGCGATTGCGGCCCAAGACAAAGTGCCGAAATGGCGTAGCGAACATTTTGACGCGTTGAAGATGAAACTACACCAGAGCAGAACCAGGGAAGCAAAAGAAGAAACGGCGCCGCAAAAGTATTGCGTCAAGTGCGGCGGATCGGGAACCGTTAGCGTTCCAAATCATGAAGCGATTACACGGCATGGAAAATACTACAGCCAGATTGTTAGTTGCGATTGCTTCCGCGGGGATCAGTGGCGGAGTCACGGCATAGAAACCTTGTCGGTTTATACTGCGACCTACCCAGACTGGAAAAGTGTTGTGTACGAGTGGAGAGAACGGGATAGAGAGTACCTTTCGGCCCAGATGGAAAACGCCAGGTTAGACAATTTGTTCGGTTCGATTATCGCCAAAGTAAAGGGGAAACCATGCACGTGAATTTTAGCATTCGAGGTGTGTCGTCGTTATTGATGCACGCGGACAACGTCGAAAGTTGCGACGCGCTTTCCGACTGGCGGAAAGACCCGGACAACAAAAACATTAGCAAGGCCGGCGATGACCGTAGCCCAGGTTGGACCTGGCTAACTTACCTGTACACTTCGGAGGGAAAAATCTCGTGGCCCTACGCTAACCTTATGGTTTGTCTGCGACAGGCCGCCGCCCAGGTCATTCTGAAAAACCGGAAAACCTACAAGGAGGTGTCGCAATCGGGCCTAATACCCGTCGGGGAGTTCATGGAATTCCGGACCTCGGGGAAATCGATCCTGACGGAAGATTTGTTAGCCATGAAAGAGATGACCTTCACCGACCAGGCCAAGGCCGTGAAGGAAATGGGGTTCACGTTGGACGTTCGCCGGGCGAAGATCGGCCGTGCAAAACACGTTCGGGTACGTCCCAGGTTCGACGATTGGGCGCTGGAAGGCCGGCTTGAAGTCGTCATGCCGGAACTTACGGCCGAGGTGGTGAAGTCGATATTCACCATTGCCGGTAATGTCGGCCTGGGAGACTGGCGCCCCGGCTGCAGCACGCCTGGCCCGTTCGGACGTTTTGAGGTAGCGCTGAAAATTACCAAGTGAAAAGGCTTGGCCCGGCCCGGCAGGGCCTGGCTTGGCAAGGCAAGGGACCCTATGGGTCATGGTGGTAATCACAAATGGAGGATGACAAATGAAGAAATTCAAGAAAAAACCTGAGATCGAGGAAGCGGCAAACAAAGTGTACCTGGCGGCGGTAGACATTCCGCGCGGTGAGTTCATGCCGTTCGATTGGATTGTGCAACAGGGAGGGTACTCCCGAATTGCAAGCGAGTGGACTACGTTTGCGAAATACCTACGGAAAAGGTTCAGGTTAGAGCGGGGTATTGTGTTGTGGTGTCCTGAACCGAATAAGGGGTTCAAGCTGGCAACGACCGTAGAACAGATTGTTCTACTAATGGAGGATGACAAATGAAGAAATTCAAGAAAAAACCTGAGATCGAGGAAGCGGCAAACAAAGTGTACCTGGCGGCGGTAGACATTCCGCGCGGTGAGTTCATGCCGTTCGATTGGATTGTGCAACAGGGAGGGTACTCCCGAATTGCAAGCGAGTGGACTACGTTTGCGAAATACCTACGGAAAAGGTTCAGGTCAGAGCGGGGTATTGTGTTGTGGTGTCCTGAACCGAATAAGGGGTTCAAGCTGGCAACGACCGTAGAACAGATTGTTCTACTAAACGACAAACGACAGTTGAAAGCCATGAGGCAACTTCACAAGTCTAATGATGCCCTAGTCGTTGTGAAGTCGGCCGAATTAGAGGTACATCAGCAAACTACACGGTGGGCCAGAGTCGAACGCAATAGGCGATCGCTAAAGGAAATTCGCCGCAATCGAAAGCTAGACCGACTTCTAGGGTAGCTGGCCCGGCGTGGCAAGGCGAGGCCAGGCTCGGCCGGGCTAGGCAAGGGACCCTATGGGTCAAGGTGATGAAACACGTCGGAAGCAACCAGGCCGGGCACGGCAAGGCTTGGCTCGGCCGGGCTAGGCAAGGGACCCTATGGGTTATGAACAGAGATGCCGAAACTATGATGGAAAGCGGCGAGGCCAGGCTCGGCCGGGCAAGGCGGGGCTTGGCTTGGCAAGGGACCCTATGGGTCATGGTGAACAGACTCTAAAAGGTGATCGAGGAAAATCAAAACCATGAAAGGTAGACAATGACCGATGATCCCAATAACACACGTTATCGTGCAGGGCCCCGGGGGGTTGTTCATGTTGGCCGAAACCGTAAGCGGGTGGGATTACTACAAGGTGATCTACATACACCACAACTTGCCAACAGTACGCCTCAAGCTGAACCAATTGACGGAGACCATTACACCTTCGGAAAAGGTACAACGATAACACTACCGTATCCGCCGAGTGTCAATCAGTATTGGAGAAACTACAGTAGTCGAACTGTACTATCAGCGGCTGCCAAAAAATTCAAACGGTACGTTGCAATCACTTGCATGATGAAAAACATTCAACCATTGAAAGGTAGGGTAAGTGTAACAATGGTTCTACATCCCCCCGACAAACGGAAGCGGGACATTGACAATACGACAAAGGCTACACTGGATGCCCTGCAAGGGTACGCCTACGCCGACGATAGCCAGGTTGATATATTGGTAGTACAGCGCGGCGAAGTTGTGAAGGGCGGGTCGGTCGTTGTCACGGTTGCGGCGGCCTAGTTCGGGTCCTTCCGTTAAGAATTAAAAATCAAGAC
>Ga0208783_10000411_pt1 | contig 26516 bp, 22 predicted proteins | sample DEB19_08_DNA_2_FD_184529 | JGI IMG/M metagenome (GOLD analysis project Ga0208783, IMG submission 184529) | Aqueous microbial communities from the Delaware River and Bay under freshwater to marine salinity gradient to study organic matter... | ecosystem: Environmental > Aquatic > Marine >...
GCATCTTGCGATCGCTCTCGGTCTCGCGGCCTGTGGCCAGGGACGAAAGGTGCGATTCTTTCGGGTGACCGAACTGATCACGCTGCTCATGGAGGCCACGGAGGAGAAGCAGCTCCTCCGGTTCCGCAAGCAGATCAAGCAGCTCGACCTCCTCGTTCTTGACGAATTGGGCTACGTTCCGACCGGGAAGGTAGGGGCCGAGCTGCTTTTTGACGTCCTGAGCACGGCCTATGAACGGCAAAGCCTGATCGTGACCACGAACCTGCCCTTCGAGCAGTGGACCGAGGTGCTTGGCAGCGAACGGCTCACCGGAGCCGCCCTCGACCGCCTCACGCACCGCTGCCATATCCTCGAAGCCAAGGGCGAGAGCTTTCGGCTCAGGGACGCTCGCAGACGGCAGCGGCGGTCGACTGGCCCGTCCTGAACCCGCCATCCTTGGTGCAACCAGCTACCCCGGAGTAGATTCAACCCATCCCCAGCGCTGCACTTTTCGGCCGCCCCGCGCTGCACTTTTCAACCGGCGTTCACACCCACGACGTTGCCATGCGGCGTTAAAGAAGCTCGACGGGCATGTGAACAAGAGCCGCCCCAGGCTGCGGTGCGAGCAAAAAGACTACCTGCACTCTTCCCTGAGCCACACGGATACGAAGGTCTTCCAATGAATCACCAAGAATGCCTGAGCTCCACTCGTCGGTCACGACAATGACGCCCCTTGTGATTCCTTCGCATTTGGTGAGGTGCTGTCGCACTCGGGGCATCAGGTGCTTTAGCCCCTTTTTGCCTCCGCCACAGGCACACGCCACCAATAGCGGAGCGCACTTTCCCGTTCCGCTGCCGGGAATGACATTGAAGTGAGCATCATTGCCCCAAAGCCCTGCCCCACCGTGGCTTGCTGAGATGAGCATGTCGTCGTAGACATGCTCATAGCCTTGCTCAGCAACTGCACTGCCCAATCGCTCGACGACCGCTCTTACGGACTCCGCAATCGCGTCATTCGTGCCCTTGAACTCTCGTACGACACGCTCAACAAGCTCGCGAATATTCATGGTGTCCTCTAAGCTGGAAAAAAGTGGGTCAATGATGTCGAACCTGGGAATACCTTGGCAGTAGGGCATCCTCGACAGTGCCAGCTTGGAGCGTCGGTAGTACCGCAGCGACTGCTGAACGTACCCGCGATCGACGTAACCAAGGCTTCGCAGGGACTTATGTACGGTGCTGCAGAATGCGGCCAGCGACCGACGCGATTCAGGCAGAGCCACACCGCGCACGTCTCTGTTGTCTCGATCCCTCAGTTCGTCCATGGCAATAAACATCGCGCAGAACTGATGTGCCTCTATCGTTGCGTTCACTAGGGCATCATGGGCCTCAGCGATAGATTCGGAATCGCTCACCCCTTGGGCCAGGTGCATAATGTGCTCAGCGACTAAACGGTCAAACGCCGAATCCTTACCCAACCCGTGGGCAATACTTGCACTTCTCGCAGGGTAGGTCGATTGGAGGATCACACTCTCTTGATCCTCGCTGCCGAGCATGATCTTCCGGCGTGCGTGGTCGGCTACTTCCAAGGACCACCGCCGAAGAAAAAACATCGCTAGGTACCACGCCTCCACAACCGCCCCTGATTCAAGCGTGCGCTGAGCATAGACACTGGCCTCCCATGGCGTCTTCGTGGCGAGAATCGCCTCGACATCTTCAAGAACGACGGCGGCCGCTGGAACTATGGGGCGTGTGGACATGCCTAGCAGTCACCGCAGTCGCTTGAAGGATCGGAGCTTCCCGGAATCGATGTCCCGCTCAATCGCCTGCTCGTATTCGAGCTTTCGCTGCCCTTCGGTGGCCGATGGAGGAGGACGGGTACCGCACCGACGGTCAAAATGCTCGTGATAGAAGGTGACAAAGTACTTCTCGTCACTGGTAGTTGCTGCAACTGCCAGCCTAGAGTCGACGAAGTAGTGGCGAGACTCGACATACTCCCGAGTCTGAAAGTCTCTGTACTCTCCTGCATAGCTCAGCATCGGGGAATCGAAGCAGTCGTTTGACAAGACCTCGAACTTCCCGTCCGTGATTGTCGTCAGAGGTGCGTTGTGAATGACGGCGAAGCACTGCGCGTGCTTTATTCGATGCCGAGTCAGGTTCCCCGGGTCCCAACGCGGCGTCATGGATCTGGCGTGCGGCATACCTAAGTCACACAGAGGGTTGGCGGGCACTGGCGCGCGGCCGCTACACTGTCCTTTTTCGGGCTCTAGTCGAGACAGTGTAATGGCCAGACGACGAGAGGTGAGGACTGACAGTTTTTGACCCGGCCTTTTGCTTGACCATCTTCTCATGATTCTCAGCAGCTTAGTCACACGGCATTTGCACCACGGCCCAACAGCATCAAGGGCTCGCAAGGTGTGCCTCTTAGCCGATACCCAAGACACGGAGCACATGTCCCGGTTCTTGGCCAGCGAGAACGGCCTTCTCGACCCGAAGAAACTCTTCGTGCGTGAGATCGCCCAGATGCGCGACGCGGTTTCTCACATCAGCGAGCATTCGCAAAATGTCGGTGAACTCTGGCATACGGATCGCCGACCTTCTCGGCTCTGGAATCGCACGCAAGTAGGCTCGCCAGGAATTCAGCAGCGTTGAGTCCTCGGAGCGGGCGGGGCGAAACGCGACCCTGAGCGCATGGGCTACGCTGCCAAGTCCCGGCATCCGCCGATCATCCAAGCAGCGTTGGATATCGCGAAGATCGCTGTCGCTCTCCATTGGATTGAATCGCGGCCGCGACTCGACAAATGGCCGAATGAGCTTGCTGGCAAGCTCTTGCTCGACAATTTTGCAGTAGTACAGCGCGATTCCTATGCGAAGCTGTGAAACCTTGTCGGTGCCCGCCACGGCTGCACTTAACCAGTCGCGTGAAGGTGGCTCAAGTTGCGAGAGCCATCTCAGGTCAAGCTGGTTTGAGGATTTAGCACTACCGGAAAGCTTCGCTCGCGCAACTTGCTCGCCGAGCCATGAGCCGATTTCGGGAACTCCGCGAGACTCGAGCTGGGGGCGATGGCTCGCCAGAACGTCGTCCGCCTCTTCGCTTCGCCCAAGGTCTACAAGCCTGGTAACCAGCCACTCGAGGAGGCCTGGGTCGCCGGGTACGTGAGCGAGGCCGTCCAAGGCCACTGTCGTGGCCTTGGCGACGTCTCCAATGTCGTCGTATGCCCGGGCGAGAGCGACATATGCAAGTCCACAAGTGCAGTCAGCCTGCGACGCCTGCTTGGCTTCATCCAAAGCCTCGGTCGGATAGCCTTCCGCGACCATGTTCAATGCCCGCACAGCAAAGGCAACAGCATCAGGCCTACCCTCCGGATGAAAGAAGATCTGACCACTAAACTGTCTCGAAAGGATCAGGTTCGCGGAGTCGCGTACAACCTGCCAATCACCTTCTGCTGCAGCCAGCAGTGCCTTTGTCGCTAGCGGGGGCGGCTGTATTTGCATGCCCTCGACAATCTCGGTGGCCTTCTGGTGGGCACCGAGGAGCCGATTGGCTTCAGCGACCAGCACAAGCCAGTCACCGTTGATGTTGCGGTGCTCCTGCATCCAGTCTCCTAACTGGATCAGATTCCCGAACCGGCGGGACTTCAAGAATGCGAGAGCGAGCGTGAAAAATATCTCGTTCTCGTCGAGCCCTCCAAGGACTGTGAGGTCTTCCTCCTCCGTCGGCCCCTCAGGCTCCGGCAGCCCCCTTGGCACGCCTGCTTCATAGAGCAGATCCACCATGACGTCGGCTGTCTCAGAGGGAAAGCCCATCGCCAGCCGACCTTTGGCGTAGGTGTATTTACCCTCCGGCGTCTTCCAGAGGTTTGCTTTTGCAAACGCCGTAAAACGCTCAACGGCCCGCATGTCTCCGCGGGCAACGGCAAGCTCCATGCCATTGGAGACGGGCAAGGAAAAGTCGGGCTCTGCTTCGCCGGCCCTGAGAAAGGTTTCGATTGCCTCGTCCGTGCGCCCCGCGTCGCGCAGCAGGTTTGCCTCGATGCTTAACCTCCGATGAGTCCCAGGCTCCACCGACCGAGCCAGCGTGATTGCCTCGTCGAATCGCCCAAGCCGTCCCAGTGACACGGCTACATTCAGGCTCGCCTCTCCTCGCCGTCCCTCGAGCTTCTCGGACTCGCGGAACACCTCGAGGGCCAAGTCGTGTTGCCCACAATGCCCCGCAAGCATGCCCAGCCAGCCATACGACTCCAGCCGGATATCCTCGGAGGGAATCGTATGCCGGTTACGCCACGCACTTTTCAGCAGCGGAGACAGTGCCTGTCCGCCAAGCACGTGCATGACTTTCTCCGTAACGACAACGCACGTTCCGAAATCGGCTGGTGGATCAAGGACAAGAGGCACGATGAACTGCAGCAACCCGACGGCAGTCTCAGCTTCGCCTCCTGGCGGAAGTGCTGCTAGGTGCGGGCCGTGCCTGCGCCATTCTTTCTGCAGGCGATAGAAATCGCCTGCCTGCAGAAGCGACATCAAGTAGCAAATGCGAAAGTTGGGGTGCACAGGCCCATACTCAATGGCTTTTGCGTGGTATTCCGCCTCTCGCTTAAAGTCACTGTCGAGCTGGGCGATCGTATTCCCGAACATCGAGAGGGCCGGTGCATACTTGGGGTCTGCCTGCAGTGCTCTTTCAAGGAGCAGTTGCGCCTCGCGGACCTTGCCATGCTCATCCATCAGAATCTTCGCGAGATTCGAGTTGGCGACGACGTGGTCGGGATTTGCTTTGATAGTCCTCTCATAGAACTCCTCAGCACCTGAGATGTCGCCCTGCTTGCCTTTGATCAAGGCTTGCAGGCAGAGCCCATCCGCATGGGCACCATCGACACGAAACAGCTGGGCTAGGTGCCTCTCGGACTGGTCATACTGATCGAGCTGGTAGTGGCCGAGCGCGGAGGTGTAGAGCACGTATGGGTCATCAGGCGTAAGCTGCAGCATCTGCCGGCAGTAGAAGAGCGTCAGCTTGATCACTTCTTCCTTGCTTTCCGCCCGCTGGTTCAACGCTAGATCGCCAAGCCCAGGCCCAAACAGGAGGACGCCCCGGCCGCCATCACACTCCCCCGCCTCCCACTTGGCCAGCGTCTCCCGGTCTGCGGGGATGGACGACGGGAGCGCCACTGCCCGGCGCAAGCACTCGATCGCTTGCTCTCGTTGCTTGAGTTGCATGTGCGTGTTTGCTCGGAAACGCCATGCGTCGCGGCGGTCGGGCAAGTGCTCTGTGGCACGCTTGCCGTAGGAGAGGGCGAGAGCCGGCAGGCCTCGCAGATTGAGCAGCCACACCAAGTCGATAATCGCCTCTGCAACCGGCGGCTCAGCGTCAGCCGCACGGGCGAGGGCCTCGCTGCCCTCGTTCATCAGCTCCTCCGAGTCATCCAGGCAGGCGTCGTATACCAGAAGGCTACCCAGCGTGTACCAGGCATCCGGCGTGCGCTGATCTTCAGGAATCGCCCGAATACGATCGACGGCTTGCCGCCGCTCCGGGGCGGGAGGAAATCCTCTCCCAGATGGATCGCTGAGACGGCCAGGTGCCCCGGCATGCGAAGCAACGCGTACTGACTTCCTATGATCAGCACGGCGATTGCCGTTGTTCTTCTTGTCACGACGGCTCACTGGCCTGCCTCCTCGTCATCTTCTGCAGCCTGCGGGAACCGGATCCCGTGGACGATCGTCAGCGACACTGGCCCGCAAGCCATACCGTGGGATGTGAATGCGAACAGGACGGCAGACTCGGGGCATCGCTCGAGAAACTCGTCGTCCCACGGCGAAAGCATCGCATCTTCGTCGCCCAGTAGGTTCTGCATGTCCGCCGCCGGGTTGTAGTACTCGCCGACCTGGTTGATCCAGCTAAACAAGACATGCTCACAAGGGCTCTGCGTTGCATCCCCCTCCTCGGTGAACACGACCCGACCGCACACCGGACAATGAAATGCCGCTGAGTCCCAACAGCTCTCGATCTCGACATACTGGCCCATGATTACCTGCCCCCTGATTTTCTAGAGTGCCGTTTGTTTGCTGGCGTTGTACTCGTCGCGCACCCGCTTCGCTAGCCTCAGGAGATCACGATACGGTAGCCCGAGAGCCTGCTCGATCTCAGGTATGGTGACGATTCGGCACCGATGGTCCCGCGCAAACTCCTCGTATTTGGCCATGGCATCAGCAGTCTCACGGCCCTTCACCTCATGCCAGCAGCCATCTTCCGACAGAAAGAAGTCCGGTACGTATCGTCGCCCGGTTGAGAGGAGAAAAGCCTTGGGCTCGTACTTCCAAGCCTTGCCGGCCCGATCGAGCCACGTGGCCCATGCAACTTCGGTAGCTGCCCTCATCCAGACGACCGATCCGTCATCGCGAACGTAGGGCCAGTTCTTTCGGTGACGCGACTTCATTGTCTCTATCGCCCGCCGGCTGGCCTGCTCCATGAACAGACAAGAACACGAGCGTGTGTGGCCACTACGGAGCGAGCCCATGGACGCGACGTGCTCCCTGGGCTCCTGATGAAAGGGGCTATTGCAGACGCAGAGCCATTTGACGTCGTTTCCGCTTCGCTCGTCCGTAGGCCGAATCGCAGTGAGATACCCAAACGTCTGGCCAGTAATGTCGATGGCCCGGCTCCGCCCGAGCTGGTTTCGATAGCAGCCGCAGGAGACCTGGCCGTTGTCGTAGACATCGCCGCGAGTTGCCAGGAACTTTCCTTTGCACCCAGGAAATCCGTGGCGGCTTCCACCAAAGCACTCACACTCCCAGACGATCGAGCCGTTGTTGGCATGGTTGCCACCCCGCCTCTGCCCCGTGTCTCGGACGAATCGCGCGAAACCGAAATCTACGCCCGTGACGTCGATAGTACGCCTCGCCCGGGCGAGCTCCCTCCGAAGGCAGCTACACGATTTTGTTTTTCCAGATCGCAAACGCTTCCCGGTCGTCATGTAGCCAGTGGTTCCGCAGCTGCAGTCGCACAGCCAAATGATGTTGCTTCCTTCCCGCTCTCCGCTGTCTGCCGTGACAGTGAGCCGCCCAAAGGTCTGGCCACGCAGGTCGATCATTGCAGTCATTGATACGTCCTCCTCTTTCTAGCCTCGGCTCGAACTAGCTCGCCTTACTCTTAAGCGACGTTAGCTTGATGCCAAGCTCCCGCTTCACGGCGTTGAACGCGTGGTAGCGCTGCATCACCACGGCGGTCAGTGCAACTTCTGACCACGCATCGTCAAGAAGGTTGTCGGGCCACTCCTTGCTTCCGCGTAGAGCCTGCAGGCCAATCACGGTCTCCGTGAGCGACTGCTCATACCACCCATGGACAGAGTCTTTTACCGTCGGCCGAAGGCCCGGTATGTCGCCGTGCTCGTGAGTGTACGAATCCACCCAGTGATCGATCATGTCGGCGAACACGCGAAAGTCGGCGTTAATCTTCAGCATGTGCTGCTCTTTGAGATACCTCGCCGCCTTGTCTTCCATCTCCCCGGGTTCCCGCGTGCCCTCGGCGACACTGACCCACACTACTTTTGGAAACATGTCCGGCCGCACAGCTGTTCCCGGTGTGCCGCCTGCCTTGAGGAACGTCGAATAGACGCCGCCAACTGCTCCGCCGGCATTGCGGCCGCCCCCTGCTCCGCCTCCCGCCGCTGTCTTGCTTCTGGGCGTCGTTGGGCGACTAGAGCTATTGCCGCCGGCTGGCTCCGGTTCGCCGATCGTTAGGGCGCCGCTCGCACTCGGCTTGTATCTGCTGATTCGAAACAGATCGAGCATGGCCTTCAGGCGGTCGCGGATCGATTTGGAGTGATCTGCTTCTGAGGCCTTGGACGCGATACGTTCCATGAGGGCCTTGATTTCGGCCGGGAGCGCCTCACGGAACTCTGCGGCCCACTCGGCCCACGGAAGGTGCTGGCTGTTGACCAGGAGCTCTGTACGAGCCGTGTTGGTCGTGAGGCGATCATCTGTGCCAGATTGCGGCTCCACGTAGAGCACGACCTGGCGATATCCGAACACGATGCCGAACTGCTGCAGACGGCTCTGACCAGACCTGCCCGTCAGCAACTCGTAGAGCTCATCTCGGTAGAGCGCGGCAATGTGCCCACTCGACTCAATGAACCCAGAGTTGCTGGAAAGCGCTTTCTCATCTTTCAGGATCCACCAGTGGACGCGGGCGCCCGTGATATCCACGTAGCCGCTGGCTTCCTTGTGTTGCTCGAGATAGGGACGTTGGCCCGTAATCGTCCGCAGGAGGTTGACATCCTTATTGGACCGCGGCGCCTCCCATCCCTGCCTGGCTTTGATCGTGATTCCGTCCGGAATCCTGAAATACCTGCTATTCAGATACTTCGAGATCCAGGCCGACGGGGAGGCCGCCTCCGGCGGCGCCTTCATCGTGTCCTGTTCCGGAAACTGACCATTCAGAATGATCTTGGTTCCATGGGCGGTGATGATTTCGGGCTTCACCGAGTCATCGACTTCAGCCCAGTGCCCGAAAGTGCCGTCGGGCTTCTCGAACTGCCGCAGGCCGTACTGCTTCGTCTCCGGATTGCGCCAGAGATGAATCATCGCCGAGCGGTCATCCTTCCATGAAAGATAGATGAGTCCGTTGTGGTTTCGCGTGGCCGCCGCAATCTTCGCTCCCACGCCGTAATTGGCATCGTGACTCTGGATCCCGCCGGAAGATGAGAGTTGGTTGATGTAGTGAGCCATCTCATCCCCGTTCATGCCGCATCCGGTGTCCGTGATGCATAGCTTGTACGGTGATCCGGGCTGCATTTCATACGTGAGCCAGTCAACGTCCCAGACGATTTGCCCCTTGCCGTCAGCGGTCTTCTGAATCGCTTCAATAGCGTTTTGGGTCAACTCGCGGAGGAACTGCAGCGGATGGCAGTCCTCGCCCAGGCGGTCGAGCAGGAACCCCACATCGTGCACCTGCAACGGAAGCGTGTTTTCTACAGATGAATGGGCCATGCCTGTTCCTTCAACTCTCTGTCTAGTGATTCGCTGTTAGGGGCTACGGAACTGACGACAGTCGGGGTTCTGTGCGTTGCCTTCTAAAGTCATGCCTCGTCGGATCGCTCATCTGACGACGGGGTGTCTTCGCCTGTGGGTGTGGAGCGGTCCTCGTTCTTGAGCCGCTCGAACAGCCATCGGACTTGAGCCTGCTTCTGCGCGGCCAACTCTTGGTCGGTCGCCAAATTTGCCCGCAGAAGGAATCGCCGCCACGCGGCATTGCTCCGCGGAATCCTGCTACTCGGTCTCATGTGCTTTCGCCTGTGTATGCGTTGACGTTGACATCCAATGCGCGCCTTGAGGGGTGCACTGCCCTCAATCCTTCACCCCGAGGCCCCGGACTTGCGGGCCTCCCGGGCAGCCTTCACCATCGCAGCGATGGGGCAGCCCGAGGCGAGGCAGCGACCTGCCAGTTCGCCACAGAGCGGCCTGCCGCCCTTCGCGGCGTCAGCGTTCCGCTTCCGCCGGCCGCAGCTCCGGAACTCCGGCATCACGACAGCAGCCCGGCTGGCGACGGTCGAATCGAGGATCGTGAGGGTGGCGAGCATGAGCATTCCCTTTTGTCTTTGAGGTTGTTGTTGACGGAAGGGAGTAGTGCAGGTCGCGTGCCAATTCCGTCGGCATCCGACGAAATCCCGCAAGGGATCGATTTAAAGCCGAAAATGCCGCACACCGAACGAGAGACACACTCCGGCTGAACGGTGATTGCCGGAACACTGGCTGTGGCTTCACAGCTGGGCTTGTGGGGTTGCGGCCAGCAGGGCTGAAAAACGCCCGCATAGCAGCAGTACCGGCCGGGAAATTCCCTCAGATCACCCGGTATGGCTCGGGCTTACCCGGAGCGTCTTCGGCAACAAACTGCTCGTAAGCGCTAGTGCCCGGCTCTTCGCCGGTCACGTGGGAGAAGGTTGCAGAGTCGCTCCTTTTATCTCCGCGCCAAGCCGTATGGGTCATCGAGATACACCAACGTTTCCTTTTTCGTAGGCAACCGTTACGGCTCGTGAATGTGCCACCGATTAGATGCCGCTCGAGAAACTGCGTGCGCCAAAAATAAAGATCCACCGAATCCCCGGCTCTTGCCAATGGCCTGAATCGAGCTGCGAGGAATTGGGCTCTATTTCGTTGCCCCTGGTCACCAGAGTCAAGGGCCTCGACATGCACTTCCATTCGCACAGGGCCAAACTCTACCGGACGCAAGCACGCCTGCTTGAAGAGCTCGACAACGAAGTCCTCCCCATTGGACAGCGCATGTGGATCTTTCATTGCTATCCAGTCCGAATGTAAAAGGACCCTGCCGACCGCCTGAACCTGCTGCTGCATATCCATCGGCACAGCCCGGGAACCAATCGCTGCATTCCAGAACTGGTTTTGCGCGACTTCGCTAAGAGCCCTTGCATCTGGGCAGACTCCTTTCACTGCGTCGGCCTCATCATCTGCCACGAGTATGCGATCGATCGCCGCACTCTTATGGGTCGCTTGGGCCTCTTGCGCCCACTCCTGATCACTTTCGGGATGTGCCGTGAGACATCCAGGCCGGTCGACAAGAAGTTTTTCGCACGCTTTTAGCAGGGCTTGGCACGACTGGCGACAGCTTTGGTCACTTATGTCCTTGATCCGTCGCGGTATTTCGTGCTGCCAACTTCTGCCGTGGAGATCCGAGACTACGAATCCTGGAGCCAAGTTCGGCATCCCCAAGAACGTGTTGCATCTGTCGAGGAGAAGCCTCCACTTCACTGCGTCAAGGTTTTTATCCGCATCAAAAACGGATGGCAGAAGTGCGAGCTCGGTAATCATCAGCCGTACCGCTCCTTGAAATCGACCTCGAAGAAGTCGTCCGGCCAGTCCTGAATAAACTCGCCCTGGTCGTCCACTTCGATCTCACGGCATTGAACGGCCTCGACGCCGGAAGTGATGAAATAGATCGCGACATCGATGGGGCGCACGTCGCGCAGCAGGCTTGATGTCGAGTCTTGGGTGTCCCTGCGCCCCCGCGTCGCCGAACTCTTTGCCATCGTTTCACGAACGCGACGCAGTAACCGTAGAACAAGACACTCGCTGTGCGTCTCGAGAAACACGCTGTGCCGATGGCCGATGGCAGCCTCTATTACGAGATCCGCAAGGCCCGCCTGAACCTTGGGATGAACGTGCAACTCAGGCTGCTCAACGCAGATAAGACGTTGCTTGCCGTCGAGCAAAGCCACGACAACCGGAAGCACCTGAGCGATGCCAGTGCCGACGTCCTGTGGGCGAAGTGACAGTTTTTTGCCTTGCGGCACTAGATAAATCTGTCTGGATATTGGAAATCGGCCGAGGTTGTTCGCGGCGATCTCGGCCCTTTCATCCTCATCACCGTCGAGTTGCCGTCGCCCACTCAGAGCAGCCACGATTGGGTCATCGACTTCAATCTCGTAAAACTCACGCCGCTGCACCGTGTAACCCGTGTTTAGACGGTCAGCATCGCCCAGCCACTCACTTACAACGCTGACGAGCCATTCGTCGCATTCCCCAAGCCGATCCCAGGCTGCGCGCCCCGTTGCCCATTGCCCCTGATTCAATACCCGCGGACGCTCGTGACGGCTCGGGGCCTCCCGAACCGGGCCCAGGTAGAGCATGCGACTTAGCCCAGCCCGAACGGCCTGGCAGGGAGCAAAAAACAGCTCACTCAGTGCAAGCATGAATTGCTTGCTGCACTCGGATACCTGTCGCTGGAGATCGTCCTTGCCTGCAGCGAGGCTGTGGGGGCCGACTGAGTCGCCACTATCTGGATCGTCCCAAAACGCCTCAAACGGCTCATCGATTGCTGGCAGGGCATCCGGGATTCGGCTCGGAGCAATCGCGAGACGCAGGTCAGAGCTTATGCGAAGACGTGGCTGCATCGCTTCGACTGCTCTTGTAAAGACCGTCTCTTTGAAGTCCAGGGTCTCGTCCTGATCGTCCGCATCGACGCAGTCCTTTACGCGTTTAAATGAAGAAAGATCAGTCTGCAGGAACCTCAGAAACCGCTGATTGAGGTTGGGTTCGCACTGAAGCGTCGCGAACGGCTCCCCATTCAATGAGACCGTGGTTGCTGCGACGTACGGACGCTGCTCATAAGGACTCCAGCGAATCTCCAAAGACACTGAGGCTGACTTAGGCGGCGTAGCAAGGAAGTCTCGGAACGGCAGGTCGAGGAATTCACCGATGACGCTAACGTCCCCACCAAATCCAACCCACGCCAATTGCTGCATATCCACTTCAAAGCCAATCCTGACAGGCTGGGAATAGTCCCGGCCGTGGACAAGTGACTTGAAGCCGCCGAGGTCGACAAACGGGCCACCTGTGAGCGTAAGGTCGGCGTCGAGGTTGTGGTTCTCGAATATCTCATACGCGTAGTGCAGCGCATGAAGGAACGTGCTCTTGCCGGCGCTGTTGGGCCCAAAGAGCAATGTGATCGGGCGAATCCCAAGCGTCACCGGCTCGCGCACCCCCTTGAAGTTTTCAAGGGTGATAGACGTGATCATCAGGTTTCCTCGCCCTCTCTCTTCTTGGCCGTTACTGGCCGACCAAGCCGTACGGCGGAAAGTAGCTCCCCATTGAACGCAAGCGACTGGAGAGCGCTAAATAGCGACTCCAGTTCAGAATACTGAGCGCTTAAGCGTGCCTTTTGTGTTTCAACAGATTTGCAAAATGAGGCGAATCGTGACTGCAGTGAAACCGGCGGTACTGCGACCTCCACACTTTCCAGCTTGCTCTTGGTTATGTGTTTTAAGCCCACCCCACCGTGCGCTTTCTGAATTATCTGCGCTAGGCGCGCATTCACCGCATGAATGTAGTAGGTGGCATCAATACTTGGAGACACCTCGACCCGGAATATGTGTTGATTGACCCAGCCATCCGGCCCCCGCCAGCGAAAACACCCGAAAGAAGTTCCTGGCGTGCCGGACCAAGACAACAACACATCGCCAGTACGCGCAAAAAACTTGTGTGGCCACGTGTGCGTCGTGTAATTGAATGGCTTCTCGCTGTTATTCAGGTTCTGAATCCGAATGATCGGCACCCCAGTTTCTTCCCACTCAGACGCCTTAAACGCGCGACCGTTGACGAGTGTGCCTAGCTCACCGAGCGGCGATACATCCCACATTTTCGGGTTCCGTATGGGATCACCGAACATCTCCAAAAATGTTGACTGTACGAGCGAGTCGAGTGTTGTGATGGATGCCTGGCGTTTGGCCTTCAACACGTCCGCAGCATCAAGGATCTCAGCAATACGTTTCTGAACATCGAGAGGTGGCAGAGGAACAGACATCAGCAGCGTTCGCTTGTGATCCAGATTGCTTATATTAGTCGTCTGCCTTCCAAATGAGCGAACAGCGTCTTGCGTGCGTTCCCAGGAGAACCAGCGATACAAATAACTTGGGTCAAGTGCGTCGGTTGTGGGGCGTAGGATCGATATAAATCCACCGGCTGTGCTCGCGAACCTTAAGGATGAAACGCGGCAGCATTTCCCAACGAGATTCCAGCTATTAGCGCTAGAGACTAATACATCGCCCAGCCGTACGTGCTTCTCGGATGATTTCACTAGCGTAGAGGGCACAGCTATTAGGTCAGACTCGTCAAGTTTCTCCTGAATGTTTGATGTGCGCAAGCACACCACGGAGCCCGGCGTCCCAGGGTCGCACTTATCCGACGGCTTAAAGGTTATTCCCCGGATGAGAGTCGCGTGTTCTCCAAGCGGCGCGAAATTCATCGGAGCAACTCCTCCAACTCGGTTCGTCCTTTAGCAATCTCGTCATCGAGAGCTGCAAGCCTCTGCAGAATGACCGTGGGCGGGTCGTACTCAGTCGCCTCATGCTCCACCTTCTTGTAGCGGCTGAGTGAAAGGTCGTAGTCGCTGGTGCGGATTTCCTCGACAGGCACGAAGAATGCCCGAGACTTTCGGTCGTTGTCTCTCTTCGGATCACGCGTCATCCACTGCCTGCGGACGTCAGGAAGATCATTTTCCTCAACTGGCCGCGGCTTGTCGTCAAGGCTGAACCCGACGTCTTGAACATCGTAGAACCATACGTCCTTTGTTTGGCCGTCTTTCGTGAAGAATAGAATCGCGGTACTGACAGCCGCATAAGGCCTAAAGACGCCGGGCGGCAGCTTCACGACTGCCTCGAGCTGATGATGGTCGATGAGCATCGCGCGCAGATCCCGATGGGCTCCTGATGACCCAAAGAGCACGCCATCTGGCACGACGACCGCGCACCTCCCGCCTTGTCTCAGCATCCGGAGAATGAGCACCAAGAACAGCAGCTCGGTCTTCTTCGTCTTAACCTTTCCCGTTAGTGACGAGTGAACATCCGAAAAGTCGAGTGCACCCGTGAAAGGGGGATTAGCAAGAATCAGGTCGAAGCCATTTGTTGCAAGCTTGGGAAACTTCTCCGGGAAACTGTTGCCAAGCGTGTCCTGGTAATGGATGTCCGGCGTGTCGATGCCATGCAGCATGAGATTCATCGCTGCCACCCGAAGCATCGTTACGTCAAAGTCAAACCCGTGCAGCATGTCGTGCTGCATGTGCTTTCTCTGCGCGGGTGTCAGTAGGTCGCCGGTGTAGACGACGTACTTCTGCCCGTTGTCGTCATGTTCCACCTTGCCGTCGTCAGACGTGAAATGCTCCTTCAGAGCCTCAGCAAAGCTCACAAGGAACCCCGCCGTGCCGCAGGCGGGATCGCCGACACGCCAGGAGAGTGCCTCTTCCTTGTTACCCTGCAGTACGAGGTCGACCATCAGCCGAATGATGTGCCGTGGCGTACGGAATTGGCCGTTGATGCCCGCCGTCTGCAGCTTGCCAAGCAGGTACTCGTACAGATCGCCCTTGGCGTCTCCCTGCGTCAGTGGCAGCTCGTCAATCATGTTGACCGCGGACACCAGAAGGCTCGGCTTTTGGACCATGAGGGATGCATCCTTCATGTATTCCGCAAACGTGTTGAGGGGGCCCTCCTCATCCCGCAGACTGCCGAGGGTCCGAAAGTGAGGAAACACCTCGTCCCGGAGAACCTTGAGCATTTCGTCCCCGCTGCGGTGCTTGAACTGCGACCACCGCAGGTGCTGCTGCTTCGGCCCAAAGTACAGCCCAGGAAACTTCAGGCCCTTGCCCTTGTTCATGCGGTCGAACTTCTTTTCCTCGGTGCTCTCTCGCAGATCAAGCAGCCGTGCGAACATCAAGAACGAGATCTGCTCAATCACTGTCAGTGGATTCGTGATGCCGCCCGTCCAGAACTCTTCCCAGAGCTTGTCGATCTTTTGTCGCAGTTCGCCGGTAATCATCGGTATCGAATCCTTTTGGTCAGAGTGATTGGCAGTGTGGGGAGCGACTGGCTGGGCCTATGGCTCCCGAAAGGCAAAGACGTGGTTCCGCGAGGCGGGCGCGGGCTCGAAGCACTCAAATACAACGTCTGACTCTTTGATGTTCGACTCGCCCGGATCATCGAGACCGCAGCACACCACGTGGTCGCACGGATCCACGGATCCCTCCTCGTCGTCATTGCTGACGACCTGGTGGCCACAGAACGGGCAATAAAGGGTGAGTTCGTACGGATTGGAGCTGAGTGTGATTCGAGGCATGGGGCGTCTACCTCCTACGGAGTCTCTCGCTTTTTGCTGTCAAAGGAGCCGATGATCGCCATCAGCTCGTCGACCAGTGGTTCCTCAAACAGGCCGTCCGGGCCATCTGAGTGCAGGGTCGTGAAGGGCTGTTCGTACAACTGCGCTATTTCGATCGACCCATACTTGGCAATGTGGTTCTGCAGCAGATCCAGGAACTTGATCTGGTGCGAAGCCAGGTTTGGGTGGGCCTGGACGAAGTCGGAGAATCTGGCGTGGACGGCATGGGCGTCCATCCCGATTACCTCTCGAATAGCCTGATCCAGACCGCTCGCTTGTGGGTAGTACTCGGCCAGCTCGTGCAGATCGAGCCCCGGCGCCTGCACAAACACCAACGAACAGAGGTTTTCGATGTCTTCGGGAGACACCGGCTCGCCCCGCCGGATCTTCTGCAGCGTGTCGCTCTTGTCGATGATGCCTTGCAGGACGTTCGTGACCCGATTGCGGTATGCGACCAGATCTATGTCTGCCAGCGCTCCGAGCCTGACCTTGTGGCGACGCCGTTCGATCTGCGACTCGTCTTCGGCGACATCGACGATCTTCGGATCAGATGCAGGCCGATCCCTTTCCTGGCGGTACTGGACAATGCCACGCAGTTCCTGCCGAGCCTCCTCGAGATCGTGGACGGTGATCTCGTCCCAGAACTCGGTGGACTTGACCCGCTCAATAACGGGGAGTTTTTCCCGAACCTGGCTGAGGTTGATACGGAGGCTGCTCACAACATCGACGATCTGATCCCGGAGGTCGTCAAATGTGCTCGCCCCCCGAATAAGTTCCGCTTGGGCCCGGGCAATCAGCCGATCGAATCGCCAGGCTTCTTCCTGCCGGCTGATGTCGACCCACTGCATCAGGGGAGCGACTTCCTGTTCAAGCGTTGCCTTTGTTGCCGCGGAGAACTCACGCAGAACCTCAGCACTCTTCACCGTCTCGACCTGCCGCCATTTCTCTCGCACGGCGATGGTCTTCATCGGCAGGGCGGCGATGTCCTTTCCGAGCAAATCAATCGCGAAGTGAAATGCGTTGTTGTCTTGCTTCTCCAGGGCGTGTTCAGCCAGAGCAAGGCGAGCCTGAAACACGAGTTCGGTGATGGACTTGGTTCGCTTGGGTTCGGCAGACTTGTAGGCGTCCATCTCGAACCGATCGAAATTCCCCCAGTGGTCGAAGATCTGGAAATGCGTCTTGTCCCTACCTGACCCAAAAAGGTCCTCGCAGAGCCGCGTGCCGCGGCCGATCATCTGCCAGAACTTCACGAACGAGTACACGGGCTTCGCGAAGACCAGATTGACGATCTCAGGAACGTCGACCCCCGTGTCCAGCATGTCCACCGAGATGGCGATCGTCAGGTCGTGGTTATTCCCCACGCCCTTGAAATCATCGATCAGAGACTCGGCTCGGGGGTCATCGCTGACGATCGTTTGGCAAAACGTCCCGCCATACTGCGGGTACATCTCATTGAAAAGCTCCTCCAGCAGCCGGGCGTGCTTCATGCTGCGGGCGAAGACGATCGACTTGCCAATCCTGCTCCCGTCGGCAACTCGGATCCCATGCTCCATGAGATTCCGCAGGATGTGGCGGTTGGTGTCCTTGTTGTAGACGACCTTATCCACCTCGGCCTGCTCGTACTCGATCAACTGTGGCAACTCCTCGTCTTCTTCCAGCTGCCGCTTCTGCTCCTCCGTCATCTGCGAGTACTTGATGCCTGCCCGTAGAAACTGAGTCGTGTGGGTATCGACCTCGAAGGGAACCAAGTAGGGAGGGTTGTGCTCGATCGCCTCCTTGAACGTGAACGTCGCCGTGGGATCCCCCTCGTCGCACTCGAACATCCGGTAGGTGTTTCGTGCGACAAAATCGACCGGCGTAGCCGTGAGGCCGACTTGGTAGCAGTCGAAATACTCGAAGATCTGCCGATAGCGGTTGTAGAGGCTGCGGTGCGATTCGTCGGCGATGATCAGGTCAAAGAACCCAACGTCGAAAGACTCGCAGACCTTCATCATGGCCGGGTACGTCGCGAGGTAGATCCGGTGGCCCGTGTCGCCGGCGGATGCTCCAGTCACGAAAGTGCGCGGCTCCCCGGGCAGGAACTCCTTGAAGGCGTTGGCTGCCTGCTTGCGGAGCTCCCTGCGGTCGCAAAGAAACAGGACCCGTTTCGCCCACCGCGCTCGCATCAGCGCATCGACGAGGCTGATCGCCACCCGCGTTTTCCCGGTCCCCGTCGCCTGGACGATCAGGCCCCGACGCTTCTTAGTGGCGAATTTCTCGACAACCCGCCGGACCGCCTCAATCTGATACATGCGGCCTGCAATCGCCGGGTTGGCCGACACCTCGGAGAGCGGCTTCTTCTCCGAACGCTGAAACACCAAGTGCTGCAGGCTGCTCTTCGAATAGAAACCGTACAGCCTTCGCCACGGCTCTCCCGCCGCGTCGTTCCAGATCCACAGGTCGTAGCCGTTGGTGAAGAAAATGACCGGTCGCTGCCCGCACTCTCGCTCGATGCCGTCGGCGTAAATCTTGGCCTGAGTCCTGCCCTTCTGCGGGTCTTCCGAGGTCTTCTTCGCCTCGATGACCGCCAGCGGCTTGCCGTTGTCGTCGTACAAGACGTAATCCGCCAAGCCCTCACCGGACTCGGTTGGCTGGTGCTTGACGGGAACCTCTCGCCGCACCTCATCGGTGTCGCGTCCGCTCCGTCCGACCTTCCACCCCTCATCGGCCAGCATCTGGTCGATAAGATATCGACGAGTCTCATCCTCATCGAATGCCAGCGGATCCACGGCCGCAAGTTGGGCCTTCGCCCTGAGGGCCGCCTCCAACGCGGCCTTTCGTTCCTCAGCAGTCGATTCAACTCGCGCGGCGCGGGACCGTTCTCGTTCAAGATCCTGGAGAACCTGTTGGAGATGAGCCTCTTGCTTGGCAATCCGCTCAAGATAGGCCCGCTTCTCTTTCCGCTGATCAACAGCTTCCACGCCGCCCACGGGCGGAACTACGAATGCTGGGCACTCATCGACGCTACCGCCGGCATAGGTCAGAAAGAGCCAGCGGCCGACGTTGTAGGCGTCCCGCGTGAGCGTGACAGCCGCGTCCGTATCGCCGCTGTTGTTGTGGAGGGACTTGTTGCCCTCCTTGCGGATGCCGTGCAACTTGGCGAGCACGACCGGTGGAACAATTTCCCGGAACGGCTGGTTATCGAGCAGGTCGATCAGATTCGCCTGATACGGCTTCGGTAACCCCTGGCTGACGTGAATCCACTGAACAACCTGCTCGCAGAACATCCGGAGCTTGGCTATCGCGCCGACGGCGTCGGAGTGGGCATAGGCCTCCGCGAAGCTGCCGAGATCGGCGAGCTCCGGCCACGTGGGCCTCAGGAATTCGAAGTTCTGGGATTTCATGAGTTGCTGGGCGGTCGCGCTCATGCCGGATCTGAGCAGCACATCCTGTGCCAAATGATCCCGAGCCGGCCTTGGCCTTACGCCCTTTTACCCCAATCTGCAGGAACGCCTAGGCGTTTGAGTTTGCCATCGAGTGTTTGGTAGTGAGGTATTCCCAGCAGTCTCGATGCCTGTGCCTTTACACCCCGAGCTTCTTCCATGGCCTTTCGCAAATACGCCTCCTCAATGGCCTCTAGGTGCTTTTCCAGGCTGAAATCGTCTCCCAGCGGCATGCCGGTGAGTGACGCCATGGCGGAACTTGGGTCCGGCATTTCCCCGAGAGCAGCCTCCAGCTCCCGGCGACCGATTTCGTTCCCGTCGGCAAACACAGCCGCTTGGACCAGGGCGTTGTAGAGCTGCCGGACGTTGCCCGGCCAAGCCTGCCCCTTCACAAAATCTATTCCGGGGACAGAGAGGGATTTGTGGACGTACCCAGGCTCCTTGGAACCTTCAGCCTGAAACTGGGAGTTGATGAGCCCCAGCAGTCGCTCGGCGATCGCTGCAATATCGCTCCGCCGCTCCCTAAGAGGCGGGAGCGTAATCGTGACCCCCGCCAGCCGGTAATACAGGTCCTCACGGAAGCGGCCGTCTGCAATCGCCTTGTGGAGATCTCGGTTTGTCGCAGCGATAACCCGCACATCCACTCGGCGATCTTTCTCCTCACCAAGGCGGCACACATACCGAATCGCTGGCCCCTCTTTCGTTGATGGCTGGAGAACACGCAGCAGCTTGGCCTGCGTCTCGAGATCGCACTCGCCGATCTCGTCGAGAAACAGCGTTCCTTTGTCTGCAGTTTCGAATGCACCCGCGCGGTCCTGTTTCGCGTCGGTGAATGCGCCTTTTGCATGCCCGAACAACTCCGACTCAAGCAACGTCTTTGACAAAGCTGCACAATTGATTGCCTTGAATCTCTCTTTGCGCCGCGGGCTTGCTTTATGGATGGCTTGGGCAAACATATCCTTGCCCGTCCCACTTTCACCAAGCAGCAGAATCGACACACTTCGCACAGCGGCCCGTTTTGCTCGCCCAACTGCGTCGCGGATCGCGGAGCTCGTGCCTATGATGTCGCCGAAACCCTCAACCTGCGAAGGCGCTTCAGAGGCAAGGTGCTGCAGACGTATGTCTGCCGACCGCAACACATCAGGGATCACGTCCACAAGGTCAAAGGGAACATCAGTGATCCAGCACTTGCCGTCTCGCGATGTCTCGTAGAACGTGGCCGGATGCCGTGTTTTCCCCAGAAGTAGCCATACCGCGGCCATCATTGGGGTTCCGGGACTGAGGTGCAGACACAGCTCGCTGTCACCCCAGTCCGATGCACTCTTCAAGTCGCGAATCTGCTGGTCAGCAATCTCAAAGATGCGGGAATACTCAGTGGGATTGCCGAGCTTGACCGGCACCACGGTTGTTTTGGTGCCGAGCCAGCCTTGAAACCACTTGTTCCAGTCGCTGTCGTAGTTGCTGAGCAGGTAGACGTCGTCGAAGCTGTTGGAACTCAGCAGGGTTTTCGTTGGGCCGTTATCGCCGGCGGTGGGCGGGGGCCCTTTGATCGAATCCACGATGGTCTTCTGCTTGGCCGGGGACAGCGAAGCGGCCATGGCACGCAGATCGCTGTGCCCGATCCACTGGATTAACACCTTCTTTCTGACCACGCCACAACCTCCGCTGTGATTTTTACAGGCGGCATTGTACCCTTCTTGCGGGGGCCATCAAGGCCGTGGCGGTCATTCGTTCAACAAACCGGTTCGGGGCGTACACGAAACGCAAGCAATGAACACCTTCCTTCTCACCTGGAATCCGAAAAAGTGGCGATGGTCCACGCTGAACGAGGATCTCAACACATTCCTTGCGCGGGGACTGCTGGAGATGACGTGGAGCTGCGGCAATCGGAAAGCGATCTACCCAGGAGATCGCGTCTTTCTGTTGAAGCAGGGGCAGGAGGAGCCACGTGGTTTATTCGCATCAGGCTACGTTACGAGCGCGGCAAGGGAGGGGCAGCATTTCACTGATCCCGACCGGACAGCAATCTATGTGGATGTCGACTTCGATGTGCTTCTTGACCCTAGCCGCGACGTTTTCCCAAGAGCGCGCCTAGATAGACGGCCATTTGCGGCGGTGAACTGGAGCACTCAGTCCGGCGGGATTGTGATCGCCCCCGCTGTAGTGCCGGAACTGGAGAGCCAGTGGGCCGAGCACGTGCGGCTGCATGGCCTCAACCCCATCAGCCTCGGGAGCGAGAGGGGCATGGCAATCCACTTATACGCTGAGGGGCGACGCCGCACTGTGCCAGCCAGCCGCCTAGAACGCAGCGCGTCAGCGAGGAGAGCCTGCATTCTAGCGCAAGGCTGCCGTTGCCTCGTATGCGACGTAGACTTCGGCGAACGTTATGGAGTTATGGGGCGAGGCTACATTCATGTGCACCACCAGGAAACGCTGGCGGGGCCCCGGGGTGAGCGAGAAACAAATCCGCTCGATGACCTCGTGCCCGTATGCCCGAACTGCCATGCGATGCTCCATCATGAGAATCCACCGCTCACGGTAGCGGAACTTCGACGGCGTCTTCGAGACTGACGCCCTTTCCATCACGCCATGTACGACCTCATCGGTGACATCCACGGTCACGCTGACGCCCTGCAGCAGCTCCTTGGCAAGCTTGGCTACGCCCGGCGGGGTGGGATCTACAGGCACCCAGAGCGTCAGGCAGTATTTCTCGGCGACTTCATCGACCGCGGCCCCAAGATCCGGGAAACGCTGGAGATCGTCCGCGCCATGATCGACTCCGGGGCGGCTCTCGCTGTAATGGGCAACCACGAACTCAATGCCCTCGCTTTTCACATCCCAGACTCCGAAAAGCCGGGTGAGCACCTGCGGCCGCACAACGAGAAGAACTCGAACCAGCACGCCGAGACCATGCGGCAGGTGCCGGCTGGTGAACTAGCCTCGTACCTCGCGTGGTTCCGGACGCTGCCACTGTGGCTCGAACTCGACGGCCTCCGGGTCGTGCATGCCTGCTGGGACGAGACCTGCATGGAGAGGATCAGCGGGCCTATTACGGACGAGTTCCTGCATGCTGCCTGTTCCCCGAAAGGCAGCCTGTTTGAACCCGTGGAGGCGATTCTGAAGGGCAAGGAGGCCAAATTGCCACCCGGAGCGACGTTTCGGGACAAGGACGGCCACGAGCGAACTTCGACCCGGGTGAAGTGGTACGAGGCCCCGCATGGGCACACCTACCGGACCTATGCGATGGCGAGCGAGCCCATCGAGTCAGATCTGCCGCTGCCCAACGAGGTTATTCAAGCTGCGGTGCCCTACCCCGAAGACGCCAAGCCCGTGTTCGTTGGGCACTACTGGCTCAGCGGCCGGCAGCCCGAGCTACTCGGCCGGAACATTGCCTGCGTGGACTGGAGCGTGGCCAAGGGCGGCTTCTTATGTGCCTATCGGTGGGCGGGGGAGCGGGAACTAGATGCTGAAAATTTTGTCTGGACCGGCTGAAGTCGCCACTCAATGACCACTAACGTCTTCGCCACTCTCCCCGCAAACCTGCCCGAGGAACTCTTCACGACCCTCCTGCAGACCACCGGAATCCGTATCGAGCGAATCGTCTCCCAAGGCCACCAGTCTCCCGATGGCTTCTGGTATGACCAACCAACTGGCGAGTGGGTGATCGTGCTCAATGGGGCTGCCCGAGTCGACTTCGAAGGCCACACGGTCGAGATGGGCCCCGGCGACTACGTTGACATTCCAGCCCACACGAAGCACCGCGTGGCATGGACGACGCCGGACGAGCCTACGATCTGGCTGGCCGTGCACTACGGCCAGTCGCAGCACGCCTAACCTCGCTGACCCCGGAGGCTTACGCGGCCCGTGGGCGTCCCCGCTGACATCTAAAAAAAGCGGGTTTACTGGGCATATTCCCTGAAGGACGTTCTACTGTCAGGGCTTTTGGGCAGCATTCTTTTCCAGATGTCAAAGCCCGCTCGTGCCGCCCCGCGAGACGGCCGAGCCCGAGATCGTCACGCTCGGCCAGCATCTTGAGCAGTACTTCGGGAGTCTTGGCAACCAGAAGCCCACGACGGCCCGCAACTACGCCCGGGCGCGGCGACTGCTGGAGGACTATTTCGGCAAAGACCGGATGCTCGACTCGATCACCGAGGGTGACGCCGATGCCTACAAGCGTTGGCTTCTCGACAGCTATGCCACCGCATCGGCGTCGGTGGACCTGCGGCGGGCGAGGCAGTTCCTCAAGGCGGCGGTCCGTCGTCGACTCATTGCCGTCAATCCGTTCGCCGAGGTACCGTGCGGTCCGCAGGTCAACGACGACCGAATCGTCTACGTGCCCGCGGAGGACATCGAGCGGGTCATCTCGGCGTGCGCCGACAACGACTGGCGCCTCGTCTTCGCGCTCCCGCGGTACGCCGGCGTCCGGTTTCCCAGCGAGGTCGAGAACCTCAAGTGGTCGGACGTGGACTGGGAGAACTCCCGGTTCACCGTCCACGAGAGGAAGGTGGAGCACCACCCGGGCCGCGGCGTCCGCGTCGTGCCGATCTTCAGCGATTTGAGGCCGCACCTCGAACGGGCGTTCCGCGAGCGGGCCCCGGGGGCCGTCTACGTGGTGCCGCGCACCCGCCACGGCAACCTCGGAACGCAGGCCAAACGGATCGTGGAGAAGGCCGGGGTGAAGCTGTGGCCGAAGCTGTTCGTGAACATGCGGGGTAGCTGCTCCGACGACCTTGAGCGTCGGGGCATCGCCGAGAAGGCGATCAATGCGTGGATCGGCAACACGGCGCGGATGCGTCACCGGCACTACCACTCGGTGCGGCCGGAGGACTGGGACGTGGTCACCAGAAATCCGGCACCAAATCCGGCACCATCAACTCCCATCAGCGGCCTTCCGGAGCCGTCAACCCTTCACCACGCCCGCGAAAAATCGCTTGACGTCGCGAAGGACACGGAAACTCAGTACCCCCGACAGGGATCGAACCTGTGACCTGAGCTTTAGGAAAGCTCCGCTCTATCCAACTGAGCTACGGGGGCAAAACCACGCCGGAGACTCGCGCCCCGGCAGCAGGTTTTCCGCATCTTAGAGGGCTGCTGCCACCCCGGGCAATCGACGCTCACGAGCCCCGCGAACGATTGATCAATCGAAGCCCGCCAAGCAACACCACCGCGCCCACCGTGGCCGTCACCAGGCTCCCCACCATGCCCGTCGATTCAAGCCCCATCAGACCAAACAGAAACCCACCCAGCATCGCCCCGATCACGCCCACGATCAGATCGGTGATCAACCCCGATCCGCCCCCCTTCACGATCTGGCTCCCAAGCCAGCCTGCACACACCCCGATCACCAGGAACCACCCAAAACTCATGTCCATGATTCCTCCTCCTCGGCCTGCCACCACCCGTCACGGCGGCTCCGCACCCGCCGATTCACTCTGGATCAGTCTATCCCCAAACCGGATCGCCGACCCAGCCGCCAGCGGATGAATCGCCACCTCGAGCCCTCGAGCCTCCACCGCCGCCACCACCTCGGCCACCAACGGATCCTCGCCATCACGACAAAACACCACCACGCTGTCGCGCCGCCCATCAAGCCCCGCCACGGCATCACGCCAGCGCTCACCAGCAGCCTGTGGCAACGCCACGAGATCCAGGTTGCCCGTGAGCGATGCCCGTAGGTTCACCCGATAGCCCTTCACACGAAGCTCCCGCTCCGTGATCGCCGCGATGTAGTCGACCGTCACGCCCCCATGACGGGACAACTCCTCGCGCAACGCCTCCCTCGCCTTGGCCCGAGCCTCCGCCACCGGCACGACCGCCACGCCCCCCTCCATCACCTCCAGATACACCGGCCCCCTCGCCGCTGCATGGCCCCGGCCCGACAATCCAAACGACGCCCACGCCGGCCGCGCCTCGCCCTCCACATCAAAGAGCGCAAACGCCTTCCACATCCCCTCGCCATACCACTCCGGACTCCAGTAATACACGTCGGTCACCGCCGGATGCTGCCGGCACATCGCCAGCATCGCGGCCACCCACCGCCGCTGACCATCCGGCGAGAGCGGATAGCCAGGGGTTTCACGCTTCCACCGTGAAAACTGCCCCGTGAACTCCCGCGTGGAGGGATACGCCGTTTCCGCTATCACGATCGGCCGCCCAATCGCCGCATGGATCTTCGTGAGCACCTCCTCGCACTGCTCCAGTTCGAGCGAGCCTCCGATGTTGGCCGAGGGGAAATACGACAGCCCCACCTCGTCGACCCGCACACCCTGGTCGAGCATGAACCGGAAAAACGCGATGCAAAACTCCGCGTCCCACCAGTGCGCGATGTGGATCAAAAACCGCGCCTCGGGATCGGCCTCGAGCACCCCCTTCTGGCTCGCCACCATCAGCGTTGCCGCATCCGGCCAGCACCGACGCGACAGGCTTTCGGGATTCTTCTTCGTGCTCTTCCCCGGATACACGCCACAGATGCCGTAGTCGACCTCGTTGCCAATTTCATAGCGATGCCCCACGAGCCCCGCCGCACGCAACGACACCACCAGCTCCCGTGAATACTCCCGCACGGCCTCCCTCCGCGGCTCGAGCTCGAGCTCCCGCCACATGGCAGGAGCCGGCTGCTTCACAAGGTCGGCCCAGTCGTCGCTCAGAAAGATCACGGGATACGGATCGAGCCCAGCGGCCACCGCCCGCCGGATCAACGCCTCCGCCGCACGGGTGCCATGAGGACCATCCTCGCCCGTCCACACCCGCACCCGCAGCGACTCCACCCCAGCCGCCGCCATCCCCTCGTAGAGATCCCGCGCCTGGCCGGCCCATCGCCAGGCCCGACCCTCCGCCTCCATGCCGGCGGCGTAGTTGGCGTCGACTCCAACCCGCATGCCTTCGGCTGCCATGGCCAGACCACGTCCCCACCAAATCGCAAGCAACACCCACACTGGCACGGCGACGTATCGGGAGACCATCATGGTGGCGCGGCTTCGGCCGGTTCTTGGGCGGCAGATCATCGTCGGCATCCTACCCTGGTTCCACCATGCGCACCCCCGAACATGAAGCGGCCTACCGGGCCTCAGCCTACCGGGTGTTTGTGCTCGGCCGCGATCGCTTCACGATCCGCTGCGACGAACCCTCCGACGAGCTCGACCGGCTCCTCGACGAAACCCGCACCACCCCATGGGCGTTTCTCACCGCCTGCAATCCGCGATCGCAGCTCCTCGACGACGACACCAACGACGCCCGAATGGTCCAGCTCGAAGCCGCGGTGCGATCACACGGGTTTGACTGCCACTGCGGAGAGAGCGAGGCCGATGACGGCTCGTGGCCGGCCGAGCCGAGCCTGCTCGTGCTCGGCATCGACGAAGCTCACGCCCTCGCGATCGCCCGTGAGTTTGAGCAGCACGCCATCCTGGCCGGCAGCCGCGGGCAGCCAGCCCGGCTCGTGTGGACCTGACACGCCGCTCGCGGGCGAGGCTC
>Ga0208783_10000412_pt1 | contig 26501 bp, 22 predicted proteins | sample DEB19_08_DNA_2_FD_184529 | JGI IMG/M metagenome (GOLD analysis project Ga0208783, IMG submission 184529) | Aqueous microbial communities from the Delaware River and Bay under freshwater to marine salinity gradient to study organic matter... | ecosystem: Environmental > Aquatic > Marine >...
TGACATCTCGGTCATGCCGTAGCCCTGCACCACCTCGCAGCCGAGGCGGGCGGCGGCCTCCTCGGCGAGCTCGGCCGAGAGAGGAGCCGCCCCCGAGAACACGGACTCGAGCGCATCGAGTCGGAACGAGTCGACGACGGGATGCTTGGCGAGCGCGACGACGATGGGGGGAGCCACGTAGGAGCGGGTGATGCGGTGGTCCTGGTGCAACTGCAGGAACTGTTCGAGGTCGAACCGCGGCATCGTCACGACGGTCGCCCCGGCCGCGAGCGTGGTGTTCATGATCACCTGCATGCCGTAGATGTGGAAGAACGGCAGCACGCCCATGATCGTCTCGTCGGCCCGGATCGCGAGCGGGGCGAGAACCTGCTCGATGTTGGCGACGAGGTTGGCGTGGCTCAGGATCACGCCCTTCGAGAGGCCGGTCGTGCCCGACGAGTAGGGGAGGGCGACGGTGGCGCTCGTCGGTACGCGCACCGGAGTGGCGAGCGGATCCCCGAGGAGGGCCGAGAGGGGCTCGGCCCCGTCGGTCGGGTCGATCGTGAAGATCGCCTCCACGGCGGTGCCGGTGGCACCGGTGCGGGCGGTATCGAGGAAGGCGCCGACCGTCACGAGGAGGCGGGCCCCCGAGTCCTCGAGCTGGTGGTGCACCTCAGGGGCGGTGTAGGTGGGGTTGATCGTCGTGATCGCGGCGCCGGCGTACGCGGTGCCGAGAAAGACGACGGCGTACTCGGGCAGGTTGGGGGCCATCACCGCGATCACCGAACCCGGTCCGAGACCCCGGGCCGCGAGCCCGCCCGCGAATCGTCGGACCAGACCGTCGAGTTCGCCGTAGGTGAGAGTTCGCCCCGACGGCCCGTCGACGAGGGCGGCCTTGTCGGGCTGGGCGGCCGCGTGGCGGAGGACGACCTCGGTGAGGAGCAGGTCGGGGATCTCGACGTCGGGGAGCGGACTGCGGAAGATCATGGCCCGACACTAGGCCCCGAGGGCCGACGGGCGGCCGGGCCGCCGATGGAATCCGGGGCTCCGGTGTGCCGGCCGTCGTCCCGATGGAGGTCGGGATCGTGGTACGCCCCCCGGGACTCGAACCCGGAACCTGCAGATTAAGAGTCTGACGCTCTAACCAATTGAGCTAGGGGCGCTCGCTGATTCGCAGAGCGTATCCGAACCGGTCGTACGATCCCCCTCATGGACATCGTCGTCAGCGGCTCCAGTGGGTTCATCGGTACGGCTCTCGGAACGGCGCTGCGCGCCGACGGGCACCGGGTGTTGAGCCTCCGCCGGGGCGGGACCACGAGCGGCGACGACATCGCCTGGGATCCCGAGGCCGGCACCGTCGACGGCGGTGCGCTCGAGGGAGTAGACGCCGTCGTGCACCTCGCGGGTGAGGGCATCGGAGAGCGTCGCTGGACCGACGAGCAGAAGCGGCGGATTCGGGAGAGCCGGGTGAAGGGAACCGCCGCACTGGCGGGGGCGATCGCCGGCTGCGCGAACCCTCCGGGTGTCTTCGTCTCCGGTTCGGCCATCGGCTACTACGGCGAGCGGGGCGACGAGGTGCTCACCGAGGACAGCACGCCCGGAGACGACTTCCTCGCCGAGGTGTGCGTCGCGTGGGAGGCCGAGACGCGCGTAGCGGCCGAAGCCGGGGTCCGGGTCGTCAACCTGCGCACGGGTCTCGTGCTCGGCACCGAGGGCGGCGTGCTCCCGCGGATGCTCCTGCCCTTCCGGCTCGGGATCGGCGGTCCGCAGGGCTCGGGTCGTCAGTGGATGAGCTGGATCACGCTGCCCGACACCGTGGCCGCCATCCGGCGAGCAATCGACGACGCGTCTCTTCACGGTCCGGTGAACCTCACGGCGCCGGCCCCGGTGCGCAACGCGGAGTTCGCCAAGACCCTCGGTCGGGTGCTCCACCGGCCGGCCGTGCTCCCGACGCCGATTTTCCCGCTCAAGGCCCGCTTCGGCGCGGAACTGGTGGAGAAATTGCTGCTCGTGAGCCAGCGGGTCGAACCCCGCCGTCTCCAGGCCTCGGGCTTCGAGTTCGCCCACTCGACGCTCGAACAGGGCCTCGCGGCGATCCTGAAGAAGTGACCGGTCGTCGCGGCGCTCGAAGTCGCCGCGGCCCCAGCAATCCGGGTGCGACAGCGCAGGCAATGGCGGAGCGACTCGCGTCTCCCGACTCTCGTCGGGGCGCCGAGGGTGACTGACGGGATTCGAACCCGCGGCCTTCGGGACCACAACCCGACGCTCTAACCAACTGAGCTACAGCCACCACGTTCCCGGCCGGGGGCCGGAATGTTCGGAAAGACTAACCGGTCGGCGTCGATCACGACCCGGGCGGACCGGGCACGAACGTCAGGGCCACCTCGAAGGCCCCGATCGCGTCGACCGTCACGAGCGGGGTGTTCGGGGGATCGATTCCGAAGTCGGCGAACGCCAGCGGCGAGGTACCGACCACGCTGATCGTCGCGCCGTCCCAGAGGGCCTCGAGGTCGAGGCGCACGGTTCGGGTGATGCCGTGCAGGGTGAGGGTCCCTACGGCCGCAGCACGTAAGGTCCGGCCCCGTTCGGGTGGAGGGTCGATCGCGATCGGCTCGGTGAGGCTGTAGGTCGCGATCGGGAATCGGTCGCTCTCGAGGCCCCGGGACCGGATGACCGAGTCGCGGCGGTCGCTGTCGCTGCGCAGGCGGCGCAGGTCGGCGCTCACGCGGGCCTGGGTCACCTTCCCGTCGGCAATCGTCATCGTGCCCTCGACCGAGCCGGTGCGCCCGACCGCGGTCTTGCGCACGACGTCGCCCGCGAACACCTCGGTGACGCGGTATCCCACGTACACCCCGCCGCCGGGGGCGACGCGCCAGGAGCCGTCGGCGGTCGCGGCTCCGGTGGCTCCGGCCGGGCCGGACGTTGCGGTCGGGAGGCTCGGGGCCGCGGGCGCGTCGTCGCGGAGGGCGAACCAGGCCGTTCCGGCGGCGACGGCGGTGAGGGCCGCGATGACGACGGCCGCGATGATCAGGAGGCGTCGGCGCCTCACGGAGCACTCCGAGCGGCGCGGGCCGGGAGGAGCCGGGTCACGCAGTGAGGCTACCGGTGGGTTCGGGCGGGCTCGGCGACGGGCGGTGCGCGTAGCCGCTCGGTCAGAACGACAGTCCGAGGAAGTCGAGGGCCGCGTCGATGCACCCGAAGTCGCTCGTGACCCGGAAGTGGTCTACGCCCGGCAGCACGACCAGGCGAGGGTCGGGCAGGGCATCGACGAGCGGATCGGCGGGCCCGGCGAAGTCGCGGTCACCGATGATCACGAGGGTCGGGCAGGTGACGCGCGCGATCTCCTCGGTCGTGAACGGAGGGCGCTCGTGGCGGAGGAACGCAGCGAGCGCGAGCGGATCGTTGCCGGCGCTCCGAGCCATTTGCACGAACAGGCGAGCCGTGAGGTCGTCGGGGTCGGCTCCGTCGGTGAAAGCGTCGGCGAGGCGGGCCGCCGGGCCGCGGTCGGCGAACAGATTGGCGCCCACGCCGATGAGGACGAGGTGGTGGAACCGGGCCGGCTCGCGTGCCGCGATGCGCAGCAGGACCTGGGCGCCGAGCGAGAAGCCGACGGCGTCGACCTCACCCTCCGGGAACGCAGCGAGGAGGTCGGACTCCATCGCGGCGTAGGCCTCGGGCTCTCGGGGCGCCGGGGCGGAACCGTGCCCGAGGAGGTCGGGGGCGACGACCGGGCGACCGGCGTCGGCGATGAGGTCGAGCCAGCCGGCCGACCGCCAGCCGTGCTCGGCCGACGATCCGAGACCGTGAACGAGCACGACGGGCGGGGCGGAGGCGGTCAAGCGCTCTGCTTTCGGACGAGGTCAGCCGCGGGTGCGGGCGACGCCGGCCTTCTTGAGGACGGCGGCGGGCACACCGGCGTCGCGCCAGGCGCCGTACGAGATGCCGCGGGCATCGCCGAACTTACGGGCGACCTTCACGAACGCGGCCTCGGCGGCCTTGACGTCGGTGGTGGAGCCGCCGCCCTTCGCCTCGGCGAGCTTGGCCCGGAGGTCGCGCACCTCCTGAGCGGCGACGACCCGGTCGACCCCGGCGGCGCTGCGGGCGCGCGTCTGGGCGGCGCGCAGACGGGTCTCGAGGGTGGCGGCGCTCACCTTGCGGCCGCGACGCTTGGGGGTGGCGATCGCGGTGAGGTAGCGGTCGACGGTCGCGGACATCGCCCGCCCGTCGGCGAGGGCCTTCTTGTGGGCGGCGGTCATGGTTCGGGGGCCGCGCTTGGCGGTCGTCTTCTTGGCGGGGGGCATCTGCTGTCCTTCGTTCGGGATATTCGGTCGGTGGGGAAGGTGGTGCCCGCCGTCTTTCCTGACATTAACCGACGAGAATTCGCTCCACCAAATTCGGGAAAATCATCGTATGGGTTTCCCCGGGAAATCCCGAATCAATCGCGCGACGGGTCGCAAGGCGGTCGCGGTTCGGCGAGGCGGGTGCGCCCGGGAGGATTCGAACCTCCGACCAACGGATTAGAAGGCCGTCGCTCTATCCCCTGAGCTACGGGCGCCGGGCCCGGCGCGACGACTCGGGAGGGAGCGGCCGTTCCGGATGAGGGGAGCCTACGTCCCGCTCGGTGTCACCGCCGGGCTACTGGCCGGCGAGGCCGGCCCGGGCGGTGAGTTCCGCCAGTCGCTCCCGGTCCGCGACGCCGGGGTCGGAGAGCCGCTCGAGCGTGACGGCGGTGATCGCCGCGGTGCAGGGGAAGGTCTCGGGGTAGGGGCCGACCGGTGAGCCGGTGTCGCAGCCGACGTCGAACGTCTCGCCGCTCATCGAGAACACGACCGGAACCGTGCGCTCGATGCGGGCCGAATCGACGGGGGAATCGTCGACGGAGAGGAGTGCGGTTCCGCCCCCGCCGAGTCCGCCGTCGTAGGCGAAGTCGACGGTGACCGTGTGCGGTCCCGGGGTGAGGGGCGCGCCGCGCGCGAAGGTGAGATCTCGCCCGTAGCAGTTGTAGAGGAAGACGGGTGCGCCCTCGTCGAGGTAGAGGCTCCACCCGGCCATGCGTCCGCCCTGGCAGCAGATGACGCCGCGGGCCGGACGGTCGTCCACCGCGATCGCGGCCGTGATCCGGTACGAGCAGTTCTTCAGGTTGACGACCACGGGTTCGGGGATCCGTACGTGCGCGGTGGTGTAGATCATGCGGGTCGCGCCGCGCAGCGCGTCGGGAACGGCCATCGGTCCACCCCGCCGGTGGCCCGGGTCGCGCAGCGGGTAGACGCCGCAGCGCCGGGCCTCGGCGTCGAAGACGGCGAGCATCTCGGCCAGGCGCTCGGGGTGCGCCGCGGCGAGATCGTCGCTCTGCGAGAAGTCGTCGCGCAGGTCGTAGAGCTCCCACCGCTCCTCGGGTCCGTCGAAGGGCACGGCCGCAAAGCGGGTCCAGGGCAGGCGCCCGTGGTAGCAGGAGGCCATCCAGCCGTCGTGGTAGATCGCCCGGTTGCCGAGGATCTCGAAGTACTGCGTGGTCCGCCGGCTCGGGGCATCAGCGGTGGTGAACGTGTCGTTCATGGCGACCCCGTCGATCGGCATCTGCTCGATGCCGTCGACCCGTTCGGGCGGGTCGATCCCGGCCGCGGCGAGAATCGTCGGTGCGAGGTCGACGACGTGGTGGAACTGCGAGCGCAAGCCCCCGGCGTCACGGATCCCGGCGGGCCAGCGCACGACGAGGCCGTTGCGGGTGCCGCCGAAGTGCGAGGCCACCTGCTTCATCCACCGGAACGGTGAATCGAGTGCCCACGCCCACCCGGCGTTGAAGTGGTTCTCGCACCGGGCCGTGCCGAAGTCGTCGATGTGCTCGAGCAGCCACTCGGGATCCTCGGGAGCCGCGTTCTGGAACGCCGGTGCCGACCACGCCCCGTGGAGACCACCCTCGGCCGAGGCGCCGTTGTCGCCGGTGAGATAGACGACGAGCGTGTCGTCGCCGAGCCCGCTGCGGTCGATGTGCTCGACGAGACGACCGACGTGGTGGTCGGTGTGCGCGAGGAAGGCGGCGAAGACCTCCATCAGACGGCGGGCCACGGGCTTGTAGCGCTCGGGGTAGTCGGCCCAGGCCGGGATCGCCTCGGGGCGGTCGGTGGGACGGGTTCCGGGCGGGATGATGCCGAGGGCGAGCTGACGCTCGAAGATCTCGTCGCGCAGGGCGTCCCACCCGGCGTCGAAGCGGCCCCGGAAGGCGTCGATCCACTCGGTGGGCACGTGGTGCGGGGTGTGCACGGCGGGCGTGGGCAGATAACAGAAGAAGGGGCGACCGGGAGCGGTGGCCCGCACGCGGTCGATCCACTCGATCGCCCGGTCGACCAGGTCCTCGGTGAGGTGGTAGTCGGACCGCCCGTGGTGCGGCTCGATCGCCGTGGTCTGGTCGTAGACCGGGGGCTCGTACTGCGAGGCCTCGGCGCCGATGATTCCGTAGAAGCGCTCGAAGCCCATTCCGGTCGGCCAGCGGTCGAAGGGTCCCGCCGGCCCCTGCTCCCACGGCGGGGTGAGGTGCCACTTACCGAAGCACCCGGTCGCGTAACCGTGCCCACGCAGCACCTCGGCCACGGTCGCGGCGCTGCGCGGCATCAGCGAGTCGTAGGCGGGAAAGCTGTTGGCGCTCTCGGGGATGCCGCCCATGTGGACCGAGTGGTGGTTGCGGCCGGTGAGGAGGGCGGCCCGGGTCGGCGAGCAGAGCGCCGTGGTGTGGAACTGGTTGTAGCGCAGGCCGGCGGCGGCGAGTGCATCGCAGGCCGGGGTGGGAATCGGTCCGCCGAAGGTGGAGAAGGAACCGAAGCCCACGTCGTCGAGCACGACGACGACCACATTGGGTGCGCCGGCGGGACCGTCATCGGGAAGTAGGGGCGCCGCAACCGAGTCATCGAGCAGACGCCCGATGTCCCCGGCGAACTGCCGTGGGGCCCGCGGCAGATCGGTCACGGCGCGGCGGTTCCCGAGAGGCCGGGAAGGTCGACGACGGCGAGGGCCCGTTCGAGGAGAGCCCGGTCGCCGTCGACGGTGGCTTCCCCCGAGTCGATGGCGTCGGCGAGCGTGCGGCGACCGCCCAGGATCTCGGCCCAGGTCGCGTAGGGAAGGGTGAGCGCGGTGGCGGCGATCGTCGGATCGCCCGGCGCGAGGACCGAGTTGCGCAGGTGCGCACCTACGATGTCCGTCCCGTCGGGACCGGTAAAGGCGAGGCGGAGGTGCACGTCGAGACCTTCGGCGCGCTCGGGGTCGACGAGGACCCGCAGCAGGCGCACCGACTCCGCCGGCTTCATGGCGCGTACCTGACCGGCCGGGATCCGGTGCGTGCGGTACCGGTCGAGCGGCGCCGTGCCCTCGAGGTCGCGGGCGCGGGTGAGGCACCAGTTGCGGATGTTCGCGGCCGAGGAGCGGTAGCCGATCCGGCGCAGGCAGGCAGCGACGAGGCTGCGGTCCTCTGCCCCGGCCTCGGTCCGGTGCATGAGCCACGACGCAAGTTCGAGCGCCCAGCGGAGGTCGCCCGTGGCGAGGGCCGCTTCGGCCTGCTCGCGCACGACCGCGCCTCCGCCGAACCCGGCGATCATGCGGTCGGCCCGCTCGGCGGGCGGCAGCGGGAACAGGTGGCCGGGGTCGTCGTCGAACCAGCCCCGCAGCCCGGCGTGGATCTGGCGGACGTGGTGCTCGGAGACGCCGTAGTGCTCGGCGGTCAGATAGTCGTCGTCGGCCGCGTCGGGGAGGTGCACCGTTGCGGCGATCTCGTCGGCGCTGCAGCCGCGATTGATCAGGCGGACCGTCTGATCCCACAGGAACTGGATGGCGTCGCGGGCCCGCGTCGCTCGGCGGCGGATCTCGTCGGCGCCGACGATCGGCGGTCCGTGGGCGCCGACCAGGTACTCGGCACCGAGATCGACGAGGTGGTCGATGCCGCGGATCAGAACTTGCGGGTCGCGGTACTCCTCGCCCCGGATCGCGTAGATGTTGAACAACACCGGCCAGACGAGGTTGTGGACGCACGTGCCGATTTCGGGGAACCAGAGCGTGACCGAGTCGTCGGCATCGGACGGTGCGTGGGCGACCTCGACCCGCAGTCCGGCGATCTGCAGGGTCGCGCCGTCGGGCAGTGTGTCGGTGGGGTCGACGTAGCCGAGGGTGAACGGCGCGTGCGCCGGGTTGCGGTAGAAGGGGCCGAGGCCGACACCGACGAGTCCGTCCGGTCCGTCGAGCGGCAGGGCAACCCCGAACTGCTGGACCATGCCGCGGGCGTAGGCCGGGCCGATCTCGGCGCCGGCCCGACGTCGGTTGAACGGGATGCGCTCGTGGCCGTAGACGGGCACCGGTCCGCCCGCCTCGGCGAACGCGGCCCGAGTGCCGCCGACGTAGTGGAAGTGGGTCAGTACCACGGCCGCGATCGGTGCCGAGGTCAGCGTGCGCACCTCGGCCAGGGCGGCGCGCATCTCCTCCTCCGACTCGCCGGTGTCGATGCAGATCAGACCTTCGGGACCCTCGACGAAGGTCTGGTTGGAGAGGCCGTTGCCGACGAGGCACCACACGCCGGGTCGCACCGTGTAGATCCGGCGAGCCACCCGATCCGCCTGCTCGAAGGCAGCGGCGTGGGCGAGTTGCCCGGCGGGCCCCTCGGTGATGACGGCGTCGGTGGTCGCGAATGAGCGCATGTCGGGCACGACGGGAGTCTGGCAGACGTCACCGGCCCGTGCCGGGGGCCCGGGCGGGGCGATTGGCGGACGGGGGGGCGGGGAAGGACAGTGTGTGCGTGCTACCCCGGCGGCCTCGGTGACGCGGATCGTCGTCTCGGCGACTGCGGCCGATCTGGCGGCGACCCGGCGGATCCTGCGCGGTCGCCTGCGGGCCCGCGGCCTGGGCGACGCAACGATCGAAGCAGTCGAGCAGGCCGCGACCGAATTGCTCGGTGCGGTCTTCGAGCGGGCGGGCGCCGAACCCGCCGATCTCACGATTTCGTGTTACCGGCTGCTCGTGAGCGTCCGGGTGAGCAGCCGCCGGGCCGTCGACCTCGGGGACGAGCCCTCGGGGATCCGGGAGCGGCTCGTGAGCGGGGTGGCCTTCGCCTCCGGCCGGCGCATTCACCCCGACGGCACCGTCGACCTCTGGGCCGAGGTGGCACGCGACCGCTGAGGTCAGGCGTCGGAGTCGGAGTTCCTCTGATCCCGCTCGCGCTCGCGGGCGAGTTCCTTCTCGAGCTTGCGCTTGTGGTTGATCCGGTGGCCCACGAGGTGGCCTACGGCGGTGCAGGCCCACACGATCACCGCGGTCCAGAGGTAGGTGGAGCCCCCCTCGATCTCCATCCCGTCGACGAAGCGCGCGGAAATCGCGAGCGAGGCGACCGACACCACCAGGGGCAGAACGAGGAGACGGGTGATCGACGGCTCGCGTACCAGAGCCCGGAAGGCGACGATTGTCACCACGATGTGAATGACCCAGTAGACGAGGGCGGCCTCGACGAGGCCGACTGCCGTGAACGACACGCCGGTGAGGAGCGCGTCGGCGATGACGAGTCCGGTCACGATCCCGACGATCCCCGAGGCGATCCGGGTCAGGAGGCGCATCAGCACGTTCGGAGCCTACGACGGCGGGGCGGTGCGGGTGCGGAGACCGGCGGCGTGCGGGCTGTCGGGCGAGGGCAGCGGGTGCCGGAACAGCGCAGCCGCGTTCTCGTGGCTGATCTTGGCGACCTCGTCATCGGGCAGGGCGCCGAACACCTCGCCGAAGACGGCCTGGGTGTCGGGCCAGGTGCCGTCGCCGTGCGGGTAGTCGGACTCGAAGGTGATGTGGTCCACGCCGATGGCGTGGCGAGTGCTGAGCGTGGACGGGTCGTCGATCGTGGCGAACCAGAAGTTGCGGCGCAGCACCTCGGCGGGCGGGAGGTCGCCCGGGAAGTAGTCGCCGTAGCCGGAGCGGTCGACGATGTTCTCGAGGCGGTCGATGAGCATCGCCACCCAGCCGATCCCACCCTCGCTCATGATGACCTTCAGGTCGGCGTGGCGGACGGCGTGACCCGACCACAGCCACTGGGCACAGGCCCCGAGCGAGAGTTGGCCGAAGAGCGTGGCCGCAAGGGGAACGGCGGGCGAACCGGGCGGGAGGTCGGCGACCCCGCTCGACCCGACGTGCAGGCAGATCACCGTGTCGGTCTCGGCGCAGGCAGCGATGATCGGTTCCCACCACGACGAGAAGATCGGTTCCATGCCGATGCGGTGCGGCATCTCGGGCAGGGTCACGGCGGTGAAGCCCCGCGCGGCGTTACGGCGGATCTCGGCCGCGGCGAGGTCGGGGTCGCCGAGGAACGTGATGCCCATCGGGACGATGCGATCGGGGTACGCACGGAACCACTCGTCGTGGAACCAGTCGTTCCAGGCCCGGGTGACCGCGAGGCCGAGTTCGGGGTCGGAGCAGCGCGAGAAGACCGAACCGCAGAACCCCGTGATCTGCGACGGGAAGTTGACCGAAGCCCACACCCCGTTGATGTCCATGTCACGGATCCGGGCGTCGATGTCGTAACAGCCCGGTCGCATCTCGTCGAAGCGTGTGGGCTCGACCTTCCAGTCTTCGCGCTTGCGGCCCACAACGGCATTGAGTCCGACCTGGAAGTGCACCTGTCCGTCGAACTGCCAGACCTCGTGGCCCTCCTCGGTCTCGACGACCCGCGGGGCGAGGTCGCGGAAACGGGTCGGGAGGCGATCGTCGAACATGTCGGGCGGCTCGACGAGGTGGTCGTCGACCGAGAAGAGCGTGTAGCGGATCGGGCGCGGCTCGGGGTCGGGCTCCAGCCCGTGCGTCTCCGACTTGCGCCAGTTGAGCCGGACGGCGTCGCCGCTCACGGCCGGTGAGCGTAGGCCCACGCCCGCGGGCCCGTGACCGTCGTCCGGCCCGCCACCGTCAGCCGGCCCGGAGCCAGTCGGCGATCACCCGGGCGAGCTCGGGGCCACGGTCTTCCTGGAGGAAGTGCCCGCCGCCTTCGATCGTGGTGTGGGGCTGGCCTGCGCAGCCCGGTACTTCGCGGTGGAACACCTTGTCGGAGCCCCCGGTAATCGGATCGCGGTCGGAGAACGCGGTGAGGAAGGGCTTCTCGAAGCGGCGCAGCACCTCCCAGGCAGCCCGGTTCGCGGGAGCGGCGGGGTCATCGGGGGCGCTCGGCACGAGCATGGGGAACTGTCGGGCGCCGGCTTTGTAGGAGTCGTCGGGGAAGGGCGCGTCGTACGCGGCGGCCACCTCGGGAGCGGGGCGCTCGGCGCAGCCCCCGCTCACGATGAAGCCGACCGCGAAGTCCTCGACCTCCTGGGAGAAGCGCTGCCAGTTGAAGAACGCCTCACCCGGGGTCTGGTCGCCGGTCGGGAGGAAGGTGTTCGCGGCCACGACGCGGGCGAATCGGTCGGGGTGCTCCCCGACGAGTCGGAGTCCGATGAGCCCACCCCAGTCCTGGCAAACGAGCGTGACCCCGGTGAGGTCGAGTCCGTCGAAGAGCGCGGCGCGCATCCACTCGACGTGACGCGCGTAGGTGTAGTCGTCGCGCCGGGTCGGCTTGTCGGAGCGGCCGAAGCCGACGAGGTCGGGGGCGACGCACCGCAGCCCGGCGTCGACGAGGACGGGGATCATCTTGCGGTAGAGGAAGCACCACGACGGCTCCCCGTGCATCAGCAGCACGACCGGCGCGTCGGCCGGTCCCTCGTCGAGGTAGTGGACGCGCACGGAGCCACCCTCACCGTCGGGCACCTCGACGTAATGCGGCGCGAACGGGAAGTCGGGCAGGTCGGCGAAGCGCTCGTCGGGGGTACGCAGCGTGTCCACGGTGCTCCTCGGGTCGGAATCGGTGACGGTCCGTCTGGCGGGTCTGCGCCGTCGTTCTTAGCATCATGCCGATCGGCGCCGGAGGGGGTGCCGCCCGACGAGGGGAGCAGGCCCGTGGAGCGCGTGCGGATCGGGATCGTCGGGGCGGGGAACATCGCGACGCTCAACGTCCCGGGCTACCTGGAGCACGACCGCTGCGATGTCGTGGCGCTCTGCGACCCCCGGCCCGAGGTGCTCGAGCGCCGGGCCCAGGAGTGGGGAGTGGAGCGCACGTTCACCGACCTCGCCGGACTGCTCGCCGCCGACGACATCGACGCCGTCGAGATCCTCAGCCCGACCCCGCTTCACGCGGATCACGCGATCGCCGCGCTCGAGGCCGGCAAGCACGTCTCGGTGCAGAAGCCGATCGCCAACTCGATCGCGGAGGCCGAGCGCATGGTCGATGCTGCGGTCGCCGCCGACCGAATGCTGCGGGTGACGGAGAACTGTTGTCACTACCCGCCGCTCGTGAAGGCCCGCGAGCTCATCCGGGCGGGCGCGATCGGAACGCCGACGGTGGTGCGGATCAAGACCGTGGTCGGGCGTACCGAATCACGATTCCAGGCCGAGCTCGACCCGGCCGGCTACACGTGGCGGTTCGACGCGCAGAGTCCGGGCGGGCACCTCTTCGACGACGTGATGCACAAGTACGCGATGGCACTCTGGCTCGTCGATGCGTCGGTGCGCACCGCTCAGGCGGTCGTGCGACCCGGCCCGCTCTTCTTCGAAGCGCCGACCGTCGCCCTGTTCGAGTACGACCGGCCCGACCTCCTCGGGATGATGGAGGTCTCGTACGCGCCCGACATGTTCATCGCCAGCGACCACTACGGCGCGGACGAGTTCTTCGAGATCCAGGGCACTCGCGGGTTCGTGTGGGTGACGCGACTGTGCGGGCACCTCCACGCCGACCTCGCCCCGGTCGTGCTCTACGAGGAGGACGGTCGGCGCACCTCGTTCACGGACTTCGATGCCTCGTACGACGGCTCGTTCCGCCGGGCGGCGGGTGCGTTCGTCGACGGTCTGCTCGCGGGTGAGGAACCCGACCTCGCCCCGGCCACGGCGATCGAGGCGCTGCGGCTCTGCTTCGCCGTCTACCAGGCATCGAACGAGCGACGGCCGGTCGAACTCGCCGCCGTACCCGACGTCGTCAGCCCCGAGGGTTGGCCCCCGGGTGAGGCGAGGTTGCGGGCCGACGTCGAAGCGATGATGCGGCGCGAGGCGGCTCGGGAGGAACGACTCCGCACGCGATGATCGGGGGCATCGACTCTCGTCGCCGGGCCCTCGCTCTCGCCCTCGTCGCCAACGCGGGCTTCCTCGCGGTCGAGGTCGCGGGCGGCTTCGCCTTCGGCTCGCTCGCGCTGCTCGCCGACGCGTTGCACATGGTCGCCGACGTCGTCGCGCTCGCCCTGGCGTACGCGGCGGTGCGGGTCGCGCTCCGCCCGCCGACCGAGCGCCACACGTACGGCTTCGGGCGGGCCGAGGTGCTCGCCGCTCAGGCCAACGCCGCGTTGATGCTGGTCGGTGCCGTCGTCATCGCGGTGGAGGCCGTGCAGCGGCTCTCGCGGCCGGAGCCGTTCGCGACGGCGGGCGTGCTCGCGGTCGGGATCGCAGGCCTCGCGGTCAACGTCGGGAGCGCAGTCGTGCTCGCCCGGGCCGGGGGCGAGAGTCTCAATGTGCGGGCCGCGCTGTGGCACCTCGGCTCCGATGCGGCGGGGTCGGTTGCGGTGATCATCGCCGCTCTCGGGGCGGCCTGGTTCGGGGCCGATCGCCTCGACCCGATCGCCTCGCTCATCATCGCGGGCCTGGTGCTGGTCGGCGCCGTCGGCCTGCTGCGGGCCTCGACCCGCATCCTCCTCGAGGCGGCGCCCCCGGGGATCGACACGAACGAGGTGCGGGCGGCCCTGGCTGCCGCCGGGGGCGTGGAGGCCGTGCACCACCTCCACGTGTGGACGACCGGTTCGGAACGTGCGGCGCTGTCGGCCCACGTCGTGGTGGGGGAGGCGGTGTCGCTTCACGACGCTCAGGAGCGGGCGGGGAAGCTCAAGGCGATGCTCGCCGAGCGGTTCGGGATCGTCCACGCGACCCTCGAGGTGGAGTGCCACCCCTGTCCGGAGGCGGGCGCCGAACACGTCGAACCCGCCTGAGCGGCCGGGGCCGGGCCGACGGACCTCGAAATCCGACTTTACTTGTCAGGTTTAGCGGCCTAGCCTCCCGCCCCATGACCAACGACTCCTGGGGCCTCGACACCCGACTCGTCCACGCCGGCACGCCGCCCGACCCCGTCACCGGGGCCCGGGTTCCGCCGATCTACCAGACCACCTCGTTCGTGTTCCGCGACACCGAGCACGCGGCCGCCCTCTTCGGGCTGTCCGAACTCGGGATGATCTACACGCGAATCATGAACCCCACCCAGGACGCCTTCGAGCAGCGGATGGTGGCGCTCGAGGGCGGCGTCGGCGCCCTGGCCACCTCGAGCGGTCAGGCGGCCCAGACCCTCGCCCTGCTCAACCTGGCCGAGAACGGCGGGCACGTCGTCTCCAGCTCCTCGCTCTACGGCGGCACCTACAACCTGCTCCACTACACGCTCCCGAAGATGGGCGTAGAGGTCGACTTCGTCGACGACCCCGACGACCTCGACGCGTGGGCCAAGGCCGTGAAGCCCAACACCAAGGCCTTCTACGGAGAGAGCATCGGAAACCCGAAGGGCGACGTGTTCGACTTCGAGGGGATCTCGAAGGTCGCGCACGATCACGGCATCCCGTTGATGATCGACAACACGTTGGCCAGCCCGGCCCTGTTGCGTCCGCTCGAGCACGGCGCCGACATCGTGGTGCACAGTGCCACGAAGTTCATCGGCGGCCACGGCACCTCGGTCGGTGGTGTCATCATCGACAGCGGTGCCTTCGACTACCCCGGTAGCGGGCGCTTCCCCGGCTTCACCGAGCCCGACCCGAGTTACCACGGTCTGGTGTTCGCGGATCTTCCGCCCGAACTGCGCCCGGCGATGTACATCCTCAAATGCCGACTCCAGTACCAGCGCGACCTCGGCGCGGCGGCCTCGCCGTTCAACCTCTTCCTGTTCCTCCAGGGGCTCCAGACGCTCTCGCTGCGCATGGAGCGTCACTCGCAAAACGCGTTGGCGATCGCGCAGTGGCTCGAGGGTCGCGACGAGGTTGCGGCGGTCGCCTACCCGGGTCTCGCATCGAGCCCCTGGAACGCCCGGGCCCGGCGCTACCTCCCCGACGGGCAGGGGGCGATCGTCGCCTTCGAGCTGAAGGGCGGAGTCGAGGCCGGTCGGCGGTTCATCGACAGCCTCGAGTTGTTCAGCCACCTCGCCAACGTGGGTGACGTGCGCAGCCTCGCCATCCACCCGGCGAGCACGACGCACAGCCAGTTGGCGGCGGCCGAGCAGGCGACCACCGGCGTGACGCCGGGGCTCGTCCGGCTGTCGATCGGCATCGAGACCGTCGACGATCTCATCGCCGACCTCGAGACCGGCCTCCGCGCCGCGGCCTCGGCCTAGACGGCCTCGGCCCGGAGGGGGACGACGACGTGACCGACGGAATGCCCCCCGTGACGGGAGCCTGGCGGCCGGGTGACGAGCCCGGCCGCCGGCGCTTCGCCGAGGTATTCGCCGACCGTGCGCTCGACCTCGTTGCCGGGGGCACGCTCGGTCCGGTCACCGTCGCGTACGAAACCTGGGGGACTCTGTCGCCCGAGCGCGACAACGCAGTGCTCGTGTGCCACGCGCTCACGGGTGACAGCCACGCCGCGGGGCCGGCGGGTCCGGGCCACCCCCAGCTGGGTTGGTGGCACCCGATCATCGGGCCGGGGCGGGCCATCGACACCGACCGCTACTTCGTCGTCTGCCCGAATGTGCTCGGGGGCTGCCAGGGCACGACCGGTCCGGCGTCGGTCGATCCGGCGACGGGCCGACCCTACGGCTCGACATTCCCGGTCACGACGATCTGCGACCAGGTCGCGGTCGAGGCCGCGCTCGCCGACGGTCTCGGTATCGAGCGGTGGGCGGCGGTGATCGGCGGCTCGATGGGCGGGATGCGCACCCTCGAGTGGGCGATCGAGTTCCCGCGGCGCGTTGCGAAGGCGGTCGTGATCGCGTGCGGGGCGGCGGCGACGGCGGAGCAGATCGCCTGGTCGGCCCTGCAAATCCGCGCCATCGAGCAGGACTCCCACTTTCGCGGCGGTGACTACTACGACGGTGCCGAAGGACCGTGGCGCGGCCTCTCCCTCGCTCGCGGCATCGGGCAGGTCACCTACCGCTCGGAGTTGGAGTTCGACGAGCGCTTCAATCGGGGCCACCAGAACGACGAGCACCCCTTCGAGGGCGGCCAGTACACGGTCGAGTCATACCTCGAGTACCACGGCGAGAAGATCGGAAACCGCTTCGACGCCAACTCCTACATCTCGCTCGCTCGCGCGATGAATCACCACGACGTGGGGCGCGGGCGGGGCGGGGTGGCAGAGGCGTTGCTGCGGATCCGGGCCGAGGTCACCATCGCGGGGATATCGAGCGACCACCTCTATCCGTTGCGCCTCCAGCACGAACTGGCCGACCTGATCCCCCGGAACAAGGGGGTCGAGGTGATCACCTCCGTCTCCGGGCACGACGCCTTCCTGACCGAGCACGAAGCGGTCGGAGCGATCATCGCCGGCGCCCTCGCCTGAGCGCCCGGTCTCCGGCTCCGGAGTGGGAGGCGGCCGGGTCGAGCGGCCGACCGAATCCGAGCGGGCTGTCGCTCCCGACCGGACCGCGGCAACCCGTTCCTGCCAGACTCGGCGCCATGATGCGCACCGGTTCGTTCCGTTCCGTAGCCCGCCGACTGCCGGTACTCCTCGGCGCCGTCGTCATCGGCGGTGCACTTGCGGCGTGCGGTTCGGGTGGCACGGCCGACGGCACGGCGTCGACCACCACGACGTCGATCGCGTCGGCCGGTGAGGGCATGCCCGATTTCTACGCGGTCGCCTATCCGCTCGAAGACGCGCCGGGGCGGATCATCAAGGTCGAGGAGGTCCCGGTCGAGGGTCTCGCCGGGACGATGTACCGGATCATGTACACGACCCGCACGCAGCGAGGGGAGATCGCCGCGGTGACCGGTCTGGTCGCGGTGCCCGAGGGAGCCGCGCCCGAGGGCGGGTTCCCCGTCGTGTCGTGGGCTCACGGCACCGACGGCATGGCCGACACCTGCGCGCCGTCGCTGAACCCGGGCGCCAACGTCGGGATCGCCAACTTGCTCCTGGACAAAGGGTGGGCGATCGCGGCGACGGACTACGTGGGAGAGGGCACGCCCGGACTCATGCCCTACATCGCGGGCGAGAGTGCGGCGCGCAACGCGATCGACATCGTGCGAGCGGCTCGGGCGATCCCGGGAACCGCGATCAGCCGCGACTACATCGTGTGGGGCCACTCGCAGGGCGGTCACACCGCGATGCACGCGGACCGGATCGGCCGCGACTACGCCCCCGACCTCGAGTTGCGCGGGGTCGTGGCCGGGGCGCCGCCGTCGCAGTTCCCGCTCCTCTACGACTTCTTGAAGACGAGTCCGTTCAAGCACTACCTGCTCATGGCCGCCGGCGGCATCAATGCCGCGTACGGCGACGAGGCCGCTCCCCTCGACGCCATCCTCACGCCGGCGGGGATGGAGAAGCTCGCACTTCTCGACGAGGGCTGCGTAGGGGCGGTCGGCGATGTTCTGGCGCCGATCGACGCCGAGAGCCTCGTGAAGATGGACCCGTTCGAGAACGACAAGTGGAAGGCGGTTCTCTCCGAGAACGACCCGCAGGCCTTCACGAAGGCATCGCCGGTGCCGCTGCTCATCATCCACGGCGGCGCCGACGAGCAGATCCCCACCGTCTCGAGCGAGTGGCTCGCGAACCACCTGTGCGACCTCGGTCAGGACCTCACCCGTTGGGTGTATCCGGGCCAGAGCCACGCCGGTGTGGTCGGCTCATCGGCCGAGGACATGCTCACGTGGATGGAGCACCGCTTCGCCGGTGACGCGACCCCCGATCCGATGACCCCGAAGGGGCAGGCGGACGTCGTCGTGCGGCGTTGCGCCTCACCCGGCGCCTGAGCGGAGGGCGGCCGTGATCCGGACCACGGCCGGGAGAGTCGGAGCGAGCATCGGAGCCCGGGGAGTGACCGTTGCGGCCGGCCCGGCGAGAGCGGCATCGGCCGCGGCGATCAACTCGGCGGCCGATACATCCACCGGAAGCGGGGTGACCGGCCCCGGTCCGGCCAGGCCCGCACCCCGGGCCTTGCGTTCGGTGTAGGGCCCGTCGACGAGCGCGAGGGCGGGTACCCCGGCCGCCGCCGCGAAGACAGCGAGGTGGTAGCGGGAGCCGACGACCAGCGCTGCTCGCGCAACCAGCCCGGAGATGACGTCGTCGGGGGGAAGCGGCTCCACCGCGCGGAGGGCCGGAGCGAGTTTCGCGACCCCGGCGTGGGCCCGACGGTCGTCCTCCGACGGGTGTACGCAGTGAGGTATCGCGAGACAGGCGAAGCCACGCGCCGCGAGGTGGTCGACGAGCGCGGCGACGGCATCGGTCTCGGGGACGGGGGCGCGATCGCGCAGACTCACGAGAACGTACGGGCGGTCACCGACGGCGAGCGCGGCGAGCACGGCGAAGACCTCGCCGTCGGGCGCGGGCAGCGCAGCGACGGCGGGGTCGGGGGCAACGACGATGCGACTCGGGTCGATTCCGAGGCGGGCGAGTTCGGCGGGCGAATCGGTTGCGTCGCGCACGACGATGAGCTCGGCGGCGGCGAATGCGGCGGTGACGAGATCGAGATCGCGAGCGGCGAACGGCCCGGCGGTGACCCCCGAGAAGACGACGGGAACCCCGAGCGCCCGGGCGACGAGAACGGCCGCACACTGCGGCCACAGAGTGGGCACGGCGAACGCGCTGGTGAGCGCACCGCCGGAGGCGAGGACCAGAGCGGTGCATTCGGAGAGAACCCGCAGTGTGCGAGTCAGAGCGGGGTCGGGGAGGTCTTCGCCCGCGGCGAATCGGGACGCGGCGCCGACCAGTTCGTCGATGCGGGAGCGAACCGCCGGGGCGAGCTCGTCGGGATCGCCGCGGTCGTCGAGCCCGGCGTACACGCCGCCGTAGAGGTCGGGCTCGGCCCGGACGGCGAAGGCCCCAGTGGCGGCGTCGGGATCGCCGGTCAGCAGCACCGCCTCGGCTTCCGGAGCGAAGAGAGCGAGTTGTTGGAGGTGGGCCCGCACGATCGTGTCGTCGCCGACGTGACGGAACGGGCTGTCGCCCGCGATGAGCGCCACCCGGGGCGGAGCGTGGACGGTGACGTCGACGACGAGGGGTTGCCCGAACCAGCGGACGTGCTCGTGGACGAGGTCGACCTCGATGCGCCACGGTCCCGGTTCGCTCGGTGCGCGGACGGGGACGGGCACGACGCTCGCCGAGCCGGGCGGAAGCGGTCCCGGTAACAGGGCCCGACCGCCGGTGTCGTGGACCCGGCCGTCGTCGGCGGTGAAGCGGTATCCGATGCGGATCTCGGGGTGGAGGGCCTCGCCCGGCCAGGTCTCGTCGCCGGTGTTGGTCACGTGCACGTAGAGGTTGCGGAAGCCGTCCGGGTCGAGCGCCGGCACCGGACCGAACGGTTCTATGCGCACCCGGTACGCAGACTCGGGGAGCGTTCGGCCCGGCCAGCACGCGTCGATCGCGTCCCGCTCCACCCGGATCACCTCGGGTTTGCGCAGCCCCGACGGCGCGAGCTCCTCCCGGCGTTCCGCCGCCGCGAGCACGGACCGGTCCTCGTCCGGAACCGGAGCGGTCGCGAGTCGCGTGCGCTGCTCGGGCAGGTAGAAGCCGGCGTTGAGGGCGATGCCCTCCGTGCGCAAGCCCGCTTGGGTGCGCTCGTAGCCGGCCGCCTTCTCGACCCGGACCGCGAGGGGCTGCTCGATCAGGTCGAAGTGGTAGATGGGAGTGTCGAGGTAGCGGCTCGGTCCGGCGACGGGGGCGAGGTCGTGGGCCCGGCGGGGCGGGTGATCGACGGCGGGAAGGTTGCGTACGAGGCGGAGTTGGTAGTCGGGATACCAGGGCGGTCCGGTCAACCAGGTCTCGGCGTCGCCGTACAGCCACCGGCGGGGCAGCCAGTAGTGGGTCACGTCGTCGGCGCGGGTCAGGTCGGCGAGGTTCTCGAGCAGTCCGTGTCCGGGTACCTCGTCGGCGTCGAGGCGGAGGCGCCACCGTCCCGTGCACTGCGCGTTGAGCCAGCCGAAGTTGCGGCTGGAGGGAAAGGCGAAGTCGTAGACGAGGCAGCGGTCGGCGTCGTGGAGTACCTCGACGGCGTCGGCCGCCCGTGAGTCCACGGCCACGACGATCTCGTCGACGTAGGGCCGCAGGACGGCGATGCGGCCTGCGGTCGCAACGGGATCGCCGGTCAGCAGGCACAACGAGAGGTTCGGCTCCACCGACCCTGAGTCTGCCCGACGGCGGGACGATTCGTGCCAGAATGCCGACGGTGCGGCGCGATCCGGGCGCCCGACGACGGAGGTGGACGGTGGCGTTCGACGTGGTGCTCCTCGGCACGGGGAATCCGGTGCCCGACGCCAACCGGGCCGGATCGGCGACCCTCGTGAGGGTGGGCCCCCACCTGCTGCTCTTCGATGCCGGGCGGGCGGTGACGATGCGCCTAGCGGCGGCCGGCGTCTTTCCCGGGATGCTGAGCGCGGTGCTGCTCACTCACCTTCACAGCGACCACATCGTCGACCTGAACGACGTCGTCACGACCCACTGGGCCATGAGCCCGGAGCCGCGGACGCTGAACCTGATCGGGCCGCACCGCACCGGCGCAGTGGTCGCCGGGATGATGGCGATGCTCGCGCCCGACATCGAGTATCGGATCGCGCACCACGACGACCTCACGTGGACGCCGCAGGTATCGGTGACCGAGGTAGAGAGCGGAGTCGTCTGGGAAGCCGATGGTGTACGGGTCATAACGGCAGCCACCGATCATCGACCGGTGGAGCCGACCGTCGGCTACCGGATCGAGCACGACGGGAAGACTGTGGTCATCGCGGGCGACACAGTGCCGTGCGCCGGACTCGATGAGTTGTGCACGGGCGCCGACGTCTACGTGCAGACGGTGTTGCGCGACGATCTCGTCGGAATGGTGCCGAGGCAGCGCTTCCGCGACACGATCGACTATCACTCGAGCGTCGTGCAGGCGGCCCAGACCGCAGCCCGAGCCGGGGTTCGCACGTTGGTGCTCACGCACCAGGTTCCGACCCCGGCGCCGGAGTCGGCCGGCGACTGGGTCGCGATCGCAGCCGAGCACTTCGGTGGCGAGATCGTGTTCGGCGAGGACCTGGCGACGATCCCGGCCTGAGTCGCCCCCGAACGGTCAAGCGGGAGGAGTCGGGATCCCGATGACGAGTCCGGCGAATGCGCCGCAGATCATCCCGACGCCGACGCCGCCGATGATGTCGAGGGGTAGGTGGGCGCCGACGTAGATCCGAGCGAACCCGACGAGGACAATGACGGTGATCCCGATCGGCAGGAACGGCTTCGGCGTCCACGCCGCCAGCGCGACGACGAGGGCCGTCGCCACGGCAGCGTGGCCCGAGACGAAACCCCGTCCGTGGATGCCGGCCTCGCGCAGGATCACATCGGTGAGGAGATCGCCGGGACGACCCCGGCCCGCAGTGGCCTTCACGACCTTGGCGAGGGCCCAGGCGGCGACGCACGCGACCGTGACAGCCACGGCCGGCGCCGGCCGTCGGTAGACGGCGACGAGGATCGGGGCGACGACGGCGAAGATCCAGAAGTTGCCGGCCTGCATCGGTGTCCACAGGGCGGGCCGGAGAGCGTCGGGGAGTTCGTTGATCCGGGCGAAGGTCGCGGCCTCCCAAGCGGGGAGACGCGAATCCGTCAGAGCGGTGACGGCCCAGGACCCGACGAGCAGGACGGCGCCGACGGCGGCGATAGGCCACTGGCCGGCGAAGGCCCGGGTGAGTCCGGCCTCGCGGAGTTGCGTGAGTGTCACGGTACGGGCCGGATCGTCATGCAGGGATTCTGCCCGAGGGGAGCAGTACCGAGGTACCGGGCCGCGCCACGGCCGGGATCCGATCCGGTCGGCCGTCCGGGGTCTACCGTGATCTCATTCGCGGCGCACGGCGCGCCGATGAGAGGGGAATCAGTGAGCACAGTCGCGATCTTCGCAATCGTCATCTTCGTCCTCGTCCTCGTCTCCCAGTGGGTGATCTTCACGAAGATCGGCCTGCCGGGAGTGCTCGGGATCATCCCGATCGTCAGTACCTACATGATCTACAAGGCGCGCGGCCAGCGCTCCCCGATCCTCTGGGTGATCCTGTCGCTCGTTCCGTTCGTCGGTTTCGTAGCGCTGTGGTTCCGGTGCTCCGACCTGGCCGAGATGTTCGGGAAGGGCACGGGCTGGAAGATCTTCCTCTTCCTCGTGCCCGGACTGGCCGACCTGATGCTCGCCTTCGGCGACTCGAAGGCCGACAAGCGCAACATCGCGCTCGCCGGCTAGGGCACCGGGTAGCCCGCCGCGACGGCGAGCAGGAACGTTCGGAGAGCGGCGGCGTTCATGCCCTCGAGGGCATGAACGCCGCCCTCGACGCGATCGAACCGAAACGCATGGCTAAACCCGAGCGTGCGCTCGGCGGAACCGGCGAACGGGAGGGCGTGGGTCGGGTAGGCGACCACACCGTCCTTCGTGCCGAAAGCGAGGTAAACGGGCGGGTCGGAGGGGTCGAGCCAATGCGCCGGATCTACCCGGACGGCCTGGTTGCGACAGCTGGCGGCGGTTAGTGAGCAGCCGAGGAACTCGGTGGTCGCGTTTCTCAGTGCTGCGGGGGTCGGTATGCGTCCGGCGGCGATGACGTCGGTGACCGGCGCGATCGCGACGGCTCCGGCGACCCGAGGACTGGTGGCCGCGATCCACGGAGAGGTCACGGCCGGCTCGAACTCGGGCACGCACGATTCGGTCGTCCCCTTTATCCGGCAACTCGAGGCGGCGAGCAGGGCGAGGTGGGCTCCGGCCGAGGCGCCCGCCACGAATACCCGCTTCGGGTTCACGGCGAAGCGGCTCGCGTTGTGCTTCAGGAACTTGATCGCCCGCCGGACGTCGCGGATCTGGGCGGGGTTCCGGCGCCCCGGACCGGCGAGCCGGTAGTCGGCGCTCACGATCGTCCAGCCCCGGGCCAGCAGGGCGACGAGCGGTCCGGTGACGGCGGTATTGGTCACGCCCGCCCGGTCGCCCTTCGTCCAACCGCCGCCGTGGAGGAAGAGGATTACCGGACTGCCTCCGGCCGGCACGAGTTCGGGACGGGGTCGGTAGACGTCGGCGAGGTGATACGTGGCGTCGGGTCCGTAGCGCACGGTCGACTTCCGTCCGGCCGTAGTGGCTGCGTTCAGAAGGGCAGTCGCGGTCGTGGCCGAGATCGTGTCGACGGCACGCGGATCGGGAACGATCGGACTCGTGAAGGTGCGGGCTCCCGCCACCGCGGCCGCAGACGGGGCTCCGCCCTTCGTGAACCAGCGCACGGCGAAGAGGTAGTTCGTGCTCGGTGTGAGACCGGTGGCGGTGAACGCCCGGGCCGTTGCGTTCAGGGTTGCGATCGGGGTCGGTCCTCGCCAGACGCGGTAGCCGGCGACCGTGCGCGAGTCCGGTGGCGGTGTCCAGGAGACCCGGATCGCGCGGCTGGTGACGGCCGCTGCGGAGGCCGACGCAGGCGGTGACGGCAGGGCTGCGGCCGCAGCGGGCCCGACGCTCGGCCCGACGGCGGTGAGGGCGACGCAGAGGGCGACGAGCGCGGCGATCGCGGCGGTACGTCGGCAGGGGATCACGGGCCCTCCATTCCCGGTCGCCCGATTCGGTAGAGCACGTGGCGTACGAAATCGGGGTGGGCCACCGGGTCGACACGGGGATGGTCGAAGTCGCGGTCCGGCGTGTGGGCCATGCCGATCTTCTCCATCACCCGCCGAGAACGGGTGTTGGCGGGCACCGTGAACGAGACGATCTCGTCGAGGGGCAGGCGCTCGAATCCGAAGGCGAGGGCGGCGCGGGCGCCCTCGGGTGCGTACCCGTGACCCCAGGCCCGGTGGGCGAGACGCCATCCGACCTCGACCAGGCCGGGCGAAACCGAGTCCCACGGCCACAGACCGATGTAGCCGATGAACGGATCGGCGGCGGCGGCGGGCGGAGCGAGTACCTCGACCGCCCAGAGCCCGAATCCGCGGGCGGACCACGTCGCCTCGATGCGGTCGACGAACGCGTCGGACTCGGCCCGGGTGAGCGCCGTCGGGAAGTGCTCCATGACGGTGGGGTCGGCGTTGAGCGCGGCGAAAGCGGTTCGGTCCTCGTCGCGCCAGGCCCTGAGGGCGAGGCGCTCGGTGCGGAGGGTGGGGATCACCGAGCGTCGCTCGGCGTACCCCGTCGGCGGCGGCGCAGGCTGAGAATCACCAGGACGAGTATTCCCGTGCCGGCCACTCCGATCACGACGACAGTGCCGGGACCGGAGTCGCGGGCTTCGACGGTGGTCGGCACCGTCGGCGCCGTGGTCGACGCAGGAGCCGAGGTCGTGGTCGGCGCGATCGGGGGCGGGGTCGGATCCGGGTCCACGGTGAGGGTCGGGGCCGGTCGTTCGGGCTCGGTGCCCCCGGGCTCGGTCGGCTGATTCCAGCGCACGATCTCACCGTCGGCGTAGGTCTGCACGGCCCGAAACGCGATCGGTCCGGGCCCGGGAAGGGGCCCGAGTTCGACGCGGAACGTCTCGGCCCCTCCGATCGCGATGGCACCGCCGGACCACGTCACCGAGCGCATCACCTCGGTCACCTCACGACCGTCGACGACGAGGGGCGGGCTGACGGGCTCGGTGGCGACGACGGTTGTCCACCCCGGTGCGGCGAGGGGGCGAGCGTTCGCCACCGGCGCAGTGTCGGGGATCACGATGCGGACCGCGTTCGTCGTCACGGGCCGCTCATTGGGGACACGGAATTCGAGGGTGGGTGTCGATCCGGCGTCGGCCCGATCAGGGGTCACGGAGACGTGAGCGGAGGCCGGACCGGCGAGGACGGCAGTGAGGAGCGATCCGATGACGACGCCCCAACCGGCCCGGCGGCGAAGACCGGCCCGTTTGCTGCGTTCGGCGTTGCGGCGGGTCCGGCGAGGGCGTCGCATTCGCCACAACGGTACCGGTCCGGCGCGTCCGATTCGCGGCGATGGCGGTCGCTACCTTGGCGCCCGTGCAGGGGAGGCGTCGATGATGAGCCGACGGACCTCCCGGGCGCTGCTCGGATTCGCACTCGTCGCGATCCTCGGTGTCTTCGTGCCCGCGGGGCGGGCGGCGGCCCACGCCGTGCTGGAGTCGGCGAGTCCGGCCGCAGGAGAACAACTGCCGACCGGCCGTCCGCCGGCACGGATCGAACTCCGCTTCACCGAGGCGGTCACGGTCGCGCCCGACGGCGTACGGGTCGTGCGCGCCGACGGCAGCGTGATCGAGGTCGGTCCGGCTAGTCACGACGGAGCGGGGACCGAGGTCGTGAGGGCCGCACTGCCCCGCCTCGCCGACGGCGCCTACTTGGTCGCCTGGCGGGCGGTGTCGGCCGATGGTCACCCCGTGCAAGGGGCGTATGCGTTCGCAGTCGGTGCGGCCCGGCCCGAGGACGCAGCGGACCGCGCCGCCGAAGCGCTCGCGGGGGCGACCTCCGATCGTTCGGTGGGGTTCCTCTTCGGCGTCGTGCGGGCTCTGGCTTTCGCCGGAGCTCTGCTCCTCGCGGGGGGCGCGGTCACTGCGATCCTCCTCGGAGTGCGCCGCGACCGGGGTGTGCGGCGTTTCCTGGTCGTTGCCGCCGGGGTGACACTCGTCACCGGTCTGCTCGGGTTCGCGTTCCAGGGAGCGGTAGCGGCAGGTCTCGACCTCGGCGGCATCGTCGACCCGGCGGCCTGGGGCGATGCGGCGGCGACGACATCCGGAAAGGCGTGGTTGGCCCGAGCGCTCCTTGCTCTCCTCTTCCTCGCCTACCCGGCGTTGGTTCCGGCCCGGAGCCGAACGCTCCGCCCGGCCGACCTCGTACGGGCGGGCACGGCCGGTGCGGTCCTCGTCGCGGTCGCGGCGACGGGTCACGCCCGCACCGGGCGCCTCGTGCCACTGGGTCTCGCACTCGACCTCGTTCACCTGGCGGCCGGAGCCCTGTGGTTCGGTGGGGTTGCGCTGCTGGTGCTCCTCCTGTGGCGCCGCGAACCGCCGCGCCGCATCGACGCAAAGGTGGAGAGGTTCTCGCGGTTCGCGCTGCCTGCGATCATCGTGGTTGCGGCGAGCGGCGCAGTCCAGGCCTGGCGGCAGATCGGAGCACCGGCCGACCTGACGACGGGTTCCTACGGACGACTGGTGCTCGTGAAGTCGGCGATCTTCGTCGGGATCGTGGCGGTCGCGGCCGTGGTGCGGCGCACGACCCTCGGTCGGGTGCTGGCGCCCCCCGGCGCGAGCGCACCCGGCGGGCACGTCCCGGATCGTCGTCGGTTGCGCACGGCGCTCGGGGTGGAGATCGGCCTCGCCTCGGTACTGCTGGTCGCGACGGCGGCGCTCGTCGTGACCGTCCCGCCGATCGAGGGGGCCACGCCGAAGGCCGAACCCTTCGAGGCGACGTTGACG
>Ga0208783_10000413_pt1 | contig 26467 bp, 38 predicted proteins | sample DEB19_08_DNA_2_FD_184529 | JGI IMG/M metagenome (GOLD analysis project Ga0208783, IMG submission 184529) | Aqueous microbial communities from the Delaware River and Bay under freshwater to marine salinity gradient to study organic matter... | ecosystem: Environmental > Aquatic > Marine >...
CTTTTCTCCTTTGGTGGATGTCTGAGCAAAGCACAGCCTTACCGTAGCCTCACTACAGTTCGCACTGTGCCGCAACGCTTCTCCTTCGGAGCCATGCCGTCGCTTCGCACTACCCTAGACTTGTTTCAACCACCCGGCTCTAGGATTCGCCCACCGTCCCCGCCTTGGCTTGCTCGTGCAGCGGGGTATCTCAAGCCTGACCACCGACGTACCGCATCAGGCCGTCCAAAAGCAAAAACCCCTAGAAGATGCTCTGCGGTCTTGGCTCTTGGCTAGAGCAGCAGCAAGACGATTGAATGCGTCAAAAGACTCGCTTACTGCCGTGCAAGACCGCACAGCACCCACTAGGGGTCTAACGCATTCATCGCCTTGGTGCCACCCAAGACAAGCGCACTGTAACCGAACTCTAGGTTTCCTGCAACTTCCTTAGAAAGCCCCCACACTAGGGTAAGCACCTACAAAAAAGGCTTGCGTTACGCTGTTGTCGTGCTATAGTTCATACATCGCAACACACTTTCAACGGAGCTACATGATGACCAAATACAAACTCAACTACAGCCGCGATGTAGACACAGATGAACCCGGCGTGTACATCTTGAACCTTCCCGCAGGCTTCCGATTCGCGCACGATGTCTATTCCATCGAGCACGTTCGCGCTTACGACTCAATTAAGGAATTGCGCGACGACATCAAGTCGTATGTGATTCCCTGCCAATGTGCAGAGTGTCAAGCGTTTATCAACGGAACGACTGTGCCCGGACTGAAAAACACACTTTGAAAGACAAGACATGAAACAAAAACTCATCGACATAGCCTTCGCCATCCTCACCGGCTTGATCGGCTGCGCCTTCCTTCTTTATGCGCTTGGTGCGCTTTGGGAGTGAGCATGAAAGACGATGGTGAATACCGCGTAGAAGTTAAGGTCAGGAACAACTTGATCCTGAGTGCAATGGAGGCTGCGGGCTACAAGAACGTCAATCAGTTGTGTGTAGCGGGCGGTTTTGCTCCTACGCATATTGGCGCGTTTGTGAATATGAAGTGGTCGCCATTGGCTGCTGATGGCGACTTGACCCCGACAGCAAAGCGTCTGTGCGACTTTCTTGGCGTGCTGCCTGAAGACCTTTGGACGCCTGAGCAACTGATGTTTGTGCTGCCTGACAACAAGTCGCACTTTAACGTCGGGCATCGCGCCATGATGGAGATGCTTGCGCGTCACACGGGTGAGTTGTTAGAGCAGCCTGACATTGATGCAAACATTGAGAGCGATGATCGTAAGCGCATCATTTCCGAGATGCTCGACACATTGTCGCCCACTGAAGCAAAAGTGCTGCGCCTGCGGTTTGGCATTGACTCACCCGACGAGCAAACGCTTCCTCAGATTGCCGAGCTTTATCAACGCAGCAATGAGCGCATCAGGCAAATTGAGATGAAAGCCATCAGGCGGTTGGGTGACAAGATACGAGGCCCAAAGCTGAAGCCTTATGCCCAAGTGCAACCCAATGTTGACTTTGATGCCATCAAGAAGGCGCACGAGTTCGCAAAGATGACACCGGACGAACGTGCTGAGTGGGAATGTAAACAGAAATCACAGGAGCAAGAAAATGACACAACAAGACAAGCCTGATTGGGGATTGGCCGATGAGGTCTATGAAGAATTCCGCATCGCGCATCCCGAGCTTTTTATGGGCGGTGGCAAGTGGGGCTTTCACAACTTCTTGCGCTATGCAAGGGATCAGCTTGTCGCAGGCGATGCGATCCGAAAGGTCAAGGGCAAGCATTGGATCGCCAACCGCAAGACGTTCAATCAAGTTGCATTTGAAGTCGTCACGCTTGGCTACGACAAAGCCATAAGCGATGGAGTTGACGAATGAAATGGCTTACCGAATGGCTTGCCGCTGCATGGGCACTTGCCATCTTGCTTGTGATCTTCCTTGGGCCTTTTGTGATGGTCGGGGTCTTGGTCACTTATTTGTGGGGGATGGTATGAATGAAGCGATGAAATGCGACCGCTGCGGAAAGATGGTGGACGCCGTGTACCCGCACACCTGCACTCCCCTTGCCCTGCGTTTGGCTGATGCCATTGACTTGGGTTGGCTTGAGAACGTCGATTCAGACAAGGCAGATATTGACATGATCCAAACAGAACTGCGCCGCTTACATCAGCATGAACTTGCCAATGAGGTTTGGCATGAAAAAACTGAGTGGGTTCAACAAACAGTGCAGCCAAGCGAGCTTGGTATGCACCGCGCTGATGTGCTCCGGCAGCGGATTGACTACCTTCATGCGGTGAATGAGGAACTGTTGGGGGCGTTGCAACTGGCGCTGTCATCGCATGGCGTGATGCTTCTATCTGATCCTCCGCAGGATGCGTGGAAAACCCGTGGCGTAGAGGCCAAAGCCCGCGCAGCCATCGCAAAGGCTACAGGAGAGCAAGCATGAGCCTACGAGAAGCAGCGCAGCAGGCGCTTGAGGCAATGGCCTGTATGCGCGACATGGTTGCTCACCCCGACAACCTTCAGTTCATTGACAACGCAATCACCGCCCTGCGCACCGCGCTTGCGGAGCCTGAGCAGAAGACCGTGCCGTTGGCTGAATATGAGCGACTGCAACGACTTGTTGCAAGCCAAGGCATCCGACTGATGGAATACGAGTCGGAGCCTGAGCGGGAGCCGGTGGCGTGGCTTCAGCGCAGGTTTGTCGATAACTTCCCCGCGCCGGGATACGAAACCTGTGAAGCAACGGACTACGGTGCAATTCCTGTCTACACCCACCCACCGCAGCCCGTGGAGTTGACGGATGATGACCTTGAGGACATTGCCATTGCTGCAAGAAAAGGCAATTTGACGGACTTGCGAAACGCCATCGAACGCGCACACGGGATTGGGGGTGAAGAATGACCCGCGATGACATCATCCGATTGGCGCATAAGTCGCACATTGATGTGTATGGACTTGGTAAGGATTACACCAAATTTGCCGATGCGCTTGAACGCTTCGCCGCCCTTGTTGCCGCTGCCGAGCGCGAGTCGTGTGCGAAGGTGTGTGAGGAGGAAGCCTCAAGAGCGAAATGGAACTGGGACAACGACCTGCCGCAGAACCAGCCATTCTGGAACGGCGGCGAACAACTGGCATCAAGCTGCGCCGCAGCAATCAGAGCAAGGGGGCAGGAATGATCGCCCTTCCCGAATGGATCGACCCCGAGGCTTGGGAAGGCTTCTGCGAGATGCGTCGCGCAATGAAGAAGATTCCGTTCACAGACCGCGCACAGAAGATGGTGCTGAAGTCCCTGTATGACCTACGCGCTGCCGGGCATGACCCGAATGCTTCCCTTGACCAATCGACGCTGATGGGTTGGCGCGATGTCTTCCCTCCACGAGCCAAGGAAATCCCCGTCATCAAGTCGCAGGCCGATGAGACAGCCCGATACCTTGCCGAGCAGGAAAGACACCGTAGAGAGTCTAAAAACAGTCCTGCGCGTATCGCAGCCCTTCAAGCAATTCGACGAGTCCAATGATCAAAGTCAACGCAATGTCTCAGGCGCAGCTAATCAAGCTGCTGCTTGACGGCACTCACACCTGCACCGAACTAGCCGAGGCAAGTGGCCTTCACTACGTCACCGTGCTGCACTACTGCCGGGAGCTTCACAAGGCCGGTGCTGCTCACATCCATATGTGGGAGAAAGACAGCCGAGGCAGGGACTTGCTCAAGGTCTACAAGTTGGGACAAGGCAAGGATGCAAAGCGCCGAAAGATGAGTTCGGCAGAGCGTCAGCAGAAGTACCGTGACAAAAAGAAGCACGCGCAGATGGTGCAAGTAACCACCGGAAACGGTGAATACGAAGCCCGAGCGAATGGCCGGATTGGTTACAAGGTGGCGTCGTGATTTCCTGCATGGGCGGTTGGTGCGACCGCAGAGAAAAGTGCCTGTACTACCAATACCCTTCTATCAACCATGTCGAGCGACTATGTGAGGACGGCAGCTATGACGCATTTGTATCGAGAGTTTCACTTGCGCGACCTGAACGTGTGGAACGTCTTTGTGGCCTTCGTGGGGTCGAACGCGAAAGCAATGGCCGACGCGGGGACTCCCCTGCGGCTTATCGTCACCACCGCAGAGACAAAGAGGAATAGCGAACAGAACAAAAGGTACTGGGGACTTGTCCTTAAGACCATCGCAGCGACCGCTTGGGTGCAAGGCAAGCAACACTCAGCCGATGTGTGGCACGAATTCTTTGCTAGGAAGTTTGGCGTCTGTGAGGACGTGACCCTGCCCGACGGTGAGGTCGTCAGTCGGCGTAGAAGTACGACGGACATGAGCGTGTCGGAGTTCACCACCTACATGAACGAAGTCGAGTCCTACGCCGTGCAGAGCTTGGGGGTGGTTTTTGAATAAGTATCCCTATGTGCGGAACAAGCGCATCCTTGAGTTCTGCCGCACCGTCCCTTGTCAGTCATGCGGGGTGTCAGACGGCACTGTGGTCGCAGCACATTCCAACCAAAGCATTCATGGCAAGGGCATGGGCATCAAGGCTTCAGACCAATTCGTAGCCGCTATGTGCCGCGCCTGCCATTACGAGATCGACCAAGGCAGAGCGTCTTTTGAGGGCAAGCTGATGATTTGGAATGCAGCGCATGAACGAACCAAGACCCTTCTCAAACGCGCAGGACTTTGGCCCGATGAGCAACCCTGAAGAACTATTCGCTTTGCACCTTCGCGCCATGCGGGTCATGCCCCCGGTGCGAGAGTACAAGTTCCATCCCAAGCGCCGGTGGAGGCTCGACTTCGCGTGGCCTGATGACCTGATCGCCGTCGAGATTGAGGGCGGCGTGTGGACAGGTGGGAGGCACACGACAGGCGTGGGCTTCACCCTTGACTGCGAGAAGTACGCCGAAGCGATCTGCCGAGGTTGGACGATCCTGCGGGTCACCAGTGGACAGGTCAGCAACGGACAGGCGATTGATTGGCTTACTAGGGTTTTCACCCTTAAAACACGCTAACATCTGACGACAATAGAGCTTTTACGGGACTAAATGATGACGCTCTCACCTAACAAACAAAAGAACCCCCTTGGTTGGCCTTTCGGAGCCTTACCACCCAAGGTGCTGTCGCGCCTGCTTGCCGAGCAGAAACGCGACAAGATTGCCAAGGCTCCACCCGCACCCTTCTAAGTGAAAGACAAGACATGAAACAGATAGCACAAGCATTGGTCAAGGCGCAAAAGGCATTTGCCCCTGCGCTCAAGACTTCCTCAAACCCCCACTTCAAAAGCCGATACGCCGACCTTGCGGCCTGCGTCGAGGCAGTCATTGATGCCTTGAACAACAACGGCATCGCCCTGATTCAGCAGACCCATGAATGTCAGGACGGGGTGATCGTGGAAACCGTCCTGCTGCACGAGTCCGGGGAGCAGATGAGCGGTGGAAAACTCCATGTGCCCGCTGCCAAGCAAGACCCACAAGGCTATGGCTCGGCTTTGACATATGCCCGCCGGTACTCGCTCATGGCGACTTGTGGCATTGCGCCCGAGGATGATGACGGGAATGCCGCAAGCAAACGCCCTGATCCCGATTACGCCGCTTTTTCCGAGAAGTGGCTACCTATGCTTCAGGATGCCGCAATGGAAGGCGTAACGGCCCTAAATAAGCAGTTTGCGGCCATGCCCAACACGGGACAGAAGCGAGCTTTGTGGGCGGCGCATGGGCCTTCCCTTAAGAATGCAGCAGAGAAGGCGGGCACATGAGCGAAATCCAATCAGACATTGACCTTCTTTGGATGGTCAACAGCGCAGACATTGACGCCTTGGAAGATGCGCGAATGACCTTGCAATCAATCAAGGAAGCAGACCCCGGCACCTACGATGAAATCATTGATCAGTCGCTGTCTTTGATCATGAAGGCGTTGAGCATGACGCCGGGTGGTGCGATTGAAAGAATTGTTGAAAAACTAAATGCAACGGAGGAAACATTGAAATGAACAAGCCCAAAGCAATAAAAATGGACATTACTGATCCGACTAAGAACAAAAACGACAAGTATTTGATCACGGTCAAGGTCACGAACACATCCAAGACGCCAGTCGCCAAGTTGGAGTGTTACGGGTCTTACGACAAGACAACCGTGGATGCAATTTTGAATTTGATGGGGGTCAAGTGATGAAAAACAAAGAAGCAAAAGCCTTGGAAAAGGAATACAACGAAACGATTGAACGTGGTCGTGAGTTGTGGGAGCAGATTCAGCCAATGGCTGACAGATGCAATGCGATCCTAAAAGAACTGCGGGATGCAAAAGTGCCATTCGATGAAATCGCTTTGATCTTTGGCGGTGAATTGCAAGTGGAAACATCAGGCGGTGATGACAATGAGGTGTGGCAATGATGGAACAGAAATCACCTGAATGGTTCGCCGCCCGTCTAGGCAAGGCCACGGCATCTCGAATTGCCGATGTGATGGCAAAGACTAAAACGGGCTACGGGGCTTCGCGGGAAAACTACCTGATGGAGCTAGCCCTAGAGCGCATCACCAATGCTCAAGCGCCATCGTTTATGAATGCCGCGATGCAGTGGGGCGTTGATCAGGAACCCGTGGCTAGATCAGCCTATGAGTCCACCACCGGAAACTTTGTGACCGAGGTAGGGATGATCGACCATCCGACTATTCGCATGTCCGGCGCATCGCCTGATGGGTTTGTCGGGGAAGATGGGCTGATCGAGATCAAGTGCCCTGAATCCAAACAACACCTCAAGAACCTGTCCACGCGCAAGCCCGACACAAAGTACGTCTATCAGATGCAGTGGCAGATGGCGTGTACGGGCAGGGCGTGGTGCGACTTCGTGAGCTATGACCCCCGATTCCCCGACCATCTTCAGATGATGATTGTCAGGGTTGACCGCGATGACGCACTGATTGCGGAGATTGAGAAGGAAGTGCGTTTGTTTCTAGATGAAGTGACCAAGATGGTCGAAAGGATTTCCCAATGATGAAGCTAATTGGAGTTGGTCGCATTGGTAAGGATGTGGAGTTGCGCTACACCGGAGCCGGAGAGCCTATGTGCAGGCTTTCACTTGCGTGGAATTACGGCGCAAAAGATGAAACAGGCAAGATGCCGTCTCAATGGGTCGTTGCAACGCTATTCGGCAAACGCGCCGAGTCTCTTGCGCCTTATTTGAAGAAAGGTGTAAGCCTGTTTGTAGACCTTAAAGATGTTCACGTTAAGTTGTTAACGAATGAAGAAGGCAAGCCCAATCCAATGCTGATTGGAACTGTGGACAGCGTTGCATTTGCCGGGGACAGGCTTAAAGAGTCGCCCCCTTCCGCGTCGGGTCGCCGCCATGATCCCGCCAACAACCCTGAAGATCAAGACATCCCTTTTAATTAGAACGGGTCTATAATGGTCGAACCCCAAGCACAAGGAGTTCGGCATGACTCGTTCGGAGAAAGAATGTTTTAAGTGCAAGACCGTCAAGCTATTGGATGAGTTTTACAAACACTCAGCGATGGGTGACGGTCATCTAAACAAATGCAAAGAATGCACCAAAAATGATGTTACAAAACACAGAAACAACAACCTTGAAAAAATCAGGGCATATGACCGAGAAAGAAGTAAAAACCCTGAAAGAAAAAAAGCCGCCGCTGCAATATCTGCCGCTTGGAGAAAAGAAGATAAGCGCAGAACGCGGGCACATAACGCAGTTACTAGAGCCGTCCGCAAGGGTGAGTTGATTCGACAGCCCTGCTCCCGATGCGGGGCTGTTAAATCACTTGCTCACCATGAAGACTATGACAAGCCACTTGATGTGGTTTGGCTTTGTCAACCTTGTCACAAATTGAGGCATAAAGAAATTGAAATCATCACACTACAAGACACCCCGCACGATGGCCGAATGCGAGTTCGTGGTCGGCTATCCCATCATTGAACAAGACAATCCTAGAGAGTGGCGCATGGCCGCTGTTTGCATAGGCGTCATCTTGGCAATCCTTTGGATATTCAAATGAGGCCGCTGTACGAAACAGAGTCCAACCTTGAGAAAGAGCGCAGCCTCGCGCTCTTTTTCGAGCAGACCTTTGAATGCACGCTACGCAAGCTGCCGATTCGCTATCACCTCGACTTTGCGATTGAGCGAAGTGAGCAGATTGTCGGCTTCGTCGAAGTCAAAGTGAGAAACCACACCTTTGAGCAAATCAAAAAGATGGGTGGCTACAAACTCAGCTTTGGGAAGTGGTGTGCTGCCGAGCAGATGTGCCGTGTCAGTGGTTGTGCGTTTGTCCTTTTGATTGGCTTCACAGACCAAGTGCGCTATGCCCGCATTGACGACTTTCAGCATGATGGGCTTGTGTGGTGGGGCAGACAAGACAGGGGCGACGCTCAGGACATGGAGCCTGCCGTCGTGATCAGCAGCGAACGATTCGTGATGGTGCGATGAACTACAAGAAACGAATAGACGAAACTCACCAAGTCGCCGATGCTTTGCTTAACAAAATCTACGACGAAGCAAAAGCCATTTGTCCTGACGATGACATCTCAAGGCTGAACCGGGAAATCGGTATGCTTCATGCAACCATCCGCAACCTGATGATTGACCTTGAGTTGTCCAAAGATGAAATGCCCTGAGTGTGGTTTCTATCTTCGCACCCTTGAGACAAGGAAAACAGAGCAGTGGACAAGAAGGTCACGAATGTGCAAGAACAAGCACAAGGTCTTGACCCGTCAAAAGCCGGGGCAGCCCGAGACTATCGTGCGTCTGAGCAATTTCGCGCCGAGTGCGAAGCCCGCTACGTCCTGTCCAAACCCCTTGCAGAGCGTCGGGAGTATCTTCGCGGTGTGGAGGAGCACCGAGGCATCGCAGGCCGCAAGTACCTTGAGCGAGTGATCCTGTCTGAGTGGCAAAAGAAAGCCCCCGCTAAGGGGGGCTAAGTCTGAGTTCATCCGACAAACTCAGCAGGAGAGAGGCAACTACCGCCCTAGTCTATCCTTAAGATAGGAAAAGGGCTATCTCGGCTTCTCTGCGCCTGACTAGCCCCGGCAGCACCTTGCCACCCCCACGTGTCCATTGACGGAACGCATCTGCTGCACCTTCCCAATCGCCCCGGTTGGCGCGAATCCTGATCTGACTACGCTGAAGGTTGCCTAGACCGGCATTGAAGGCAAAAGATACAAGAGCGTCAAAGCTGCCTTGACGCCCAACCACACCGGGAACAAGTCGAAAAACACCACGTTCAAAAGTGCCGACATCATCGCGGAATAACTCATCAATCTCGGTCTTCGTCCATATGCGATTGTCTTCGGGCTTGATGTTGTATTCATTGCGAATCATTCCTGTGTAGCCTTCTTTTCGGACTACCGGCAATCTGATCTGTTCTTGATAGAGAACGTGGCCGTACCCAATAGTCCAAATGTGGGCAGGGCAAAGGTAAGGCTTGCTTCTAAAGCCCTCATACTTGTGCATGAGGTCTTCGCCTGCCTTGCTCAGTTTCACTTCTTAGCCCACCCGCGTGTTCCGAACCAGTAGCCGATCACGGCCCCAAGCATTGCCATTTCATCGGTCGAGAAAATCAGGTCGGAATACTGAATGATGTCGTCCATGCTCTGAATAAGCTGTGGATGGTTCCACAGATACCACGCCATGAATGCGTTTATGGCAACCAATTCAAACACGAAGATGTAGGTCACGGTCGGACGCACCGTCCCGACATAGTTTGCCACCCACCGGCTTGCCTTCTCTAGCACTTGCTCATCGTGCTTCAGCGCCGCTTCGGTCATGCGGGCGTCTGTCTCTAGCATCACCTGTTCGGTGCGGATTTCCTCCATCCTTGCCTGCGCCGCAAACCCCGCTGCTGCCATTTGCAGTTCGCGCTCAGTCTGCACTTGCATCATTCGCAGTTCGTGCGCTTGATCGGCCTTGTTTTGGAAGAAGTCTAAGAGCTTGGGAAGGCCGCTGATCAGCAAGCCGCCAAGGGTCGAGAGTAGAGAAAGCATTAGTGCCTCACCTTGTCTGCCAAATAGTAAAGAACCGCCAAGACAGCGGTTCCGAGAAATGCAATCGCCCCACCGTACTTGACGTTGAGCATGAAATCCTGCTGCCGCAGCCGATGCTCACGCTCTTTCTTGTCGCGCTCCCGCTTAAGCCGGATGCGCTCCATGATCATTTCGTTGTAGACGTTCTCGCCGTAGTGAGCGACGATCAGAATCTTGAGTTCGTACTCCTGCTTGATCAGCGCCTGCTTGTGCATCGTGATCTGCAAGGCTTCCTGCTCAATGCTGCCGTCATGCAACAAGCGTTTGAAGATGGAAGGCTTCTTGTTGGCCTTCTCGGTGGCGAGGCGATTGAAGTCCCCGAAGGCCCCGTACCACTTGCCAATCTGACCGGCAACGTCCTGAATCTCGCGGCCCGTGGCGACGAGTTTCTTGACTGCACCGAAGGCGGCATTCGCTGCTGATACTGCCGCAAGAATGCCGGTTATCGGTTCCATCACTTATCTGCTTTGTGATCTAGCTTGGCAAAGATTTGCCTACAGATGTCCTTCAGTTCGTCTATGTCGCGGTGGTAAGTGTCCTTCGTGACGTAGATGTGGGGCATCTCACGCAAGTCTTTATCAATCCGATTGATCGTGCGCGTGATGTTGTTTAACACCCATCCCCCAAGGAATGCGGCCACACCAAAAATGCTGTTAATAAAGACTTGCGATTCCATCACTGCACCGTGGGTTCCTGTGTTACGTCCGGGACTTGCGGAGTTGCTTGGTTCTGAATCTCTGCCACTAGCGGGAACACCTCTTGATATGGGCGGGTGCCCAAGTATTGAAGAATGGCGTTGACCAGTTGCAGAGTCAGCTTGATTTCAGTCTTGTCGTTCATTGTCGTTTCCTTATTCGTTAGCGGAAATGGCTGCGTTCAGGGGATCAAGGTCTTGGTCTTGCATGAAGTCTTTGGCGACCATAATCTTCAAATGCTCGACGTTGCGCTTGACGCAATCCGCCCATTCAGCATCGTCCATGCCTTCGGACTTACCGGCGTTCAGCAGGTTCACGCTGTCCATCGCGGCGCTGTAGTGGCGTGCGATTTCTTCAGCGGTTGGGGTTTCAGTCATGTTCAAACTCCGGGGGTTGGGGGATTCGGGTCATACGGTTGGGGCGACGGTTGGCTCCAAGCGTAGTTGGCGATGTTGAGGTAGTAAGCCTCATTCAGCACCGTGGATGCCTGCGGGTCGTTGGGCGCGAGGACGCAACGCCAGTAGGTTGACGAAATGACGGTGCCATCCTTCAGGACATCGGTGGTCTTGCGAACCCCAATGCACCCGTTGGGTTGGATGTCGAATTGAGAGATGTAGGTTTTTTCTTCAAATTTAGCCATGATAATTTCCTTTTAAGATGCGAAGTAAGTTGCAGAAATCATGATTTGGCTAATCCCTGAGCCAACATCGTTGTTGTCAATGATTTGAGTTGAGCCAGATTCGGTGTAACTATCGCCGCCCCAAATCTGAGTGTTTGTGCTCCCGGTTCCCGCTTTGTAATAGCGAGTTGCAGGGCCGTAGCCAAGCGAATTAAACGGAAGACCAGTCCATGCGAGGCCGCTTAATGTGCCACCACTTGTGTTATTGATTTCAACATAAGCGTAAGCATGAACAAAACGACCAATTTTTGTATACCTCGCCTCATTTACGGTCACTGTTACCGCAGATGATCCGGGTGTCCAAGTCCCCTCCTCATAGTCATCCAACGTATTCGCGTCAGAGGATGCGGATTGGGTGGCGGGGAAGGTGATGCCGGTGCCGGTCTGCGGCACAGCCCCATTCAGCGCAACAGAGCGCGAAGCATTTGTGGAGATAAGCGGATTCCCATCTCCATCCGACAGCACGATGTAGTTGTTTGCCGTGCGGATGTCGAGGCCACCTTGGTTGCCGGAGTAAGTGCCGAGGATGGTGTTCTTGCCACCAGTAGTGACCGCCTGACCCGCCTGCGTTCCGATGAAGGTGTTGAAAGTTCCCGTGGTCATTTGCGACCCGGTGTAGAAACCTACGAGCGTGTTTCTACTGCCCGTGGTTACGCCATAGCCTGCGAGTTGACCAAGGAATGTGTTGTCGGCCCCCGTCGTATTGCCATACCCCGCCTGATACCCTACAGCAGTGTTGTTAGAGGCGGTGGTGTTGGAGTAGAGGGCCGCGTGACCAATTGCGACGTTGCTACTGCCGGTGGTGTTGGAACTAAGTGCATTGTCACCAACCGCAACATTATAGTTGCCAGTATTTGTTCCACTAATTGCATTCAAAACATATCGGCCAACACCTACATTACCTGTACCAGTGGTAATGAAATAGCCTGCCTGATCGCCAATCAGAGTGTTTGCGCCTGTAGTGTTGGAGTAACCCGCTTGCCGACCCAAAAATACGCTTGTTGTACCCGTCGTATTGCTATACCCCGCCTGATAACCAACAGCAGTATTGTTTGAAGCGGTGGTGTTGAAGTAGAGGGAGTCGGTTCCAACAGCGGTATTGTTAGAGCCGGTAGTGTTGGCTCCTAGCACGCTATAACCAATGGCACTGTTATTGCCGCCAGTCGTGTTGGCGTAAAGCCCCCCATAACCGACAGCAGTGTTGTAGTTACCAGTTGTATTGGTATACATACTGGCGTAGCCAAACGCGTGGTTTCTATCGCCTATCGTGTTCGAACGAAGCGCCTCCCAACCGACAGCAACAGCATAGTTGCCTGTGGTATTTGACAAGAGAGCGTTATTGCCGACCGCTGTAATACGCTCGCCCGTTGTATTCGCCGCCAACGCACTCGCACCCACCGCAGTGTTGGTAGCCACAGCACCCGCGCCACGGCCTACGGTGAGTCCTTGAATCGTTGCGCCGGGTACGACTGACAGCAGGCTGCTAGTCAGGCGCATTTGTTCGGTGCCGTTGACGATGAAGATGTTTGGGTTATCTGTCTCCGTACCAAACACAAATGTTGATGTTTGCGCGGTAATGGAATTTCCACCACGAGGCGCGTTTGCCCCAGAACCAAACAGAAGGTAATTGGCGGCGTTCGTGCTGTCGGTGACCCTAAACTGACCTTTGGTGTTCAGCGTCGTCCCATCAAACGTCAGCGCACTCCCCGTGGTCAGCGCACTCGTGGATGAGGCATAGACAATACCGTTGGCTGTGAAAGAGGTCAGGCCCGTGCCGCCGTTCGTGGTGGCAAGCGTGCCCCCGAGGGTGATGGTGCCGCTAGAGGTGATCGGCCCGCCGCTAGTGGTCAGGCCCGTGGTGCCGCCCGACACATCAACCGAAGTCACCGTGCCTAGCGGGTTCGTTGCCCACGAAGTATTCGTGCCGTCAGTGGTCAGATACTTCCCGGCATTGCCCGTCTGAGAAGGCGCAAGGGCGTTGAATGCTGCGTTGGCAGTCGTTTGCCCCGTGCCCCCGTTGGCAATGCCAAGAGCATTTGTGAGCGTCAACGTGGTGAACGATCCCGCTGCGCGAGTCGTGCCGCCGATAGTCGTGCCGTCAACGCTGCCGCCCGTGATCGCAACGCTGTTGGCGTTTTGGGTGGACATCGTGCCCAACCCCGACACCTGAGTGTTGGCGATGGCGATAGGCGTGGAAGATGCCGCAGTCAGTTGGCCTTGAGCGTTGACCGTAAACGTGCCGACCGACGATGCCGAGCCGTAAGACGCAGCAGTAACCGTGGTGTTGGCAAGCGAGATAGTCCGATTGGCCGACAAGTCGCCGCCACCCGACAGACCTGTACCCGCGCTGATGGTCGTGGCTGAAGCCGCAGCACCAAGGTTCGTGCGTGCGGTCGAGGCGTCAGACGCGCCCGTGCCACCGTCAGCAACCGCAAGATCATTGATGCCGGTAATTGATCCGCCCGTGATCGCCACGTTCGTCGCGTTTTGGGTGGACATCGTTCCAAGGCCGGACACTTGCGTATTCGCAATGGCAATCGGCGTGGCCGCGAGCGCAGTCAGTTGACCCTGTGCGTTAACGGTCGCAGTAAGCGTGTCGGAAGCAGAGCCGTAGCTGTTGGGCGTGACTGCGGTGTTGGTGATTGAGAACTGCGTACCCGAGAGCGTCAGGCCCGTGCCTGCGCTGTAGACCTGTGCGGCAGAGACTTGCACGAAGGTGATCGGGGTGGTGCCGAACGTGATCGTGCCTTGCGTGTTGCAGACGTAGGTTTCGCCCGCGCCCGTGTTTCCGCTTTGGATGAAGAAGGCATCACCCTCGCCAAGACTGTTTGGACTCTTGAGCGCGTAAGTATCTGCATCAGAAGCGCGAGTCAGCACCCATGCAACCGAGCCGCTTCCAACCGTGGTGACAACGTAGACGCCGTTCTCAAACGCATTGGTTTGGTTGTAGATCAGGATGCGGTCACCCGCCTGCGCCACCACCCCATCGGGCGTGAATGCTGCAAGCGTGCCTGCGTTCGTCAGCGTCGCGCCGACACCGGCGGTTCCATTGTTGTAGGTCGCGTTGAGGTTGCCCGTGCTGTTGGGCACCTCATATTTGACCGGGGCGTGGTAGGTGATGCCACTCGAAATCAGCGTGTCGACGTATTGCTTATTTGCGATGTCGGTTGCGCTTGCGGGGGTCGTGGTGACCGTGCCCGAGGTCATGGCCACCGAGGTGAATGCGCCCGTCGAGGGGGTCGCAGCACCCACGGTCGTGTTGTTGATCGAACCACCCGTGATGGCGACCGAATTGGCGTTCTGCGTCGAAAGCGTGCCAAGGCCCGAAACTTGGGTGTTGGCAATCGCAATCGGCGTCGAGGCGAGCGCCGTCAGTTGGCCTTGTTGATTGACGGTGGCCGTCAGGGTATCGGAAGCCGAGCCGTAGGAACCCGAGGTAACCGTGGTGTTGGCGATAGAGATGGTGCGGTTGGCAGACAGATCGCCACCGCCCGTCAATCCGGTGCCTGCGGTAATCGTTGTGGCAGATGCCGCAGCGCCCAAGTTAGTCCGAGCATCGGGAGCATTGGACGCACCTGTGCCGCCATCGGCCACGGCAAGGTCGGTGATACCCGTGATCGTGCCGCCGGTGATTGAAACATTGTTGGCGTCTTGAATTGAGATCGTTCCCAACCCGAGGTTAGTCCGAGCGCCCGAAGCAGTCGTAGCCCCTGTTCCGCCGTGAGCCACATTCAGCGTGCCGCCAAGGGTCACTGCGCCCGTAGTCGAGGTGGCAGGCGTCAGGCCGGTCGTGCCTGCACTAAACGACAAAACGCCCGTGTTGGACACGGTGATCGACGCAGCGCCGTTCGTGACGCTGATGCCCGATCCTGCGGTCAGGTTGGCATTCTTCCAAAGCGAGGTAGTCGCGTCATAGATCAGCGTCTGTCCGTTTTGCGGCGTGATGATCTGTACGTCGTGGATTTCGTTTAGCTCATAGCCGTTCTGCACCTTGACGTAGAGCTGTCCATTACCGGGGTTCGCACGCTCGACAAGACCAACATACACAAGGTGATTCGGTGCGGCAGGCTTTGTGGCCGTGAGTGAGCCGGGAGTAGCGCCGAGGTACAGGGTGTTGCCTGCGGTAAATGCGCCGAGGTTCAATCCTTCTAGGACACCCTGACACATCACGAAGCCGGTTTGGTTAGGCCCGATGTTCTCAGCCACCACGCCAAACGTCTTGGCAGAAGTCGCGTCAGAGGTGTTGTAGGCAAGTTTGACGGTTGCCCGGTCGCCTTGAGCGCCGAACAGATAGACCACCTGACCCTTAGTAATGGTGACAGCTTCGGCGTTGGTTACAAACGCCACAAGGGTTTGACCGATGCGCGTGACGACGTTGCCACCAAGCAGGCCAACATCAAGCGTGCCTTGCGCTGCGTCCCAATAGACTTTGCCAACTGCGTTAGTTGCAGCAGCGGTCGTGTCGAACTGCACGAAGTCAGGCGAGCTAATGCCGCCCGTCACCCCGGTCATCGAAGTGATGTCGTTGTTTGTGCCAAGAACCGCAGCACTCAGGTTAGCCCGTGCGCCCGATGCGGTCGTTGCCCCCGTGCCGCCATTAGCAATCGGAAGCGTGCCGGTGATGTCGGCAGTCGAGATGTCAAGTTGATCCCACGCGGAATTCGTACCGTCCGTCTTGAGGTACTTGCCTGCGTTGCCGGTCTGTGAGGGAGCAAGAGCGTTGAAAGCTGCATTGGCCGTGGTCTGCCCGGTGCCGCCTTCGGAAATCTGAACTTGGTCGCCGGTCAGGGCAAACGTGCCCGAGGCCGACAAATTGGTAAACGCGCCCGTCGAAGGCGTAGTGTTGCCGACAGGCGTGTTATTGACCGTCAGGCCGGTGAGGTTTGAGGTGTACTGAGGGGCAGAAGCGCCCGCAACGACAACCTGATTGGCCGTGCCGATGGGCAGGAAGGTCGTGGTATTTGGTGCGCTTTGATAGGGAAGTGCGCCGGTCGTGCCACCCAACAGGAAAGCCGCGCCGCCCGTGACCACCAAAGGCCCGAGCGTTTCGGTGGTTCCATCGGTGTAGGTGACGATGAGGAAGTATTGCCCGCTTACCTCGGTGTAAGTGATGTTTGAAATGCCGCGACCCTGACGGCCCTGATCGACATCAATGACGATGGTATTGGGATTCTCGACGAAGACTTGCATGATCAGACCTTAATCACTCCATCGGAGCGCACGAGGAAGAAAAGGAAGATGACCCAATCCTGAGCCGGGTTTGTTCCTTGCACCGGAATGGAAATCTTGATGCGACCCGTGAAGGCCACGGGGTCGTTGGCGTTGATTGACAGTTCAGGATCGCTGTTGATCAGACTCCAAGTAGAGTCATCAATCACAAGCGTGAACGAGCCGTTAGCCGGGACGAAATTGGTGATCGTCAGGTTGACCGGCGTTGGCGTTGGGGTGTAGTCCCCCACATCAAAAGACAGCCCGTTGCGGGTGTCTATCAGGTTGGTCACCGTTCGTCGAACGATAGACGCAGCAATTGTGGCACCCGTCAGATCAACGATAGTGCCGCAATTTTTAAGCTGAAGGTTCCAATAAGTCTTTTGGTTCCAAACCAACTCACCCGACAGAAGGGCGTTGTCAAACCCGCTGACTTGGGTGATGACGTTCTTATTGAACTTGGGCATTTTGCTTCCCTACGCGGGGAAGCGCATTGACACTCATGGTTTCCCCTAACTCGGGTTGTGACGCTCCCCGCTGACTCGCAGGGCTACGAAGTGTGTCTTGTCTTGCCAAATTTTAGGGTAGCTTTGCCTTTAAGTCAGCAACTTCTTGTGAAAGTTCTTGGATTGCTTTGATCAGTGGGGCAATGAATTCGCCATAGCGCAAACCCTGAAGACTGTTTGGGTCGTCTTTGTCTGCCAAGACCCATCCCGCAAAGCTATCCACGCCAAGCTGATCTAAGGTCGCCTTGACTTGTTGAGCACTCAATCCGTGGAAAGTACGCACGCCCTCCCGAGCCGGTTGTATTTCGCGTTCGCCCGTCAAGTTGCCTTCATCGTCATAGACGTTTTCCTTGACCGCAGCCTGCGCCACCTTCCACTTGTATTGGATGGTTTGCAGCTTGTTGATGAAGTTCAACCCAAGAGGGTTGTCACCAAGGATGTTCTTTTCCCGTTCGTCCGAGGTATTGACTGAGCCACTGACCGCGTACACATCCACGAATCGAAAAGACGCCGCGCCCAAGGTCATTGAGTTATCTACCTCAGGCCGAAGGAATACATCTTCTACCCGAGCGCGTCCGGTTCCTTTGGTGCCAAAAAGCACGGCTTTAGGATTGCCCGATCCCGAAGCGCCTGAAACTAAATAAAGCGCATCATTGCCATCTGTGTAGGCATACGCACCAATACCGCCGCCCGTAGTTCTCCATCGAAGTTCGCCCGATTGAGGTAGTTGAATGCCGCTTGCGTACAAGCCTTGCGCCAAGGTGTTGCACTCAAAATAGCCACCCCAACCCGAAAAGGAATTGCCGTATACACCTTTGCCGTAATAAGAGTAACCATCAACACCCGCTTGACCGACAGCAGAAGTTGAGGTCGATCCGGTTATTCCATAGACAGCACCGTAAGCATAAATTCCTGAACCTTGATTGCCTGATGAAGATGACCCAAGGTGATTGGCTTGTATGCAATACCCACTGGGGTATGAGTTCTGAACCAAAAGACTTGTGGAAGTCGTTACAGAACCTTCAACCCATACGGTTGTGTTTTGCCCAAGTGAAGTGTTGTTGCCTGAAAACTTTGCGGTGCCGCCAATGTTTAGGTTGCTTGCGCCGGTCAAGTTAAGGGCAGACCCATCCCAAAGCAAAGACGCAGACGATGACCCAATGCTGAACTTGTAAGCGCCGCCGCTATAGCCAAGGAAGAAGCCGGTGCCTGTGTTGTAGTCGGTTTGCCCGCCTTGGATGTTGCCGGTGTTGCTGACTGTCAAAGTGTTTTGAACTGTCAGCGCACCCGTGTTGACCGTGATAGCCGACAGCGTGCCGACCTTCAGGCTTGAGATGTACGGCGTAGACCACACCGTGTTTCCGGTTGTCGGATCGTAGATGCCGTCCGATTGATACAAGGAATCAGTGCTAGACGGGTTCGGGTCACTTGCGCCCCACGTTGCAGCAAATCCCCAAGTCGCAAGCGATTGGGCACTGCTTGGAAATGACGCAGACCCGGTAGTGGTGATGTTTCCGGCAACAGGGGAAGGATTGCTAGGCACTCGCGCAAAACAGATGCGTGCGCTTGACCCTGCCGATCCCGTTGGGCCTGTGTTACCGGCATATCCCGCTGCGATGATGCTTGCCGTTGTCCAATTGATTGTGGTTGTCGTGGCAGTCCCCACATCAATCAGAGATACAGACGCCTCCCAAAGCGTAAAGCCCGCGCTTGGCGAGGTTGTGATTGAGCTAGACCACCCCGCAGGATTGGGCGTAAATGTTCCGCTAGACCATGTGTACGTTGAGGTTCCCGTTGGGCCTGCCGGAATGGTTGCGGCCCATTGATAAACAGAAGCCTTTGCCGTTTTATTTCCGGTCGGCCCTGTTGGGCCTGTCGGCCCTGTCGGGCCTGTTGCGCCGTTTGTTGACTGCGCGTAGACACTAAAGCCCGAAGTCCAACTGATCGTAGTGGTTAAGACAGCGCCCGGTTCAGATACTTCTTTTGCCGCGACCCACAGAGAGAATCCCGCCGTGCCGGGGTTGGCCGGGATGATCGTCTGCCACCCATTGCCGCCGGTGTAGCCCGAGTTTGTCGCGGTTGCCCATGTGAACGTGCTAGTGCCCGACGGGTTGCCGGGTTGAGTAAGCGCCCATTGATAGAGATACGCAATCGCAGTCTTGACGCCCGAAGGCGAGACAGGTGCCCACACAAACGCCGATGAAACGGTCGAAAGCTGCGAGGTTGCTACGTCGTTTGCGACCTTGAACGCAAAGTAGTAAGTTGCCGCAGGAAGCGAAACATTGGTGAACTTGAACGCAAGCGAGGGCGCGAAGGTCTGCGAGTTGGCTGAATACTCCGTGCCCCACACCTTCCAATCCGAAGCCGAAGGCGTCGCGGAGGTCGTATAGAAAAGCGTGATGCTTGTGACGCGGCCTGAGCTTGGCACGTTGCAAGTGACGCTAAACGAGGGAACCGCAGCCGAAGGCAGTTGATCGCTGACCGTCGGAGCAGCAAGAGCGGAAAAGAAATACGCGGAGGAAAGCCCGCTGTTAGGCGATGGCGTGAATTGCGTGATGTTCTGATCGTCGTATACGTCGGCGTTGTACTCTGTGCATTCAATCTGTGCGCCAAGGTTGCCGTCGGGTAGGGTTGTTTCGCTGACCTTGATGGCGCGAAACAGCTTGTTCGTCCAACCGTAGTCGCTGTTTGTGATGCTGATGACATCACCCGCGTCAACCTGAATGCCGGGGTATGCGGTCGAGAACGTGACAATTAAGTCCTCACGCGCTTGCTCAAGCATCCGGTTGGCGATGTACTGCGCTTGCACCGAGTCGTTGATCAGGTCGAACGTCACCGTTGCTTTGTTGGCAGGTTCGTTCGCGTACATCAGCACACTTGGCGTTTCCAAGAAAATCAGGTTGGGCTGATCCTTGTTGCCTTTCCACGGGAACGTGGCCTCGACTTGGTTGATGCTCTGCGTGATGTCGGAGATGCTTACCCGAAGCTCACCGATGATGTTGGAGTCATTAAACGAGAAAGATGACGACTCTGCCTTGTTGATCACCGGCATCCATTGACCCGTGGTTTCTTGGTACGCAAGCCAAGAGTCGCAAGCCGTGAGAATGCGATCGATGTTGCTTAGGACGTTCTCGCCCGTGTTCAGCACACCGTTGATCCGATACCGAGCTTGGGTAGTAGACCCGCCCGTGTAGGGGATGTATGTGATCAGTTGGTCAGAGTAGGTATTTAGCGCCGCACAAGCCGTGGTGTTGATGTTGCCGATAGGAACCGCGCAACCATACACATCCGACTTCAGGTAGTCCTCAAGCACATCGCCGGGGCGTGCCGCGCCTGCGCTCTTGAGGTAATGCGAAACCTTGAAGGTCAGGGGCTGAAGTCCCGTCGTGCCCGCTTCGCTGTTGTAGGTGAGCTTGACAATGGCAAATGCCAAACCATTCATTTGCCGCGTTGGAGTGCTAGGCCACCGCAGGCTAGGCGTAATGTCTGAACCACCCATCACCACACTCGGGGCAGAGCCGGTCACGTTGATGATCGTGCCCGCCGCGTTGGAGGTGTAGAGGTTGATGTAAAGGTTGCCCGAAATCTTGGTGTCTACGTTGCCTGCGCCGTCAGTCAGGGAGACAACTTTGGTGGGGTCAGTGCCGTCAAAGGTGACGAGTCGGTCGCCGTAGTAGAACTGCGTACGGTCATAGGTGAACTGACCATCGGGTGAGATGTTGCTGATCGCTAAGACGTAATACATCGTCTTGTTGTCGGTGGACAGCACCGCATCAACGAACGTACCGCCTAGCCACGCATCGCCATAGACAATCGGGATCGGATTGTTTGCGCTTGGGGGGATTTGCTGACGTGAGCCGGGATCAACTTGGTTGGGCGCCTTGTTTGCCCCGAATGTGCGGGTGACGACGTAGGACAGCGCGTAGTTGATCGCAAAGGCGGTCGCGTAGTATGCGATTCCCGTTGTAGCGCCGACGATGGCGGCGGCAATCATTGTTCCGACCATTTTTTATTCCTTGCAGTACGTCGAGTCGATTTTCTTAAAGCCTCGGCTTTCAAGATCAATCTTAGGGCTTTGAGGCATCAGCGAAATGATGACAACCTCTGCCCGTTCCTGATCAATCAATTCTTGTGCTTTCTTGTTGTAGGCCAAAAACAATTTGCCGCCAATCGTTGTGTTCCTATGCTCGGGCGCGACCCACCAAGCTAGTTCCCTGACTTCGTTAACCTCGGGGCACCACACATTCGGCACCACGATCCCCGCTGCCATCCCGCGATATTCGTTGTCCACTAGGACAAAGCCGCGACCGATGATGAGCGAGGAAAGCAGGCTGCGTATGTGTTGCTCGTCGTGTAGTGTCTTGTCTCTTAGCTTAATGATCGGGGACTCTGCCGCATATTGCCGCATCATCTCGACGCAAGCATCTATGTCGAACTTGTTTGCTTCCCTGATCATTCGCCGATATTTTCGTATTCAATTCGCGGAACCGTAGACCCTCCGTTGCCGCCGTTGATGCCGCCCGGACTTGCCACGCCGCCACCCGATGCGGGTTTGCCAAAGTCAAAGTAGGTGCTAGAAATCGCATCGACACGATCCATTGAGGTGTCGCCCGCGTAACGATCCTGCCAAACTGTTTTGTTCGTTTTGGAAGACGCCACATAGGTTTCTAGCACCCGCTTCATGGAGGTGCAGGAAATCGAGCAAGTGGCAATCCTGCTTCGTACCTCGTCGTTCCAATCCTCGGTAATTGAGACATTGGTAACGATGCCTTGGTAGCGTTTAAAGAACTGCTGCGTTGGCGTGGTGATGATCTGATTGTCAGAGTCAAGGAAGCCGCGCCAAATTTCGACTGTGCTTCCTTTGATGTCTGCGCTTAGGATTAGCGCGACGTTGGCCGGGTTGATGCCGGTCAGCGACACCATCATGTCGGTCGAGGTTGACTTGATGTTGCGCTCGACCTGACCGATTCCGAGAAGCGACCCCATCCCCGAAAACGTGATTCCGCTGATCGTGACAGGCGCAGCCGCGTTGCAGAATGTGTAGGTCGTTGGCGATGTCTTGCCAACTACCATCCTGACAAACTCAGCGTGTCGAATGTTTGCGCTGTTCAGCGCGTTCATCGTGGTACTCATGGCGCGACGTTCTCCCGGAACACGAACGGTTGATCCCAGTTCACAAACGCGCCATTGGTCATCGGCGTGAGCGAGTAGGTCGGGCAGACTTCCGCATACACGGGAAAGTAGACCGCAGACCCGACGGCCGTGAGGGTGCCCGTGCTAGGCGTGCCGATAACGGGGCGGTGCAAGTTGACCGATACCGTCGAGCTACCGCCGCGCAAGACTTGTTGCGTGACCTTGTAAACGTAGCTGCCGAGTTGCAGGAAGTCGCCCGCCGCAAACACAACCGTGCCCGCGCCGACGGCGGGGAGATTGCCCACTGAGATGGTTTGCGAGTTTGCCGCAGGAACCGAAGCAAGTGTCAGCGCCGCAGCCTGCCCTGCGGTTAATCCACCTTTGTACTCGGTGAACCAAGAAAGCGTGGTGCCGCTGAACGTGATGTTTGCCGCCGTCTGTCGGTCGAGGTTGTCGATGGTCTGAATCACATCTCGCGCCTGTGGGTAATACAGGTAGTTGTGCGGGACGATGGTGAAGACCCAAGGAACGGAAGTAAGGTACTGCGCCGTCCTGATCTGCCCACCCCGCGTGACTTGCTGACCGACCGTGCGCCGGTTGTTCACAGTCATCGACTGCTGAATGTCAACGATGGTCTGAAACGACATTTACATTCTCCCCGGCGTGACAGCCAAGCCTTTTTGCGCGTACTGATTCGCCGCCCAAATTGCTTTAGAACTACCAAGTAACCTTTGCTCAAACGACTTCACATCAATCGCTTGGATGTTGTAGTTCGTGATGTTGGTTGACGCGCCCGCGCTTTGCAGATTGTGATTCGGAATGATGGTGCCACTCATGCGGGGCACAAACAGTTCAGGCCCGCGCTCACCCACGAGATAGGCAGAGTTGCCCGTAACCGTGCCGCCCATTGCCCGCGTGGGGAGGTTAAAGCCGAAGACGCTTGCCAACAGCTTCATGGCCGAAGCCTTCAGTTGAATGGCAATCATGTCAAGGATGATGCTGCGAGCAAACTCTTTGAAGTTCAGCTTGCCGGTACGCACGAAGTCGTCAAGCGCACGGGTCATGTTGCCCATAAGCGAACCGAACATCATTGCGCCGGTTTCCATGTCCTTAGGGAATTCTTTGAAGAAGTCGCCTGCTGCCTTTTTGAAGCCTTCAAACACGCCGATGTCTTGGTTGGCTTTTTCTGATTCTTCTCGAATCATGTTAAGCAATTGCAACCTACGCTGATAGAGTTCATTCAAACGCTTTTCAGCATCTTCACGATCCTTGGGGGCAAGAGAGGCTTCGCTCAGTTTTCTATGTTCTTCTGCAAGTTCAGCAGTCAAACTAATGCTTGAGCGCAAAAATTGATAGTTGTACTCTTGCATATTGCTGCGCTGCAATTCAAGATTGGTCAAACGCTCTTCAGTAGTCAATGCGCGATTCTGAGCCTCGTCGTACTCCTTGATTGCCTGCACATAATTTATGTATGCGACAGTCGCATCGTCTATATCTTTCTGCTCTTCCATGCGGGCACGATGCGCCTTTGCAGCCATTTCGCCGCGTCGCTTGATTTCTCTTTCCTCTTCTCGCTTGCGCTTTTCTTCTTCAGGGTCAATGCCCGGCTTTACATCTCGAATCTTTGGGCCGGAAGGCCCGGTGACCAAGGGGGGATTGATAAACCCGCGACCGGCACCGGCTTGCGAACTGCCCGATTGCATATTCTTGAGTTCGCCATTCATCGCCGCAAGGATCGGTTGCCACTTGGCAAGCTGATCTTGGGCTTCCTTCATCCTCTCCCGATAGGTGCCCTTCCAAAACGCCGACACGTTCGGGTCTTGAAGCAGCTTTTCCATTGCGGCAATTTCGTCTTTTGCCGCCGTGATTTGAATCTCGGCAAAGTCTTTCTTGAGCGTGCCGAAAAATCCTTGGATGAGCGTGCCTGACTTGGCGTGTTGGCTCATCTTGTCCAATGCTTCGTTGATCTTGCGAAGCGCAGGCTCTAAGAAGTCAACAAAGTTAAGCGTTAGGTTGCGACTTGCCTGACCGAGCTTGTCGTAGAAATCGGCAAGCAACTTGATCGCATTGGCTTGCTTCTCTGTAACGTCGTTGGCCTTGTTGATGCCTTCGGCAACGCCCGCGATGTCTACGCCCTTTGCCGCTTTACCGAGCAACTCCATTGCTTTTGCGGAGCGTGTCAGCGGGTCTTCAATCTCGGCAAGACCTTGGATGGTTCGCAGGAAAAGCTGCTGACTCGTCAGAGATTCAAGGTCTTTGAGCGAAACGCCAATCTTGGCAAAGTTGCGCTGCGCCTCAAACGATCCCTCTGCGGCCTTGTCCACATAGTTAGTGAACGAGGCAAACATCTTGCCTGCGTCTTCAGCTTTGCCGCCTGAGTTGGCTAGGGCATTCTGTAGCTTGATGACGGTATCAATCGCCACATCGTTTGCCGCTGCCACGTCAGCAACTTCGTCAGCAAACAACATTGCCTTGGCAGTCATGGCCGCGAACGCGCCTGCTGCCACCGTTGCCATGCCTTTTGCCTTGCCGACAAACTCTTCCATCTTCTTGCCCGATTGAGCAAGACCCTGATTGAATTCGGCGGTGTTCAGCCCGAGCAATACGCCCAAGCGTGCAATCATGTTAGCCACGTTTGAACCTTTCTTTATTGAAGCCCGGTGCCATCGTCATAAAGGTCAGAAGCTGCTCGTTGGCTTGAGCCTTCTTCTGTTCCTCGGTTAGCGGGGGATAGATGTAATCGTATGCGGGGCCAAGAACTTTCTCAAGCGAAAACGGCTGCGCGTTGGCCGATCTCATGTAGTTGAAAACGCCCGAGACAAGCGACCCCAACAGGTAGATGACGTTGTGATTGCCAAGCATCCCGTCGGAATACATGGTTTGTATATCGCCCATCACATCGTAGTCAATGGCAGCAATTGAGTCTTGTGTGTGCCCGTTGAAGATCATTGCCGCCTCTACCTGTTTCTTCAACGAGCGTGTCAGTTTCCCCGCGATTCCCGGTAGTTCGGGGAGATGACTTCGGCAATCTTCTCAATTAGGGCAAGCTGCGTGGACATCGGGAATTCCGCTTCGATGTCCTCGTAGGTGATGTCTGCCATCGTGCCCTCTACAGGGACAAGCAGCTTGATGAATTCGGTGATGCGCGTTTGCGTCATCACTTGGGTTCGGACAGTCTGCCGGGTTGATTTGCCCTCAATCAGAATGTCGTCCTCGGTGAATTCAAAGCCGGTCTTTTCGGCGTCGTCCTTAAATTCAAGAATTGGCTTTGACAGCTTTTCAAACAGTTCTTGAATCTTGGCTTCGTCGGGTTCGTTGATGCGCTTGAAAATGGCATCAGTCTCAGCGACGACCGGAACCCTGACCTTGAAGGTGTGCCCTCCAAGTTCAAACTTGCGAATGCGGAGTTCTTCCCGCTTGGCTTGGTATGACTCACCGAGAGCCGCTGCAATCTTGCTCATTTCTTGACTTTCCTTGACTTGTATTTATTGATCTGTGTTGCCAATGTCTGTCCAAGATCATTGGCAACTACCATTGCATTATTCTCTAATGATGGGCGCAAATATGGTTGTGCAGGATTGCGAGCAGTGCCAAATTCCTGAGCAATCGCTCGCGCATCGGAGTCAACACCCATAAATCGAGATGCGTCCTGTTGCTCCATGCCCATTTTGGCTAGACGTTTGCGTGAGCGTTCTAGCCCCTTGCCTTCGCTCATTTGCTTGAGCTTGCGACCGGAAGCGGTAGTTACAACAGCGATTACGGTATCGGTGTTGCTGACATACTTAGAGCGACGATCCCTTCGGCTCGGGCGTCGCGCTTCGACTTGCAAAGACAAGCGAAGACCGCCGGTGTCTACCGGGGCATTTTGTTGCGCCATGCCCAAAACAGGCTGCATTGCCTTTTTGGTCGCAGGAATCAAAATCTTACTTCGCGCTTCCTTATCCCCGATCTCTCGGGCAAGTTCATCGAACACTTGCAAGACATCCGACAGACCTTCAAACTTGAATGTGAAGCCTGCCATGATGACCTACTGTGGCTTGATGATCTTGTGGAAGATTTGCGTGTTGATTGCGATAGCGTACTCGACGACTTCCTCGGGAGTCATCGTGTCGGCATGACGCGCAGCAATCTCGTGCGCCAACGAAATCGCCGTCATCCTTTGTTGTGTGAACCCAAACCAGTCCTTGCGGGACTCGGCTTGGGTCACAAGAAAGGAAAGAAGGTCATTCGTGTTTTG
>Ga0208783_10000414_pt1 | contig 26453 bp, 21 predicted proteins | sample DEB19_08_DNA_2_FD_184529 | JGI IMG/M metagenome (GOLD analysis project Ga0208783, IMG submission 184529) | Aqueous microbial communities from the Delaware River and Bay under freshwater to marine salinity gradient to study organic matter... | ecosystem: Environmental > Aquatic > Marine >...
CATGTTCGTCCTCGATGACGGCTCGGTGCTCGTCGCCGCCAGCACGCTGAACCAGATCCTGAAGCTCGACCCGAACGGGGTGAACCTGGGCGAGTGGGATGTCGACAACGGCGCGCTGCTGAACGGCGTCTACGCGATCTGCGATGCAGGCGACGGGCGCGCCGTGCTCGCGACCGGACCGGGCAGTTCGTCGACGATCAACGGCTTCAACAAGGCGTCGGGCTACACCGAGCGCGCCTACCGCGTGTATCCCGCCGATGCGCCGTCGGCCACGGCGATCGTGGTCGCGCCTGCGAGCGCCACCGATGCCGACGGCGACCTCGTTCCCGACAGCTGCCAGGTGATTCCCGGCGATCTCGACGGCAATGGCGTCGTGAACGGCGCCGACCTGACGCTGCTCTTGAACGCATGGGGCGCGTGCTCGGGTTGTCCAGCCGACCTCAACGGCGACGGCTCTGTGGGGGCCGCGGATCTCGCGATCCTCCTCAACGCGTGGACCTGATCGCGCGGTAGACTCCGCGCGCGATGACCCTTCGCAGTCGGACGACGAACGCCGCGATCTGGCAGCTCCTGGCGCGCGGTGCCGACCGCGGGCTGCGCTTCCTCGCGAGCCTGGTGCTCGCCCGCATCCTTGCGCCCGACGACTTCGGTCTGCTCGCGGCGACCATGATGGTCGCCGGCATCGTCGAGACGCTGGCCTATCTCGGAATCGACCAGGCCGTCGTGCAATCGTCGCGCGCCGAGGAGCCGCGCTTTCTGGGGGCGGCGTTCCGCGTGCTCGTCTGGCGCGGCGCGGTGCTCTGTGTGGTCACTGCGGCGCTCGCGCCGGTCGCATCGTGGTACTTCGACGATGCCGTGATGCTGGGGATGGTGCTGATCGTCGCGGCGATGCCGCTGGTCGCCGGCTTCGAGAACCCGTGGATGTTCGTCGAACGGAAGCAGTTGCGCTTCAAGCCGATCGCGATCGCGACCATCGCGGGCGCGTGCGCGCAGGTCGCCGTGTCGGTGGGCGGCGCATGGGCGGGGCTCGGTGCGAAGGCGCTGGCGCTCGGGTTCGTGGCGTCGGCGGTGGCGACGGTGGCGGCGGGGTGGATCCTGCGCCCGAAGCGGCTTGATATCAGCCGCGATCCCGAGGCGCATGCGGAGCTGCGCGGCTTCGCGCAGCGCGCGGCGGGCGTGCCGTTCCTCATCATGCTCTCGACCAGCGCGCCGTCGCTCATCCTCGGGCGCATCTCCGGGCTCGAGGTGCTTGGCATCTTCACGCTCGCCCAGCGGCTGTGCTCGCTCCCGAGCGAGATCGCGCTGCCGATCTTCGGCACCGTGCTCACGCCCGCATATGCGGGCATCAAGGACGATCTCGATCGCGTGCGGCGCGTGTGGCTGCGCACGCTCGCGGGCGTGTCGCTGCTCGTGATGCCCGTTGTGTCGGCGGTCGTCGTGCTCGACGAGCGGCTGCCGCGCGTCCTCTACGGCGAGAAGTACGCGGGGGTCGCGGGGCTTGTCTCCGTGATCGCGCTGATCGGGCTTGCATCGAGCATCCTGGCCTGCAGCGGTGCGATGCTCTGGGGCCTCGGACGACCCGAGATCGACCGCCGCACGCTCGTGCTGCGCGTGATCCTCATCGCAGCGATCGCGCCCTTCGCGGCGTGGTACGGCGGTGCGATCGCCTTCGCCGCCAGCCTCGTGCTGGCGATGGTGGTGGGGCTTGTCTACTGCACGCACGAGGCGAGGCGGCTGGTCTCCGCGCGTCGGCGCGACGTGCTGCGTGCGTTCGTGCCGGGCTCGCTCGCGGGAGGCGCCGTGCTCGCGCTCTCGCTCGTCACCCGCGATGCGCTCATCGCGCGCGGATTCGATGAGGCGGTGCAGGTTGGTGCGGTGCTTTCGCTCGCGGGCGTGGCGATGTTGATCGTCGGGCTTGCGATTCGGCGGGGATCGGTCGGATGAGCGCCGCGGATCCAGCGTTCGAGCGGCGGCTCTGGTGGCTGGTGGGCGCGCTGTGCGTCGGTGCGGGGGTCGCGCATGCCGCGGCCGACGTCGCGCTCGCGCAGGCGGCGAAGGAGCACGCGTTGGCGAAGAACCTCGTGCTGCAGTGGACGACGGAGTTCGGCGAGGCGATCTGGTGGCTGGTGCCCGCGGGAATCGTGTTCGCGGTCGCTGCGGCGCAGAAGCGCCACAATCTCGCGCGCTGGGCGTTCGCCGTGATCGCTGCGGTCGGCGCGAGCGGGATCATCGTGAACTTGCTCAAAATGCTGATCGGCAAGTCACGGCCGAAGCTGCTCTTTACGGAGGGGCGGCTTGATTTCACGCCATTCAGCTACGGGCACGAGGTGAACGGATTCCCGAGCGGGCACGCGACCACCGTTGCCGCGGCCGCGGTGGTGTTTGCGTTCGCCTTTCCGCGCTGGCGCGGCGTGATCCTGCCGACGGCGTTCCTGCTCGCGCTCACGCGCGTCGCGATCCACGCGCATTACCTGAGCGATGTCTGTGCGGGATTCGCGCTCGGTCTCGCCTGCGGACTGCTGACCTTCACGATCTGGCGCGCGAAGTGGCCGGCGAGCGTGCCCGGCTGACCCGCCGCTCAGATTCTCGCACCGCACTCGCCTGGCTTGAAGAAGTGCGCGTGCGCCGCGTCGAGCGTCACGCCGACGGCATCGCCTTCGCGCGCGTTCGCAGCGAGATCGGCGTCCAGGCGCGCGATCAGCCGGCCCCACGCGCTGTCGAGCGCGAGGTCGGTGCGGTCGCCAAGGCGCTCGACCGCGGCGATGGTCGCGGGAATCGCTCCCGTCGTTCCCGCTGCCGTCAGGCGCACGCGATCAGGACGGAATCCGAGCGCGCACGCCTGTGCGGGAATGTGCGTCGCGATGGCAACGCTCGCGCCCTTCGCTGTGAACGCGCCGTTCTCGAGGCGCCCGTCGACGATGTTCATGGGCGGCGTGCCGATGAAGCCCGCGACGAAGCGGTTGGCAGGGCGTTCGTAGCACTCCTGCGCGCTCGCGTTCTGCTGGACCTTGCCCTGGTGCATCACGACCAGCCGGTCGGCGAGCGTCATCGCCTCTTCCTGGTCGTGCGTGACATACACGATCGTCGCCTTCAGGCGGCGGTGCAGCATGCGGAGCTCGGTGCGGGTCTCGATGCGCAGGCGCGCGTCGAGGTTCGAGAGGGGCTCGTCGAACAGGAACACCTTCGGGTCGCGCGCGATCGCGCGGCCGACCGCCACGCGCTGGCGCTGTCCGCCCGAGAGTTCGCGCGGAAAGCGCGACAGCAGGGCGTCGAGCCCGAGCGTCTTCGAGACTTCGGCCACGCGCGCGCGGATCGCGCTGGTTTCCTCGCTGCGCGCAGCGCCCGCGCCGGTCAGCGCGGCGACCAGCGCGCTCCGGTGCGCGCGCCGCGTCTCGAGCCCGAAGGCGATGTTCTCGGCGACGGTGAGGTGCGGGTAGAGCGCGTAGTTCTGGAACACGAACGCGATGTCGCGGTCCTTCGCGGGCACATCGTTCACGCGTGCGCCGTCGATGGCGAGGTCGCCCTCGCTGATCTCCTCGAGACCCGCGATCATGCGCAGCGTGGTGCTCTTGCCGCAGCCGGACGGGCCGACCAGCACGCAGAACTCGCCGTCGTTGATCGCGAGATCGACGGCGTCGACCGCGCGGAACGAGCTGCCGTGCTCGCCTTCGTAGACCTTGCCGACCTTTGTGAGCGTCACATTCGCCATCGCGTGTTCCTCAGCCCTTCACCGCGCCACGCGCGAGACCTTCGACGAAGGTCTTCTGCGCCGCGATGAAGAGGACGATGCAGGGGATCATGGTGAGCACCGAGAGCGCCATTAGGAGATGGACATCCTCGAGCCCGCCGTACTGGTTCTTGAATCCGTTGAGCGCCACCGCCAGCGTCGTGCTCTCGTCGGAATGCAGGTAGATGAGCGGCCCGAGGAAGTCGTTCCAGGTGCCGATGAAGGTGAAGACCGCGCAGATCGCGGTGACGGGCCTGCAGAGCGGCAGGATGATTCTCCACCAGATCGCGGCATGTCCGAGGCCGTCGACGCGCGCGGCCTCGACGAGCGACTCCGGGATCTGCGCGATGAACTGCCGGTACATGAAGATGAAGAACGCATTGCCGAAGAACGCGGGCACCACGAGCGGCATGATGGTGTCGATCCAGCCGAACTGCCGGAACAGCAGGAAGAGCGGGATCATCGTCACCTGACCGGGCAGCATCATGGTGCCGAGCATGACGAGGAACAGCGGATTTCGCCCGCGGAAGCGCAGGCGCGCGAAGGCGTAGCCGACGGCGCTCGACGAGAGCACGGTCCCGAGCACGACGAGCACCGTGACGACGATCGAGTTCGCGAGTGCGTCGACGAAGCCCATCCACGGCACGCTGCCGGTCTCGCGCACGGCGTCGGCGTAGTTCGCGAGCTGCGGGCTCGGCGGAAACAGCGCGATTCCCGCGCTGCCCGTGATCGCGGCCTCGGCGCGCTGCGGCGTCTCGAGGCTCACCACCGCCATCCACCACAGGGGGAAGATGAACGCCGCCGTGCCCATGATGAGCACGAACCAGAGGATGGCGTTGGCGAGCGGGGAGCGCTTCATTTCGTGGCTTTCACTTCTTGAGGCTCTCGTAGTAGACGACGCGCGCGCTCGTGCGCAGGATCACCGCGGTGAGGACGAGCACGATGACGAGCAGGATCCACGCCATCGCGCTCGCGTACCCCATGTCGTAGAGCTCAAACGCCTTGTTGAAGAGGTAGAGCACATAGAAGCGCGTGAGGTCTCCCGGCTCGCCGCCCGTCATCACGAATGCCTGCGTGAACACCTGGAACGAGCCGATCACCGCCATGATCAGGTTGAACAGGATCACGGGCGACAGCATCGGCAGCGTCACGCGGAAGAAGCGGCGCACGGGGCCCGCGCCGTCGATCTCGGCGGCTTCGTAGAGGTCGCGCGGGATCTGCTGCAGGCCGGCGAGATAGACCATCATCGATCCGCCCACGATCCAGAAGCTCATGATCGCGAACGCGGGTGGTCCGAAAAGCGCCGCGTCCTTGCCGAACCACTCGGGCCCCGCGATGCCGACGAACTCGAGCGTGCGGTTGAGCAGTCCGCCCTCGCTGTCGAAGATCCAGCGCCAGAGGATCGAGACGCCCACGCCCGCGAGCACGCTCGGCAGGTACCACGCCGCGCGGAAGAAGGCGATTCCCCGCACTTTCTGCATCATCACGATCGCGGCGAGGAGCGCGAGGAGCTGGCCGCCCGGCACCGCGATCGCCGCGTAGTAGAGCGTGACCTTGAACGCGGTGTGGAAGCGCCCGTCGCGCGCGAGAAGCTGCGCGTAGTTGTCGGTGCCGACCCAGTCTGCGCCGGAGAGGGGGCCGATGCCCTTCCAGTTCGTCAGCGAAAGGACGAGCGAAAGCAGGATCGGGAACGCCATGAAGACGAGGAACCCGATGACCCACGGCGATGCGAAGAGGAATCCCGCGCGTTCCTCGCTGCGCGCGTTCTTGCGCGCGGGACCGCTCAGGAAGAGCCACGCGATCAGCGCGAGCACGCCGCCCGCGAGTGCGATGCCGATGGTCGCGAACAGGCTCCAGCGGACGGGCTGCGGATTCACGCCGCCGGGGACGAACTGCACGTGCGCGTCCCACTTCTCGTTGAACTGCTGGATTGCCTGCGGAATCGTGAGGTCGCCGGTCTTGAGTCCCTGGTCCATGGTCGAGCCGAGGATCTGCTCGAAGGTCGGATCGGCGGGCCATCCGATGACGACCGATTCGGGGATCGCGTCGAGATAGCCCTGGTTGTTCGCGGGCGGAAGCGTCGCGTCGAGGAACGCGCCGCTCTCGGCGACGGACTTCATCGTGGGAATCGCGAGGCCGAGCTGCGCGTTCGCCGCCTGGCTCTTCTCGTCGGTGAGCCACTTGATGAGCTTCCACGCCTCTTCGGGATGCTTCGTGTCGCGCGCCATCGACCAGCTCACGGTCAGCACGCAGTTCGCCTCGGCGCTGCCGCGCGGAAGCGGCGCGAAATCCCATTCGAAGCCGTTTGGCTCGCCCGCCTTCGGGATGTTGCGGTAGCTCGGCACGACCCAGCGCCCGAACGGTCCCGCCATGCCGACCTTGCCGCCGAGGAAGACGCTCGCGCCCGTGGCGATCTTGCTCTTGCCGCTCGTGAGCGTGTTCTCCTCGCCGTGGCGCCACGCACGCAGGCGCTCGAGCGCCGCCGTGGAATTGGGCTCGGAAACGCGGATCTTCTCGAGGCTGTCGTCGATCGCCTCGCAGCCCTCGGTGCGCAGATAGGTGCGCACCATCACGGGCCAGGTGACGAACTCGCTGCCGGTGATTCCAGGCAGTTGCCCGAGCTTTCGCGCGGCCGCGATGTAGTCGTCCCAAGTCCACGCGCTGGTCGGGAACGCGAGCCCCGCCTGGCGGAAGAGATCCTTGTTGTAGTAGAAGCCGATGGTGGTGAAGTCCTTCGGGATTCCGTAGAGCGCGCCTGTGCCGACACGGCGTCCGTCGAATCGGAAGGCGTCGACGGTCTGCGGGTAGAACGCGCCGAGGTCGAGCGCGGTCGTATCACCGGACTTGCGCGAGGCCTCCTCGCGCGCGACGAACTCGTCGATCGGCCGCAGGAGGTCGAGGCTGGCAAAGTTCGCGACGCGCTCGTAGCCGACATAGAACACATCGGGCGCCTCGCCCGCGGCCATCATGGTCTGCAGCTTGGTGTAGAAGCTGCCCGCGTCGCCCGGATTCAGGCGCTTCACGCGCACGCCAGGATTCGCCGCCTCGAACGCGCGCAGCGAGTCTTCGACGATCTTGTCCTCTTCCTGCCCGCCTTCGCCGGACCAGTGCATGACGGTGAGGACGGTTTCGCCGGACCGCGCATCGCCCGCCGTGGCGGTGCGATAGGCCACGCGCGCGAAGGCTGCGATCACGAGGACTGTCGCAATGACGGCGAGGCTGGCGCGTACCAGCCTTCCGATCGATCTCGACGCCGTGCGCGGGAACTCCGACATGGGCGGCGAGTATAACGGTGTCTCTCGCTATCTCGGCTACGCCGCGGCTGCCGACTCTTGCTGAGTCTCGGGCTTGAGCCACGCATACAGCGCGAGATGGTCCGCCTCGTCGAGCCGCAAGATGTAGGAGGGCTTCTTGAGACCGATCGAGTTCAGCGAAGTACCCACGGCGAATGACTTGCAGCCATTGATGACCCAGATTCGGTCATGAAAGTCATCGGAGTAGCGTACGTCAAACTCCAGATTGGCGCGTGCTTCCATGAGTCGCGATCGCAGCCGTTCGACGCCGTGCGCGAAAGTGTGCGACTCGCAACCCGTCACAACCAGCCGAGTCGTGGTCTCGGGCAGCACGCCCATCAAGTCGCTCGCCAGTCTGGACGCGAACTCATCCGGAGTTTCTTTCCGCGTGCCCGCCTTGGATCTGGCGAAGAGATAGGGGTCCCAAACCTCAACGAATCGTGCGACGGCGCAGATCTCGCGGAGCGCCCCGATCGCGGTGGCGCGTCCACAATCTCCAGGCTTCAGGATGAGGTCCACGGTGGCGAGGGGTTCGTTGGCATCGCCGTTCATCCGCCTCGCGTGCTCGCCCAAGGCGCAGACGGCGGCGGGCGCGGCGCGCAGGGCTCGAAGCTCCCGTTGAATCGACTCGAGTGCTGCGTTCGTACGGCACTGATGCGAGTACAACTCCCCGATGAGCCCCTCAATTGAGTTTGTTTCGCCGTGCTCGGGTATCGCCTCCTGCACCCCCTTCCGGAGTTGCTCAATCTTGCTGAGGATTGTCCGTCGCTGTGCTTTGCGGGTCATGCAATCGTCAATCGACATTGGCAGTTACGTACTTGAGAGGGGGCGCAGGCTTTGGCGTATAAATGCAGCATGCTGTCGTTGATTCGAGTTCTGCTCACCTTGTGCCTGTCGCTGCTTTGGCTTGCGGCCGCCCCGCCCGCGGCGGAGCGGGGGGCCGATGGCAGGTGGCGCGTGACCTTCGAGCTGCGCGGTCCTTCGGCCGACGCGCGGGTCTCGGTCGCTGGCTCGTTCAACGCCTGGAATCCTGCGGCGACGCCCATGGAGCGCATGGGCGACGGCGCGTGGCGCATCTCGCTCGACCTGCCCGACGGCCGGCATCTCTACAAGTTCGTGGTCGACGGTGCGACGGGACGCGAGTGGCTCGCCGATCCTGCGAACGCGGCGCGCGACGAGGACGGACACGGCGGGTTCAACAGCGTGCTGGAACTCGGCGGCGAACCCGTGTTCGACGCGTCGCAGGCGCGCGAGGACGATTCGGCGATCGAGTTCGCGGCATGCCTGCACGATCCGGCGCGCGCGATGTGGATGCAGCAGGCGGTCGATGGCGGTGCGCTCGTGCGCTACCGCACGCTGGCGCACGATGTCGGATCGGTGTCGCTCGTACTCGCGGGCGGCTCACCGCAGCCGATGGCGCGGGTGGCGCGCATCCGCAACTTCGACTGGTGGGAAATCCGCGTGCCCAAGGGCCACGCCGAGGAGCCGTATTCGTTCGAACTCGCCGCCGACGATGTGCGCTGGCTTGACCCGCATGAATTCAAGGTGCCTGTGTTCCGCGAGCCGGTTCCGTTCCACACGCCCGACTGGGCGAAGGGCGCGGTGTGGTATCAGATCATGATGGATCGATTCCGCAACGGCGATCCTGCGAACGATCCCGACGACACGCGCCCGTGGACGAGCGACTGGGCGAAGTCGACTCCATCCGAGGTGAAGCCCGACGGACAGCCCGTGTCGCCGTGGGTCGGCTTCTTCCGCCAGTACGGCGGCGACATCGCGGGCGTGCGCGAGAAGATCCCGTACATCAAGTCGCTCGGCGTGACCGCGGTGTACCTGAACCCCGTGTTCGAGGCGCCCAGCCCGCACAAGTACGACGCGCGCAACTACCTGCACATCGACGACAACTTCGGCATCAAGGGCGATTACGCGCCCGCCGTTGCGAAAGAGGATCTGCTTGCGCCTGGCACCTGGACCTTCACGGAAAGCGACCACGCGTTCCTCGATCTCATCGCCGCGTTCCATGCCGCCGGCATCAAGGTCGTGCTCGACGGCGTGTTCAACCATGTGGGCGACCAGCACGAGGCGTTCGTGGATGTGCGGGCGAACGGCGCCAAGTCGCGCTTCGCCGACTGGTTCGCGGTGAAGTCGTTCGAGCCCTTCGAGTACGAGGGTTGGGCTGGCTTCGGGCAGTTGCCCGTGTTCGCGAAGGGCCCGCGCGGGTTCGCCAGCGACATGGTTCGCCGCCACATCTTCGCCATCACCCGCCGCTGGATGGATCCGAACATGGATGGCGACACCTCCGACGGTGTCGATGGCTGGCGGCTCGATGTGCCCAACGAGATTCCGATGGCGTTCTGGCGGCACTGGCGCGCCCATGTCGACGCGGTCAACCCCGATGCGTTCGTGGCGGGCGAGATCTGGACGCGTGCCGACGAGTGGATCGGCCCGCGCGCGTTCGACGCGGTGATGAACTACCCGTTCGCCGCGGCGGCGGTGGCCTGGGTTGCGAACAGGGAGCGCAAGATCAGCGCGAGCGAACTCGACGGCCGCCTGGCCGAGCTGCGGCTTGCGTATCCGGCGGAAGCCGCGCCCGTCATGATGAACCTCGTCGACAGCCACGACACCGATCGCGTGGCCTCGATGATGCGGAACCCCGACCGCGGGTACGACCAAGGCAACCGCGTCGACCAGAACCCGCACTACGACGGGGCGAAGCCGCGGCCCGAGGACTTCGAGCGGCAGAGGCTGCTGGCGCTGCTGCAGGCGACCTACATCGGCGCGCCGATGATCTGGTACGGCGACGAGGCGGGCATGTGGGGCGCCGACGACCCGCTGTGCCGGAAGCCGATGCTGTGGGACGATCTCGGTGCGTACGACAACCCGCAGGACGCGGTGGATCCGCTGCACCTCGCGCGCTACCGCGAGATCTTCGGCCTGCGCGCGCGGATTCCTGCGCTGCGCACCGGCTGGATCCGCACGCTGCTCGTGGACGACGCGCAGGATGTCTGGGTGTTCGAGCGCTGGACGGACGACCGGCGGGCGATCGTGGCGCTCAACGCCTCGGATTCGCCCCGCACCGTGCACTTGCCCGAGGGCGAACTCGCGGGCTGGACTTGGAGCGCCGCGTTCGGGGCGAGCGACGGCGGCGCCGATCTCGCGGCGATTCCGCCGCGCTCGGGGCGGGTGCTCGTCGGGTCGCGCTGAACGCGCGTCCTGCTATAGATGACGCTTCCGATGGCCTCGACCCTCGCCCAGCATCCCACCCATCCGCTGCTCTCGAGGCGCCGCGCGGGCGTGCTGATGCACATCACGAGCCTGCCTTCGCCGTTCGGCGCAGGCGACCTCGGCATCGCGGCGCATGAATTCGCCGACTGGCTCGCCGCCGCGGGATTCAGCGTGTGGCAGATGCTGCCCGTCGGCCCCGTCGGCTTCGGCGACAGCCCGTATTCGTCGCCGTCGAGCTTCGCCATCGAGCCGACCTTTCTCGCCCTCGAGCCGCTGGTTTCGCAGGGGCTTCTCGCGAAGTCGGACCTCAAGCTCGCCACGCGCGACAAGCGCCGGCTTGGGCGCGGCGACTGCGACTTCGCCGCGAACCGCGCCTTTCGCATGGCGCGCTACGCCAAGGCGGCGGCTGCGTTCCACGCCGCGAACGGCGCGAAATCGCGCGATTTCAAGCGCTTCACCGCGCGCGCGTCGTGGCTTGGCGCATGGATCGACCTCATCGCGGGCAGCGATGCCGACGCCCGCGCGATGCACGCGTGGATCCAGTTCGAACTCGACAGGCAGTGGGCGGAACTGCGCGGGCACTGCACCAAGCGCGGCATCGCGCTCGTGGGCGATGTGCCCATCTTCGTCACCGCCGACAGCGCCGATGTGCGCGCGAATCCCGAGTTGTTCCGCCTGAAGAAGGACGGCACGCCCGAGGTACTGACGGGCGTCCCGCCCGACAACTTCTCAGCCGACGGCCAACTGTGGGGCCACCCGCACTACGCGTGGGACGCGCACCGCCGCGAGAAGTTCGCGTGGTGGATCTCCCGCATCGCCTGCGCCGCCGAAAGGTTCGACCTCGTGCGCATCGATCACTTCATCGGCTTCCACAACGCCTACGAGGTGCCTGCTGGCGCGAAGAACGCGCGCAAGGGCGAATGGCGCAAGGCGCCCGGGCGCGAACTGCTCACGGCGATGGCAAGACACTTCGGCGCGCTGCCGCTGATCGCCGAGGACCTTGGCGCGCTGACGCCCGAGGTCGAGGCGCTGCGCGACGACTTCGGGCTGGCGGGGATGCGGATTGTCCAAAACGCGTTCTGGAGCGGCAAATCCGGCGACATGCCGCACAACCATCCGTCGCGCGCGGTGGTCTACTCAGGCACGCACGACAACGAAACCACCGAGCAATGGTGGAAGGGGCGTGACGGCGCCCAGCGCGCGCGCTTCCGCGCCTACGCGGGCGATGGCGCCGCGCACGCCGCGATGAACAGGATCGTGCTGGCATCTCCTGCTGTACTTGCGGTGCTGCCGATGCAGGACATCCTCGGGCTCGGCGCGGCCGCCCGCATGAACCTGCCTGGCACTGCGTCGGGCAACTGGAAGTGGCGCATGGAGCCTGGGGTCATCGGTTCCACTGCAGGCAAGCGGCTCGCCGCACAATTCCGCGCGAAGAACGAAGCATCGGGTCGCGCCTGATCGACTATCTTCCCGCGAATGCCCGCGAAGAAGTCCATCAGGCAGTCGCACAACAGGAAGAAGAATCCATCGTCGGCGCGCCGCACCGTCGTGCCCGCGCCGATCGCGCCCGATGACGCCCGCGCGCAGTTGCGCGCGCTCGCGATGAACCTGTGGTGGACCTGGAACGAGATCGCGCAGCGGCCGTTCGCGGCGCTCGACCCCGTGCTCTGGAACGCGACGAAGCACGCGCCGTTGGCGACGCTGGCGTATTCGGGTCCTGCGACGCTCTCGGCGGCGTGCGAGGAGCCTGGCTTCCGCATGGCGCTCGCGGAGGCACGCGCAGCGGTCGCCGCCGAGATGGCGCGCGAGACATGGTGGGACTCGTCGTGCGCCAAGGCGAATCCGAACGCCTGCATCGCCTACTTCTGCTCGGAGTACGCGCTCCACGAGAGCATCCAGCAGTATTCGGGCGGACTCGGCGTGCTCGCGGGCGACCACTTGAAGAGCGCGAGCGACCTCGGGATCCCGCTGGTCGCGGTCGGCCTGTACTACCGCCACGGCTACTACATCCAGCAGTTTGCCGAGGACGGCTCGACCAAGGTGCTGTACCCGGTCTACGACCGCGCGACGATGCCGATGACCGACACGGGCGTCGTGGTCGATGTGCCTGTCGGCACCTCGAATGTGCGCGCGCGCGTGCTGCGCATGGATGTCGGTCGCACGCGCGTGTTCCTGCTCGACACCGATCTCGCCGAGAACGCGCCCGAGGTTCGCCAGCTCACCGAAGGCCTCTACAAGGGCGAGCCGATGCTGCGCATGCGCCAGCAGGTGCTGGTTGGCGTAGGGGGCATGCTCGCGCTGCGCGCGCTCGGGATCGAGCCATCGAAGATCCACCTGAACGAAGGCCACGCGGCGTTCGCTGCGATCGAGATGCTCGCTGGCTTCCGCGCGCAGGGATTGAGCCAAGCGGAGGCGCTGAAGGCCGTGCGCGCGCGGACGGTGTTCACCACGCATACGCCCGTCGCGGCGGGGCACGATCGCTACGGCGTCGACATGGTCTGCGACGGACTCGCGCGCACGCTCGCGAAGGGCGGCATCTCGCGCGCCGAGCTCGAGGCGCTTTCGCGCGAGGATCCAGCCAACGCGCAGGAGCCCGTGTGCATGACCATCATCTGCCTGCGGCTGGCCGAGAAGATCAACGGCGTCGCGAAGCTGCATGGCGAGGTCTCGCGCGCGATGTGGCAGAAGGCCTACGGCGTGAAGAAGCCGAAGGATGTGCCGATCGGGCATGTCACGAACGGCATCCACACGGCGACCTGGGTCGATCCGAAGGCGATCGCCTTCTGGAAGGACGCGTGCGGCTTCGACGCAATCGCGCCCTCGCCGCGCAACCGCGGCTGGAAGCGCGCGATTGGCGCGGATCCGGCGGCGTTCTGGGCGATGCGCGCCTCGCTGCGCGCGCAGGTTGTGCGATTCACGCGCGGACGGATCATGCGCGCCGCGCAGCGCCGTGGCGCGTCGCCGACGATGCTCGACGAGCTTGCGCATGCGCTCGACCCGAATGCGCTGACGATCGGCTTTGCCCGGCGTTTCGCGACCTACAAGCGTGCGCCGCTCGTGTTCACCGACATCGATCGGCTGGCGAAGATCGTCGGCGACGCCAAGCGTCCCGTGCAGTTCATCTTCGCGGGCAAGGCGCATCCGCGCGACCTCGGCGGGCAGGAGTACGCGAAGAAGGTCTTCGAGATGACGCGGCACCCGAAGCTGCGCGGCAAGGTCGTGCTCATCGAGGAGTACGACATGGAGGTCGGGCGCGCGCTCGTTTCCGGCTGCGATGTCTGGCTGAACAACCCGATTCGCCCGCACGAGGCGAGCGGCACGAGCGGCATGAAGGCGCCGCCGCATGGTGGCATCAACTGCTCGATCCTCGATGGCTGGTGGCCCGAGGCGTTCGATGGATCGAACGGATGGGCGATCGGCAAGGCCGACGACGAGGCGTTCAACGAGGCCGACGCGCATGGCGCCGGCGAGAAGCGCGACCTGCGTGACGCGGAGAGCCTGTACAGGCTGCTCGAGAAGCACATCGTTCCCGAGTTCTACCAGCGTGGCCGCGATGGACTTCCGCGCAAGTGGATCAAGCGCGCCCTTGCGAGCGCATCGACGGTGTCGGACTACTTCTCGACGCACCGCATGGTGAGCGAGTACGCGCTGAACGCGTATGTTGTTTGAGCGGTCGCCGCTGCGGCGGCTCGCTTGGTGCTTGTGATGAAGCCCGAGGGTGGGGCGTGAAGAACGCAGCCAATGTCCTTCGTGCTTCCGAGCGCGCCACCCACCGGCTCGGCCGTATCGTCGTGCCGAGGCGATGCGGCTTGTGACCGGCCGGCCAGTGGGCACCCGACTGTTCATCCGCCGCGGCGGCGGTTCCCGCTGGTGCTTGTATCGCCAAAGCGAGCGAAAGCGCGCACGCGGCTGCATCGCAGCCGCCAGCGCGCCAAGTCGCGAGCGCTCAAACTTAGTCAAGCGCTTGCGTCAGGATCGTCGCGCCCTGCGGCTTCTCGAACTTGCCCGTCAGGATGCCGCCGACCGAGGCGTCGGGGCCGTAGGCCTCGTGGTTCACCTTCTGGTCGACCGTGAAGTACACGCCGCCCACGAGCAGGCCGCCGAAGAGGCCCGCGCTGCGGATGTAGTAGTAGGTCGCGGGAGCAGGGCCGCCGGCGTTCCTCGGGTCAGTCTTCTTCGGACCGGCGACAGCGGACGCCTCGGCGAGCCCGTACACGCCGTCATCGAGGAAGGTCGCGACCTCCTCGTCGGTGTTCATGAACAGCACGATGTCGCGCTGCTGGCCGCCCGCCTGGAGCCCGATGGTCGCGCCCGCGGTGTTGATCGCGATCGGCGCGCTCCAGTCGAGGCCTTGCTTCTTCATGAAGACGCCCTCGCCGCCCGAGCCGCCGACGACGAGCGCCGCGTTCGTCTCGCGCAGGATGGCGATTCCCTTGGCGTTGGCGAACACCGTGGTCGGAATCGCGCCGTCGCCCTTCTGGAAGCCGCGGATCACCTCGAGCGAGGTGCCCATGCGCTCTCCGATGGTGGCGTTGCAGGCCGCCAGCGCGAGGAACGGAAGGACGAGGAGCAGGTGGATGGACTTCATGATGCCTCCGTGCAGGTGTGGACCGGGAACAGTGGAACGACTAGTCGACCATCTTCTTGAGGTCGTCGATTTTTGCAGTAGCCTTCTTGAGGTCGGCCGCGGACTGGATGCCCTCGACCGCAGCGCGGACATCGCTGATGCGCAGCGCGATGATCTTGTTCATCATCTTGACGACGAGGAACGCGCACACGACGACGATCGCGAACTCGACGCAGACATTGATGAACCTCCCGTACGCGATCGCCGCGGTGACCGTCTCGACGCCGTCCTTCATCTCGGTCCGCAGCACGACCTGCTGCGACTTGAAGTCGACGCCGCCGATGAGCACGCCGAGCGGCGGCATCAGGAGGTCCGACACGATGCTGTTGACGACCTTCGTGAACGCACCCCCGACGAGGATGCCGACCGCCATGTCGACCGCGTTGCCCTTCGCGGCGAAAGTCTTGAGTTCGTCGATGAAGCCCATGTCGGTGCGGAGAATACCGATTCCCGCTAGAACAGGAGCCGCAGCCCCGCGAGGAAGGCGAACTCGACCTCCGGCGCAGGGTCGACCTCCATCGACAGCGGGATGCCGACGCCGAGCTCGATCGCGTAGGTCGGCGCCTCGACCAGGAGCCCGGGCGAGAGAAGCATCTCGTGGTTGCCGCCCGTCGTCCAGACCGAGTTGAGCTCTACGGTGAGGTACCAGGCCGCCACGCGCTCCTCGCCGTACGCCTCGGGGTGGATGCGATAGGCGTAGCCGGCGTCGAGGTTTGCGAAGTCGTCGCCGAGGTCCGTGAGGAAGATCGGCGCGGTCATTCCCTCGCCGGTGTTGAGCGTGAACCGGCCGGAGACATCGAAGCCGTGGCGCCCCGTGATCGACGAGAAGACGCCGCCGAAGCAGGGGTTGAGCGTGGGTTCGGCGAAGCCGCCGCTCGCGGTCGGCAGCTCGGCGCCCGCGAAGAGCGAGGCGCGGACGGTGTCGATCGCGTTCAGGTCCTCGCGCAGGATGCGGAGTTCAAGCAGGAGGTCCATGTCGCCGAAGCCGATGTCGCCGTCCTGCGGGCGGGGCGCGTCGAAGAAGCCTTGGTAGATCGGGAGCTCGGCCGAGATCGAGAGATCGCGCGCGAGGCCGTACTCGAGGCGCACCGATTCCTCGACGAGGGTCTGGCTGTCCTCGAAGATCCAGACGCGTCCTTGGATGCGCGGGATGAGCACGCCCGGCGATGGCGCGGTCGCGGACGGCATGCCCGGCATCTCCTGCGCGGCGGCGAAGGTCGCGAGAAGGAGCGGTGTGAGGGCGATCGCGCGCGTCACTCGACGCCTCCGCGGATCTCGACGAGCGTGAAGCCAGAGTCTGCGATGGCGTTGGCGATGGCGTCCTTCGAAGGGGATGTTCCGCCCGAGACCTCGACGCGCACAAAGCCGTTCTTCATGTCGACGACCGGATGCGTGATGCCCGAGATGCGGGTGAGCTGGAGCTCGACATTCGAGATGCACTTGGGGCAGCTCATGCCGTGGACGACGAGCGTGTAGCGCCCGTCGGTGAGGGTGTTCGGTCCTGCGACGGCGGCTGGTGATGAAGTAGCGCGCGGGGTGGATCCGCAGGACGCGCTGAGCGCGACGCACAGAGACGCCGCGATGACGTGGATTCGATGCATGTTGTCCTCGTGAACAATGTGTCTATGAATTGACAATAAAGCAGACGACCGAATCGGGTCTGCTTAGGTTGTCCATCGAGACACGAGTGCGAGGATCTCGCGTCCGCTGCGCGCGCGGTTCGCGTCGCGGGCTTCGGGCAGCGCCATCCGTCCCGTGGGCGGAAGATCGCTGAGCAGCGTCGCGGCGAGGACGGGAAGGTGCAGCAGGAATGCGCGCTGGTCGCGCGTCGGCGCAGGCGCTGAAGGGGTCTCGCCCGCCGGCGCGCCGCGGTCGTCCTTCGCCGCGCATGGGCAGTTTTCCGCGCAGCGGCATGTGTCACCGCAGCAGCCTCTCGGCGGCGCGATCTCGGAGTCCGCGCGGGCGGTCGACAGCGTCGGCCCGAGCAGCGATCCGAAGAGCGCCGCAAACGCGAGAAGGAAGACGGTCAGACGCCGTGCCATCGTTGCAATCATCCTAACGGTCTAGCACCGAGTCTAGATCGGAATTCGACAAAGACCAGCCGTGCCGGGGCTTCGGGTGCCAATGGGCGATCGGGTCGCCGCCCGCGAAGGTCCGCTTGCCGAAGTCGTAGCGGATCGGCCGCTGCGCGCGCCCGGCGACGGTGCCCGTGAGGACGAGTTCGTTCAACACGCTCGATCGCGAGAAGGCGCACATCGGGCGGTCGTCGGCCGTCGAGTCGCCCGCGCGCCATGCCTGGATCGCCTCGAGCCACTCCCGATGGTGACCCGGCGACGGGGGAATCGTGGCGACCGGCGGCTTCGGCTCGGCGGCGAGCGCCGCCGGGGTGATCAGATACTCGCCGTAGTTCGCCCAGAGCCAGCCCTTCGTGCCCTGGAAGACCATGTTGTAGCGGCCGTGGTAGTCGACCTTGTCCTTCGCGCCGAGTTCCTGCGCGGTCGGCGAGATGCGTCCGTTGTCGAACCAGCGGAGGACGAGGGGATCGGTGGGCTTGCCCTTCTCGTCGACGGTCGGGATCGCCCATGACGCCTCGGTCCACTCTGGGCAGCCGACGCTGTCGACCTTGTCGACGGCCGCGAAGCACTCGACTGCGCCGAGCCTCTTGCGATCGAGCCCGAGCGCCCAGACGGGGAGGTCGAGCATGTGGCAGCCCATGTCTCCGAGCGTGCCCGTGCCGTAATCCCAGTACTTCCGCCAGTTCGCGGGGTGGATGTTGGCGATGTAGGGCGCGTCCTGCGCGGGGCCGAGCCAGAGGTCGTAGGCGAGGTGCGCGGGCGGTTCGGTGACGGGTCCGGTCGGGCCGCAGCACCAGCCCTTGTTCACCCAGCAGTCGCAGCTGGTGACGCGCCCGATCGCGCCGCCGCGGATGAGCTCGACCACGCGGCGGTAGTTCTCGGTGGCGTGGATCTGCGTGCCCATCTGCGTGGGCGTGCGCGCGGCGCGCGCGAGGTCGAGGATGCGATGCGACTCCTCGACGGTGTGGGTGAGCGGCTTCTCGCAGTAGGCGGCGAGGCCTGCGCGAAGCGCGAGCGCGGTGGGGAATGCGTGGGTGTGGTCGGGCGTCGCGACCAGGACGCCGTCGAGCTTGAGCTTGCGGCGGTCGCGGAAGAGCTCGCGCAGGTCGGTGTAGACGGCGGCGCTGGCGACGGTCTTGGAGCCGTTCTCGCGTGCGTTCGCGTCGACATCACAGAGCGCGACGACGCTGGCGCCCGCTCCCAGGAGGTCCTTCAGGTTGTCAAAGCCGCGTCCACCGCAGCCGATGACGGCGATGCGCGGGGCTGGGGGTTCGGACTTGATGGCGGCAGGCGCCTTCGCGACGGCCTGCTTCGAGGCGCATCCGATGAGCGTGGGCGCGGCAAGCACCGCGGGGACAAGCGAGAGGAACTCACGACGCGTGGGCTTGGTGCGCATGGAGGTAGTTTCGGAGAAACACGACATGCGCACAAGCGGCAGGGCAGGGCAGTCAAGAAGTTTCACTCCCCCGTCCGATGAAAGGGCAGGGGAGTACTGGGTGGTGAGGAACACCGTATCTACACGAAGGGATGGTCGGCGCGGATGAGCAAGCACATGAAGGCTGTTGGATCGCAGGGCGACGATGCGGAGACGCGCCTCGATCGCCTGGAAAACATGGTTTGGAAGCTGTGCGAGGCGATTGGTGGATTGACGCAGAGGTTGACGACGGCCGCGCCGGTGGCAGCGACGCCCGCACCACGTACCGACGAAGTGCTACGCGCGAAGATCGCGAAGCTGCCGGTGAAGGTGAACCCGAAGTCGCCCGCAAAGGCTGCGTACGACGGTGACATTCCGCGTGTACCTGACTACTCGGGCTACCGGTTTCCGACGCTCGAGCTGCTTGACGAGAGCGATGTGGGCTACTTGGAGCAGATCACGCAAGACGCTCAAGAGCATGCGGTGATCTTGGCGAGAGTGTTCGAGATCTACGGCATCCAGGGTGAGATCGTCGGGATTGAGTGTGGCCCGGCCGTGACGTTGCACTACGTGAAACTTGAGATGGGCACGCGGGTCGCGCGGCTCGAGACCATCTCGAAGGACATCGCGCGCGCGCTGTCGGCGCCCAATGTACGCATCATCCCGAACATGGCAGGCAGCACCTGGATCGGCATCGAGGTGCCGAACAAGCAGAAGGAGAAGGTGCGCCTGAAGGAGCTGATGTCGTGCGGCCAGGCTGAAGGCATGATGCTTCCGATGTTCATGGGCAAGGACTCGTTGGGCGACCCGCTCGTCCTCGACCTCGTCAAGATGCCGCACTTGCTGATCGCAGGCACGACGGGCTCTGGCAAGAGCGTCTGTATGAACACGATCATCATGAGCTTCCTCTATACGAAGCGCCCCGATGAGCTCAAGCTCGTCATCGTCGATCCGAAGATGGTCGAGATGGCGATGTTCGCGGATATCCCGCACCTCGCCTGCCCAGTGGTGACCGATATGGACAAGGCCGCTGCCATCCTCGAGTGGGCCGTCACCAAGATGGAGGAGCGCTACGAGCTCCTGAAGGAGGCTGGCGTCCGCGACATCAAGGGCTTCAATGCGATGAGCGAGGCTGAGCTCCGCGAACAGATGAAGATCACCGACGATGGCGAGTGGGCGCGGGTCATGAAGAAGATGCCGTACATGGTCTTCGTGATCGACGAGCTGGCCGATCTCATGATGACCAACAAGGAGGTCGAGCAGTCGATCGTGCGCATCGCCCAGAAGGCGCGCGCGGTCGGCATCCACCTGATCCTCGCGACGCAGCGCCCGCAGGCGACGGTCGTGACCGGCCTCATCAAGTCGAACATGCCGTGCCGCGTGGCGTTCAAGGTCGCCTCGAGCACAGAGAGTCGGATCGTGCTCGATCAGAAGGGCGCGGAGCTTCTGCTCGGACAGGGCGACATGCTCGTCGTCTCCCCGAGCCAGACCGATGCGCGCCGCTGCCAGGGCACGCTCATCGAGGACAAGGAGGCGCGTGGCGTCGTCAAGTTCCTCAAGAACGTCGCGGCGCCGAACTTCGAGCGGCAGCTGCTCACACTGCGCGCGCCGACGACGGGCGAGGGCGACGGGGGCCCGGATGCGCAGAACGCGCACAAGCTGGACGAGCTGTTCGACAAGGCTGTCGAGATCATGATCGAGTCTGGACGCGGCAGCGTGTCGCTGCTGCAGCGGCGGCTGGCGATCGGATACGGACGGGCGTCGCGGCTGGTCGACCTGATGGGACTCGCTGGTCTCCTTGGTGAGCACAAGGGCTCGCAGGCCCGCGAGGTCATCGTGACGATGGACGAGTGGCACCGGATGAAGGAGCTCCGCGAGGAGCAGGAGCGTGAGGGCACGGTCTTCGAGGGAACGGGCAGCTCGGCCGACGACGACGACGACGCGCTCCGCATGCATAACGAAGAGGGGTACTGACCCTTCCGACCCGATCGATGCGAATGGACCGCGACCCGCGCCTTGTGCGCGGGCCGCGTCGTTCCGGAAATGGTGCCTGGCACCATTTCTGGATTCCGCAACCGCCTGTGCCGGCGCGATATAACATCTCGCCCTATGGCCAAGCAGTCGAAGACCCGCCGGAAGTCGTCTCCCAAGCAAGCCGCGAAGCGTGATTCGAAGCCCGCGTCGAATCAAGGGCGCAACAAGCCCGCTGCGCGCCTCAACCTCGCGAACCTCACCACCGAGGCGCTTGCCGCCGAGCTCACGCGTCGACGCTCCGAACTTCCGAAGCTCGAGAAGAAGGCCTCCCAGCTCCGCGCGGAGCTCGCCTCGGTGCTCGCGCAGATCGCCTCGCTTGGCGGCGCTGCGGGGAGCGTGCCGGATGCCGCGGTACCCGCGGCCAAGCGCGGGAAAAAGCCTGCCGCCGCCGGCCCCGGCCGCCGAACCCTGAACGGGAAGCCCACCATCGGCGAGCACATCGTCGAGATCCTCGGCGCGAGCGGCTCGGTACTCAGCCCGCGCGAGATCGGCGACGCCCTCGGCAAGCGCCTGTCTCGCGAGGTCAACACCAGCTTCCTGGTGCAGATCAGCCTGACGCTCGCACGGCTCGTGAAGCAGGGGCGCGTGAACAAGGTCGGCCGCGGCCAATACTCCGCGGCGTCTGGAGCGTCCGTTGCGACGAACGATTAGCTTCCTGCTCGCGCTCGGACTGGGCGCCTGCGCGCAGACCGCGCACGACGACCCCACGCTGCATCCGCCGGGGACACCCGTGCGTGCATCGGGCGAGACGGTCGTGCGCGACCTCTCGCGCTTCGACTTCATGACGGCGTTTCCGAAGCGCTTCCTCGAGCAGCGCGTGGCCTTCACCGCGGCCTGCGAGATGTCGTCGCGCAGCGCGGACAAGTCGGTCGCAGCCGACGCAGAGCTCCTCTACAAGATCGCGATGGACGCGCAGGGGCCCGAGGATTTCGCCTCGCGCCTGCAGGGCAAGTTCGAGCTCGTCCAGGTCCAGAGCGACGGCGCCGCGAGCGACGCGCGCGAGGGCATGATGACCGGCTACGCGACGCCCGAACTCGTGGTGCGCTCGAAGCCCGATGAGCGCTACCGCTTCCCGATCTACGGCGACCTGCGCGCGACGCACCCGGAGCTCGCCGACAAGCCGCGCCGCGAGATCATCGCGTCGGAAGCCGCGCGCGACGCTGCGATCGCCTGGATCGACGACCCGCTCGGCTGGGCGCTCATCGAGACCAACGGCACCGCGCGCCTGAAGTTCGACGACGGCGGGCTCAAGGACGGCAAGCCGCGCCGACGCATCTGCATCTCGCGCATCGCCACCAACGGTCGCCCGTGGACGAGCATCGGCCGATGGCTCGCGAACCGCGGGCTCGTCGACAGCGCCGGCTATACCTTTGCCGATGTGGTGAACGCGTCGGAGAAGGTCCCCGACAAGGCCGCAGAGGCGGCGCTCGACAACGAACGCGTCGTCTTCTTCACGATCGTCGACGAGAAGTCGTTCCCGCCTCCGCTCGGACTGCCCGCGGGAAAGCTGCTCTCTGCGTACTCGTGTGCGGCCGACCAGTCGATCTATCCCCCCGGCTCGGTGCTCGTCGTCTTCGACCGAAACGTGACCGGCCCAGCGCCGCGCGCCGCGCGCTTCCTGTTCGTGCACGATGCGGGCGGCGCGATCACGGGACCCGGGCGCATCGACCTCTATTGCGGCGAAGGCGTCGACAGCATCGCGCAGGCGGGACAGATGCGGAATCCCATCGAGGTCTATCGCCTGCGGAGGCGGAACTGACCCATGCTGCGCGCGTTGCTCGCGCTCGTCGCCCTCGCGCAGGCCGCCCTCTGGTGGCGCGTGACCGCGTGGTCGTCGCAGCTTCCCGAGCGCTTCCCAATCCACTTCGACTCCGCGGGAAAGCCCGATGGCTGGTCGACGAACCGCGCCGTCTGGTTCCTGCTGCCCGCGATCTCGCTCGTCCTCCTCGCGATCTTCGGCGGCATCATCGCGTGGACGGGTTCGCTCGCCCGCAGCGCGCCGGGCATCGTGAATGTCCCGCGGAAGGACCTCTTCCTGAAGCTCTCCGCAGAAGGGCGCGTGGCCGTGCTCGGACCGACGCGCGTCTTCCTCGCGTGGATGCTCGTGCTCGTCACAGCGCTCTTCATCTTCATCGTCGAGGGAAGTGCCCGCGTCGCCGTCGGAGAAGCCGCGGCCGTGCCTTCGTGGCCCGTGTTCGTCTTCCTCGGCTGCGTGTTCGCGACGCTGCCCTTCATGCTGATCGCGACGACGCGCGCGATCGACCGACAGGCGGCGAGCGAGGGTATCGCGTCACAAAAGAAGGCTAGTGGTGCGGCCTCGCCGCGCGCGAAGTGAGCGCATTGCCCGCGTCGGCGTTCGCGCCCGTGAAGCGCTCGGCTGCGGCGTCCCAGGTGAGCGGCTTGCCGACCTCGTAGCCGATGTTGCACAACTGGCAGACGGTCGCGGTTCGATGCCCGGTCTCCGCGGTGCAGATCGGATCGCGTCCCTCGCGGATCGCCGCGAAGAAATCGGCGATGTGCGATGAGTTCCGCGGCAGGCGCAGTTCGTTCCCCGTCGGCTCGGCGAGCAGGGCAGGCGCCTCGGGCGCCGAGCGATCCTCGGTCTTGTACGCGCGCAGATGCCCGCGCGAGACCTCGATCGTGCCGTCTGTACCGGTGAAGGTGCAGTCGGTCGGACCGCCGTGGATCATCTCGACGCCATTCGCATAGATGAAGCGCAGCCCCGTCTTCGCGCCGTCTGCGGGCGGGATGATCTCCTTCGGTCCAGACGCATCCATCCCGAGCGCCCACTGTGCGATGTCGAAGTGATGCGCGCCCATGTCGCCGAGCCCGCCGTTGCAGTACTCGCGGTAGCGCCGCCAGTTCGGGTACGAGTTGTGCACGCCCAGCGGGCACAACTCGTGGTTGAAGCCGCGCATAGGCGCCTGCCCGAGCCAGCCGTCCCAGTCGGTGCCCTCGGGAATCGCCTCCTCGGCGAGGTCGCACGGGATCGGCGGCGCGCCCACGCCGATCGTGATGCGCTTGACCGTGCCGATCCTGCCGTTGCGAACGGCCTCTGCGGCGCGCGTGAACATGTGCCCGTACTCGCTGCGCTGCTGCGAGCCGGTCTGGAAGCGGATGCCCGCCGCGCGCGCCGCGTTGGCGATCGCGCGGCCCTCCGCGATCGTGAGCGAGAGCGGCTTCTCGCAGTAGACATGCTTGCCCGCGAGCGCCGCCGAGATGGCGGGCTCGGCGTGCCAGTGGTCGGGCGTCATCACCACGACGGCGTCGATCGACGGATTGCCCGTGATGTCGCGCCAGGCGGGCACGATCTCGCAGGCGTTGTTCTTGCGCCGCTCGTTGACGCGGCGCTGCCCCTCGGCCGCGCGCGCCGCGACGACATCGCACACGGCGATGATCTCGGCGCCGTCATCGTCGAGGAAGCCGTTGTAGGTCTCGCGCGAGCGGATGCCCCAGCCGACATAGCCAAGCTGCATGCGCTCGTTCGCGCGGTAGGTGCGCGCGGCCGCGGGCGACGCGATGAGCATGGGCGCCGCGACAACGCCCGCCGTCGCGACGGCTGCGGTGCGGATGAAGGCGCGGCGGGAGACCCCATGCTGGTCGGTGGACGAGTGCTGCATGGCGGCGCAGACTCGCAGGATCGCCCCCAATCTGCAAGCACGAATCTGCAAGCACGGAGCTGCGAGCACGGCTCCGCAAGCAGTCCGGCCTTACGGCGACGACCAACTGCCGAGGATGAGCGCGAGGTCGCGCGAACCAACCGTGCCGTCGCCATCGAGATCCTCGCGCGCGCCCGCGGTGCCCCATGCCTGAAGCAGGATCGCGAGGTCGCCCGGACCGATCGCCCCGTCGCGGTCGAGGTCGCCGAAGCGCGCAGGATCAAGGTCGAAGACATCGATCCGCGGCCGTGCGGCCGCGCCCGATGACCAGCGGTCGGACGCGCCCACGAGCAGCTGGCCGCCTGCGAGCGCGAGACCATCGCCGAAGGCCCGCGACGCGGCGAGATCGCGCGCAAGGACATGTGCGCAGCGCCACGCGCCATCGGCGCCGCGGCGGAAGACATAGGCGCGGTCTGTCTTGTCGCCGCCGACCGCGATCACATCGCCCGACACGCTCACTGAGGCTCCGAAATCGGTTGACGGGACCGTGACCGCGAACGGCAGCACGCGTTCCTCGGGCCGAAGCACGGTTTCCGGCGCGTACAGGCCATCGGCACCGCGACGGTAGACCACCGCACCGCCGATCCGATGTGGTGTACCCGAGTACATCATGCCCGAGCCCGCAACCATCACATCGCCGTCAAGCGCGAGCGATTCGCCGAAGTCAGGCACGCTGAATCCGTCGGGCGAAGTGAGCTGCTGAATGAGCTCGAACGCACCTGACTTCTGCTGTCGGTAGACGAACAGCGTCCGTCCGTCGCCGACAACGAGCACTCCGTCGCCAAGCGCGACCTGTACGCCGAAGGGATACTCCCCATCCCGCTCGATCGATGCGACGGCCGTCCAGCCAGTCGCGTCGCGTCGATGCACCTCTGCGATGCCTCGGTAGACGGCGGGACTTGCCGAGACCTGCTTGACCGACGAGATCGCGAGCAGGTCTCCGCACAGCGCGACGCCGCGGCCGTAGCCTGTGATCGCGCCGATGCTCCCGGGCTCCGGTAGAAACTCGCGCACGAGCGGCCAAGTGCCGTCGGACGCGCGTTCGCAGACCCTGACGGCGCCATAGGGGGCGCTGTCGCGGGCGACGCGCACGGCCGCCCGTTCGCCGCTGACCGCGATCCTGGCGCAGCCTATCGGCTGCGCGGTCGTCGCACCGCCGTCGATGCGGTCCTCTGCGATCCAGCGCACGACACCGTTCGTGTCAGTCGTGCGGCGCAGCATGGCCGCCGTTCCATACGCCGCGTATGAAGTGAGCCCGCCGACGATGGCGTAGTCGCCATCGGCGCGGATCTCCGCGCCTGTTCCGTATCCGACGAAGAGCTCGGGCTGCGTGCAGTCGAGGCGCTGCTCGAGCGCGAGCTCGCGGTCGAGGCAGTTCGCTGCTCCGTCGCCATCGCTATCGGTGTCGGGACTGCCGCACCCGCACTGGCCGGGAAGGATCTTGCCCGGATCATCCGGGCAGTCGTCGGCGCTTGCGCCAAGCGCGACTTCCACCGCGTGCACCTCGGCTGCATAGACGGGGCCGTACATCCACAACTTGAGCCGCGCGGTGAACGCATCCTCGCGGCGCGTCACGAACTGCGCCAGCTGCACCCGACCGCTTGCGTCAGGAAAGCCCTGCGCCGTATCCAAGGTCCCCCATGAGACGCCGGGCTCGCTTTCACCGTCGAAGGTCGGCTGTGCCGTGCCGAACTCCAGATTGGGCCAGTTCGAGAAGAGGATCGACCCCGCCGCCGAAGCGCCCGCGCTCCCTCCGCCGATCACATAGCTGTCGCCTGATGCCATGAGCGTCGAGCACTGGTAGGGATTCCAGGTCCCGAGCTCGGTGCTGATCGCGCCGCTAGTCTCGAAGTCGCGGTGGTGGAACAGCGCGGAGCCGACGACGATGTCGAACTCGCTCACGAGCTGGACCCGCAGGGCGGGATTCGCGATGCGCGCATAGACGCGGTGGACGGCGACGGGCGTACCCAGCACCTCCGTCGCGACGGACTCGACCTCGATCGTGGAGTAGTCGGCATGGGCGATGGCGATGGCTGCCGCGATGGGCGCGGCAGCGGCGGGGAGGAGCGCGAGTGAACGAAGTCGGTTGGCCATCATCGTTTGAGTCCTTCGGGGGTTTCGCCTGCAGAAACGGGCTGCTGGAGTGATCGCCTCACTCGTCGATGCCGTCGCCGTCGTCATCGGGGTCGATGCAGTCGGGCAGGCCGTCGCCATCGGTATCGAGGTCCGCGACGCCGTCGCCGTCGCAGTCGGCAAGGCCGAGGTCCTGCGCCACGAGCGTGCCGTCCTCCCAGTCGACCTTCGGCCCGTGCGCCGAGAGGAGCAGCGGTCCGAAGAGCATCGACGCCCCGGGTCCGTTGATCCAGGCCAGCGGTCCGTACTTCGTCTTCGTGTGCTGC